>Ga0307517_10001121_pt1 | contig 45217 bp, 38 predicted proteins | sample 23_EM_MG_FD_194515 | JGI IMG/M metagenome (GOLD analysis project Ga0307517, IMG submission 194515) | Populus trichocarpa ectomycorrhiza microbial communities from riparian zone in the Pacific Northwest, United States - 23_EM | ecosystem: Host-associated > Plants > Roots > Unclassified | place...
AAGTGCTCAAGCTGCGCGACGACGGCCGCGAGGAAAACCCCGTCAACCTCGATCCCCGCATGGCCAAGCTCGCCGGCGGCGTCCACCGCCTCGACGGCCAGCTCATGGTCGTCCTCGACGTCGATCGCGTCCTCGAAATCGTGCCCAAAACCACCCTCGCAGCCTAGAGCGCTCGGCGTACGGAGGCCGAAAAAATGAAAACATGTCTTGTCGTCGATGATTCCAGTGTCGTGCGGAAAATTGCGCGTCGTATCCTGGAAGCGATGGACTTCCAGGTCACCGAGGCCGAGGACGGCGCGAAGGCGATCGAAGTCTGCAAGCTCGCGATGCCCAACGCCGTCCTGCTCGACTGGAACATGCCTGTCATGGATGGCTACGAGTTTCTCGGCCATCTGCGTCGCATGCCCGGCGGCGACGTTCCCAAGGTGGTGTTCTGCACCACCGAAAACGGCATGGACCATATCTCGCGCGCGCTGCATGCCGGCGCCAACGAGTACATCATGAAGCCGTTCGACAAGGACATCGTCGCCGCCAAATTCCAGGAAGTCGGACTGGTCGAACTTCCAGAACCGACGCCGGTCTAAATCTTTTCCGCTTGCCCTTGAGAGGCCACCCGTGACCCCGCCAGACTATGAGTATCTGCGTAAGCTCTTGAAGGATCATTCCGGTCTCGATCTGTCTGCAGACAAGCAATATTTGATCGAAAGCCGCCTGCTGCCGCTGTCGCGCAAATGCGGCCTCGCCGGCATCAGCGAACTCGTGCAGAAAATGAAGGGTGGGGCGACGACCATCATCTCCCAGGTGGTCGAAGCCATGACCACCAACGAGACCTTCTTTTTTCGCGACAAGGTGCCGTTCGATCATTTCCGCGATTCCATCATGCCCGACGTTCTGAAGGCCCGTGCGGCCCGCAAGAGCATCCGGATCTGGTGCGCTGCCGGTTCGACCGGCCAGGAACCGTATTCGCTGGCGATGTGCCTGAAGGAAATGAGCGCGGCACTTGCCGGATGGCGCGTCGAAATCATTGCGACCGACCTTTCCCAGGAAGTGCTCGAGAAATCCAAATCGGGCCTCTACAGCCAGTTCGAGGTGCAGCGCGGCCTGCCGATCCAGCTGCTCGTCAAATATTTCAAGCAGAGCGGCGAGTTCTGGCAGATCAACGCCGACATCCGCGCCATGGTCCAGCACCGGCAACTCAACCTGCTGCGTGATTTTTCGCAGCTCGGGACGTTCGACGTGATCTTCTGCCGCAACGTCCTGATCTATTTCGACCAGGAGACCAAGATCAACATCTTCGGCCGTCTTGCCAAGACGATGGAAGCGGATGGCTTCCTGGTGTTGGGCGCGGCGGAAACGGTGGTCGGCTTGACGGATGTCTTCAAGCCATTCCCGGACAAGCGTGGGCTCTATCGGCCGAGCGGCGCGCGCGCGGCGACGGTCCCGGCCGCAACGGCGATGCCAAAAATGGCGGCGATGGCGGGGCGGTGAGGAATGACAGAAGATAACAAGGGAACCGAGCGGGTCACGTTCAGCCGGGGTTACGACGTCTGCATCATGGCGATTGACGGAACCTGGCGCCGCGATTGTCAGCTCAACTCGATCTCCGACAACGACGCCACGCTGACGGTGGAAGGCTCCATTCAAGGTCTCAACCTCAAGGAGTTCTTCCTCCTGCTGTCGTCGACCGGGCTGGCCTACCGTCGATGCGAACTGGTCCGCGTCAACGGCACCGACATGGACATTCACTTCCTGCGGGGCAAGCACGCCAAGAAACGGCCGGGCGCTGCGACGAAGTCCGATGAGATGATGTCCTGATCGTCCGGCGCCGAACCCGGGCGGCGTTACCGGTCAGGCGCTGAAATCGCCATTCCCGAAGTACAGGATCCCGGCAAGGTGCCACCGGCGCTGGGCGCCAGGTGGAATTTCACATGTTTATATCGGGCGGGCTGCCACGGCACGGCGCGACGAGGGATCAGCTATCCGCTTACGCGCTCAGGATCGAAAGCGCCGGTGGGCTCCAGACGGAATCGGGGGTGCCGTGCTCTGCAGTCTTGGAATCGAGCAGGCACTGAAGGGCGATGGCAAGGTTGGCATCGCAGGCGTTCAACGCCGCGGTCGCCCTGACATAGGAGGGTGTCACGTCGTCCAGCACGATGATGTTGGCCGAGGTCTCCTGGCTGCCCGGCGCGGTCTCGCGGGCGATCTCCTGTTCGATCAGCCTCAGGCTCGCCTGGACATGCTCGATCAGGGATATGACGTCCGATACCACCGAGCGGTACGCGTCGTTTCGGTCGTCAGGTTCAATCGCGATCCCGCCGCCTTGGGGGTTCTGCATAACTGCACTCCTCAGGCTATTTTTAGGTGTGCGTTGCTACTTGTGCGTTAAGCCATCGTCCCGTACAAATACGGGGGCGTTTCGATGCGGTATCGAGTTGCGGTGCCGATATCGGAGTGCGCGTCACGTTTCACCATGCACGGACGATGAAACATGGCTGAAAAAGCCCTCTCCCGCGGGGAGATTTTTGTAGTTGACGACGATCCCGCCGTTCGCGACACCCTTTCCATGGTGCTGTCGGCGGGTGGTTACCAGGTCATTTGTTTTGCCGACGGCGCCGCCCTGCTGGCCGTTGCGAGAACCAGGACGCCGTCCTGCATCCTGCTCGACGTGCATATCCCCGGCAAATCGGGCCTCGATATCCTGAAGGAACTGCAAGGCGAGGATTATCCTGCGCCGATCTTCATGATCTCCGGCCAAGGCGACATCTCGATGGCCGTCAACGCCATCAAGAGCGGCGCACTCGATTTCATTGAAAAGCCGTTCCGCGGTAGCGAGATCGTCGCAAGGCTCGACGAAGCGATCGAGGCCTATGCGCGCCGGCAGGCGGAGAACAGCTCCGCGTCCCGGATCGCGACGCTGCATTTCCCCGGACGCGAACCGCTTACGCGGCGCGAACGCGAGGTGCTCGAGCAATTCACCGCCGGCGCATCCAACAAGGAAGCGGGCAGGCACCTCGGAATCAGCCCGCGCACCATCGAAGACCACCGCGCCAACATCATGAAGAAGCTCGGGGCACGCAATGCCGCCGACCTGGTCCGGATCGTGATGACGACGTCGCGTCAGGCCTGATCGGTACGACGACGGCTGAGCTTTCGCTGACATGCGCGACAAATGAAGCGCGATAAATGTAGGCCCGTCAGTCGCCGAGCGCCTTGCGGATCATGATGGCCATATCCGATTTGCGATAGGGCTTGGCCAGTAGCAGCACGCCCTCATCGAGCCGGCCGTGATGGATGATTGCGTTTTCCGTATAGCCTGACGTGAAAAGCACTTTCATGCCGGGGCGGAGCTTGAGGATCTCGTTGGCGAGCTGGCGGCCGTTGAGGCCGGGCATGATCACGTCGGTGAAAAGCAGGTCGAACGGCCGGCCGGCGTTGACGATCGCGAGCGCCTCGGTCGCGTTCCCCGCATCCAGCGTGACGTAGCCGAGCGAATGCAGTTGCGTCAGCACGTAATTGCGCACCAATGCGTCGTCTTCGACCACCAGGATGGTCTCGTCGCCGCCCTCGACCCTCAGCGCGTGGCCCGGCTCGGCCGCAAGGAATGCGCCGGTGGCTGGTGGCAGGTACATCTTGATCGTGGTCCCGTGGCCCTCTTCGCTGTAGATCATGATGTGGCCGGCGGATTGCTTGACGAAGCCGTAGACCATGCTGAGCCCGAGGCCGGTGCCCTTGCCGGGTCCCTTCGAGGTGAAGAACGGATTGAACACCTTGTCGAGGATGGCGGCCGGAATGCCGGTCCCGGTATCGCTGACCGCGATCATGGCGTAGCGGCCCGGCCGGACGTCATTGTGCATCCGGGCGTAGTTCTCGTCGAGCACGACCGAGCCGGTCTCGATGATCAGCTTGCCGCCACCGGGCATGGCGTCGCGGGCGTTGAGCGCGAGGTTGAGGATGGCGGTGGCGAGTTGATTGGGGTCGACGATCGCCGGGCATGATTCGTCCTCGAACACCGATTCGATCTCGACATGCTCGCCGAGCGTCCGCTGCAGCAGTTTTGCCGTGTCGATGATCAGCATATTGACGTCGGTTTCCCTGGGCTCGAGCGGCTGCTTGCGGGCGAACGCCAGCAAATGCTGGGTGAGGTCGGCGCCGCGCGAGGCCGCTTCGTCGATCATCCGCGTGATGGCCGCGAGCTGCGGTTCGTCCTTGACGGCGTCGGCGAGGATTTCGATCGTGCCGGTGATGACGGTGAGGATATTGTTGAAATCATGCGCGATGCCGCCGGTGAGCTGGCCGACGGCTTCCATTTTCTCGGCCTGCCGGATGCGGTCCTCGGTGGCGATCTTGTCGGTGAGGTCGCGCATGAAGCCGTTGAACACGAAACCGTTGCGGCGTTTCAGTTCGGTGACGCTGAGTTCGACCCTGATCTCCTTGCCGTCGCGCCGCATCGCTTCGATCTCGAAGCGGCGGCCCAGGATATTGCCTTCGCCGGTGCGCAGGAATCGTTCCAGACCGCCGGTGTGCGCGTCGCGATGGACATGTGGGATGATCAGTTCGCTGAGCTTGGCGCCGACCGCTTCATCGCGTGTCCACCCGAAGATATTCTCGGCTTGCGAATTCCAGTCCGAGATCGTGCCCTGATCGTCCATCTGGACAAAGGCATCGAGCGCCGTATTGATGATCCCGCGCGCCAGCCGGGCGCTTTCGCGCAAGGTTTCCTGCGCCCGTCGGCTCTCGGTCATGTCGCGGCCGACAAAGAAGAACCGTTTTACCGGTTCGGACCAGACCCCGAGCCAGGACAGCCACACCTCGCGTCCGCCCTTGTGGAAGCAACGCGTGTCCGCAAGCGTCGGACGCTGCCCTTGCCGCAGCGCGCGCATTTCCTCGCGCGCATTCTCGAGATGATCGGGATGGATGAAGTCTGCGCCGCTGCGGCCGACCATCTCGCCGATCGGATAGCCGAGGATGACGGCACAACTCGGGCTGATCTGGGCTACGGATCCCCTCGAATCCATCACCATGATCAGGTCCTGTGAAGTCTCGAAGATGCGGCGAAGCTCCTCGGTCTGTTGCCGCAGGGCCAGCCTTGTCTTGTTGCTGTCGGTAATGTCGCGGGCAACCTTCGAAATGCCGATGGTCGCGCCGGAGGGCGCCCTGATCGGGGAAATGCTGAGCGAGACCTCGATCTGGCTGCCGTCCTTGCGCAGGCGCGTGGTTTCGTTGTGCTCGATGCTTTCGCCCCAGCCGATCCGGCGCAAGGTATCCTGCACCTCGGGCAGCCGGCCGGCGGGCACCAGGATCGCGATGTTCTTGCCCGACGCCTCCGCCGCGGCGTAGCCGTACAGCCGGTCCGCGGCCGAGTTCCAGCCGGTGATCGTACCGTCGAGGGATGTCGTGATGATCGCGTCGTTGGACGATTCGACCGCCGCGCTGAAAAGACGTTCGCGCTCGGCATGGTGGTCGCGTGCGGCGATGGTGTGGAGATGCTCCTGGACCTCGCGTTCGAGGGCGGCGGTCTTTGTATTGACCTGCCCGATCACATCCGCGAACGCGCGCGCCAGCACGCCGGTCTCGCCGCGCGCATCGATGGGAATGGCGACCTTGCCGCTACCGGCCGCACCCTGGACGGCTTCGGTCAGTTGAACGATCGGCCGGGTCAACGACCTTGCGATGAGCAGCGCCATCGCCGCCGCGCACAGCACCGCGATCAATCCGACGAGAAGCGAAGTATTTCTGATGCTCGCGGCCGGCGCCGTGATGACGGCGTTCGGGGTGGTTTCGATGACCCCCACCCATTCGGCGCCGGCCAGAATGGCCGGTGCGAGGGCTATCCCGCCAGATCGTGCAGCGTGATCCGGCACGACGTCGGCGATGCTGCGCATTGCTCCGGCCTGCGGTGCCAGATGCCGGAAGTCGGCCTTCCAGTCGTTCGGCTTGCCGAGCAGCGCGCCGAATTCGCGTGAGCGGTCGGGGTGAATGAGATAGTCGCCCTGCCGGTTGACGACGTAGATCGCCTCGCCCGGCAACGCCGAGGAGCGGACGCGGTCGAAGGCCCGCCGCATGTCGACGTTGATCATGAAAATGCCGAACGGTTTGCCGTCGTCGGCGAAAACAGGCGTTGCGACGCGCAGCGTCGGCCGGTGGATCTCCTCGATCAGGCCGTTGAAGCGACCGAGATCGAGCGGCGAGACGTAGAGCTGTGTGGGGCCGAGCTTTATTGCGTCCTGGAAATAACCGCGATCGCTTCTCTTCTGCAACTGCGCTTCGGGCACGATCCGGATCGTCCCGTTCGGTCCCATGCGGTCGACACGGACAACCTCACGCCCGTCGTCATCGAAGCCGATGACCCGAAACATCGCATAAGCGGGCTTGAATTCGAGCTCGGCCGCAAGGCGGGAGGCGATCCGGTCGCGCCACGTCTTTTCGGAGACGCCGTCCACGGGATCGATGCCCCCGGCCTTGCGGGCGCGGACCAATCCGCGCAGTGCCACCGCCGAACGAAAGCCTGCGACGTCTCCGGTCGCGCTGGCCGTATAGTATTCGAGATCGGTCGCGATCTGCCGTGAATGCGTCTCGATGCGGTCGCGGGCGCGCAGCAGGAGCGCCTGCTCCAGGTTGCGATAGCTCAGCCATCCGACCGCGGAAACCGCGGCGGCTACCAGCGCAATCATCGCGATGGCAAGCCTGGTTGTGAGCGTCATTGTTTGTTTCGCTCGCCCTCCCGTCCGCTCCCGTCAAAGCCCAGGAGCGAATCCGTCAATGCTATTTCGCATCACGGGCAGGACGCAACACCGCCGGGGGCATGGGACGCCGCCGACGACCGGCGTTTGGCGGCTTCCAGGCAGTCGGCGACCGCTGCCAGCAGGGCTGCGGGCTTGAATGGCTTCTGCAGGCTGGAGACGGCGCCGAGCTTGGTCGCCATGGTCAGGAAGTTCGGGGCGGAGGCGTCATCCGAGGAGATCGGCTTTCCAGAGATCACGATGATCGGGACCAGCGGGCGCAATTGGTGAACCATCCGCATGGTCTCGAACCCGTCCATTCCCGGCATGAAGATGTCGAGAAACAGCAGATCGAAATCGCTTGCCTCGAACAGCGCCAACCCTTTCCGGCCGTCGCCGGCGGTGACCACGCTATGGCCCGCGCGTTCCAGCAGCAGACGGACGGTCGCCTGGACCGCCGTGTCGTCATCCACGATCAGTATTCTTGCCAAGTCACGGTTCTCCGGGCCCCGCAGGAATCAAGTCAACGGCTGGTTGCGAGTTTTGCCGAAACTACGTTCTGCTGCAACGGCTACGCGGGGGCAGACGTTCCTTCGGTGTGTTCAAAAGGTTAAGAAAAACCACGGTATCCGCATGTTATTGGGCAGACAGCGTGCAAATCGCCCATTGGCGCAGCCGATTCGCTGCGGGAACGCGGACGGCGCGGAAGCTTAATCGCTCAGATATTCCGGATAGCGCGCCCGGATCTGGGCGAGTTCGCTCAGCGTTCCCGACAGATGGGTGCGCAGATGCTTCTGCGCCTCGTCGGGATCGCCGGCATCGATCGCCTTGGCGATCAGCTTGTGATGCCGCACGATATCCTGCGCCTTGCCGGGGGAGGGCAGATGCAACCGGCGCAGCCGGTCGATATGTCCGCTGCGGCTCTTCACCAGCGTCCAGATGTCCTGCTTGTCGGCCGCCGCATAGAGCTGGGCGTGGAATTCATTGTCGGCGGCCATGAATTTCTCGAACTCGCCGGCCTTGGCGAATTGTTGCTGGCGTACGATCGCCCCGTTCAGCTCGGCGACGAAGGCTTCGTGATGGCTGATCGCCAGCCCGCGCACGATTTCCAGCTCAACCGCCTGTCGCAGGAAATGCGCCTGCTGGGCCAATCGCACATCGACCCGGCTGACCACGGTCGCATATTGCGGAAAGACGTCGACCAGGCCTTCCTCTTCGAGCCGCATCAGCGCGTCGCGGATCGGCGTCGAACTGACCCCGAACTGCCCGGCCAAAGCGGCGCGCGACAGCGGCGATCCCGGCGGCAACGCCAGCGAGATGATCATGCCGCGCAGGCGTTCGAACACCTGGGGTGCTGCCTGCCGGTCGCGATCGAGCCGCTCCGGGGAATGCGGAGCGATACGGCGGGCGGCGATTTGCGGTGGACCCATCGAACAACCGTGGTTTCAGAAAAGTGTTGGCGCTTCGGAAGCGGAACCCGGCGTTCAGAAGCCGCGCGATTTCAGAAGGTGCTTGCCTCAGATGCACTAATACATTAGTGCATCTCCAAGAAGGGTGTCAATTGGGCGGTACACTAAAAGGGGCGCGCGATGGGTGAAGCGAGAATCCTGCTGCGTGACACTTCCGCCGCGACCACCGCGTCGGTCGAGGTCGAGCGCAAGCTGACTGTGCTCGAACTGCTGTGGAACGACGGTTTCGTCCGCAAGGCCGTGATCATCGTGTTTCTGGCGCCGGCCTGTTGACGGTGATCATCATTGGCTTGATCGTGGAAAACCTGATCTTCCGCACCATCGAGCGCAACACCGTCCAGAAATGGGGCACCCAATCATGACAACCAAGAAAACCCCCGACGACCTTCGCAGCGCGCGCTGGTTCGCCCCCGACGATCTTCGCGCCTTCGGCCACAGGTCACGCGCGATGCAGATGGGTTACGCGCCGGAGGAATGGAAGGGTCGCCCGGTCATTGCGATCCTCAATACATGGTCGGATGCGCAGCCCTGTCATATGCATTTCAAGTCCCGCGTCGACGACGTCAAGCGCGGCATCCTGATGGCGGGCGGCTTTCCGATGGAGCTGCCGGCGCTGTCGCTGTCGGAATCGTTCCTGAAGCCGACCACGATGCTCTATCGCAACATGCTGGCGATGGACGCCGAGGAATTGCTGCGCGGCCATCCCGTCGACGGCGTCGTGCTGATGGGCGGCTGCGACAAGACCACGCCGGGTCTTCTGCTCGGCGCCACCAGTATGGGCCTGCCGACGATTTATCTTCCGGCCGGGCCGATGCTGCGCGGCAACTGGAAGGGCAAGACGCTGGGCTCCGGCTCGGACGCCTGGAAATTCTGGGATGAGCGGCGCGCAGGCAAAATCTCCGACAAGGATTGGGTCGATGTCGAGGCCGGCATCGCCCGCAGCTACGGCACCTGCATGACCATGGGTACCGCCTCGACCATGACCGCAATCGCCGAATCGATCGGCATGACCTTGCCGGGCGCGTCCTCGATTCCGGCGGCCGACGCCGGACACATCCGCATGGCCTCGGAATGCGGCCGCCGCATTGTCGAGATGGTGTGGGAGGATCTGACGCCGAACAAGATCCAGACCCGAGAAGCGTTCGAGAACGCGATCACGGTGGCGATGGCGATGGGCTGCTCGACCAATGCGATCATCCATCTGATCGCACAGGCGCGCCGCGCCGGCCAGGACATCGGGCTCGACGATTTCGAGATCGCCAGCCGCAAGGTGCCTGTCATCGCCAATGTGCGTCCGAGCGGCGACAAATATCTGATGGAGGACTTCTTCTATGCCGGCGGTCTGCCAGGCCTGATGAGCCGCATCAGGGAGCACCTGCATCTCGATGTCATGACCGTGACCGGCCAGACCCTCGGCGAGAACATCGCGCACGCCGAAGTTTATAATGACGACGTCATCCGCACCGTCAAAGACCCGATCTATGCCGAGGGCGCGCTCGCCGTGCTCAAGGGCAACCTGGCGCCGGACGGCTGCGTCATCAAGCCCTCGGCCTGCGAACCGCGCTTCCTCAAACACACCGGGCCGGCGCTGGTGTTCGACGATTATCCTTCGATGAAGAAGGCGATCGACGATCCCGATCTCGATGTCACGGCCGACCACGTGCTGATCCTGCGCAATGCCGGGCCGCAGGGCGGGCCGGGCATGCCGGAATGGGGCATGCTGCCGATCCCCACAAAACTGGTGAAGCAGGGCGTGCGCGACATGGTGCGGCTGTCGGATGCGCGCATGAGCGGCACCAGCTACGGCGCCTGCATCCTGCATGTGTCGCCGGAATCCTATATCGGCGGCCCGCTGGCGCTGGTCCGTAACGGCGACCGCATCACTCTCGACGTCGACGCCCGCACCATCAATCTCGATGTGCCGGAGGTGGAACTGGCCAAACGCCGCGCCGAATGGAAGCCACCGGAGCGCCGTTTCGAGCGCGGCTATGGCTGGATGTTCACCAAGCACATCAAGCAGGCCAACGAAGGCTGCGATTTCGATTTCCTGGAAACCGGCTTTGGAGCGCCGGTGGGAGAGCCATCGATTTATTAGTCCCGTCGTTCCGGGGCGCGAAGCGAACCCGGAACCTCGAGATTCCGGGTTCGCTTCGCGCCCCGGAATGACAAGAGAGACCCGATACTAAACAAAAAAATCATTCAGAGGAGGATCACCCATGAGCATCACCCGACGCAATATACTTGCCGCAGCCGGCGCCGCCGCGGCCACGACACTTCTCTCCCGCACCGCCGTCGCGCAGTCTTTCCCGTTCACGATGAACCAGCGCTATCCCGATCCTGCGGTGCAGATCCTGGATCCGAGCTTTGCGAAATACCGCATCTATTCCAGCACGATCGAGCAGGTCGCGACCGGCATGCGCTGGGCCGAAGGCCCGGTCTATTTCCCGGAAGGCGGCTATCTCTTGTATTCCGACATCCCTAACAACCGCATCATGAAATTCGACGAGAAGACCAACCAGACCAGCGTGTTCCGTGCCAACGCCAATTACGCCAACGGCAACACGCGGGACCGTCAGGGTCGCCTCGTCACCTGCGAACATTCCGTCACGCGACGCATCACCCGCACCGAGAAGGACGGCAAGATCACGGTGCTGGCCGACAAGTTCGAGGGCAAGCGGCTCAATGCTCCGAACGACATCGTGGTGAAGTCCGACGACAGCATCTGGTTCACCGATCCCTTGTTCGGCATCAATGGCGAGTGGGAAGGCAAGAAGGAAAAGCCCGAACAGGCCACCACCAACGTCTACCGCATCGCCAAGGACGGCAAGATATCGGCCGTCATCACCGACATCGTCAATCCGAACGGGCTGGCGTTCTCGCCGGATGAAAAGAAGCTCTACGTCGTGGAGTGGAAGGGCTCGCCCAACCGCAGCATCTGGAGCTACGCCGTCAACGCCGACGGCACGCTGGGCGCTCGGACAAAACTGATCGACGCCGCCGACCAGGGCGCGCTCGACGGCTTCCGGGTCGATCGCGACGGCAATCTGTGGTGCGGCTGGGGCAGCAACGGCGCGCTGCAGCCGGATCCCACTGATGTCGGCGGCCGCAAGGTGTTCCAGCTCAAGGGCAAGTCCGAAGACCTCGACGGCGTGATGGTGTTCAATCCGGAAGGCAAGCCGCTCGCGTTCATCCGCCTGCCGGAACGCTGTGCCAATCTCACCTTCGGCGGGCCGAAGAACAACCGCCTTTATATGACGAGCTCTCACTCCGTGTACGCGCTTTACGTGGAAGCCCACGGTGCGGTGTAAATAACTAGCCCGTCGTTCCGGGGCGATGCGCAGCATCGAACCCGGAACCTCGAGATTCCGGGTTCGCTTCGCGCCCCGGAATGACGAACAAGGAAGAAACCATGACCAAACTGAGCGATACCACCCGCAACAAACTGAAGACCGTCTCCACCGCCACCGTCGCCACCGCGCTGTTCAAGCGCGGCTTTCGCATCCAGATGATCCAGGATGTGCACCCACTGGGGCCAAACCAGCCGGTACTGGTGGGTGAGGCCTTCACGCTGCGCTATATGCCGGCGCGCGAGGACCTCAACAAGATCGAGGTGTTCCGCGACCGCGCCCATCCGCAGCGCAAGGCCATCGAGGATTGCCCGCCCGGCGCGGTGCTGGTCATGGACAGCCGCAAGGATGCCCGCGCGGCATCCGCCGGCGCCATCCTGGTGACGCGGCTGATGAAGCGCGGCGCTGCCGGCGTCATCACCGATGGCGGCTTTCGCGATTCCGCTGAAATTGCCGCGCTCGGCTTTCCCGCCTATCATCAGCGGCCGAGTGCGCCGACCAATCTGACGCTGCATCAGGCGATCGAGATCAACGTGCCGATCGGCTGCGGCGACGCGCCGGTGTTTCCCGGCGACGTCATTCTCGGCGACAGCGACGGCGTGATCGTGATACCAGCGCATCTTGTCGACGAAATCGCCGACGAGGCCGTCGAGATGACCGCGTTCGAGGATTTCGTCACCGAGGAGGTCCGCAAGGGCCGCTCGATTCTCGGCCTCTACCCGGCGACGGATGAGCAGACGCCAAAGGATTTTGCGGCCTGGCGCAAGGCCAACGGGCGATAATCTTCGTTCCCGGACACGAGGCCTAAAGACAACGTAACAATGGAGAACCACCCATGCTGATGTTCGACAATCTGATTGACGGCGAATGGCTGTCCGATGGTGCCCGCGCGCCCAACGTCAATCCATCCGATACCAAGGACATCGTAGGTCAAGCCGTGCGCGGCACGCGTCCGCAGGCGGAGGCCGCGATTGCTGCCGCCAAGGCCGCATTTCCGGCCTGGTCGCGATCGACGCCGCAAGTGCGCTACGACATCCTCAAGAAGGCGTCGGACGAAATCCTCGCCCGCAAGGACGAACTCGGCCGGCTGCTGTCGCGCGAGGAGGGCAAGACGCTGCCCGAAGGCATCGGTGAAGTCGCGCGCGCCGGGCAGATTTTTGCGTTCTTTGCCGGCGAATGCCTGCGGATGGCGGGCGAGAAACTCGCCTCCGTGCGCCCCGGCATCGACATCGAGATCACGCGCGAAGCGCTCGGCGTTGTCGGCCTGATCACGCCGTGGAATTTCCCGATCGCGATTCCGGCCTGGAAGATCGCGCCGGCTTTGGCCTATGGCAACACCGTGGTGATCAAGCCCGCCGACCTCGTCCCGGGTTCGACCTGGGCGCTGGTCGATATCCTGCACCGCGCGGGTCTGCCCAAGGGCGTGCTCAACCTCGTGATCGGGCGCGGCTCGGAAGTCGGCGCCGTCCTGCTCGAGCATCCCGATGTGGCGGCGATCAGTTTTACGGGATCGGTGGCCACGGGACAGAAGGTTGCGGCGGCCTGCATCGCCTCGCGGCCGATGAAGAAGTTTCAGTTGGAGATGGGCGGCAAGAATCCGCTGGTCGTTCTCGATGACGCCGATCTGAAGGTCGCGGTGGAATGCGCCGCCAACAGCGCGTTCTTCTCCACCGGGCAGCGCTGCACCGCCGCCTCGCGGCTGATCGTCACCGCAGGGATCCACGACAAATTCGTCGAGGCGCTGACCGAGCGGATGCGCGGCCTGAAGATCGACGACGCGGTCAAGGCTGGCACCGATATCGGCCCGGTGGTCGATCAGAGCCAGCTCGACCAGGATCTCAAATATATCAGCATCGGCAAGGATGAAGGCGCCAAGCTCGCGTTCGGCGGCGAGCGTCTTAATCGGGACGCGCCCGGCTTCTATCTGCAGCCGGCGCTGTTCACCGATGTGACCAACAAGATGCGGATCGCGCGCGAGGAAATCTTCGGGCCGGTCGCCGCGGTGATCCGGGTCAAGGATTATGCCGAAGCGCTGGCGACCGCCAACGACACCGACTTCGGCCTGTCATCGGGCATCTGCACCACCAGCCTGAAATACGCCAGCGACTACAAGCGTAATTCCGAAGCCGGCATGGTGATGGTGAATTTGCCGATCGCCGGCGTCGATTACCACGTGCCGTTCGGCGGCCGAAAGGGCTCCAGCTTCGGCGCCCGCGAACAGGGAAGATACGCGGCGGAGTTCTATACGACGGTCAAGACGGCTTATACGTTGCCGTAACGGGCATTCGCCTCACCCGGCGCTCGCGCCGGGTGAGGCGACAACTCACACCTCCGCCTCGTCCAACCCCACCGCCCACAACGCAAACGCATAGACGATCGCAATTTCGTCGAGCCGGTTGAAGCGACCCGAGGCGCCGCCATGGCCGGCGCCCATGTTGGTGCGGAGCAGCACCGGGCCGCCGCCTTTCATGGTCGCGCGCAGCCGCGCGATCCATTTCGCCGGCTCCCAATAGGTGACGCGCGGATCGGTCAGCCCGCCCATCGCGAGGATCAGCGGATAGTCCTTTGCCGCGAGATTGTCGTAAGGCGAGTAGGACAGGATGGTGCGGAAATCCTTTTCGCTCTCGATCGGATTGCCCCATTCCGGCCATTCCGGCGGCGTCAACGGCAGGGTGTCGTCGAGCATGGTGTTGAGCACGTCGACGAACGGCACCTCCGCAACGATGCCGGCGAACAATTCGCCCGCGCGGTTGGCGACCGCGCCCATCAGCATGCCGCCGGCGCTGCCGCCATGGCCGACGATGCGCTTTGCATCGGTGTAGTCAGCCTCGATCAGCGCGCGGCCCGCGGCGGCAAAGTCGTCGAACGTGTTGGTCTTCTTTTCGCGCTTGCCGTCGAGATACCAGCCCCAGCCCTTGTCGGCGCCGCCCCTGATATGCGCGATCGCATAGACAAAACCGCGATCGACCAGCGACAGCCGGTTGGCCGCGAACGAGGCCGGCATCGCCATGCCGTAGGAGCCGTAGCCATACAGCAGCAGCGGCGCTTTGCCGTCGCGCACCAGGTCCTTGCGGTGCAGGATCGAGACCGGCACCTTTGCGCCGTCATCCGCCGTCGCCATGATGCGGGTGGTGACGTAATCGGCGGGGTCATGGCCGGACGGAATCTCCTGGCGCTTGCGCAATAGGCGCGTTCGCCTGGCCATGTCGTAGTCATAGACTTCCGACGGCGTCGTCATCGACGAATAGGAAAACCGCAAATTGGTGGTTTCGAATTCATAGCCGCCCATGGTGTCGAGCGAATAGGCCGCTTCATCGAAGGCGATGGCGTGTTCTTCGCCCGATGTGAGATCGCGGATGATGATCGCGGGCAGCGCGTTGGCGCGCTCCAGCCGCACCATGTGGCCGGCGTAGAGTTCGACATCGAGCACATAGATGCCCTCGCGATGCGGGATCAGGTCGCGCCAGTTCGCGCGCTCGGGTGCTGCGAGTGACGCGGTCATCACCTTGAAGTCGATGGCATCATCGGCGTTGGTGAGGATGAACAATTCGTCGCCGCGGTCGGCGATGGAATATTGCACGCCTTCCTCGCGCGCCGCGACCAGCCTCGGCGGCGCTTCGGGATCGGCCAGGTCGATCAGGCGCTGCTCGGATGTCTCATGATCGCCGCCCGCGATCACGCAAAAGCGTCCGCTGGCGCTCTCATGCAGATGGGTGAACCAGCCGGAATCCTGCTCCTCATAGACCAGCGCGTCGTCAGCCTGTTTGGTGCCGAGCCGATGCCGCCACACCTGCATCGGCCGGTGGTTGTCATCGAGCTTGACGTAGAAAAACGACTTGGCGTCCTTGCTCCAGACCACCCCGCCGTCGGTCTCCTCGACCAGATCGTCGCTGTCCTTGCCGCTGGCCCAGTCGCGGACGCGAATTGAAAAGTATTCCGAGCCCTTGGTGTCGGCGCTCCACGCCTGCAAGGTGTGATCCGGCGAATGCCGTGCGCCGCCGAACTTGAAATAGCCGTGCGATGCGGCGAGCGCGTCGCCGTCGAGCACGATCTCGACGTCGCCGCCGTCGCGCGGGGTGCGGCCGAGCATCTCGTGCTGGCCGCCCTCGCGGAACTTGCGCAAATAGGCGAACGGGCCATCCGGCGCCGGCACGCTGGAATCGTCTTCCTTGATCCGTCCGCGCATCTCCGCGACCAGCTTCTTCTGCAGCGGCGAGGTGTGACCCAGCAGGCTCTCGGTGTAGTCGTTTTCGGCTTCGAGATATTTCCTTATATCGGCGTCGAGGATCGCGGGGTCGCGCAGCACTTCCTGCCATCTGGCGTCCTTCAGCCACGCATAATCATCCGTCACCGTGATGCCGTGGGTGGTGAAGGAATGCGGGCGGCGCGGCGCCACCGGCGCCTGCAGGGAACGGCCTTTGGTCGTCGATTGGGTCAAGCGATCCTCGTTTGGTTTTCCTGAAAAATCAGCCCACGTTCGCCCTTATATCGGATCGAAAGCACGAATTGCCAGAAGGGGTTATCGCCGATGGTCCCACAGGGTTGTTGGCGGTCGAGTTGTATGGTTAGGCTTTTCGCCGCACCCGAGAAAGGCCTGGATGCTCTTTAATTCCTACCTCTTTATGTCCATGTTCCTGCCGGTCGTTCTGGCCGGCTATTTTGCCTTTGGCCGCGGCAGCAATCTGGCCCCGGTGGTGTGGCTGGCGCTGGCGTCGTTTGCCTTCTACGCCTTCAGCGGCTGGCCGTTCGTGCTGCTATTGCTGGGGTCGATCGCGTTCAATTACGGCATCGGCCATCTCCTGATCGAACGGAAACTGCGCTCCGGCCTGCGCTTTGCGGTGCTGACCATTGGCGTCGGCGGCGATCTCGTGCTGCTCGGCATCTTCAAATATGCCGGCTTTGTCGCCGCCAATCTCAATGCGGTGTTTGCGACCCATTTCGTCGTCGACATCGTGTTGCCGGTCGGCATCTCCTTTTACACCTTCACCCAGATCGCATTCCTGGTCGATGCCTTCAGGGGCAATGTCGCGCGCTATGCGCTGCCGCATTACGCGTTGTTCGTCACGTATTTCCCGCATCTGATCGCCGGGCCGATCCTGCACCACAAGGATATGATCCCGCAGTTCGAGCGCGCCGAGGCCAAGCGCCCCGATCCGCATCTGATCCTGTGCGGCCTGATGATCTTCGCGATCGGCCTGTTCAAGAAGACATGCCTTGCCGACGGCATCCAGCCGCTGGTCGCGCTCGCCTTCGGGCCGGCGACGCCGACCTTCGATCAGGCCTGGATCGGCGCGCTGGCCTATACGTTCCAGCTCTATTTCGACTTCTCCGGCTATTCCGACATGGCGATCGGGATATCGCTGATGTTCGGCATCTTCCTGCCACTGAACTTCAACTCGCCCTACAAGGCGACATCGATCATCGATTTCTGGCGGCGCTGGCACATGACGCTATCGCAGTTCCTGCGCGACTATCTCTACATCCCGCTCGGCGGCAACCGCCACGGCCCGCTGCTGCGTTATGTCAATCTGGCCATCACCATGCTGCTCGGCGGCCTCTGGCATGGTGCGGCCTGGACGTTTGTCGTTTGGGGCGCGCTGCATGGCGCCTATCTCTGCATCAACCACGCCTGGATCAATTACGGACCGAAGGTGGCGCCGCGCTTCGCGCCCGTGGCCAATGGTGCCGGGCCGATCCTGACGTTTCTCGCCGTCGTCGTCGCCTGGGTGTTCTTCCGCGCCGACAATATGACGAGCGCGCTCCATGTGCTGTCGAAAATGGCCGATCCCGGCCATATCGCCTTCGGCCGCGGCGAGATGGCGTATTCGCTGTTCGTCCTGCTCTATGCCGCACTCGCCTGGTTCGCGCCGAACACCCAAGCGATCATGGGCTACGATCACAGGAATCGGAAGGTCGGCGAAAATCTCGGCGCATGGCGTCTGCGTCCGCTGTTGGTCTACGCCGGTGCCGCGGTGCTGGCATTCGGGATTCTCGGAATCCAGCAGCACAGCGAATTCATTTACTTTAGGTTCTAGATCAAACGTCATATGAGCACAGCTTCCAAAAATCTGGTGCGGCTTCTGTGCGCGACGGTCGCCATCATTCTGTCGGTCGCCGCGCTGAACTATGTCGTCGATCCCCTGCAGCTGTTCCGCCCCGCCCGGCTGTTTCCGGCGATGTATTCGCCCGACAGCCGGATGCAGGACGCCGGCCTGATCCGAAGCCAGGAGTTCGACACCGCCTTCATGGGCACCTCGCTCGCGGTCCACTTCCGCCAGAGCGACATCGACAAGGCGCTCGGCGTCCGTTCGCTGAAACTGGCGATGACCGGTGCGACCTCCAAGGAGCAGAGCTTCGTGCTGGCAGCGGCGCTGGAACGCCGTCCGAAGCGGGTACTCTGGCAGATGGACGACTGGATCTTCCGCAACGCGCCCGACGTCGATTCCGAGGCTTACTTCCCCGCGGATTTCTACCGGCGCAACGCCAAGGGCATCGCAAGCTATCTGTTCAGCGGCGCGATGGCGCGGGAATCGCTGATGATCGCGGCACGATCGATCCCGCCGCTGCGGCTGACGGTCGCGCGGCTGGCCAGCGGCGTTATTTTCAAATTTCCGATTGCCGACATCGACGACCTCAATACGTTGCGGCCCGATTTCGACGTTGCCGGCTTCTACAACGCGAAAGCGGCGCTATCGTCGTTCAGGCGCATCACCGATCCCGCGCGCAACGCAGAGATCGCCGCCGGTTACGATTACGACGCGATGGTCGCGGCCTTCGAGCGCGATGCGATCGGCCTGATCGAGCGCAATCCGGACGTGACGTTCGATATCTATTTTACACCCTATTCGATCCTGCAATTCGTCGCGATGCGGGACGCGTCGTCTTCGACGCTCAAGATCACCTATGATTTCACCGCCTATGCCTTTCCGCGTTTGACGAAATATTCCAATGTACGCCTGCACGATTTCCGCGAGGTCAAGGCGATCACGCATAATCTCGATCATTACGCCGACGTGATCCATCACTCGCCCGCCATCGACCTCAAGGTCCTGCACATGCTGGCGGAGCGGAAATACGTCGTCGACCCTGTCGCTCCCTTGGCATCGCTGGAGCGGCTCAAGGCGCAAGTCGAGGCGTACCGGCTGGAGCGCTAACTATTCCGTAACCGAGTGGCGGCGTTGCCGCCGGGGATTCGATTGACCGCTAGCACCACCGCGAAGGTGATGATCAGCATCGCGATCCCGAGTACCGCGATGGCGGCGAGGTCGCCGCTTTCGTTGAGGTCGTAGATCAGCACCGACAGCACCTTGGTCTGCGACGTGAACAGAACGATCGCCGCCGATAATTCGCGCATTACGCCGATGAAGATGAAGCACCAGGTTGCGATCACGCCGGTGCGCAGCAGGGGCGCGGTGATCTGGCGCAGCGATTGCAGCCGCGTCGCGCCGAGGATGCGGCTGGCGTCTTCCAGCTCAGGGTGGATGGTCGCGAACGCCGCCTGCAATTGTTGATAGGCCGACGGCAGATTGATGGTGAGAAACGCCAGCAGCAGGATCCACAGCGTGCCGTACAGCACGAAGGGCGGGCGCGTGTAGCTCAGGAACAGGCCGACGCCGAGCACGATACCGGGCACCGCGATCGGGGCGGTGGCGAGGAAGCCGAGGAAGCGATGGCCTGATATCACGCGCCGCGTCGTGACATAGGCGATGACCAGCGCCAAAATCGTCCCGATGGTCGCGGTCGAGGCACCGAGGATCACGGTGTTTTTCAGCGCGAGCTGGGTCGACGACAATTCGGTGAATACGAAGACGATGTTGTGCAGCGTCGCCGTCGCGGGCGTCACGAGCGTGGTCGCGTTCGGCGAGAACGCCGCATTGAGTAGTGCCATATACGGCAGGAACACCGGGTTGAGCAGCACGATCAGGCAGAACGCCAGCGCCACCCAGCGCCATCCCCCCATTTCGACCGGGCGCGGCGCGCCATATTTGCCGCCCACGACAGAATAGCCGCGGCGGCCGAGCAGGAATTTCTGGCCCTGCAACAACAGGATCGTCAGCAGCAGCAGCGGCACCGCGGCAGCGGCGGCAAGTTCGGGCTTGGGCGGATACTGGAATAGGCTCCAGATTTTCGTGGTCATGGTGTGGAAGCCGGCCGGCAGCGCCAGGATCGCGGGCGATCCGAACAGCGTCATCGCCTGCAGGAACGCGATCAATGCGCCTGCAATCAGCGCCGGCAGCGCCAGCGGAATCGTGATGCGCCGCGCCGTAGTCCACGCCTTGCCGCCGAGGATGGCAGAGGCGTCTTCAAGCTCGCCCGGCATATTATCGAGCGCATTGGCGACCAGCACGAACACGAATGGAAAAGTGTAGCAGGAGATCACGAAGATGATCCCGGTCAGCGAATAGATGTTGAAGATATGCACATCCGATTCGGCGCCGGTCAGGAAGCGATACAGCTGGTTCAACAGCCCGCTGTTGGGCGCCGCCAGCAACTCCCAGGCGACCGCGCCGAGAAACGGCGGCGTCACGAACGAGGCCGTCACCAGCGCGCGGATGGTCTGCCGCCCCGGCATGTCCGTCCGCGACACCAGCCAGCCGATCGGGGCGGCGACGATGCAGCAGATCAGCGCCGACGTGATGGCGATGATCGCGGTCGTCATCAGCGGGTCGAGAAAATCCGGATCGGTAAACAGCTTGACGAAATTCTGCAGCGTCGGGCTTCGTGCCTTGTCGGTGAAGGCATACACGGCGAGCCACGACATCGGCATCACGATCAGCACGATCATGACCGCCGCGAACAGCCACAGCACCGGCTTGGTCCAGTCGATTTTTGCCTTGGCGGGCGCGGTTTCGGTGGCGATGGTCATGTTATTTCCACAAGCCAAATGTTTCCCTCATCCAGAGGAGCGGCGAAGCCGCGTCTCGAAGGATGAATGGCACGATAGGGGCCTCGTGGCTCGAGACGGCGCTTCGCGCCTCCTCACCATGAGGGGAGATAGTTCACACCCTGAACAACTTCGCATACTTCGTCTTGATCTCTTCCGCCATCGCCTCGACGCCGGCCGCATCCTCCTTCATCAGCTTGATGTCGGAAAGCTTGCGGCGGCCCGGTTTCGATTGCACTTGCGCATGTGCGGAATATTGCGCGGTGTAGTCGATGAAGAATTGCTGGGTCTCGCGCGTGTGCAGCCAGGCCTGGAACAGCATTGCGGCATTGGGGTGCTGCGCGGTCTTGAAGATGGCGGTTGGTCCCGAGATCGTCGGCGTGCCCTCGGTCGGATACAGCGGCTCGACCGGCTGGCCCGCTTCCTTCAGCAGCACGACGCCGTATTCATTGCCGTCGGCCATCACGGCGCGTTCGCCGAGCGCGAGCTTCTTCGGTGGATCGGTCGACGATTGCACCTGCATCACGCGCTGCTTCGACAATTTTTCGAGATAACCCCAGCCCAGCTCACGCACCAGCTGGAAGGTTGCGGTCATGATGGTGCCGCTATAGGCGGGATGGCCCTTGACCATTTTGCCCGCCCATTTGGGGTCGAGCAGGTCCGCATAGCTCTTCGGCGCCTCTTCGGCCTTCACCAGATTGGTGTTGTAGGCGATCGACGACAGATAGATCCGCGAGGTCGCCGACATCCCGTCGGGATCGCGATAGGCCTCTGGAAAATGTTTGGCGACATCTTCAGGCACAAACGGCATCAGCCAGCCGTTCTTCTTCCAGGTGATGATGTGTGAGGCGTCCGAAGTATTGATGATGTCGGCGGCGCGGATGTTGCTGGCGAATTCCTGGTCGACCCGCGTGAACAGGCGCTCCGAGCCGGAACGCTCGATCTGCACGGAAATGCCGGGATAGGCCGCCTCGAACGCCTTGCCGAGCTTTTCGCCGACCGGCAGGTCCATCGAGGAGTACAGGACGACCTTGCCCTCTTTCTTGGCGGCTTCGACCAGGCCTGCGTTGATCGCGACCGGCGCAGGCGCCTGCGCGCGCGAGGGCGAGGCGAACGCGGTCCCGAATGCCAGCGCGGCCGAGGCCTTGAGTGAGCCTTGCAGCACGTCGCGCCTTGAAAGTTTTCGTTTCCTCATCGCATCCTCCGCTTCTTTTTTTATCGGCGTGGTCGCTTGGTTACCGGCTCAACGCCCGGCAGCGGTCGGGCGGCAACGTCAGCCAGACTTCGGTTCCCTTGGGCACGTTGGTTTCGGTCGGCGTGGTGACGCGCAATGCCGTGCCGTCGGCCGCTTCCACCATGTAGTCGCGCGCGACGCCGAGATAGACCTGCCGCGTGACGACCGCCTTGATCGCATTGTCAGGCGAAGCCGGCGCCTGCGTCGAAAGCTGGATGTCATGCTGGCGGATCGCGACCGGCGCGCTCTGGCCCGGTGTCAGCGGCGCCCCGACCACCCGCAAGGTCGCGCCGGCAAAGGACACATGATTGCCGTCGCGCGCGGTACCCTTGAGAACATTGCTGGCGCCGATGAAGCGCGCGACGAATTCGGATTCCGGCCGCGCGTAGATGTCTTCGGGTGTGCCGAGCTGGTCGATCCGGCCGCCGTTCATGACAGCGATCATGTCGGCGGTGGTCATGGCTTCCGACTGGTCGTGGGTGACGTAAACCGTGGTGTAGCGGTATTCATCATGCAGCCGGCGGATCTCGAACCGCATCTCCTCGCGCAGATTGGCGTCGAGATTCGACAAGGGCTCGTCGAGCAGCAGCGTCTGGGGTTCCACGATCAGTGCGCGCGCCAGCGCCACGCGCTGTTGTTGGCCGCCGGAAAGTTCGCCGGGATAGCGCTGCGCCAGGACTTCCAGTTTTGTCGTGGCGAGAATGGCGGCGAGTTTTCTGGCGATGGTGTCGCGGTCCATTTTGCGCAGGCGCAGCCCGTAGACGATGTTCTCGGTGACAGTCATATGCGGCCACAGCGCGTAGCTCTGGAAGATCATCGACATCTTGCGCTGTTCGGGCGGCGCCGTCCGCGCCTTCGAGGATACCAGCCGGTCACCGACATGGATCTCGCCGTCGGAAGGTTCGAGGAAACCCGCGATCAGCCGCAGCGTGGTGGTCTTGCCGCAACCCGATGGACCCAGCAAGCAAACCAGCTGACCGTGATCGATCCGCAGCGAAACGTCATCGACAACCGCCAGCGATCCAAATCGCTTGGTCAGGCCACGCAATTCAACGGACGCCAATCGGAATCCTCCAGCGCTTATTACGCCGGAGTCTGCGCCCGGCTTCTACTGGCATACAGTATAAGCACTAAATGGGACGCGCGGGAAAGCCCAAGCCTTCAGGCTTTTCGCTCTCTCACATTGTGAGAGAGCGATGCATTACGCGTTCACACTCTCGCCGAGGTATTCGATCGCGGCTTCGGTTCCGCCCTTGCCGTGGGGGATATTGAGGGCGTTGAGGCCGACTTCGATGACGCCGAGCGTGCCGAGGATCATCGGCGCGTTGACGTGACCCATATGCGCGATGCGGAATGCCTGGCCGGTGAGATCGCCGATGCCCAGCCCGATCACGACGCCGCATTTGTCCTTGCAATAGCGAAGCAAGGCTGCGGGATCGTGGCCGTTCATCACCACCGTCGTCACGGTGTTTGAACGCTCGCTCGCTTCGGCGATGTTGAAGTTGAGCACCTGGCCCTCGGACCAGACGGCGACGGCGCGGCGCACGGCTTCGGCGAGCAGGCGGTGGCGCAGGAACGCATTCTCGAGGCCTTCGCCGATCAGCATATCGAGGGCCTGACGCAGCGCGAACAACAGATGCACGGGTGCGGTGCCGGCATATTTCCGGTAATGCTCGGCGCCCTCGCGCTCGGTCCAGTCCCAATAGGGCGTGCGCATGCCAGCTTTTTTGTGCACCTCGCGGGCGCGGTCGTTGGCGGCGACGAAGCCGAGGCCGGGCGGCGTCATCAGGCCCTTCTGCGATCCCGACATCGCGACATCGATGCCCCATGCGTCCATCTCGAACGGCATGCAGCCGAGCGAAGCTACCGTGTCGACCATGAACAGAGCGGGATGGCCCGATGCCTTGATGACCTTGCCGATCGCTTCGATGTCGTTATAGGCGCCCGACGCGGTATCGACCTGCACCGCGAGGATGGCCTTGATCTTGTGCTCCTTGTCCTGGCGCAGGCGCGCCTCGACTTCGGCAGGACGGATCGCGCGGCGCCAGTCACCTTTCAGCACCTCGACGTCGGCGCCCATCGCGGCGGCGGCATTGCCCCAGCCGATCGCGAAGCGTCCGCTTTCCAGTACCAGCACCTTGTCGCCGCGCGACAGCACGTTGGAGAGCGTCGCTTCCCAGGCGCCATGGCCATTGGCGATGTAGATGTAGGACTGGCCTTTGGTGGCGAACAGCTTGGAGAGATCGGCGAGCAGGCCGTGCGTCAGGTCCAGCATCTCCTTGGAATAGATATCGAGTGCCGGGCGATGCATCGCCCGCAGCACATCGTCGGGCATGGTGGTGGGTCCGGGGATGGCCAGAAATTCCCGGCCCGCGCGAACGGTCATTTGTTTTTATTCCTTGTTGGTGGAACGCGGAAGCAAGGCGCCCGGAGGTTGGTACGTATTGGAGCATGACAATAATCGATCAAAACCGTCATTGTCTGCAACAAACGCAAAGCGTTTGTGCATGAGAGCGTAGCGCTGCAATGCAGAGCCGCAAAAAAGCTGGATTGCTCTCATTGCTCCGCTCCCGGCAATGACCGCATAAGTCATTTCCCCATTGCGCCCGCAATCGCATGCCAGATCTGATCCTTGAGCTCGGTCGCCGGCGGGCTCGGGATCGTCACCGCGGGGCCGTCGCGCTTTTTGCAGGCCTCGACCAGCCGCAACACCCAGATCTCGCCATCGGTGTAATAGAGGTCGCCGCCGCCATTATAGCCCGCAAGGGTCGGGCCGATGCCGGTCACCTGATATTTCGCGGTCACCATTCCGGCGTTTTCCAGATCAGTCGTGAGCAGCGCGCGTTCGGCGTCGAGATCGGGGCCGATGTGATGCGTCACCGCGGCGGTATAGCTGCTGACACCGACGCCGCGATCTTGCGTCGCCGCGCCGAGCCATACCGGACGCTTCTCCTCGCCCTGGTCCAGCACCTTCCAATAGCGCACATGGTTGCGCCGGTCGGCGCTGGCGCCGATCGGCTTTTCGTACGCCAGATCCTCGCGCCGTCCCTGATAATAGAGATTGCTGACCGGCGCGTCCTTGTACGGGCGATCGAGCAGCACGCTGCCTGCGATCTCGATCGATGATTTCAGCGTGATCGGATCGGCCGGATACCAGCCGGCCTGATGCATCGCGCAGACCACGTCACTGATATCGCCGATCATGCCGACATTCATGGGGTCGCCGGGAATGCCTTGCCCCGTGCGCGTCACCATCGGCAGATCGGCAAGGCCCTTCTGGTGCTCGTAATGCGTCCACAGCCCGGGCAGGATCAGATAAGCGAGCAGGCCGTAGCCGCAGAGCATAAACAGCGTGAGTGTGAAGACCCGGCGAAGTCCGTGCAGTCGCCGTCGCGGTGGTGATGCGAAGTTCGGGGTGCCGGGCACCGCTAGCGTTTGGTTTCGCGGCAGCCCGCGGCTTCGGCGTCTTCGACCGAGCAGAACCAGCGCGTGCCCTTGCTGACATTCATCTCGACCTTCGCATACCAGCGGCTCGAAGGCTGGTGATAGATGCACTCGCCGGAGCGGTTGACGTTGCCCTTGATGGTGCAATCGGGCGACGGCGCCGATGATCCGGAGGCCGATGCCTGCAGGATGGTGCTGGCATTCTCCGGCGGCTTGGCGGCGCCGAGGATGGAGGTCTTCTTGTTGCGGGCGCGCCAGTCCCACGGCGCGATGAACGCGCCCTGCCACATGCCGGCCTTGGCCTCGCGCGCGGCTTTCTCCTCCGGCTCGTAGTCGCGGGTAACCCGAACCAGCGCCAGCGCCCAGCCATTGGTGACCATCCATTTCTGAATGTCCTCGCCGTCGGCCTCGCATCGCGCCACGGTGCGGCCGCGGCGATCGACGGTGCGGGTACGGCAGGTCCAGCTCTTGTTGCCGAATTTCTTGACCAGTTCGTCGCGCGCGGCGACGCCGCAGGTCCAGCGTTCGCCCCGGTTGTTGAGGCAGAGCTGGTCCACCGCCGGGGCGTCGATGCCGCCGAGCCGGATGCGGGTGTTGCCGATCTGGAGCTGATCGCCTTCGCGGATTTTCGGCACGCCGGTGATATCGACGGCATGCGCCGTCGCCGGCAACAACAGCGTCAGGAGGGCGCAAAGCCAGATATTCGATTTCAACCGCTTCGATTTCGACCGCTTTGATGTCATCGGCAATCCCGGCGCGGAAATATGCATCATCAAGTGCGCGGATTGTGCGGACATTGAGGCCGTCTTGCCAGTGCTCTGGGGTCGCATGGCTTTCAACTTCCCGTCAGAAGTGCCGTTGCGCATTGGGCCTCGCCTACAGCCGTCATCACCCGCCCGAGTGCGCAATTGCGCACGGGGGGCGGGTGATCCAGTATCCCAGAGCAGTAGAGATGATCGCAGAGCCGCTGCGTACTGGATACCCCGCATTCGCGGGGTATGACGGTATCGCTAGCCGCCGCCACCCCGCATCATCACCCCTCTTGCCAGCGCCAGGCCCATCAGCACGAAGGCCGAGGTCACCTCGGGGCCGCCGACCAGGATGCGCGTCGGGGTCTTCATCTTGTTCCACTCATAGGCCTTGTAGGGGCCATGCCGGCCGCCTTCGCCGAGATGGGCGACGATGCAGTGCAGCGCAGGCGTAAAACTCGCCGCGTCAGCGCCGAGATGCGCCAGCGCCATCAGCGCCAGCGCGGCGTCGAAGGCGTTCATCTCGTGGGCGATCAGCTCGGTCTGCACATAGGCCAGCACCCGGCCGCGGATGAAGCCGAACGTATCCTCGGGGTCGATCGCCTGCCGGGCCGCGGGCGGCAGCGCGATGAACGCCGCATAGCAGCGGCCGAAATAGGCCGAGTACAGCTCCGGCAAATAATAGATATGCGAGCGTGGATTGGTGAAGGCGCCGCTTTCGACCAGCCGTTTCTGGAAGCCGATGATGCGATGCACCGTCTCCAGCCGCGACGGCGTCTCGATGACCTTCCAGCGCTTGAGGTTGCGGAAGCTGACTTCGAGGATGTCGAGATTGAGCGTGGGGTCGAGGTCGTTGCCGTAGGGACGGTCGCCGGCGAGATTGTCGATCCAGGTGACGACGCCGCCTTCGTACTCGACATTGTCGTTCAGCGGCACCGTCACGCGCGGCTCGTTGGCGCCGCTGCGGACCTGATAGCCGGCGTAGAAATCCAGTAGCGGCTGGTCGAGGATCGGATCGGTCGAGCCGGCCTGTGTTGCGGCCGAGAACGAGCAGGCGGTGGTGTCGCAGTCCGGCACATAGATGCCGAAGCCGAGATCCTGCTTGATCTGGGCGAAGAATCTGGAGAAGCGCGGATGCGGCAGCGGCGCCAGCGCGGTGATCACGCGCACGGTCGAACCGTCATGCGAGGGCACTTCCTCGGCGCTGGTGGTCAGGCAAAAATCGACCATGTCCGAGATGGCGCGGCGGGAGGCCGCGGTCTGGTCCGCGGACGGCAGGCCGGTTTCGACAAAGCTCAGCAGCGCCTCGGTGAAGAACGCGTCGTAATAGGCCGAGCGGTGGCGGATCTGCATCGGCTCCCACATCGGCTCGGCGATGCCGGTCCAGGGCGGGTTGATCAGCGCGCGGGCCGGCGAATGCGCGATGAAGATCCGCGCCAGGCTGAACAGCAGCGTCGAGTTCTTGTAGCCGCGCGAATTGAGCCCGTTCAGCGCCATCAGCATTTCGCGCCCGCCCATGTCGGGATCGCCGAGCAGGTTGAAGGCGGCATAGGTCGGGATGAAGCCGTTCTTGCCGAACGACCGCAACAGATGCGCGCCGCAGGTCCGGATCGCGTGGTCGATGCTGGCGAGATCGGGGGCCTGTGCGGGGGAGGCGGCCGGCGCCGGCTTGGGATGGCGCACGTCGAGTGTCGCCATCAGTTCGGCGATCGGTTGGCCGATCGCTTCCCAATCCGGCGCGTCGTCGTCGCGGGCGCGCGTCAGCGCCTCGCGCAATGCTGTGAGCCTATGCTCGTCGCGCAATTGCGGCAGCCCGGTCCGGCGCAGCAGCGGCCGCAGAGCGGGGTTGCCGAGCGCGGTCCGATAGAATTTTCCAAGGTGCGGATCGCCGCCGTCATAGTTCAGCAGCAGGGGATCGCAGACATCATAGAGCGACGGTCCGTCCTTGCGGGCGGTCAGCGCGCGGTAGGCGGCGCCGGCGAAATATTGAAAACCCATGCCGTCTCTTTTCGCCGGATTCATGAATTGAAGCCGCCGCTTTCGCCGCCGGCCTGCAAGCCATTGAAAATGATACAAATCCGCAGGAAACACAAATGTGACTGAGGTCACGGAGATTGTCCCGATTTGGCACCATAGTCAAAGGTGGGGAACGCCATGCGCCAAAGGTGGTTGCCCGGATTGGCCGTGCGGGTTAAAGGTTCTTTGTTGCAGTGCCGCAAATTGATCTCAATTGGTCGGCACACCAATTCGCTACTCCTCAAACCTAAACGGCACTGGCGCGACTAACTTGGCGCGCGGTTCGAGTAGTGCCCTGGTCAACGATTGGGAATTGAAACGATGGACGGCAAGCTTCGCATCTCCCGACGCACGGTCACGATGGCCGCTGCGTTGGTCGGCCTGGTGTCGCTGGCTATCGGCGCCCATGCCGCGCTCAACAAGCGCTCGCTCGACGTCGCCAAGGCGATTTCGACCGAACAGAATTCCGACGTCGCCACCAAGACTTCCCGCGTCGCACTCGTCATCGGCAACGGCCATTATCCCGACGCTTCGGCACCCCTGGCGCAGCCGATCAATGACGCGCGCGGCCTGACCGCGGCACTGCGCGGCAAGGGCTTTGACGTCGACGTGGTGGAAGACGCCACCAAGGACGACATGGCCCGCGCCATCAGCCGCCTCAAGGCCAAGATCAAGCCCGACAGCGTGGTGATGCTGTTCTTCGGCGGCTTCGGCGTCCAGGTCGGCCGCGAGAGCTTCATGATCCCGGTCGATGCCGCGATCTGGAAGGAAGCCGATGTCCGCCGCGACGGCGTCAGCATCGAATCCGTGCTGGACGCAATGAAGGAGCAGGGCGCCAAGGCCAAGCTCGTCGTCGTCGACGCCTCCCGCCGCAACCCCTATGAGCGCCGCTTCCGTTCCTACTCGCACGGTCTCGCGCCGATCTCGGCACCCGAGAACGCGCTGATCCTGACCTCGGCAACGCCGGGCAAGGTGGCCGACGATTCCAAGGGCCAGTACAGCGTGCTGATGTCCGAGCTGCTGACCAACTTCGCCGCGCTGCAGGCCGGCGCCGAAACCGCCTTCAACAAGACCCGCGTCGCAATCTCCCGCGCCAGCGAAGGCGAGCAGGTTCCCTCAGTGTCGTCCTCGCTGCTGGAAGACATCCGCATCGGCGGGTGATTTTTCAGTCGTAACAACTGCGATCGCGGATAGACCGTTCCCCCACCCGCCGCGCTCCGCGCGTCGACCTCCCCCGCAAGCGGGAGAGGTAAGAAACCCACCGATCAACGACAGTCGTTATACAACCACCGCTGCGCTCCCTCTCCCGCTTTCGGGGGAGGGCTGGGGTGGGGGTGTCTCCGCGTGCGCCAGTGCCTGATTGGTTACGCGTAACTACTTCTGCTCCGCCGCCACCATCACCGGCCGCACCGGATCGCCTTCGCGCAGCAACGCGCCGGCGCGGGCGACGACGATGTCGCCTTCGACGATGCCCTCGCGGATCTCGACCTGGCCTTGCGACATCAACCCGGTTTCCACCCGCCGCGTCTCGACGCGCTGGCGCTTGACCACCTGCACCACGGTGCCGGCATTGCCATAGAGGATCGCGGTCAGCGGCACCGAGATGCCGCAGCTCTGGCCGGTCTTGATCTGCGCCCGCCCCGATGAATTGACCAAAAGCCGCCGGTTGGTGGTGACGGCGATGAAGACCTGGGCGAGCTGGCTGTTGGGCTCGACCGTGGTCGAGAGCCGCCGTACCCGGCCATCGATTTCGCCGGCGCCGATCACCTTGATCCGGGCGCTCTGGTTGATCTGAAGTTTGGCGATATCGCGGGTCGGCACCAGGCCGACCAGGTCGAACTCGCTGCGGGCGATGATCGAGAACAGCGCCTCGCCCTTGCCCGACGCCATGGCGCCGACCGCGGCGGTCGAGGCCGAAACCAGCCCCGCCACCGGCGCCTGCACGATGACCGTGCCGCCCTCGGGCAGCGTCAGCCGGGCCAAGGTCTGCCCGGCGGTGACGGTATCGCCGGCATCGACCAGCACTTCGGCCACCTTCAGCCCCATCCGCTCGGGCCGCACTTGCGTTTCCTCGCGCGCGATGATGGTGCCGGAGACTTCCACGTTGTTGCCGAAGCAGGATTTAGCGGCCTTGAACACCGTCACGGCCGCACCCCTGGGCGCGGTTTCCTCGTCGGCGGCAAAAGCCGGCGGCGCGGCGAGGCACCCCAACACCGTCAGGGTGGTCAATCCCAAGGCTGCTCGGCTCATCTGGCTGCTCGGCTCATCGGCGTTTGGTTTCCATTCTTTGCCCGGTTTCGGGCCCATGGATACCAGATGCCCGACCGGCGCGCCAAGCGGCAAGAACGCCCGCAAATTGCCCTCTCCGTCATGGCCGGGCATAGCCGTCCGAAGGACGGCGTCGCTTACGCTCGCCTGCGCCCGGGCATGACGAAATGTTGGGTGTGTGGACGTGCAGCGTCATCGCTTCGTGATCACCACTTCCAGATATTCGCTCGGCACCACCATGCTGCCATTGCCAGCGCGGTTCATGCGGACGATCAGCGCATGCAGATCATTATGCAGCTCTTCCTGTTTGGCCGGCTCCAGCGCCGCGAATGCCTTCAGCACCGGGCCATAGAACGTCTTGAACACGTCGAGGAAATGTTCCGCCGAGCGGTAGCGGAAATTGAACAGCCGCGACTCGGCTTTGATCGAACCCGCACCCGCATCGAACATTTCCGTGAGCCGCGCGCGCGTGCCCCACATCGCCGGCGATTTGGCGCCGGCCGGCGGCGGCAGATGCTTGCCGAGCGTCTTGAACACCTGGCCAATGAAACCGTCCGGCGTCCAGTTGGCCAAACCGATCTGTCCCTTCGGCTTGCACACGCGCAGCAATTCGGCCGCCGCCTTGTCCTGGTTCGGCGTGAACATCACGCCGAAGGTCGAGAGCACCACCTCAAAACTGTTGTCGTCGAACGGCAGGTTCTCCGCATCGGCCTCGCGAAATTCCATTGTCATGCCCTCGGCGGCGGCGCGGGCCCGGCCGCGCTCCAGCAGCGCCGGCACGTAATCGGTTGACGTCACCTCGCACCAGCGCCGCGCGGCGGCGAGCGAGGCCATGCCATTCCCGGCGGCGACATCGAGCACCTTGGAGCCCGCCTTGAGATCCATCGCCTCGCACAATTGCTCGCCGACGATCTGCAGCGTGGAACCGACGATGGCGTAATTGCCTGACGACCACGCCGCCTGCTGCCTGGTCTTGATCGCGGCCAGATCCGGGGCGGGCGCCGGGGCTGATGTCATGCTCGGGGCGGTGGCTGGGGTGGCCATGCGGTTTTCTCCTCTGTGGCATGCAGTCACGGGGGTGACCGCGCTGAACCGAACATGGCCCTGGGCGGACCTAAAGACTCTGACCCCCGGCTGATTTTGCCTTGAGGCCACCCTGATTTTTCTGTGAGGTGCCGCACGCCCATGACGACAGCGAGCGAGGTAACTGCCTGAAGCCGCGCGCTCCCCCGTCATCCCTGGGATGACGGACGTGCTAAGGTCTGACACAGGGACAATGACGTGCAATTCCACTTCTCAAATCACGTGCTCGACACCGCCGTACGCGAGCTGACGCGCGGTGGCCGGAATGTCGCGGTGGAGCCGCAGGTGTTCGATCTCCTGGTCTATCTGGTCGAGAACCGCGACCGCGTCGTCTCCAAGGACGACCTGATCGAGCGCATCTGGCGCGGCCGCATCGTCTCCGAATCCACGCTGACCTCCCGCATCAACGCCGCGCGCACCGCGGTCGGCGACACCGGCAAGGATCAGGCCGTGATCCGCACCATCGCGCGGAAGGGCTTTCGTTTTGTTGGCGAGTTGAGCGGCGCGCTTGCACCGCCAAGCCCAACCCTCACCATCCCATCCCCACCAACCGCCCCCGCAGCCGAACCGCCGCGCCTGCAATTCCCGGTGCTCGATCGCCCCGCCATCGCCGTGCTGCCATTCGCAAACATCTCCGGCGAGCCCGAGCAGGAATATTTTTCCGAAGGCATCAGTGAAGATATCATCACAGCACTCTCAAAACTGCGCTGGTTCTATGTCATCGCCCGCAACTCCGCCTTCATCTATCGCGGCCGTCAAGTGCATTTGAAGCAGATCGGCGAGGAGCTCGGCGTCGGCTATGTCATCGAGGGTTCGGTGCGCAAGGATGGCGATCAGGTGCGCATCACCGCGCAGCTCAACGATGTCGTCACCGGCAGTCACCTGTGGGCCGAGCGCTACGACCGCAACCTGGCCGATGTGTTCGCGGTGCAGGACGAGATCACGCAGGCCGTCGTCGCCGCGATCGAGCCGCAGCTTTACGCAGCCGAGAATTTCCGCAGCCAGCGCAAGACGCCTGATAATATGGACGCCTGGGATCTTGTGATGCGCGCGCTGTCGCATTACTGGCGGGTGACGCGAACCGACAATCTGGTGGCGCAGGCGCTGTTGGAAAAAGCCATTGCGGTCGATCCCGGCTACGGCCAGGCGCTCAGTCTCCTGGCGGCCTGCCACACCTTCGCGGCCCATATGGGCTGGGAGGGGATGCCCAATGCAGTTCCGGCGGCGGAGCGCTCAGCACTGGCGGCGATCCGCGCCGATAGTGAGGATGCGTGGGCGCATTATGCGCTGGCATCCGTCTATCTGTTCAACCGCCGCTTTGACGATTGCATCGCCGAGTTCGAGCTGGCGCTGCGGCTCAATCCGAATTTCTCGCCGGCGCGCGGGCTCTATGGCGTGGCGCTGTCCTATCGCGGGCGCTGGGAGGAAGGCAATGCCGCCGCCCGGCAGGCGCTGCGCTTTTCCCCGCGCGATCCCTTTGCCGCGATCTATTGCGGCGTCGCCGCCTATTGCCAGTATGTCGGCCGCAACTACGAGGAGGCGATCCGCCTCTCCCGCGAATCCCTGCGCCAGCGCCCCGATTTCGTCGGCGCCCACCGCGTGCTGACGGCCGCACTCGGCATGTCCGGCCACGTCAAGGCGGCGGCCGCGGCGCTGGAGGGGTTGCGCGGCGCCCAGCCGAGCATTTCGATGGCCTGGCTAGCGAGTGAGCTGCCGTTCGAGCGGGAGGAGGATCGGGGGCATTATCTGGAGGGGTTTAAGAGGGCGGGGTTGGGGTAGGGGTTATTTTAGCTCGTCATGGCCGGGCTTGACCCGGCCATCCACGTCTAGGACACACTCGCAATTCATGGGCTTCCATCGTAGTTTGTCGACAGGTCAGTTGGATGGTTCGATGAAAGACGAATATGACTTCGCGACCGCCGAGCGCCGCAAATTCTTTCGGGAAGGGGCGCGGCTGGTGCCGCCGGTCCATTTGGACCCCGAGGTGCTGGACTATCTCTCCGAACGGGCCACGGCGCGGGGCGTTTCGCTGAGCTCGCTTGTCAATACGCTGCTCAAGAAGGACATCGAGCTGATCGACGCCGGAAAATAGCAGCGCCGACGTCAAACTTCGCCTTCCTAGCCGCCGGGTTTCCTGCCCTGCACGAGGCGGCCGTGCGTCAGGCGGCGGCGTCGCGCCACCAGCGAGGATGCGTGGGCGCATTATGCGCTGGCATCAGTCTATCTGTTCAACCGCCGCTTTGACGATTGCATCGCCGAGTTCGAGCTGGCGCTGCGGCTCAATCCGAATTTCTCGCCGGCGCGCGGGCTCTATGGCGTGGCGCTGTCCTATCGCGGGCGCTGGGAGGAAGGCAATGCCGCCGCCCGGCAGGCGCTGCGCTTTTCCCCGCGCGATCCCTTTGCCGCGATCTATTGCGGCGTCGCCGCCTATTGCCAGTATGTCGGCCGCAACTACGAGGAGGCGATCCGCCTCTCCCGCGAATCCCTGCGCCAGCGCCCCGATTTCGTCGGCGCCCACCGCGTGCTGACGGCCTCGCTCGGCATGTCCGGCCACGTCAAGGCCGCGGCTGCGGCGCTGGAGGGCCTGCGCGAGGCCCAGCCCAGCATTTCGCTGGCCTGGCTAGCGAGTGAGATGCCGTTCGAGCGGGAGGAGGATCGGGTGCATTATCTGGAGGGGTTTAAGAGGGCGGGGTTGGGGTAGGGGTAGTTGGCCGCTTATATTTCGATGAAATCATATAAATGTGGCTACCTCAAAGCCCATTTTGCATGGTCGAAAAACAGTACGGCACAGCTGGAATTGGTGAGCTAAGGAAGTTCAGAACCATTCTGACGGCATAGCTTCGACTAATGCTCTGGCATACGCTGCAGCAACGAGTGCTGCATAATTCTGCCAAATGTCATTCTTGTTCTGGTCGCAGTAATCGCAAATGCCACGAATGACAAATATATCCTTGCCCTGTGCCCAAGCAGCATTTTGAAGTCCGCTAGCTTCCATTTCGACCGCGCGCACTCCGTATCGGTCCCGCAGATCATCACGTTTCAGATCGTTCTTTAACAACGTATCGGCAGTTCCGATTGCGCCTGTGTGAATTCGCGGAACGTCCGGTTTCCGTTCCAAATCCTCGGGGTGGGCAATGCCAACTCCTTGATTATGAATAACGTCTGTTTCTGAAGCCGGCCGGGCAAACTTTTCTCCCAGTCTAATTACTCCGGCAGAAATGATGGTCTCCCACGGTCGGACAGACATCAGCTCGCCGGCGACAAGGCTGTTGGCGACTTGAAGCAAAGCCGCTGACGGCCGTTGCAACGAACTACGAACTTGGCGACCCGTTCTTGTCTCCTTCACGTAGTCGTATTCAACTACCCCAGCATTTCCCGAGAACACGACATCCCCCAAGCGAATGTGTTCTTCAGGCTTATCGACATTAGGACAACCACCAGCTATCCCGACCATGATGATGTGCTCGAGCTGGGTGAAAGTGCGAAGGGCGTTTGCCGTCACAGTAGCCGCGTTTGATTTTCCAACACCTGCAGCGGCGAGGACGACATTTCTCGAATTTGCGCCAGTTCCGTAGCTGCCGACGTGATAAACGGTACTGTCGCCGCGTTGGCCGAGAGTGAGATCGTGATCGAACGTGGCGCGAACGGCGGCTTCTTCCTTCGGTAGAGCCGTTACCAGAAGAACTTTGACGCTCTGCGCGGCGGAGGCGGCCGATATCCTGGGAGCTGCGGTACCGGGTAGATCCAATGCAAACAGCCCTCGTCCGTCCGCATTATAAACGATTTTTTTCATATCTAGATAAAGTTCCGTGTCCCGAGCCGCAGCCTCAAGTCGCGCCCGAGTCAGTGAACTGGCGTTAGAGCTCTCATAAGCCCTCAGAACAGGATCTCTGTAACCGGGGGAGCGGCTAGCATTCTTGGCCATATGCTCAAGCAGTCGTTGCTTGACCAAGTCGGCGTCCTCGTCTTCATACCAATCAAGAACCACTGTTTCGAGTGAATCGAAATAGATATCCCTCAGCCCTGTCGCCAATCCCGCCCGTGCATCAGCAGATTCGTCCTCAGAACCCATCACTAAGAAATCCAGGTTGTCTTGGGCCGTTGCGACGTCTTTGACAATCAATTGGTACACGTACTTGCGAACGTTGGTCGGTTTTGACGCGACGTCATGGAGCGGCAGGCGAAGATTCTTCAGGCCCAATTTTGGGTTCTCATAAGTGGCCCAAATTGAATATTGCGCGACGATGGGATCAGGATGAGAATTTAGTTCACCTATAATTTTTTCGTTGTGTAGTGAAGGTGAAAATAGGTTTTCGGGCGCTCTATCAAGTCCTATCAGGATGCCAGCACGCCGCAATTCTGTCGAACCGGCGGTGTCGATGTTCACTCTTGTCGCGCGAAGCTCTTCCTGAAAGTGGCCACTATGTTGTACTGCCGCGAGCAGGATTGATCCCTCGATTGGCAAATCAGCTTTCGCGAGTTCGGAGCGTGCCTCATCCTCCGGCAAGAGAGCACATAGAGCCGAGATGCCTGCAGCTAAGATGTCTGGGTCGTTCCGGTTTCGATGGATAGCTTCTACAATTGCGACCACGTTCGTTCGCGTCCCCGCGAGCGCCAGCGCATTGAGTGCCCAACGTTTAACTTTCGGCGCGTCATTAAATAGAAGCCCCATGAGGTGGATCGCGAGACGCTCGTCATCACGGTACCTCAATCCCTGCCGATAGAGTTTGCAAAGTCTCTGTAAGCCAATTTTCTTACTTTCAGGATCGCTATCGCCAATAAGCAGCTCAAGATAAGCAGCGTCCCGGACGTCGATAAAACTGTCAGTACGACGCCGCATCCGCAGCGCCCTCCGTGCGTCTAAAGGCCCTTCGTGCATGCTCAAGTACGAGCCGTGACCAAGGGTCGAAGTCTTCGAAGTGATTCACCGCAAGGTTAATATCGTGCCATGATAAGTCATTGATGGCGAGGCGGCGGGTGAGCGGTTCAAACCACGTCGGAGACTGAAAGCTAACCAAGCCGAGTATGTTTGGGGGATCATCGTCGTTTGTGCAAATGAAACATCGCAAATTCGCCGAACGAGCAAGCTCCGGCTGGTTGGGAAGATTCAGATCAAAGCTTAGAGACCGTAGGCCACTTGCTACGATCCCATGGTCCGCTTGATCGAACAGAGTTAAATCATCGTGGACGACAGGAGCAAAGAATCCCACGGATCTTTTTTGTTGGAAGTTGTCGCGATCCTCGCGATATCTTCCGTGTCGATATGTGAGAACAAAATTCTCCCGAAGCACGAGAGTAAACGCCCAGACGACGACATCTTCTTGCGTGCGCTTTTGGGAGCTGGCCGCATAATGATAACGTCTTTCCTTCAACAAGCTGAGGATTTCTATTGGATCAATCGTGGCCTGATTGCAGAGTCCTTGGGCGGTGTGTCTGTCAAATGCCAAGGCATCTGGATAAGCAAGTTCACGCCGCCGTCGTCGCGCAATAATAGGGGCGCGATATTCCGCCAGAACTGTTGGATCGGTTAGAAATTCTCGAAGAAAGAAATATCCAGGCTTCGTACGAAAAAACGCGCTTCTGTCGCGTCTGAGCAGAATATCTTCGCTGAGCCTCGCTTGCAGGGTCTTATGTTGGGTCTTCCCATATAGAGATGCGGGAACGACACCCGACGCCAGCCCCTGCCTGAGAATCTCTCTCGGAGGCAGGGGCACCCGCGCGCCGCGGAGAACTCGATGTGCGATTTCTAGATAGGCGTCCAAGGGTCATACCCGGCAATTTCTTTGGAAACGTTATCAGTTGCAACTTTTGGCTTCAACCGGAACGAAGGCGAGCTTTAGCTGTCATCCATGTCCAACTTCGCCTTCCTCGCTGCCGAATGTCCTGCCGCGCACGAGGTGGCCGGGACTCAAGCCGCTTTCGTCAGAGGTCGTGCGCGTTCAATCCGCTTGCGTTCACGCGGCGAGTGCATCGCTTCCCAGAGATCGCTTCGGCGCTGCACATTGAGCCAGAAATCCGCGCTGTTGCCGAACACGCGGGCGAGAATGAGGGCGGTCGCCGCGGTCACATTGCGACGATCGTTGCACAGCTCGTTGACGTGCTTGCGTTGTACACCCATGGCGTCAGCCAGCGCGCCCTGCGTCAGGCCGATCGGCTGCATGAATTCCTCGACCAGAATTTCGCCAATGGTCGCCGGCTTGCGTTTTGTCATCAACATGGCTTTGCCTCACACATAGCTGTGGTCGTCCAGATAGACATCTTCCGCCTCGCCCTGACGGCTGTTCCATCGAAAAACCAGCCGCCATCGTTTGTTGACGCGGATCGAATGGAGGCCGTCAAGATTGCCCCGCAGCTTCTCGAAATGGTTGCTGGGCGGCGATCTCAAATCGCGGTCCGTGGTCGCATCGTCGATCATCTGAATTTTGCGGAACAGACGATCTTCCAGATCGGGCGGGATTTTCTTCGATCTGACGTCGTTGACGAAGAACGCACGCAACCAGTCGTCCCGGAAGCTCAAAATCATGCCGCAACTCCAGATGAGTTACTGTACCACGCTATAACCCACATCGCAATAGTGCGTAATGTGTGATATCATGTTGGGTTGCATTCATTGATATCTGGACAGAAGCGCGAAAACCATGCCCCTGACCAGAAGCTTTCGCGAGACCGTGCAGGCGCGTGCTCGGCGCGACGTCAAGTTTCGGCAGGCATTGCTCGCCGAGGCGATGCAGGTGTTGCGCGATGGCGATCTGGAGAAGGGGCGCGCCGCGCTGCGCTCATGCATCAACGCCACGGGCGGTTTCGAAAAACTCGATATAGCGCCACTCGACGACTGATCTACCAATTTCTAGCCCGACGGGCAAATCAGTAAATTTCGGTCAAGCTCACTCCGCAAAAATATTTCGGTTTATCCGAATTACAGATCCGTGTATGGTCTGCCCGTCCCGCCCGACCAGAGGGGCGTTGCGCACGTCACGAAACGCGCGGTGGGATGCGGTGGACGCGGATGTTGCCATGACGATGCAGCTGACGCGTACGGTGAAGTCGTGTGGTCCTGACGTCGCGGTGCTGGCGTCTATGCACCGGGAGGCAACTGCTTCTCAGGGCGCAACGGAGGCAAAAGAGCCGTTCTCCGGGGAGAGCATGAAGTAAGCCGTAAAGCCATTGCGCAGGGAATGTCGGATGTTCTCCGCTGAACCTGTATGCTCGTGTGCACTTTCCTCTACCACATCGCACGCGAGACCGCGGGTGCAGCGCGCATCCGGCATTCCCTGCGCCCTCTGATTTCGAGGGCGGGAAGTTTCCAGAAAAGCTCGGGCATTTGGTGCCGCGAGATCGCGAAGTCATATCTGGCTTGTCACGCCGTAGCTCGAAGCGCGAAGGCGGATGTTTGAAAATTGAATCGGGTGTCTCGTCGTCCCGGCCTAGTGCGCAATTGCGCACGGGGGCCGGGACCCATACGCCGCGGCCCATCGGTGAGAACGCTGGCGTTAGAGACCTTCGATTACAACGGGCATCACGCGGTATGGGTCCCGGCCTTCGCCGGGACGACAGCGATTACTTCATCTTCTGCCGGCGCACCGACGCCGCCGCATCGACCACATTATCCACCTCTTCCCGCCAGCTCGTAATCTCCGCGGCGAGGATCGGATGATTAAAACCCTTCAGGTTGAGATCGTCGATCGGGCGGCCTTCCACCCATTGCTCGACCATGCCGTAGACGCGCCTACTCACCACGATCTGGTTGGCCTTGGCTTCGTCGCACAGGCGCGAGGCGAGGTTGGTGACGCTGCCGATCGCGGCGTATTCCAGCCGCTGCTCGAAGCCGATCTGGCCCAACGTAGCATAGCCGAGCGCGATGCCGATGCCGAAGCCGAGATTGTGGCCGCGGTTGCGCCACTTCTCGGTCAGCTGCCCGATGGCGTCGCGCATCTCCACGCTCATCTTCACCGCGCGCTTGACATGGTCCTCGAACTGAATCGGCGCGTTGAACAGGATCATCACGCCGTCGCCGGCATAGCGGTCGAGCGTGCCTTCGTATTTGAAAATCAGCGCGCCCAATGCCGCGTGATATTCCCGCAGCACGTTCATCGCCTCTTCCGGCTCGGTGGTCTCGGTGAAACTCGTAAAGCCGCGCATGTCGCAGAACACTACCGTCACCTCGCGGCGCTGGCTGTCGAGCAGGCCTTCATGGCCGTCGCCCGACGCGATCAGCTGCGCCACCTGCGGCGCCAGGAAACGTTCGAGCCGGCGGATGCGTTCGATCTCGCCGAGCTGGGTCTCGACCCGCTCCTCCAGCGACTTGTTCCAGTCCTTGAGCTGCACCGTCTGCTCCTGCAGCTTGTCGGCCTGCTCGCGCACCGTGGAGTGCGCCATCTCCAGCTCGCGGCTCTTGTGGTCGACTTCGCTGAAGAGGCGCGCGTTGCGCATCGCCAGCACGCTCTGGTGCGCGAAGGTCTTCATCAGGCCGATCAGATTGTCGGAAAATTCGCCGGCGTTCTGCCGTAGCACCACCAGCGATCCCAGCGTGCCCTGCTGGTCGACCAGCGGCACGACAAGCACCGAATGGAAGCCGGCCGCGACCACGACATCCCTGAGCGGATGCTCGGTGATGTCGTCGAGATTGGCAATCGCGATCGGCTCGGCCTTGGCGGCGGCTTCCCCGAGCGGCGAGTTGTCGGCGTCGATCGCCAGATGCTGGCCTTCGGCGACCTTGTCGATGCCGATCGATTCGGTGAGGTTGAATTGGCGATTGGCGGCGTCATAGCCGTAGATCAACACCGCGTCGGCATGGGTGATTTCGAGCGCGCGGGCGGCGACCGTCGGCAGCACCGCGTTGAGATCGAGCGAGGACGACACCGCGCGGCCGACCTCTTCCAGCACCTTGAGCTCGTTGATCGACTGCGCCAGGTCGCGCGTCCGCTCCTTCACCTTGGCCTCCAGGCCGGAATAGGTCTCCGCCAGCTGGCTCGCCATGCCGTTGAACTGGTCGGCGAGCTCTTCCAGCTCGTCCGATGTCTTGACCTCGATGCGGTGGGTGAAGTCGCCGGTGCCCAGCCGGTGCGCGCCGTCGCGCAGCGCCTTGATCGGCACCAGCATCCGCCGCGCCATGATGGTGCCGGCGATGATCGCGGTGACGAGGCCCATCGCGATCAGCAGCGCGATCCGCACCAGCTGATCCCGGATCGGCGTCAGCGCCTGCGCCGTCGGCTGCTCGAAGAACACGAACCAGGCGGTGCGCGACACCGCGCTCACCGCCGTCAGCACGTCGTTGCCGGCAACGTCCTTGCCCTCCGACAGCAGCGAGCCGGTGATGGCGGCGACCTGCGGCAGCTTCGAGACGTCCTTGCCGATCTCGGGCCCCTTCGTCGAAGCCGCCAGCACCTGGCCCTTGCTGTCGACGATATAGGCAAAGCCCGTCTTGCCGACCTCGGTATCGCCGAAGAAGTCCTGCAGGAAGCGCAGATCGATTTCGGCGACGGTGACCCACGAATCCGAATGCGGCAACGAGATCGACGTGAGCGGCCGGCCGTCGCGGAAATAGGGCGTCGCAAAGCTGGTGCCGCGCTTGGCGGTCTCGGTGAAACGCAGATCGCGGGAGAAGTCGGCGTTGCTGCCGTAGTTGACGGTCTGGCGCGTGATGCGCAGTTGCTCGCGGCCGTAAGGCGAGAGCAGTGTCAGCTGGTGGACGTAAGGCACCTGGTTGAGCAGTTGCGCATAGTCGGCGCGGCGGGCCTCGATCGTGTTGGAGGAGGCGCGCGTGACCCAGCTGACCTGACGTTCGAGGTCCGACATCGACTGCTGGACGCGTTTGGCGGTGGCTTCCGCCTTCTCCGACATGCCGTCGGTCAGCGAAGACTTGATGCCGCGATAGCTGATCCAGATTTCCATCGCGCCGTTGACCGCGAGCACGAACACGACAAGGCCGACCAGGGCGATGACGTATTTCGCGAACAGGCCCTCACGCAGGAACCAGACCTTATCCTTGACGGCGCTCACATCCGGATCCTCGCGCGCCACGCGTCATGGGCGCGCATCGGGTTATCGGTGGCAGCCATCCCCGGCCGGGAGCCGCCGCGGTTAGGCCTGTTTAGCACGATTTGGAAGCCCGAGTCGGTGGCCTATCCCACATGGTTAGCCCTGAATTTAGGGGGTATCCCCGGCTTCTCGTCATGCCCGGGCATAGCCGTCCGAAGGACGGCGTCGCTTCCGCTCGCCTATGCCCGGGCATCCACGTCTTCGGTGCTGCTGGAAAGGAAGACGTGGATGGCCGGGTCACCGATTAAACAGCTGCCGCAAGACATCATTCATCGGCTGGCTGTCCGCCTGCGGCGCGCCGTCGTTCTGCGCGGTCGGGGCGGCCGGCGCCGGAGGCTCGGCTTCGGCGCCCTGGCCCGGAATCGGAATGCTGCGGTTGCTGTTCGGCCGGGGCGCGCCCTGGCCGGCCCCGCCCTGAGGCGCTCCCTGCGGTGCGCCCTGCAAGCCTTGCTGCAGCAGATTGCCGATGGCCTCGCCAAGCGGGCCATTGAGCAGATCGCCGGGCTTGCCGCTGCCTTGTCCGCCGGGTTGTCCGCCCGGAGCGCCCGGTTGGCCGCCTCCGAGCAGCCCGCCCAGCAGATCGCCCGGCCTGCCGGTGCCTTGAGTGCCTTGCCCGGGCACACCGGGTTGCCCACCGCTGAGCAGGCCGCCCAACGCGGCGCCGAGGCCGCCGCTGTTGGGGCCGAACAGGCCCTTGCCCATGTCTTTGAGCTTGGCATAAGCGGCATCGGGATTATCGAGAATGCCCTGCATGTCCGGATAGATTTTCGGCTCCCCCCACGGTCCCTGGATCATCACGGGAATGCCGAACCCGACCGGCTCGTTGGCGCGGCCCTGGCCTTCGGTGGTCATCACCAGTTTCGGCTCGACCCGGAAGCCGATCTGCTTGGTGTCGAGCGCGATGGTGCCGACCCCGGTCATCCGCACCAGCGGGCCGATCAGAGTGAGATCGGTTGTCACCGCCTGGCCCTTGTCGATCTTGAAAGACGCCGACAGTTGCGTCAGGTCCGTCGCCTGCTCCTTGCCCTCCTGCCACCCGTTCAACGTGTTCGACGTCAGCGAGCGGATCATCTGGGCGACGTTGAGGCCCTTGATGGCGCCGTCCTGGAACACGACGAAGGCGGTGCCTTGCAGCCCCGCCATGATGGCGCGGTGGTTGTTGCCGGTGGAGCGGACGCTGATTTTGGTCTGCATCCTGCCGTCGAGCTTGTCGAAATCGGCCAGCCCCTTCAGCAGCGGCAGCGCGCGCACGCCGGTGAGATCGGCCCGCAGCGCGTATGACGGATTGGCGGTCGAGGCATCGATGGTGAGATCGGCATTGGCGTTGCCGTCATAGGCGCCGAGATTGGTGATCTGCGACTTCAGCACGCCGCTTGCGAGCGTGATGTCGAAGGCGGCCGGCGCGAAGCGCGCGTCGCCGATAGTGAGGGCGGCCGCGGAAATCCGCGCCTGCGCATCGACATAATTGAGGCCGGTAAGATCGATCGTCGCGTTGCTCCAGGGCTGCGCCGCCGAACCGGTGCCGGCGCGCGCCACCGCCACATCGAGCCGTTGGAAATCGAGATCGAGCTTCACCAGCGGCTTGCTCGCCATGTCGACCGAGGCCCAGCCGTTGAACGTGCCGTCGCCGAGCGTGCCGGTCAGGCCGTTGATCATCACGACAGAGCCGTTGAGCCGCACTTCCGCCTTGGCCGATAGCGGCGCCTGCAGCAAACCGGGCGTGTCGATCTTGAATTCGGTCGGGATGTTCTGCCGCTCGATCGGCAGCGCCGGCGCCGCCGCCTTGATGTCGAATTTCAGCGCGTGCTCGCCCGCGCGCGCATTGCCGGTCACGCGAATTTTGCGATCGGGATCGATGCTCATTTCGGCATTGATGGTCTCGATCCTGCTCTCGACGCGGTCGCGCAAATTGGAAAACACGATCGTGCCGCCGGTGACGCTGACATGCTCGATCATAAGGCCGTCGCTACTCGCCGCCGGCTTGGGCGCCGGATTGGCGTCCTTCAGCCGCTCGCGCTGCAGCGGCAGGTTCACCACCGGGCGTACGACAGTCAGATCGGTAACCACCGGCTTGCCGGACCATACGCTCGCCAGCGTCACGTCGGCCTGCAGGCTGCTGATGGTAATGCGGTTGTTGATGTCGCCGGTCTTCGGATCCTGCAGCATGACGTCGTTGAGCGTGATGGAGAGCGACGGCCAGAACCCGATTTTGGTGGCGCCGTCGATGGTGAGCTTGTAGCCGGTCTCGCGCTCGACCCGCTCCTGGATATGCGACGTCATGAAGCCGGAGGGGATGCCGATCGCGAGCAGCAGCCCGATGATGACGATCACGGCGCCGATGGCAGCCCCGGCGAATTTCAATGCTCTCATTTCGACTTTCCAGACCCGGCAAGCGGCATCGGTTTCGGCGGCTCCAACGGGGTGCTGCCGGACATGCGAGCTTATCCCGGAAGGGGACCTCGCTCAAAGAAGCCAAAATTATTCCAAGGCTGCTGCAAAGCTATGTGACTTATGACACACTTCTGGAGGGGTGAATCTTGCTAGGGCCTTTGCGGGACGGTTGGTATCAATCTGGAAGGCAAAACAATGAGCAAGCAGGCGGAATTTGCGGTCATTTTGAAGATGAACCCGATGTTCGCGGACCTGGGCGCCAACGAACTGCAACGAATCGCCGGCCTCTGCCACACCCAGCAGCTGGGCCTTGGCGAGACGCTGTTCCAGAAGGGCGACCCCGGCGACGCCCTTTACGGGGTCCGCCGCGGCCAGATCCGGATCGAAACCGGCGCCTCCGACGGCAGCCGCCTGACCCTGAACTTCATGGGTTCCGGCGATTTGTTCGGCGAAGTCGCCGTCCTCGACGGCCAGAGCCGTACCGCGGACGCCACGGCCGGCGAGGCAACGGAATTGTTCGTGCTGCGGCGCGAGGATTTCCTCGCCTTCCTCGAGCGCGAACCGAAGGTCGCGATCCAGATCATCATGCTGCTTTGCCAGCGCATCCGCTGGCAGAGCGAGCGGATGGAAGAATCCATGCTGCAGCCGCTGCCGGTGCGGCTGGCGCGCCGGCTCGTGGCGCTGGCCGCCGATTTCGGATCGGAAGTGCACATTTCGCAGGAACAGCTCGGCGTCTTCGTCGGCGCCGCGCGCGAAAGCGTCAACCGTCAACTGCAGACCTGGCGCAAGGACGGCATCCTGGACCTGCAGCGCGGCCGCATCCTGCTGCAGAACCTGAACAAGCTGACGGCGGTGGCGCGGAACGATTAGGGCCTGATCGTCAGGCCCCGCCAGTTATTTCCTTGATCAGCGCCGTATCGGCGAACTCCACGAGTTCGATGATCTTTCCATCCTGGAATTTGAACAGGTCGGTCAACTCCGTCGTGAAGGTCTCATCTTTCGGTACGAACCGTATCGTGAGCCGTGAATGCACCGCCGCGCGGTCGCCGTCGGCGATAAAGGCGATGATGTCACGCTTGATGAACTGGAAAGCGCCGATGAAGCCGGTCATCGCTTCCCGCACGTTGGGATGACTGCGAACGGCTCCTGCCAAGGCGAGTAATTTCTTGTCTCCGACAAGCTCGAAAACCGCATCCGCGTGGAACGCGGCCATCACGCCTTCGATATTGCCGCTGGCGCGTTCCGCATAAGCCTGCTCGACAAGCTTTCGCATCGTTTCGCGATCTGTCATCCCGTGCCCCTCCCTGAAACCATTGGTTGAGTGCGAGCATAGCATTCGCTTCAGCGCGGGCAACGGCAGAAGAGGCTCGCGCGAACGATGCGGATAAAAGCCCCTCACTTCGCCGCGGGCGACATTGCCGGCGGCACGGGCGGCGGGCCCTTGGCTGGCGGCGGTCCGGCATGATGATCGCTCGGCGGCGGGTCGCTTTCGGCTTCCGAGGCCAGCAGCAGCTTGCCGTAGCGCCAGATCAGCGCGCCGAGATCGTCCATCATCATGAACATCGCCGGCACGAA
>Ga0307517_10001122_pt1 | contig 45201 bp, 39 predicted proteins | sample 23_EM_MG_FD_194515 | JGI IMG/M metagenome (GOLD analysis project Ga0307517, IMG submission 194515) | Populus trichocarpa ectomycorrhiza microbial communities from riparian zone in the Pacific Northwest, United States - 23_EM | ecosystem: Host-associated > Plants > Roots > Unclassified | place...
GTGAACATTAGTATAAATAGTAGGGCTCTCCCCGATGGTTGAGAACAACATCAAGCAACGGAGAAGAGACCTTAACAATATTATAAGTTATTACGATATTCTTCTATTACTTTATCAAACAATTCTTATTGAGCCTTCCTGACCTATAATCCGTTGTCGCGAATATCCTCGGCCTAGTTAGATCGGAATCCTACCGTGTTAGCTACCCCGTAACACGCACCTCCTCCATAGCCGGAATTAAATAAGAGTAAAAACGAACTACAACAGAGACATAAAATACATTTATGCTCAGGCTTCAAACTTATTTCCCCCATCCTGTAGCATACACCGTCCCATAGTTAGTGGTAGCTTTGATATCTCATTGTTGATCTCTTCAAGAGAGATCTTGGCCCATTCTTCAGCCAAAACTTCTTTCATCTGGGCCGGAGTGGCAATTCTTTCCTCCCCTCTCCCACGTAAAATACGGGACTTCATCAGCCTCCATATATGTTCGATGGGGTTAAAATCGGGGGAGTTCGCTGGCCAATTGACTTTGTTTATACCCTCCTCCTCGCGTGCCTTATTCATAAAGTCGGAGTGATGTGAGGGTGCATTATCTTCCATTAAGCGAAAATCTGGAAGACTTGCCATTCGCTCCTTGCAAGCAGGCCACAATATAGGCTTGCATAAATGATTCACATATCTCCACGAATCGACCCCCTTACCCTCACCAATCTTTAGTGGCCGAAACGTATACTTCTTTCCCCGGAAAGATTGCACTGTTTTGACTTTCTTCCCCTCAGCCCGCCCAACTGCCCGCATCTCCGCTGCTACTTTGAGCTCCTGCTCTTTCAGGTTCCTCCACTCCGCTGATGCTTTCCAGGCAGCATTGAGCCTTTCGGTTTCTCCCCCCATTTGCTCATTCATGTCAGCAATCTCCTTTTTGGCCTTCTTTTTCTCCTCCTTTGTCGTAGTGGGCCATAAAAAGAATGGCCCCTTCCACCCCCAGGCGATTGCCCCCCAACACATGACTGATGTGCCATTTTTTTTCTTAGTTCCGACGCAGTCATCATGCCACTTCTCACTCTTCTCCCGCCAAACAAGAGAGCTGCCAAAAACAGCCCCCACCTCAATCGACATTTCATCGGTAAACATATAGTTTGCCCACTCAACCTCCGGACTCCAAACAGCTCGTTCCCGACAATAGTTCTAGGTGACCTGTTAGCTCTCTCCCGAATTGCTTCTACTACAGTATTCTTTTCTAGATATGCTTGTATACTGGTGGCTGGAACCTGAACGGTGAGAAGCTTGCGCATCTTGACAACTAGTATTATGTTTGTCTCTTTACTAACCTCCATACAGTCGCACCTCGCTATGATGAACGCCAAGAATTCAGGCTTTTTTCTTCGTTATAGTAAGGTTTTGGAAGAAATTCCTTATAGCGAGGATAATTTGTATGGGAGCAGGGTACAAATTCCCAGATGTTCAGTTCGTAACAGGGAGGTTTCCCGTATGAAGAGTTCCATTATAGCGAGGCACGACTGTACTTGAACACATCATGAAATGAATACAGAATAAAAACTTACTAATCGATTGAGTCTATGTTCAGGCCCTAAGATGGGCTTGAACTCCTCGTGATATGCATGAATGCCGCGTGAGACTAACGCGCGAAAAACAGTTCCATCTCCCACATGCGAGAGGCCAGCCTCTCGCCTAATATCCACCAGCTTCATTCGACGACTTGAAAAGTCTTTCTTAACCGTGTTCACCAGATGATCCTTCTCCTCTTCCGTCAATGCCTCTGGCCTCCCTGAGCGTGAATTAGGATCAAGGCACTTTGATTCTACTAATTCTAATAAGCTGATTGGCTCTTGGAGACTTAGCCCAGCTTCAGTGCGTATCTTTTGAGCGTTTTCGACCGCATGCCTCCAGATATCATTGGCAGTCGACGATGGAATACCGGTAAGAAGTTTTATTTTCTCATAGCTTACTGGATTCGGGAGACTGTGTAGCGTTATTATGACAGCTCTCCGGCGTGGTGTAACTTCCTTTCCTATTTCTTGATCAGTTAAATTGTCAATATGGTCTTCCAGTTTGTGTTCACTTACCTCTTTTTATTATAACACGTGCCATCTTATCACGCGAATGTCTTCCTGTATAGCAAATAAATCAAAACAACCGTTGGGATAAATATATCACTTGGGGCTTTGGGCGCTCTTGGCGCCAAGCCTGATTTCCCCCCATCCGGATACTTTTGGAATGCGCAAGTAGTAACAGGGTAATCATGAGAAATCATAACAACAACCCACTTAGGTACGGAAAACTAAGCCCATCACAGGAGAAAACCTTAAACGGGGCGAGGAGAACAGCCCTTGCGAGATGCTAGGTGGGGAGAAGGGGAAGACCATTGAGGCCGGCGACGGGGGGAGGGAGGGGAACATATCAGGCGGGTAGTTGGTGCCCGTGGCCCGTATGAAGGCGGCTAGAGCTTGGAGGAGTTGTTTGTCGGACCAGAGGGGGGAGTCAGGGCCCACATCAGTGAGGCCTTGGAGGAGGCGTTCCCTATGGTAGGATGTTGACTGGCAGCGGAGTATGGCATGGCTGAAGGTTTCTTCCTCTTCACCGCATCTAGGGCAGTGTCTGGGCTCATCTGTTCTTGACCATGAGGGGTGGGCGGCGAGATAGCTCTTCTAGGCTCTCATCTGGTGGATACGACCGGCCATGAACTTGCCCAGTCCCATAAACGGGTGGGGGGTCAAGGAAAATGGAAAGGTGTAGTATGGGGGGGGTGGCGCAAGCCGCCTCCATTCTTCTAGGAGTAGGAGTCTCGTTCGTCCTTTGAGGGCTCTGTACGCATTCGTCATGGTGTCGTGCGGCGGAAGTGAGGGGGCCTCCGGAAGGAGGTCAGCCCTTGCTAGGGGGGCAAAGGACAGGGCCCCGAGTATAGGACGCGCTAGGTTGGCAAGCTCGTCCACTGGGAGATGGGATCTGACTTTCGAGTGCGGGCAGTTGGTCTTCCACGAGAGGGGCATCACATTGGGGTGGAGATGGGTGCAGAGCCCCCTATGAGAGTCTGGGGCCCTATACTTGAGCAGGGAGGGGAAAGTTGGGCAGAGTCGGCCAGCTGCAGGGTTGACTGTGGGGGCGGCGCAGACTAGTCTGAGGGCAGCCATACGTCGCTTGTGCGGGACAATGGCCGATAGAGGGGGAATGCAGGACTCCGCTGCTAGGATAGGTATTGGGGTTGATCTGAAGCAGTTCGAAGCCCAGCGTTGGACTTGGTGCCAATAGACATCCATCTTCGTGAGCATTCCCCTGCTGGGGACCATAAGGTCCGCACCATAGAGGAGGGTGGGAAGGAGCAGTGATATCGCTAGGCGATGTGCGAGGTGAGGGGAGAGGCCCGAGCCAGGCGGAGAGAGTCTTTTGACAGTGGCAAAGGCCCCTTGGGCCAGTCCAAGTCTCTTGGAGAAGTGTGCCGACGATGCTAGGTTGGGTGTCAACCAGTACCCAAGCCACCTGACGCAGGAGAGAGGGGGGAATACCTGGCCATCCAGGCATATTGGGGGAGGGGCTGGGGACGCGGGGGGGTCCCTCTGGAGGGGGGTCCTCCAATGAATGAGTTCAGTCTTGGGGACACTAAAGCCTACCTCTCGAGCACTTGCTCGGGCTCTTATTCGCCCGAACGCCCTTTGTACTATTCTGATGTTCGTCCTATAGGATGTGGACGCCGCTGACAGAGCAAAGTCATCGACGTAAGATAGGGATAGGCCTCTTGGGATCTGAATGTGTAGAGACGCCACATATATGACGAATAGTAGAGGAGAAATGGGGGAGCCTTGCGGAGTGCCCACTTGGACGGGGAGAAGGTTTTGGGGGATCCTTGGAACAGCAGGCGGCAGGTCCTCTGAGAGAGGAAAGAGCCAATCCAGGATACCATGTAGTGGGGGGAACCCCTGCTTTTTTGAGGGATGAGCACAGGGTGGAGGCGTTAACGTTATGAAACCTGCCTTTAATGTCGAGGAAAAGGGTAGAGACTCTGAGCCCGGGGCGCTGAAGGGTCCTGACTGTGTCTACCAAGGAGATTGCTGCGTCAAATGACGAAAGGGCGGGGAGGGAGCCACACTGGTTGCTGTGAACAAGCTTCAGCGTCCTGGCAGTCAGGGAGAGGCGGGAGGCGACAACTCTCTCAAGGATCTTGGAGACAGTCTGTAATAGGACGATGACTCTGAACGAAGCAGGTGAGTCATAAGAGGGTTTGCCAGGTTTGTCCAGCACTATACCATTGGCCTTCTTCATCGAGACCGGGTGATAGCCAAACTTCAGGAGGCGACCTAAGAGGTCTGTGAGTAGCGGTGGGGCTGTGAGGTGGACTCTTTTCCAAACGGAGTAGGGGATCGTGTCCGGCCCAGGCGCGGAGGAGGAGGAGCACTTTCGAAGGGCGGCCGTTATCTCCCCAGGGAGGAGGGGGTCGCAACCTTTATAGGGTCTTAGGATGGACGGAACAATAGGGAGTGGTTTCGGAGGAAAGAAGTGACTGAGCAGGGCTTGGTTGACCTCCTCCGGGGAGGTAGCGTCAGGCAAGTTAGGGAATCTCGGAGCGACCCTCCCCACAGCGAACCTTTTCGCAGTCCATATGGTACGTGGCGTGGCGTCCGCCAGGAAGGATTTCCAAAGATGGGCCTTCGCAGCCTTTATTGCCTTGAAGTATCCTTGTTTGGAGAGCTTGGCTATTACCCTGTCTTGAGGGTCGTCCGAGGTGCGGGCCTTCCGAGAGGATGAATGGAACTCTTTCCGCAAGGTCGACAGTAGCGGGGACCACCACGGTTTGGCTCTGACGGACGGGCGGCAGGCGGGGGTGTGTGTTTTGAGGAGTTCGATCAGCGTTCCTAAATGGAAATCGAACCATTCTTCGAAGGTGTGCTTAGTGGAGAGGGCCGGAGGCGGGGAGATATTGGTTTCCTTAAGGTGAGGCTCGAGGTTGGGGCAGTCCGTCCTTACCCAGTTCGGGGCTGGCGGCGGCGGGCAAGTAATTGGGTGCGCCAATCTTATCGAGATAGGGACATGGTCAGACCCAGTGGAGGGGAGGTCAGTTGCCCATTCATGAAAGAAAGGCACCAGAGCAGGGGACGCGAAAGCGAGGTCTAGGACTGAGGACCTGGAGGATCCTTGAAGCGGGAAGTGTGTATGAACCCCCGGGATGTTTAGAAGAGTATATCGATACTCGGCGGCCCTTGAGAAGTACGGGAAGGAAGCCTTGAGTTCAGAGGAGTTGTGTTTTCTAAGGGGGTCAGCAGACGGGTGGTGAATGTTGAAATCCCCTACTACTAGTGTAGGGAAGGAAGAAAAAGGAAGGGCCAGTGTGGGTGCAATCGTTCTTTCCGTAGCGGTCTTTCCCCACACACTGTAGGAGTTGATGATATGAAACCTCTTCATTGTGGTGCCGAAGAGGGAAGGAGCAGTAATTTCGAGGGTAGCTATATCTGATCTGCCCGTAAAAATAGGGGTAATGGTAGTCATATCAATGAGTGACCTGAAAACATAAAAGGCCACCCGAGGGCGGCGCCCGGTGGCTGATGGGGCAAAAGAAGTAAAGCCTGAGTGAGAGGGCAGTCGGTTCCTCCAGACTGGAGGGTCTTGAAGGCAAACAATCAAAGGAGGGTTTTTGGCTGAAGCAAATGAATTAAATAAGGAAAGAAACACATCCCAGCTCCCGAGGCAGTTGTGTTGTACAATGGAGAGAGTGTGTCCAGGGCCCAGTCCTGGCGGCAAAGATTCGCTGGTGTATGACATCTTACCAGGCTGAGCCTGCTGGGTGGCGCGTGGCAGGTGAGGGGCTAGCCTCCCCCTCGGGGGGGGGGGGCCGCCCTTGTAGGCTGATCTTGTCATGGCTGGGGGGGCTGTTATTGTGGTAGGAGTGGCTCTTGGGGTTTCTTCCTGAAATGGTGGGAGGAGGCTTTGGGGGGGGTGTTGGATCCCCGGGCTGCAGGGCGGTTCGGATCGGCCTGTGGGGCATCTTGGTGGACGTCCATCTGGTCGGGGTCTATGACAGATTGGTTTTCTTCGACGGCAGGGGCAGCTCGTGGGGCTGGAGGAGGGGGTCGTTCGGGGCAGTCCCGGCTCCTGGCTGAGTGCGCTTCTCCACAGTTGGAGCATCTGGCTGGGGAGGCGAGGCAGCATCCGAGGATGGCTTTAAGGTTTCCCCCGCTGGGGCATGAGGGGTTGGGGCAGCGATGCTCGGCCTTGGTGTGTTGGAGGGAGCACAGCGGGCATGTGGGAGTCTCCACTTTACACAGCGGTTTGAAGTGACCGTACTTCCAGCACTTCTGGCACTGGGTGAGGGGAGAAGACGAGTAGGCTCTCTCGACAGTCCTGGAGTTGCCGAATAGGTAGATGGACAGGAGCATAGTTTGGACGGAATCAGGCTCGACATTGACAACCACCGAATAGGCTCGTTTTTCCATACCGGACTGACGGTTCGGGTTGAGGAAGCGGGCCGCAGAGATGGTGACATCCTTGGAGTTAAGTATCGAGTCGGAGAGGTAGTTGAACAAGTCCTCATCCTGAAGGGGCATGTAGTCCACCGGTAGCGAATGGATAGCAAGCTGGACGGAGGTAGAAGCGAGTCTGAAGGGAAGCCAGAGGTTTGGCCGAACGGGGAACGATTGGTTGAGTTTTGTGGTTAGGGCCTCGAAGTATGGGGCATAGGACGCAGCAGGGACAGATGTGTCTACTGCGATGAGAGTGACGGAGCCTCTGTCATTAACAATGGCTTTGAGGGAGCGCGGGAGGGAGCAGTTTGCTTCACGGAGCACAGAAGCGGCCAGGTTGGGCAGGTGTGCCTTTATGTCGGCGGCGTCAGGGTGAGGAGCAGGGGAAGAGCGAGGGGCAAAGAATCTCCTGGCAGCACTGGCAAGTGGGGGGGGAGCCCTTGGGGGAGAGGCTGCCTTGGCGGCTGCCGCGACTTTTGTTGCCGAGGTGCTGGTAGCAGAGTTCTTCTTCCTTCTGGTGGTGTTGCTGTTGTTGTTGTTCCTGGCGGCTAGTACTTCACGGGCCGCCTTATCGAACTCACTGGTACCACCAACAATTGCTGCATATGACTGCGTGGATTTCTTGGGTGGACGTTGAGGGGGAGCCCTGGTGGAGGGACCTGGTGGGGCTGGGACAGCCGAGGGGCGGGGACGACATGTTTGGGCTGGTGGTGGTGCAGGGGCCTGTGTGGGTGGGAGGTGTGCCACCCTATGTGACAGGTCACGTAGGCTAGACTGGATCTGGTTTAGTTGTGTGGAGTGGTCCACACCTTCAGGGAAGGAATTGGCGACACGAGACTCGAGGTCGCTTGTCTGGAGATGGAGCTCCTCCATTTCCTTACCCATTGCGGATATAGCATGGACCAGGGAACAGAGGAGCGGAAGGATTGTGCTATCCGCGAGGGAGACGTCTCCTATCTCGCTAAGGGAGGGTACGGGGAGCTGCTCGGCGGTGAGGCCAGTGAGCTGCCTTGTCTTTAGGAGGAAGTGATGAAGGTGACGGTCTTCTGGCTGACAGTCTGCCACCGAAGAAGTCGCAGAGGGGAGGTCCTCCATTGGAGTGAACGAGTGGGACGAACCAGGCTGGGCCATGGTGGGGGTGCTCAGGGACGCGAAGCCTAAGCGAGGTGCGAGAATGAGGGGGAGGACAGGATCGTGTACTGTATGACAAGGTGTTGTGAAAAGTAGGGGCAGGAAAATAGAGGGCGCGGAGCGTGCTTACCTCTTGGTCGGAACCAAGTTCCTTTTATAGGCATCTTCCCACAACCCTAACCCTGGTAGCTCATCACCTTCGCTTAACATAGCCCCCATGACTCATAATGAGTCATGTGCGAAATCCCTGCGCACCTCCTCTTTTACTCGATCCATATCCATAAACCTGATCATGCGCTCGAATGAGTCGCATGCGTGAAACCCATGACTCGTAATCTGAGTCATGTGCGAAATCATTACATCGTATGACGTCACGATCGTGACGTCATGAAACCATTAACCAATCATAATCCACCAATGACTCGCAAGTGCGAAGTTATGTGAAAGCTATGAGCCAAATGACGTCATAGTGCAAAAACCCAACATACCTTATGACTAATAAGTATTAGCCATGTGAAATCTGCCTTGCTTAGTCATGATTTGTGACACTGAGCTAACCATTCCAGCCTCCTAGAACCCTCTACCACGTCCTCAAGTCCCCCAGCATAGACAAAACCTTATCCTGTACTGTCCTACCATGCCGACAACTCCCAAGTCCGTTCACAACCTCTATGTCAATGGACTATCTGCAATCACATTGAATAGCCCATACTAAATTAAGCTTCGATCAATTCTGACTAAGGTTTACTAGTAAATATCAGCTGAGCGGAGTGTAGCTCAAGTTGTCATACATGAGCAGGGAGAGGCATACTTACACGAACAGCTATGTCAAATGAACGACAAGAGCAAGGGTGATAGACGGCATCTAAATAGCAATATGGCATGCATTTTAGAGCGTAGAGAGGTTTTAGCAGATCTCAAGTGTCGGTGAGATGAGCGGGATGTGGAGATTGATAAGAGTCGAAAGCAAGGCCCACAACCCCAGAGAAGGGGTGGCTGAAGCCAGCAGCTGCCTACTATTAGCAACTCCGCTCATAGTACTCAAGAGACATCATATGGGGGAGGCTGGGGGGTTTGTGACCTACCTCTGATTGTTAGATATTAGGGTAGCAGTAGGTACGGGTAGCTATCCTCATATGTGTTGGGGTTGAGCAGTAGGGTTAGTAGAACCGGTGGTTGGCTCTTGGCGGTCATGTATCTCTATATATATCTTTGGTCATAGATAGGAAATACACTAAGTCATTCTTCCACCACCACCACGTTCCTACAGAGTATGAGCCTCTGCGATTCCAATCGACAGCACAATTGAAAAAGCGCATCAGGTACAGGGTTGGCAACACCGCTCGGATTTTCCAGATCCTTTTTTCACCTCCACATCTGTTTATTATTTTTCCGTTTTAATTGCTTTCCATCCAAGGAAAGGCTTTTCTCTAAGCTGCCTGATCATCGTCATCGTCATCGTTATCATCGTCATCATGTCACAGATACTCGATACGCAGCAGCATGTACGTCTGGTTTTTCCGCTACTGGGGGACAATAATTTCAACCCCGGGCGTCAGCGGATGTCAGATCAACTGAGAGAGATGGATTTATAGTGGATCGTCTCTGGGTGCGAGAAAGCCCCTAAGAGCGATAGTGAGGAGCCTAGTGATATTCAGGCTTATGATAAATGGCTTCGGAAATGTTCTCGCCCTACTGCAAAGATTCGAAATGCGATGGACGCTCATATATGTGCACAGTACACATCGGATACTTATAACAAAGATCCCAAGGCGCTTTGAGATAAGCTCGCTGAAGGCTATCGGAGAGCTCTAGGTTAAGAGCGGTATTACTTCCTCCGCTCTGTCTTCGACTGTACGCTCGCAGCTCATGGGACAGTGGCTAAGTATCTTCACGAGATCAATAGGATAATTGAATGCTTGCGAGAAGCAGAACAAGTTATCAAGCCAGAAGAGAAGATGTTTTACCTTCTCAATGGGCTGCCTGCTACATGGTGCGAGTGGCGCGATCTCCAGGTGACAATCATCAAACCTGACCAACCCGACGAGCTTGTTGCGGCGATCAAAGCCCATGAGGCAAGCCTCAACCGCGATCAGGGAATAGCCGATGATACTGTACTCAGTGTTGAAGGCAAGAGGTATGCTGGCCGGGCAGGTGGGAAGAGCAATAGAAGACCTGAGCAGGCCCGACCTGAGCAGGCCCGACCTGAGCAGGCCCGACCTGAGAGGCGAAATAGGAGCAGTACGGACGAGACCTTAACCTGCTAGTACTGTCAGAAGAAAGGACATCGTCGTAGCGAGTGCAGAAAACTGAAATCGGATCGTGAGAAGGGCATACACGTGAATCGTTTGAATTCACCAATGCCGGCTGTGGCGTCTGCGACAGACACGTTAAGCCGTTCGATTTTTACAGCGTTTTCATCAGCGTCGGCATCTACCCGTCAGGGGCAATGGCTTCTTGATAGCGGATGCAGCACCCACATAACCGGAATGAAAGAACACTTTTTCTCATAGGTTGCAGTCGCAACTCGGACAGGCGAGTGGAAAATACGTGTCGCAAACAAGGTCGAGATAGATGCTGTTGGGGAAGGCGAAGTAACACTAGCCGTGTGGGATGAAAAGGGAAGGAGAGAAAGAAACCTTGTGATTCCTGGGGTGTTACATGTCCCCGAGTGTGGGAGGAACAATTTGCTTTCGGGTTCCCAGCTATGTAACTCGGGCTACTACTTCGACTTTCATCGGACTGGGGGAGCGTCGTTTGGGAGTGATGATGGGCTGAGTGTTACACTGAGAGAAGTCAATGGGCTCTACATCTTACAGACACGGTCAGCACAAGGAAGCGTGAGAGCACTGGCAGCGCATGGTGGCGAAGAAGATAAAGAGAAAGCAGCAAGCAAGGAAGCAGCTTTATGGTATTTTCGTCTGGCGCATTTGGGAGCGGACGTAGTGCGCAGACTGTCTATGGAAGATAACGCAATACCTAGGCTACCAGTTGTGCCGCGCTGCGTTTGCACGGGATGCATATATGGAAAGATGGTACACAAGCCTTTTCCGTCCCCGCCGCTCAGTTCAAAGGCTACCCAACCATTGGAAATAATCCCTAGCGACATTACCGGTCCAGTTACTCCTAAGTCGCTAGGGGGAGCACTTTATTTGTTGATGTTTACGGATGATTTCACACCATTCAAGATCGGATACTTGATCAAGCGCAAATCGGAAGCTCTTACATGTTTTATGGACTACAAGGCACTTGCAGAGAAACATCATGGAAAGCCAGTACACATGCTACATACTGATGGGGGAGGCGAGTATACCTCCAATGAGTTCAGCCATCTCCTCAAGCAAGAAGGTATCGAAGCTCAACGAATCACGCCGTATACGCCACAGTCAAATGGAACAAGTGAACGAGTGAACAGAACGATAATCGGAACGACACGGGCTCTCTTGCATGCTGTTAACGCACATAAGGAATATTGGGGTGAAGCTGCAATGACAGCCATATACGTTCGCAATCGGTTACCTACTAAGGCTATAGCGGGTGGAGAAACACCGTATGAACTGTGGTTTGAGAGGAAACCGTCATATAGGAACTTACGTGTTTGGGGATGCCTGGCATACGTTCAGATCCCAAAGGAGACAGGCAAAAAGTTGGATAAGAGGGCCCGGAAATGCATGTTCGTTGGCTACACGAGCACTGCACAGCAGTAGTACAGGGTCTACGATCCGGTTGAACGCAGATTCCTTCTATCACGTGATGTCGTCTTCGAGGAATCTACATCATATTATCCTTAAAAGGCTTCGATAATAGTCCGGCACAACCTTACAATGTACCAGCAACCCAGCCGTGGGAAGAACAGTTGGCCTGGAATGATGAGTTTGACGAGCCGGGTAGTAATGGTGAAGCCTCAGCAAGAGTTGAGAACGAAATCTTGCCTGAGGAGCATGAAGAGGAAGAGGAAGAAGAAGCCGTTGACTGGGGAGAAGCTGAAGAAGTACTAGCACCCTTTGGCTACGGAAACCACAAATTGAGCCAGCGTCTGGTGGAGAACCCTCAAGTGAAGATGTGGTATCGCGACCGGTGGCAAAGGATGGAAGCAGGGAACCATATATGCTTAGCTGGTTACGCGTGAAGGGGAAGAGTAAGTTCTGGGAGGCAGAACCAGGGGAGCTACCGTAAGTACAGCAAGGAGGATGTACGCGCAGTTAACAAGGAAATGCTGGTAGTTCGACTCACGCCAAGATATCTACAGTTTATATGGTGGAAGCGGGTCCGGTTAACTACAAGGCAGCTATGGAGACGCCCGAATCCGTGTAATGGCAAGAGGCTGTATACTCTGAGTGTTCCTCTCTTGTGAACAACAAGGTTCTAACGTTTGTCGACTCGATTCCTACCGGAAAGAGAGCGATTCCAACAAAGTTGATACTGCAACAGAAGCTCGGATCTGGGGGAGAAATGATAAGGTACAAAGCGCAACTTGTGGCACAGGGTTTTCAGCAAGTTGAAGGCTTAGATTTTGCCGAAACGTTTGCTCCAGTAGCAAGTCTGTCAAGCGTGCGTATTGTGTTGGCAATAGCAGGTATGCGCGGGTATGCAGTTCATCAGATGGATGTGGTAACGGCCTTTCTTGGGAGTAAGCTGGATAAAGAGATCTACATGCATCTACCGCTTGGGGTCCAGGGAGGTCCAAGAATCGCACGACTCAATGGCAGTTTATATGGCCTCAAGCAATCACCCCAGTGCTGGTATACCACGACCGATGAGTTTCTTGTCTCCCATCTTGGATTTCGATGGGGGAGGTTTGACTGCTGCATCTACACGCACACGAAGGGCACAATCCTTACTCTTTACGTCGACGACATACTCTTGGCAGGTAGGGACCCGATCATATCAGATTCGGAGAAGAAGCTTAAGGAGAGATTTGACATGGTTGATCTGGGTATGATACAGCATTTCCTTGGTATGATGGTGTCACGCGATGTGTGCGGGCAGAAGGTCTATATCACACAGAAAGGCTACATCAGGCGAGTTTTGGAAAGGTTTGGCATGAGTTATTGCAAACCAGTGGCCACACCAATGGATAAGGACAAGCCACGTGAGAGAGAGGAGGAAGAAGAAGCCTGCAATAAGACGCTCTACCTGCAGTTAATTGGGAGTCTCGGGTGGATAGCGATTGGCACTAGGCTAGATATTTTGATTGCCGTCTGCTATCTTAGGCGTTTTGGGGCCAATCCTTCTCTGCAGCATTGGGTATGCGCAAAGTGAGTTCTACGCTATCTGGCGGGAACGAGGTATCTACGGCTTGGTCTGGGGGGAAATATGCATTTACAGATCCCACTGAATGGTTTTGTGGATGCTGACTTCGCCGGAGATACGGGTACATTGAAATCGACAACTGGATACATCTGGCTTATAGGATCCGCAGTTATTCAATGGCATTCAACGAGACAGTCTATTACGGCAACCAGCACAGCAGACGCAGAGTTTATTGGATATGCAACGGCAATCCAGGAACTCATCTGGTTCTGTCATCTTGTATCAGAAATTACTACATCTAGGTTGGAATTGAGCACGCCCTACAACGACAACCAGGCATCTTTATCTACGTTTACGGATACTGCATACAAACCTCACTCCAAGCATGTTGGTGTCCGCGTTTATCAGATTCAGGAGATTATTGAGGATGGGAATGAGGTGGTCATGAATTACTGTAGCATGGAGAGGATGGTAGCGGATGGGCTCAGCAAGCCTTTGGCGGGAGTTAAACATGTCGTCTTTGTTAAAATGTGCGGTTTGTCTTGATCCCAATGGGATTTTATGTATGTTTACGGGTGTTACAAATTGTGACTAAGCAAGGCAGATTTCACATGACTCATACTTATGAGTCATAAGGTATGTTGGATTTCACACTATGACGTCACTTGACTCATAGTTCTCACATGACTACGCACTCGCGAGTCATTGTTATATTTTGATTGGTTGATTGTTTCATGACTCACGATAGTGACGTCATATGATGTAATGACTTTTGCACATGACTCACATTATGAGTCATGGGTTTCACACATGTGACTCGTTTGAGCACATGACTTGGTTTATGAGTTTTGATTGGTTAACGGAATGTTGTGAGATGACTCATATGAGTCATCGATGGATTTCGCGCTATGACTCACTATGAGTCATAGAGGTTTATGTAGCGCGAGGTGATGAGTCACCAGGGTTAGGGTTGTGGGAAGATGCCTATATAGGGCGCTTGGTTCCGACCAAGAGATAGGCACGAACCATCTCGCGTACACCCCCGGCGATTGAAATCTCAACACCATGAGAAATCATCGTCGGGTGGTATCCCTCTCCCCTTTTCTGATGGCCTTGTTGCCTAGAAGGGTGAAGCTCCTCCCATCTGCCTCTCCCCTCTGGCCCCTTCTGATGGCACTGTCTATGGGCAGCCTTTGTCTAGGGGGTTACGGTTACTCTCCTCATCCTCTTCCCCGCACCTGCTTCGTGGCCCCTCGCTAAGCACTTGCAACGGTCGGGTACGGTCGCAACTCGTCAGCGTGTAGCTGTTGGTTTCGGGTTATCGGTGAAGTAGTTGCACTGGTGGCTCTGCTCCCTGGTATTGCACCACCTCCTGGGAAACGTTTCGGTACGGTCGGCATTCGAAAAATCGTGATCCTGTCTCGGTCGGTCGCGTCCGCACTTCTCGTTGTTACTGTCCCTTCCGCCCTTCCCCCTCTCGGTTACGTCGGCTAGCACCCTACTGCTTCAATACTGCGGCTACGCCTCCTGCCGCCCTCCCTCCTGGCCGCTGTGCCGTGCTGATTGCCTGGCTTGATGATCGTGGCTGCGTGCGCGGTTGTCTTTGCTTGTCCATAGCAGTTTCATGCCTTCCGCCTCTGTCCTCTCGGGGACATGCAACACCCCCCCGCCGTCTTTCCGGTGGACTCGGGGATCGACTACGTCCTGCCACACACTCTCATAAGTGCTGGCTCGGGTACCGATCTCCCTCTGGGGATTGCGCTCGCCTCGGCTTCCCAGTCGTATACGGCCCAGGTACATGTACCTCTCGTGTGTGGTGCCGTCCTATGTCTTTGTCCTGCTGGCTCCTGGGTTGCTCCCCCTTTGCGAAGGAATGTGATTCGTCATGGGCTGAGGGTGGGTTGACTACAGGTTTGGGCTTAGGCGTATTTTCCTTTCTAGATGGGCTTGAGGTTTTCCTTGTTTTGCAAGTTTGTTAGTTCACTGTCGGGGGTTTCTTTCTTTGGGTTGCAGGTCTGTGGAGGTTATTGGTTCGGTGGATTCAGGCCTGTGGTTTCCTTGTAGTTTCTACCCATAGTACCGAGCGTTGTTTCTACCGCTACTCAAAGTGGTTAACGGATTGGGCAGGGTCAGAGGGTTTTAGCCAGGAGAAGCGGGATGGACTGTAGTTGGAGGTTTTTTGTCTACATAGCTAGCGCTGACGTGACTGTGGTACCTTAAAACAAATAAGAAAAGGGATAAAAAAAAGAAAAAACCGACCAAGAGATAGGATCTTCACGCAACCATCTAAGTACTTTTCTATACTCAAGATATTGCAATACGATTACTCTTTACTCTCTTTACCAAAAAAGGCTCCTCCACTACGAGAGCTTACGCTCTAAAGAACCCGGAGACTATTGTGATAGTCTCGACCGGCTGCTCGAACATAGGACTATTGTGATAGTTCTATCAAGCACGACAATCCACCCATATTACTATCTGACGAGATAGTATCCTTCGACGGATCAATCGAGACAAGTAAGCCAGTTCCGTACTATCTGAGTAGATAGTACTCCCATACACCTTAGGGTAGAATAAGGAGACTTGCTTACTTAGGAAATAACTATCGTTGCCTGTTGCATACCTAATTACAATAGGATTGTTACAACGGGCAATGTTTGAAATCTTTAAGCATAGCTTAGGGTTTAGCGGCTTCAAGAGATAGCGCCCGTAAGGGGAGTGTTAGATATTAGGGTAGCAGTAGGTATGGGTAGCGATCCTCATATATGTTGGGGTTGAGCAGGAGGGTTAGTAGAACCGGTTGTTGGCTCTTGGCGGTCATGTATCTCTATATATACCTTCGGTCATAGATAGGAAATACACTAAGTCATTCTTCCACCACCACCACCACGTTCCTACACTGATGTGGTCTCAAATGTTATTAGTAGACAAGCAATAGACTGAGTGGAGTGCGGTTAGGGTAGGATTCCGGATTTTTGTAGTCTCATAAACGAACTCTATAAATTATTAGCAACTTATTATTATTTCTAGAAATCAATACCAAAGTAAAATTCTTACCTCCATAACCCCTTCAGTGATCAAATCTGACTGGTGGAATGTTCGTTGGTAATTGGAAAAAGGTTGTCAACTTGTGTGGTGTTTGTTGAGAGTTGTCAAGCCTCAGGAGAGAAATGCCCTGTGGTCACCATCTCCTATGGGTTAGGTTTTAGGATCTCTGCCACATCCCTGTTCATCACCTGCCCAGTTTCGTCATAACTACGGTGGAGACTATACAAGGGTCTACCATGTATTCATGGTACAGAGCAGGAGGGGTTATTCTCCGTTGGAAAGGGAATTTTGGAATATAGGAAAAGTTAGGTGTTCCATCTCAGGGTCATGTGCGACAACTACGGAATGCTAATTTGTAGATAGAAAGAGATATTGGTTTTCTTGCTGAAACAGGGACTAGTCTAGTTTAAGTTTAGAGAGTAAACCGATAATACTTATACTGATAAGATCGTATGAGAGAGTCATGAGAGTAATGGTTGTCTTAAGTATCCGAAAGATACCTTTAAAAATACGAAAATCGTGTTGCAATACTACTGGTGGTGGTGGTGGTTGTATACGAGTGATATCTCATGAATATGTATAGGGAGTGTGAACATAAAGAGAAACTAAGAGACCATATATGTCGTGCCACACACACAATTCATTCTCACTACATTTCTGCTGTTACTCCTCCAAGTCGTCTTAAAATGTCTTTAAACTCAGGCTCTACCATACTGGATGAACCTCACCTTCCGGTCCCCGGAAGTCCAAGCGCATTAGGCACTTGGCTCTTCGATGCTGAAACCTCCAACAATGATTCTGATGTTTCCTTCGGTAACGGACCATTGACCACTTCTACCACCTCTACGAAACCTGGCTCTGAGTGTGAGTATCTTATTGATACAGATTCTGAGCCAGGCTACGGTACTCCTTCTCCTTGCGAGATCCTGAATAGTCGTTTATCTACTATGAATGCCCAGGCTCCTCGCTCTGAAACCCCTGTTTCCGACCCAGGCCTAACGTACTTCCCTGGGAAACCGCCCATTCCCTGGAAACCACCCAAAAGTTATTTCTGCGTGGATTCTACCTATACATAAAAGAAAAAATTAAAAACAGAGAAATAAACCAGCCCAGTGACACTATGAAGGCAAGGAGGCATGGCGATACCTGCTTCGTGTAATCCTTTGCGCAGTTTGCATAATAACCGGAAGATTTCCAGCCTCATAAGCCAAATCATCGCCACTCTCCACCCAGTCGGACTCCAGTTCAGAACCAATGTTCAAACTCTCTAAGGTGAGAGCATCAGAGCTGGACTCCAAAGGAACACTTTTTTTGGGATTGCGCTTGGGCTTGGGAGTTGTAGTGGGTGCTGTGAGCTTTGCTGTTTTGGCTGCACGGCGTTCTGCAGCTTTGGATTTTTTCTGAGCAGTAATTTCTTCCTTTTTCTGCTGATCCTGGCGGATTCTGAGTACATCCTGAACAGAAATGACTCTCGCTTTTGACATCTCCTTTCTGCTTTTTGTTTTTTCCTTATCTGCAGCTGAGGTTGCCTTCAAGCGCAGGTTTTGATTTTCTATTGTAAGGATAACGTTGTCTGCCTTAGCCTGTGCTGCAGCATTGAAAAGCTTTTCAACTAAGGCATGATTGTAGCGGCTTTTGAGAGTTGACTGTGGGAGGGCAGCAAGTGTTTTTCTGCCATGGATGAGAATACTGCGGCCATGCTTTGGTGTTCCTGGTACAACAAATTCGTGTTTCTTATGTGCTGTTGTTGTGGTTGTCGCTATCCGGTAATGCTGCTCTGCTGGAGGTAAAACACGGCGCTCATTCAGTGGTCATATTCCAGTCGCTTCAAATGCGCTTAGAATATTTTTTTTTGTGTAAGTCATATTGCGTGCCTTTACCAGAAGCCTGCATCTGTTAATAATAAACTAATATTATAGTAGAATAGAATTACATACAGATAAAAGTCACCCTTATTGATACATGTTTCCCCACCTTCAACAAAATCATCGAGATATTTGCTGTAATTACTCTGCAATGGCCCGAACAATCCCACATCCAATGGCTGCAGGATCTGAGTGGAGTGCGCTGGTAAACACAGGGGAATGATATCATTTTGTAGGCAATAGTCAAGGAACTGCCAGGTCACATGTGAATCATGTCCGTCAATCATGAGTAAACACATAGCTCCATTTGCTCTATCATAATTAATTAGTTTTCCCTTTTCCCTTTTCTTATATAATGATATCGAATAAAGAATGATATAAGGACTCAGAGCTTGCAGTGCAGAAGTATGTGGTTCAAAGTTATTTGTTAAATAATCTAAGCTTATCGTTCGTGATGTCCACCCTTTATCGGACACTGCAAAAAAAGCTTCATCCCCCTCCTCCACGAGGGCTGTCCACCCTTTATAGTGTGCCTGCCCCTTATATATGATCATGGGAGGCAGTACTGACCCTCCTGCTGATACAGTCTCAAGTACTGTAATCATCCCACGTTTTCCAAGCTGCGTTTTCCGTGTGCTTTTTTTTTCTCGCTTGCAGATGACCTTTACTCTTGTTGCAAGACCCATCATAAATCCTTTTTCATCAGTATTATAAATATTTTGCGGTAAAATATGATGGGCTGCTATAGTCCAGCGTAACTGTATTATGTTAGCTATAGGTTCTCTTATTAATAGCACCCGGGCTCTTCTTCTGCAAGGCCCTTTGCAACATTCTTACATCTAACACACCTTATTAAAAAAGTCACGAATAACCACCGGGTTACTAGCATAGGATTGCTGTTTGTCCAAACGAGTTGCAAATTTGGATGTTAGTGATGAATGGCGGTCGAGAAATCGGGAGATCCAATTTTTTCCCAGGCCAGGTTCTCTCCGTTGGATTCCATGACTTTTAATGAATCCAAGTACCATTTGTTTCACATATTCAATTTTTGGTGGCCATCCATAGTCATCAACCCATCCTATCCATGCTACTATAGCCTTTTCTTCAGCACAGGTTAAGTGCTGTTGGTCCTCATGGCTTCCGATGCGATTTCCTGAGCCCCGCTTTCGATCTCTTAAAGTCTCGTACTTCAAACCATATTTCTCTGCTGCGCTCCGAATACTGCCAATCTTGCCACTTCGCAGGTCCTCCAGGGCACTAGCGAACAAACCATCTCTGGAAGTGTTGACTCTTTGGCCTATTCATCCCATCTTCGCCGGTTTTTTTCGCTATAATTGCTGGGAATCTGGATGTGTGCTTATTTCTGTGCGGGGTTGTTGCCTACATTTCACTTGGGTGGTTACCCGGCGATGGGTGGTTACACAGGGAAATACGTTAGAGCCTAGACCTGGTTCCTCTGTGCTCAATACTCCACCTTTCTGTACCGAAGTCAATGTTGCTTTTGCACATAAAGTTCGTGCCCTTAAGCACTTCGCCTACTGGCCCTATCGACAAATCTCTGCTGCAACAGGTGTTGCACTTTCTACTGGATACCGTATTGCCTACACACCGGTCACCCCTCCCTATAAGAACATGCGAGGCCGGCACTGTATTCTCCGCACTCCACACCGGTAAAGGCTTATTGGCCTAGCTACAGCATCATCTCAGAATCGCCAGAAGCCATATCTTGAGATTGCACGAATGGCAGGTCTTACTGCTTGTGACCGTACCTTACGTCGAACAATGTCTTCTGCTAGTTATCATAGGCGAGTCGCCAGGAAGAAGTTGTTTCTTTCCAATAAAACCCGACTTGTATGTATTCCTCCCCCCGATTCAAGCCTTTTCAAATATTTCAGATTACGGAATTCTACAGCATAACAAGTTCCCAGCATAGCAAGCATGCCTATACAAATCAGCCTTATCCTAGACAGGTTCTATGGGCATTGTCGCATTACTTTGGGCTTGCTCTGCTGTATGTTGCTGTACTCACCGGCACAATATTCCATGCCCGGAATCTCCTTTCAAATCATGGGACCTGGTGCTTGATACTGCAACCACTCGTGTTATCTACTATCTCTGTGTGGCCTCTAATATCCATTGATCTCTTGGGTTGGCCAATATACCTGGTACCAGAGGAACTTGAACAATTGGATCTTTTCCTGGATGGTTGGAGTTGCATTCAGTGGTAAGCATTAGCACCTTTTTCTGTTTCTTCAATTATAGGGTTGTGCTTATGGAGTAGGTTTTCTCAATGTACAGGCTCTTCTATCCAATGTTCCCAACCGTACTGTCCGTCTGTCTTTGGGAGACGACGGGACCAACTACGGCCCCAAGTCTATCCTTTTGGAGGAGCTAGGATGGCTTATGCCCGGGAGCGTGAGACCTAGACGGAGTACAACGGTGAAAGTGAGAACCGGACAGACTATAAGGCAAGGCCCAGCACGTCAAGCTTTTGTTCTAGCCAAGTGGGCATCATCCGCCTCCGAATTGATGCTTTTCACTTCATTAGTGAAGTGATCACTTGATTATTCCTAGGGTGTCCCCCCCCCAGTCCCCTGCCATGCCTCCCCATGCCTGGCAGTCTTCAACGGTTCCTAGGTGTTGTCAAATGTGTCCGGCCTTGCTTCGCTATACCCTGCCTTAAGCTAACATGTCTCACCCTGTATGGCCCATCATGATAGTAGATAACACGAGTTTTTGCAGTTGTTCCAAGTTACCTTTCATGGATACCCGGGTGCTTCTGGGAGCACTTGATTACAATATAGGTGGCAACTCCAATATCCTAGCATTAGTTCATTTAACCTATTGATATCAGTTTCGCTTCTTGGTCAATAAATACTAATATGATGAGTGTAATAATAGGCACGTGTGCCATGGGCGGATACCTACCAGGTTTGGGGCTTGGAGGATTGGTCAAAGGTCATCCGAGTCTGGACGGACGAATGTGGCTTTAATGTGGGCGGGGCTCCTGGTAGGGTCTGGGTTACGACAAAAATAGGGCAGGAGTTTGATGAATCTTGCCTTCTCCCAAAGTTTAAAAAGCAAGAGGCTATCATAGTTTGGGCTTGCTTTGTTGGCCGGTGCAAAGGTCCACTGATAATTTGAGATAAAGCGGCCTGGGGTAAAACTATAACAGCCAAAGGATACCAGACTGACATTCTACCGCATTTGGAGCGAATTTGGCATAACGAGTCTGCCAGAACTCATGACTACGTTTATATTCAACATGACAATGCCTCCCCTCATTGAGCCTGGACCACAGTTGCAGACCTGCAAGACCGGGGCCTTTATAATTATCTGCTACCCTGGCCTGCCACCTCACTAGACCTCAATCTAATCAAACCTGTTTGGAGATTAATGAAATCCCATATTAGCAAGCTTCACACTCGGCCTCAAAACAATAAGAACATGATCGCCGCAATCCAGAATGAGTGGAATGCCATTACAGACTACGAACTTGGACAGATTCTGGACACTATGATTGATCGGGTTGACGCTGTTCTTACTACCAATGGTGGCCACACTAAATACTAGCAGATATCTCACTCTCACTCTCACTCTCACTCTCACTCTTCCTCTCACTCTCACTCTTACTCTCACTCTTTCTCGCTCTCATGTATATATACTCCCTTCTGGTTCCTGCCCCTTCCACTACTCTACTTCCCTGATTTCTCACTTCCCGCCCCCTAGCTTCCCCGTCCTCCAGCTTCCCCGCCGCCCAGCTTCCACGCTCTCATGCTTTCTCGCCGCCCAGCTTCCCGGTTCTCCAGCCTCCCCTCTTCCAGCTTCCCCTCTTCCCCTCTTCCCCTCTTCCCCTCTTCCCCTCTTCCCCTCTTCCCCTCTTCCCCTCTTCCCCTCTTCCCCTCTTCACCTCTTCCCCTCTTCCCCTCTTCCCCTGTTCCCCTCTTCCCCTCTTCCCCTCTTCCCCTCTTCCCCTCTTCCCCTCTTCCCCTCTTCCCCTCTTCCCCTCTTCCCCTCTTCCCCTCTTCCCCTCTTCCCCTCTTCCCCTCTTCCCTGCTTCTCCTCTCCCTAGCTTTCCAGCTTTCCTGCTCTCCAGTCTCCCAGCTTTCCCGCTTCCCCACCTTTTGCTTCCCCCTGTCCGCTCCCCTACTTGCCCCCTCTTCCATGCTCTCTCTCTCCCTCTATTACTCTTATGCTCATACTTACTTATTTGCTTGCTCACTTGCTCATTTACTAACTTACTCACTTACTGACTTACCTACTCTCTCGGTCTTGCCTTGACTATTTCTCTCTTGTCTTATTTTGATTTTTTCCTTCTTGTGAAATTTGTTCTATTTGCATGCTCTTCTTAAGTCTCAATGATTGGTTGAGACACTTCTGTTTTCTGTATTATTTCCTGGTTATTTTGTATTGTTAGCTTAGTATTCTTAACCCTATATTTGCCCGTGATTTACCTTATATTAACTTTTATTTCCTTTCGCTATGAGATTGGCAGTGTGCAGGCTTTAAGTGCTCAGAAGCAGACTTGGAAGCGGAATATTCTTATTCTTTATTTTCTCATACTTGACTTTCTACTGCTAGTATTTCTGTCATGATAGGGAAAGAAAAAACAGGAAATGGTGGATAATCAGTCACGTCTAGCTATGATCATGATATGTTTAGTATTTTAGTTCTCACTTTATTGAATTCAATAGCTTGGATTTGGACAAAATTATGGTACACACTTGATAAGCGCCGTACCACTGCTTTCTAACCTCAGATCCCTGCTCTGTACCATGAATTCATGGTAGACCCTTGTACTAAAGGCGCGCTTGTTTATAGTGCCAAGCCTCACTGTGATCCCGTACGGGTATCAGAGTCTGCTTGTAGGATAGCCTGAATAATAATAATAATAATAATGTGATCAAGAATTGGAAACTACCCGTGCTGAATCAGGGCCAAGGCAATTGGGCGGTCGCAATATCTGGAAAGAGGGCGTACTCTGGGTCATCTTAAAACAATATTTGTTGTACCATGTCGTGGGCAAGGTACTCTCATGGTCATACAGTACTCCAGGGCCAGATTCCTAGAGAAAGCAAGATAATTTCTTATTCTCATAAGTTCTATTTTCGCTTTTTCATCATACTGATTTATCAAGACATGGTCACTCTGGCTGTTTTCCGGGGGGTTTTGGGGTTCCTGGTGTGGGATACGGTATCTGAGTCGGATACCCCCGTTTCTGGTTTTCAATAAGCTCGCCAACGTAGTAAATAAGACATTGTGGTCGAGTGGTGAAGGCGACAGACAAGAAATCTGTTTCTTTTTTTGCGAGCACAAGTTCAAATCCTAGCAATGCCTTTTGTTTCATTTTTTGTCTTCCCTTCGAGGGAAGAAACCTAACCCTGGGGATAAGGATGGGTTACACATGATCGCTTGGTCCTGTGCCGATGGTGACAATGTTATTGTTGTTCATGAACGTGTTGAACGAGTTGACATAGCCGGTGACTTGCTGGTTCCCTGGCAACATCTGCGCTGGAGTTAATTGGCTGAAGTCTTTTTTTTGTTAGAGGGGGGAGGGATCTGTGTAATGAGAATCTGACTTCTCTCGGAGAGAATCTCTAGGAGCTTAAGGGAGAGAAGACGGTAACTTATGAGGCTCGGGCGTTGCATAAATAGTATGCGCTATTCCAAAACACGTGCCTAATGTTGGCGCGAGGACAAGGATATCCGGTGCCGGAACCCCCGTGCCGGGCCAAGAAACGGGCGTTGCGCTAACAATCATGAATCTCGTAAGGTGCCAGCGGCGTGATGGCCTAGAAGCGCAGCATAGCCTATTTTGCGCGGGGCAGTTAGTTAATTAGTAGAGCGTGGATTATGAGAGAGTGTGAATGTGAAGAACTTCCCCATAGTTGTGCGTTGGTGGTCGGGGTAGTTTGTATTGCTTTAACTCTTGGCGTTTCTTTTAGTTGTCGCCATTGAAACAGTTTTCTTTTAAAAATGCCACAGACCCTTCTTGATTTAATTATTTGCCATTTCATCACCTAATGTTCACTATGTTCTCATCCTTTTTAACGCGAAGATCAAATGGCGGGATTCAAACCCCCCTGCAAGGTCTTAGGGACCGGGACCGGGGCCTACGAAGGCTTTCATTGGCATGTCGATTACAACCACTCTAGCACTACCGGAGGGACTTTTGCTCACATGATTGTATGGTAGGATGGAAGGTAGGGCACAGTACAGTAATATATACTAGCTCTTGAATGCCTTTCCAAGCTTGGTATACCGCATTACCTGGTTTTTTTCGCCCGCAGCTAGTACGTTGAAATAAGAGTTTTCTTCGTAATCTGTCTCAAATTCGCAATAAAACGCCTTCACTTGACCCTTTATGGCCAAATCCAGGCTTATTTTGGACTCTTCCTGACTGCATTGGGTGTTTTGCTCCAGCTCCTCCTTTATTTCAACGTACTAAGTTAGCGCCATGCGAATAAAACCAGGTAATGCGCTGCTTTCAAGTTTTTGTGTTACCGTGCTGAAATATTTTTATGGTGTATCGAGGCTGCGCCCAGCATTATCACCGACAAATGGTTCTACTAAGGTAAGCCAACTCAGGACCTCATATAATACATTTACAGAATCTAGCTCTACTAGCTCACACTGAGGCTGGCCTAGCCCTCCGGTTGTAACTAGCGGACCAAGTGTGGGTATTAAAAAGCTACCCGATGTTTTAGAGTTAAAGTTGCACTTCAAAAATTTCGGACCCCCGGATGGTATGATAGCAGAACAAGTATTGGAGCACGCTAATCTGTACCACTACCCACAAAACGAATGACGGATATTAACTTAACGAATAATAGGGTAACAAGGATGGAGAGCGGGGGCACCATGATCGGACTAAGCCTAGCAAGAACTCCGAGAAATGAAAACAGGCGAAGAAGAAGAGGGAAAAAATGAATATAAATACCGATCATCTAAAAGAAACTAGAGAAGACCCTCATCAAATCTATTTACATTCAGTCCGCTCGAGGTCTTGCTCAGACTAATTCCTCACTCGGGAATTACTCATTGAGGGAGAATATGTCTAAGTGGGAAAGAAATAAGCGAGGAAAGCTAAATGAAAAATAAAACAGGGGATGCCCCAATACCGGTCTACCACAATGGACAGGGTTGATTAGGTGTTATTAGGACGGGTGTCAGTTTTACTGGGAGGATGCAGGAACCTGGGACGCCGTCCCAAAGGGTGGGGGGCCAAGACAGTCAAATTGTGGGGAGGGAGGCCTGGGCTGCCGTTTCGCGCTGCAGTAGGAACCTCACAGCTCCATCATGTCTTTCGGAGAGAGCCAGCGATAACCGAGTTTTGCTCTAGTCATCTAGTGTAGCGGTATGCACATCTTTCAGTTCTGAAAGAATCTCTATTACTCACTCATGGCTGGGCGTCTTGACCCACGGAAGTGGCCTTCGGCAAGTTCAGGTCTGCATGGTGGCCCTCTCGTTCCAAATACATTTTTACTACCCCCCGGTACCAGCATGAATTTAGTAGCCGGTGAGGGTGGCGTACGGCTGTATTTGGCAGTTGCTCGGTTGTGGCTGGAGTCTTGTTCCAGATGTAGCTTTACTACCGGTAACTGCATACACTATCCTATAACCGCCCCGAGAGTTGCATACAGTGTGAAAATGTTGGTATCTTGTCACTGGCTTTGTGATAGAGTTTTTAGAGAGGATTTGAACGCAATATAGCTTAGACTTATAGATGATTTTCCGTGCTTGCACTATTGAGCTATATGGTAAAATAAGGGAAAATCCTTCTTTCTATTCCCCCCCCAATGCCGCACGATACGCAAAGACATATCAAAGCAAATATCTATGAACCACAACCGACACTCCTGTGATCGCACGGGGTAGGAGATCCTATTTCTAGCACCGTGAGATCGGTCGTATTAACATCCGACCCCTTGGCCTCTAATAGGGCAGCAACGGTCTTTATAATTCTGAGATATGGGAATTCCATAGAGTTCTGTAAATTCCCTTGATACTCCCCTCTAGTAACACACGATATCCGGAAGCCGATCTTGCTTATAGCACAATAAGAGCAGAATCACTGGAGAGGTGCTCTTGTGGAGCGAAGCGCATTAGTCAGATGTGGACGAAGACAACTCAACCGTGACAAAACCGAAGGAAAATGATAGGAGTATCGGTAAAGCAGAAATGTATTCAAGATCCAGATCCGGAGACTCTATTTCCACTCCGAGGGTATGTCAGCTTCGCCACCCGTTCTGACTTCAACACCCAAAATAGCACCCCCATTCTGTGTACTGACATATTTCCCTTCTACGCCTTCGTTTGGATAAGAGTTACCGCGTAGGTACCGCTCGATCTATTGTTTCTTTGACTTGTTCGGGGTTTCTTCCTGCTCTGACGAAATGTGACCCCCGAGAATAGCGTCGATTTTTAGCAAAACAAGGAGGCATCTACACATAATCTTTTGTAAGCGTAAGTCGCCAATACCGAGAAACGCTAAATTTCCCCACACACAAATCAGCATCTTTCCAGAATAATCCCCGCAACCTCTGCCTGTAAATCATCACTCATCCCCTCTGGCTTATCGCCCCTGTCTAATCGCATCTCCGGGGAATTAGCAAGGAGGCATTAGAACAAGCATGCAACGGTGATATCTTCCTTCTTTGCCTGCTTGCGCAACCTATCGGACATCAGGGAACTAGAATTTCTTTCTGTCAACGAGTTTCGCTTCTTTCAAGGAACTGCACCCACTCACATCAGATATGCCTTGCCCACTCCCGGATTCTCGGAGCAAAATAAGTTAGCCTTATCTGTTCAAACCACACCCTCATTGTACTCCCTCCACTCTTGCGCTTCCCAAAGCTAAGCCCCCGAAACTATCACATCTACTTGCCGGCAGTGTTCGCAAGCGGCCAGTCCGGTCAGGCTTGGGTTTAGGGCGGCCGGCCTGGGCTTTTTTTGCTGCCGGCCGGGCCGGACTGTGGGCTACAGTCCGGCTCCCAGGGCCTATCTGACCGGGCCTGGCCGGACTGCAGATATCTGCAGGCTTTCGAGTGATAAGATGTGATTGCGATAAGATAAGGAGATGAAACGCCAAGAGTTACGGCCGCAAAAGAGTGGATCAACGCGCAACCGAGGAGGAAACTTTCTTTCCATTCACCCCTGCTCTCATGATCGTGCTCATGGCTAACTAACGTGAGAACAGCGCTCCCCCACCAGCCCCACTAGTGTGGAAACCAAAAAATGAATTAAAAATGTAAATACATAGTAGAATACCTAGTAGAAATTAATATCCAACCTGGGGAAATTTCTCTGTAGTGTTGAAAGGGCAAGGTGATAAGGAGAGTTCCCTTGCCGTCCATCATGCATGAATGGTTAAGGGCCTGTTTAGCGACCGTTTCTACGGTGAAAATAGCCTTGTCCCCGTTTTGAAAGGGAAGGGAAAGGGCGATTTGTATGGGGGAACGGAACGGAACCGCTACATCCAAACAGGCCCTAATTTTGTCAATGTGCTATAACAATAAATCGAGTGATAAGAGAAAACAAGCAACTACCTCCTCTCTGTCTACCCGGATATCTAAAACCTATCAGAATATTATTAAGTTTAAATGGTGTGGCTCAAGACTGAAAAACCAACAGATATCTGCGGGCATTTTCAGATATCTGGCGGTATCTTCAGATATCTGGCGGTATCTTCAGATATCTGCGGGCATCTTCAGATATCTGGCGGCATCTTTAGATATCTGCAGATATCACCCACACATCAACGAAATATTGACTTGTCACATGGAATATACCGAAAGCCTGCCGCCGCCGCCAGGCACCCATGAAGCCTGCAGGCTTCCCCAAAGCCTGACCTACGAAGCCCAGGTCTGTCTCACATTGGCCTGGCCTGGCCGGACTGAAAGCCGCCCGGTTATCTGCAGGCCGACCTGGCCGCTTGCAAACACTGCTTGCCGGCACGCCTTGATGTCCGTTATTTGACTCTAGTGAGGAGAGCGAACACATAGCCTGTGCATCATCGTCGGATTTATAAACCGTCTCGTGGTAGCTCCCTCTTGTGTCGCCATAGTCGGCATTGCTGTAGCCGATGTTGACCGAGTGTTTATGTGTAGTCGGGACCATGATCCTCGGTTGTAAATGTTCATTGTGTGTAGGTTAGTAGGAGAGTTCTGAAAAGTTTCTGTGGGCAAGGGTGAGTGAAAGCTGGGTGATGTGGCTGCTCTTGTGGCAACAACCCTACCATCCAGTCATTTCCATGCCAAGAAAATGTTGAGGCTCTGGTGAATTACGGGTGTGGGGTAGGGTCATATCATGGGGTAGTTAGACGGTCACGCTTGGTGTTGAGTCCCGTTGTGACTCACCCACTTAGTAGATAGCTTGGCGTGCAGAATTTTCTGTATATAGCCTCTCCAACCTTCTGTAACTAGACAAGCGGGCACAACACACAAGTCAAGCACACTATTGTCAACGTTTCCTTTTTCTACTTTGATTGGGTCAAGTACTTCTCTCCTACTATCCTCTATCCGGTGAATTAAGTGGGTCAGCATTGAGTCAATCCTCTACCCAACTATCTTACAGTTTTTCACCCTCCACTTTGCTGTGTTGGACCAATCAGAAAATTTTCCCCGACTCATGATAGTTTACATTTGGCTTTTACTTTACGAGGTGTTTGTGTTTTTTCTTTGGGGGCATTATGGCGGATGCGAGATTGCTTGTGCGTGTCAGGACGGCATCCTATGCTGTTCCTAGTGGTTTTCCTGTTATTATTTCTCATGTTGGTGATTGTTTGAATCAGGCTCGTGATGAAGAGTTGGTTAGATGTGTTCGGGGTGCTAATCCCAAGGTTATGAATGAGCTGACGGCGGCTGCCAAAGCGGTTATGGGAGTCATGGGGTGCCCAGTAGGGTGCAGAATTGACAAGGACAACTCAGCGGGGGTGCTTTACGATGAGCACTCACAGGATTCTTTGTTCGTGCTCTCGTCTGGCACGGTTGCGTGTTCCAGCACCGGTACGGGTTCCTTGGTTGGTGAGAGGCTAATCGAGGGTCCACAGGGTACGGCACCGGGCGATGCAGTTCTTACAGTAGGATGTGCGTCACAGTTCACCAGCTCGTGGCCCTCTGGATTATCTGGCCTGGCTTCCTCGGAACGGGCACTTTACAAAGGAATGACACTCGATTGGGCTTCAGACGACGATTACGTTCCCTCGTCGGTCGTTGTTGATGATGTCGCCATGTCATTGGGTGAGAATAAGACTTCTGAGGCTAATGGACTCGGAGATAGCAAACATGCTTCGGCTGGTGATGTGGGTGTGGTAGGACATGTTGCCTCGCTCCCGTCTACTGTTCCTTATTCGGTTTCGGCCACACAGGATATCCTGGGTGCGCTGGCGGACTATGAGGCGGGTGTGCTCCCATCGAGGCCATCTGAGTTGGATTCTGATGCCGGGGATTCTATGGATATTGAGGAACAATCGGCCCAGCTGGTGCCTGATGCGGTACTGACTGACAAGGAGAGGATTGACCGTTTAGAGTCGGGGGTGGAGGAGGACAGGGACTTGTTCGACCGCCTACGCGACATTACGGAGGACCTAGAAGTTACGGTTAGGGACCTTGTTGCGTGGAAGAAAGACGTTGTCGAGAATGGATGCTCTCGCTGCTCCGTTCAAAAGGTTGAGAAGACCATGGATACCAACGCAGTCAACTCGACGGTGGCTGTTCCTTTGGCGAAGACCCGTGAACGCTCATCCTGTTCGAAGGCATCACCTGCTATACCTCTGGCTGGTGCTGGCCCCTTCGGGACTTCGGGTTCTGCTCGTGCCGGTAAGCGTGTGGTGGCCAAGGCACCCCCGACTCCGGCAGCTGTCTCTGGGCAGGGCCAAAAAGACGTTCCCTCTCCCGCGGTTACGATCCTGTAACAATCCTATTGTTGAGCAAGTATGCAACAGGCAACGACCGTCGTGTCTTGCGTAAGCGAGTCTCGCTTTTCTGCACCAAGGCGTAGGAATGTACTATCTCTTCAGATAGTACGGAACTGGCTTGCTGGTCTTGGTTATTCCGTGAGGGGTGCTATCTCTTCAGATAGTAAGATGGGTGGATTGTCGTGTTGGATAGAACTATCACAATAGTCCTATGTTCGGGCGACCTGTCGAGACTATCACAATAGTCTCCAGGTTCTTAGAGCGTAGGCTCTCATAGAGGAGGAGTGTATGTAAAGAGAGTAAAGGGTGATTGTATTGCAATATCTTAAGTATAGAAAAGTACTTAGATGGTTGCGTGAAGATCCTATCTCTTGGTCGGAACCAAGCTCCTTTTATAGGCATCTTCCCACAACCCTAACCCTGGTGACTTTGTCACCATCGCGTAACATAGCCCCCATGACTCATAATTAGTCATGGTGCGAAATCCATCAGCTGATTCTTACAAATCAACTGCGCACATCCTTTTCACTCGATCCAAACCAATACACCCGATCATACGCTCGAATGAGTCGTATGCGTGAAACCCATGACTCGTAATCTGAGTCATGTGCAAAATCATTACATCGTATGACGTCACCATCGTGACGTCATGAAACCATTAACCAATCATACTCAACCGATGACTCGCAAGTGCGCAGTCATGTGAAAGCTATGAGTCAAATGACGTCATAGTGCAAAAACCCAACATACCTTATGACTAATAAGTATTAGTCATGTGAAATCTGCCTTGCTTAGTCACGATTTGTGACAGATCCTCAGACAGCCCACCTATGCGGATACCGATGAGACAAGGGTTACGAAGAGTTTTGCTGTGGTGGCTGCTTCGGGAGCCTTGCCTGATAGCTATAATGTTGTGAAAGGTAGAAAGCGATTCGCCAGGCGCATGGCCGTCACACCAGACCCGATCACGTCGATACCGGTACGGGCCCGTCATTTGACGATTAAGTTCGAACGGAAGAGGGATGAGAGGTTTGTTCTCCCTGTTGATGTTACAGTTAGTAATATCAGGGATACTTTAAATAAGGCGCTGTTTGCACTGAACTGCGGGGCTTATTTTTCTATGGCTGGACTTGGTAAGTGGGGTGATGTGCTCCTTACTTTGGCAGCTACAGAGGCAGATGCGATGGTCGGATACTACCCTGCCTTGCGCGAGGCCTTGGGTTCACTGGGGTTGCATCACTTTATGTTTGCAAGGGATACCGAAAAGGTCAAGGTTTTTGTCGGGATTGTTCCCCTTTCTAGATTTGGTGGGGGCTGGCAGCCAGCTGAGTGGGAAGGTCGTACGGCCTTTGATCACCTTGCTGCTGACATTGAACAGAGCAACCCGGGTGTAGTTGTTGCTGCGCGCCCCTCGTGGGCTGGTCGTCTACATAAACTGAAGGAACGCCGGGCCAACAATGCTGGGCTTATCCTGGTTCTAGAGATGACACCGGAGGTTTGGACACTGATGGGTGCTACACAGCCTCGTATTGTTGTGGCCGGCAGGCCGAGGATGTGTCGTGTTTGGCGTGAGGATAATCCTACGGTTGTCTGTGCCCGTTGCCAGACTGTGGGTCACCGTTCCGGGGAATGCAAGAACAAGCCGGTTTGCGCATTTTGTCACAAAGAACATACCACCGCCAGTCACACGTGTCCAGTACTGTCATGCCGTAAGGTCGGGACTGCCGGCACGCACGTACAAAGGGTTTGTTTGTTGTGCAATTCTGGTGATCACTTTACCGGTCATCGTGATTGTGCGGCATTACGTGGTGCCTCTTCCTCCCCCCCTAAGTTAGGACCGGCTACTCCGGTTGTGGCTGATCATACGTCTGTTACGGGTGTTAGTGATAGGTCCCGAGGACGTTTGAGGCGTCAAGCTGCTGGTCGGCCTGGTTCCCCCCTTGCTTCACACATGGTTGATAATGGGGTTTCGGGTGTCAGCATATCAGAACAGAAATTGCGCTCTGAGATCAACCCCGACAGATCAGCTCACACACGTGAGGTTGTTGTCCCCCGCCTTGATAAAGGCAAAGGTATTGCACGTTCGCCATCGGCTCCGGCCGATGTTTCGAGGTCAGGTGGAAGCGATACCCTTCGTCCATGGTAATGTTTATTAACTTTTGTTTTATAAATGTGGGGGCGAGTGTTGGGAATCGTTCGATGGTGTGTGATGTTTTTTCCTATGTTGATGTTATTTTTATTGTTGATCCTCCTGTGGATGATAATGGTGTTTGTGTTGATGGAGATGTTGGTGACTTTGTGTTTGTTTCTGGTGTGGAGGGTTGTGATGTTCATGCCTATATTAGGCGGAGTTTACTTGGGTTGTTTGATGTTGTTTGTTCAAACCGGTATGGTTTGATTTTGAGAACTTATTGTGGTGGGAAGGAGTTATATGTGGGTGGGATTTATTTGCGTCCGCGTATGTTGAGTTTGGATGTGGAGCGTGCATTGAGAGTTTTTCTTGATTGTCATGTTTTGGCTGGGGATATGAACGCAAGGGACGATCGATGGGGGCACGTTGCGGATGTTCGTGGCCACAACCATCAAGGGACTACGGTTGCGCGGGTGTTGGCCGATTTCGACTTCATGGTCCCCTCAGTTCCTACGCATGATGGGATGTCTGTTATTGACCTATGCGCCTTCAAGCAACAGCCCCACAAATACCGGATATCGGACATGGCGGGTCTGCCGCATGCAGCTTAGATTATTAAACTTTCGGTTGACACTGGACATTTGCCTCCCCCTAAACCTGCGTACACGATGGGGAAGTGGGATCAGATCGAGAACGTCTTGGTTAGCATTGACCCGGAGAGCGATGATATCTGGGGGGCTGCACGGCGTATTGTTGATGCCATTCCGCGGAAACGTCCGGGCAGGCGTGGGTGCGGTTGGTGGAACCAGGACCTCGAGCGCATGCGTGATGACGTACGACGTGTGCGACGTATTTCTGGGGCAGATCATGACAGACGGGAGGACTTTCAACTGGCCCGCAAAGTATATCGGGCTGCGATTGTACAGGCACGATACGACAGTTTAAAGACCCTTCTCACCAAGGCCAAGGACCCGGAGATATTTCGCTATATTCATGCGCTAGATATTTCGCTATATTCATGCGCTAGACATGTCGAGGACCCTTCCTGCGATGGATGCAAGTGATGGCCGTATATGCTCCACACATGAAGACGTTAGTAACTTGATTGCTGAACAACTGGCCCCTGTTCCTGAGACCGAGTGGGTTGGTGACAACGGGTTTCTGTGGGATTCCATTTCCCCATTCAGGGACGAGGCGCTTCGGATGTCTCCTGGCAATACCACTACCTCGTATGACGGGATGAGCTATCCTTTTATTCGATTCTGGCACCGCAAGGCCAATGCTTCCTTTGTTGGGTGCTTGAAACAAGCCGTCCGTCATGGCAATAAGGATTGGCACCAAGGTGAAGTTGTCTTAATTCGGAAGGCTGATAAACTGCGTTATGATGTGGTTAAAGCTTGGCGTATGATACACTTGCTCCCAGTAATGGCCAAGGTTGTTGAGCGCATGGTCCTCCTGTCGATTGCGAAACACGTCGACCTTGAAGATACGCAGTTCGGATCTAGGAGGAGGCGTGGGGTTCACGATGCCCTTGCTGTGGTATACGAGTTTCTTAAGACCCACAAGGATTGGCATACGGCACTTCTTTCAATGGATGTTGAGGGTGGCTTTGACCGCTTGGACATAGATTGGCTGGCGGACCTTTTGGTTGCACGTGGCTGCCCGTCTGGATACGTATCGTGGATCCGGCACTGGGCATCTCAAAGGCGTGTACGATTTAATTTCAACGGACGCATCTCCAGTGAATACTTCTTCAGCAAAGGTATCCCTCAGGGATCCCGGCTTTCCCCATTCCTCTTCGGGGTGTATGTGGCAGATATTTTTCGGCCTCGGTTACGATTCTCCCCCTCTATTCGCTCAATTACGGTGAGCTATGTGGATGATGCTGGTATTGTGGTGGCTGCAGATTCTCAGGAGATGGTAAGGGGTGAATTGGAAAGAGTTTTTGATGAGTGCACCGTGGTTGCTAAAGGGCGTGGTATGGATTTCAGTGCTCTTAAGACGAAGTGGATTGGATTTGGTGAGGAGGTATGGGGGCCGTGTAGGTTGGGTGGGGTTCAGGTTTCTGGTGTTAGTGATTTGCGTGTTTTGGGTATGAGATTTGCTTGTGACGGCTCTATGCGAAATCATGGAGACTATTGGTTGCAGCGTGGGTTGGAGGTTCGGGGACGCATTGGGGCATTGGCACGACGGTTTGGTGGGGAGGGTGGAATTGGTGCGTGGGAGGTTATGAGGCTTGTTCAAGGTGCATACCTGCCGACGGTGGAATATGGCCTTGAGTTTGTCGCAGACGGTTTGGTGGCTATTAAGAAGATCGAGGTCCATGTTCGGGACTGTCTACGGTCGTTGTTTAGGATGCCCTTGAAGTTGGCCAACAACATCCTGCATTCGGAATGTGGTATACCTCCTACTCCTATTCGGGCGGCATACTACAGAGCACGGTTTGCCCAGCGATTTCTCAACTATCGATACTGTGACGATTTACCGTGGCATGGTTCGATTAGACAGGCTTGGTGCTTGCCCGGTATGAAGGCAGTCAGGATGGAATCGCATGAGGTCCTCTCAGGGACACAAAGATTTCATATTCCCGCAGATAAACAGACAGGCTTGGCCGAAGGACAACGTATTATTGATTCACTGGCCCATTCGTCTACGATTGTTGGGTTTGTTGATGGGAGTAACAGAGGCACCGGTTGCGGGTGTGCTTGGATAGCATTCCGTGGATCCGTGGAACTGAGGAAGGGCTCCGCTGGGCTTCCTTTGGACTGGGATATTAATTCATGCGAGCTGTTTGCGATTTTGTCCTTCCTTCGCGACATTCTGGCACTGTCTCCAAGGGACGTGCTTGTACTCTCGGACAGCCAGGTTGCTGTCAAGGCACTCCGCGACATGGAATGTAGTGGCACATCTAGTGGCATATGGCAGGCATTTGCACCACTGAGGTCACAGATTCCCAACCTCGTCATTAGATGGATCCCCAGGCATATGGGGATTCTTGGGAACGAGATCACTGATAGATTGGCCAAGAAGGCGTGTGAGTTGGCACTGGAGCCCGGTCGCTTTCAGGATGTTGATTTTGGCTTTGGGTGCTATGCTCGCATTAGAGAACGACGATTGGCACAGTGGCGTCTTTGGCATACTGAGCAGGGACACGTCTATTACCAGGGTACTCCGCGGGACTTCAAACACCTGCGCAGGTTGACCAGGCTGGACCTGTTTGCCATTATTCGCATACGCTCTGGCACTGGGATGGTCGGACATGAAGAACGTCATGACAGCGATGAGAGGCACCACTGGACCACGTGTGACCGGTATGCCGACGGATGCCCTGCTTCGAATACACTTTACGACAACTCGAAGATTGGTACATGGGTGGACTGGATCCGTAAACATGATATGCTCGGGCTTGGCATTCCCTCGAACACTCGCCGTTGTGGGAACATCAACGTGGCATTTGGTAACCCGTTTGACGGTACGGCATGCATTATTTACGATGGTCGGCGTATTGTCGTGGATGTTGCCCCTCCTCCATATCGATGTGATGATTGTAACCTTTGCCATTCTTCGGCTGGTTGCCCTCTACCTGCGCTCAAGATGGCTCATAGCTACTATTTTGTGGCTCCGGGAGCCACTTCGTGCCCTGTATGTTCGGCACAGATTACGGACAGCAAAGCCGGTCGTAGCAGGCATTTTAGCAGGAGCCTGACATGCGCAGATACTGGTCGCAGGAGGTTTTGGTCCGGGGTTAAGCTGTTGTGGGAGAGGTTTGACCCGGCAGAGAAGGTTAAGTTGGCGGTTAAGTGGCTTTACCCTGTTCATTCCAGGGAATTGGTTACATGTTGTGGCTGTCAGAACGTGTTTGGTGGCAGTGATAAGTGGCTTAGTCACTTACGGTTGGCTAAGAGTGATGGGTGTTGGCCCTCACTGTGGATTAAGTTTCTTACAGATTGTGATGCTGAAGGAGATGATGATGCGGCTAAGTTGTTGATTTTGAGTATTTTGGGACGGGTTGAGACTGTGTGATATGGTTATGTTTTTTGTTTTGTTTTTGTTTTTTGTTTTGTTTTTGTTTTTTGTTTTTGTTTAGCTAGTGCATACCGGTTAGGTGTAGCTAGGATAAATTTATGATATTTATACGGTTTAGAAGAAGGTCACGCCGCGGGCGACAGGAGTGGAATACAGCTTGCGCGACACACCATCCACACAAGGGCAGAAGAGAGAGAGCCCGACACGGGGACTGACACTACATCACAGATAACTGTCAGGTGCGATACTACGCTGCGCAAACCTAGAGAACCATGGGCATGATACAACCATGCGCCAGAATTGTCCATGATAACACGATGAAATGAAACATGTTTAATTGAAATTGAGCAATCGTGCAAGAATGGGTAAGTTAGTAGGCGGGCTCTGCTAGAGCTTCCCCACAGCCAGTCAGTCAACAGGTGTCAAAAAAATAATGAACTCAACGTGACTTTAACCATTCGAGAAGCGGAAAGATAGAGCTAATACTACGGGTGACTCGCCTTTGCCTCTATAATTGTGGTCATTCTACTAGCATTAAGCATTACTTAGCGACAGTCAACCAAATGGACTGCAGCCACTTCTTAACAACCTCCAGAGCGGCGTTAAGAGAATATTATTTTCAAGGTCAATTGATAAATGTCGAAAAGATTCACATCGGCGAAGTAAGCAAAATGCTCCACTATATCGATGCTGTTAGCCGCTATCCACTGCAGAATACGATAACTTCCTGCTTCTGTTCATAAGCCCGTTAAAAAACAAACACTCCGATTCCAGAACCAGACATGTGGTGAGCACATTTAGTTCATTCCTAGTTATCTCCTCCCAAGCCATAGCCCTTGAATCCTGCATTAATCTTCCAGAAGTGCAAAGCCGCCCGGGGAGCAGCTGGCGCACCCAGGCCGGCGAGTTTATAAGTTTTGTGTCAGTCTAATAGGGTGAATCATTAATTTGCTACCAGGTACAACACATTAACTATTTAATTGCTTGTGTGCTCCAATTTTCGGTGCCTGCTGCTTCTTTGCTCCAAGATCTAAGGATCTTATATTATTGAAGTTTTTGTATTAGTCAAGTATTCCTGTAGTCGGGGCTACACCTAATATTATACCCTACAAATACTCTCACCAAGCTGAGCGAGCTCAGGCCGCATACATCCATAGAATCCGGTTTAACTAGCCCATACCGGCGCCGCCCGCACCCCCCAGTTGCCACCAGAAGATCACTCGCCATATTGAAAAGATACCCGTCGGTAGGGTTAGGGTTGCCCTCCAAGGATCAGGGAAATGTTATGAGGGACCGATTGCGAGAGAGAGGCCAATAAGAGAGAGAAAGAAAGTGTACGAGAGGAGGAAACGTCTGTATATTCTTCGAATGGTTGCTTGCTTATCCAGAATATCTATGGCGGAGCTGATCATTTAAATACACAGACTGACCACATATCCGAACTGGTGGGGATCCTTCCGCGGAGAATCTCTCGCCCTGCCCGCACAATATTCCGGAGCATACTTCGTGCTGCTCTCCGGGCATTCCCGGCCATGTCTGCGAATCCTCCCACTAGTATACAAACACCGTATACTCGCACCTCCTCCGTGCTTGATAATGACTTACAAAGGAACTAGTAACTAACTGCTAAGAAAAATAGGAAAGGTACAAAAGAAACCTTGATTCGTGTGGAATGCTCGCCGGTGATTCGCAACAGGAAAGTCTCTGAAAAACTGTGCTCTGTGAAGTGACCAGCTGGTGGTGTCCTCGCAGGAGAGGAACTACCGGTACCGGGTGGAGGCGAACGAGCGGCTCACAAATTTAGGACAGGATTCTTCGAGATTATCATTTATCTATACCTACGGAATTGCTTGCAACGGGCCGCACTATAGTGTATAGTACAGTGCCATAAATCACTAGCTAACAAGCTCAAGCCAAATGCTAATTTAACTCACAACAGAATAGCTAGAACGAAGATAGAGAACACCACGATAGGACCATGTCTATTCCGAACACCAAGAGAAGAAACCGACGGAGAAGAAACAAATGAAAAAGTAGATAAATAGCAAAGAGCTAGAAGAAACCAGAAGAACGCCTTTGTCAAAGTTTATCTAAGTCTAACCCAACAGAGGTCTTGCCTAACTGATACCAATTCCACAACCTAAGCTTAAGAAGAGAAAAAACAAAAAAAACGCCGGGCCTTGTCGGCGAAGGAAACTCCAACGGCATGGCATAAAGTTCAATTATGCGAGTTCTTACGGTAAGCGAGGAAAGCTAAAAGAAAAACACAAGAGCCGATGACCGAATACCGGTTGACTGCAATTGACAGGGTTGAGCGGGTATTGTTAGGGTGGGTATTAGATCTCCATGGAGGGTACAGGAACTTGGGGGGCCACATAGGGGAGGCTAGAGGGAACGCGGGCGATTCGGTTGCAGGGGGTTCATTATCTGAGGACCTGGGTACAGAGTCCTCGGGATCTGGTACTGGTTCTTGCTCATCGGAGTCTATCGGTGAGAGCGAAGGTTGGCTATTAGAATCTGTGATATCGGGGTTAGCATCTTGAGATCTGAATTGCATCTCCACTATAGACTCGTCTCTATGCTCAGGGGAGAGCGGGAGGGATGACTGACCATCGTGATCGACTATGTCTGAATTAGCATTGCCCGGGTCCACAAGGATCCGCACAACTCCATCATGTACTTCGGGGGGAGCTGAGAGTGGTGGGGTTAAGGCAGCTTCACTGCCTCCACCGTCGGAATCTCCGCTGTCGGACGAGTCCGAATATTCGCTGTCGGGAAAGTCGAAATATTTGCGGTCTCCCCAGTCAGAATCTTCGCTGTCTCCCAACCCGTGATCTTTCAAATCATCCTCTCCTCTCGCAACCTTTACTATCTCCACGCACCCATTGCCAACCTTCCAGGAGAGTGGCACCCAGAAACTTTCGGCAATTTCTAGGTTAGGATTGACGTCCTCTCGTTCCAAAAGCATTTTTACTATCCCCTCATACCCGCCCCCAGCGGCCAGCGCGAGTGGCGTCCGGCTGTATTTGGTGTCTGGCTGGTCTGGATTAACATCTTTTCGCTCCAAAAGCATCTTTGCTACTCCGTCATTCCCATTCTTAGCCGCCCACCCGAGCGGGGTCCGGCCATATTTCGTGTCTGCACGGTTGGGATTGACGCCTCCCCCGTCCAAAAGTATCTTCACTACCCCATCATGCCCTCCCCGAGCTGCTAGCAAGAGTGGCGTTGAACCATATTTGGTGTCTGCCAGGTCGGGATTGACGTTTTCTAGGTGGAAAAGCATCTTTACTACTCCGTCGTTCCCGTTCTTGGCCGCCCACCCGAGCGGTGTTCGGCCATATTTAGTGTCCGCATGGTCGAGATTGACGCCTCCCCGGTCCAAAAGCATCTTCAGTACCCCCTCGCGCCCTCCCTGAGCCGCTACCAGGAATGGTGTCGCGCAATATTTGGTGTCTGCATGGTCGGGATTGACGTCTTGTCGCTCTAAAAGCATCTTCACTATGCCCCCATGCCCTTCGATAGCCGCTATCCAGAGTGGTGTCATGCCATATTTGGTGCCTACATGGTCGGGATTGATGTCTTCTCGTTCTAAAAGCATCTTCACTACCCCCTCATGCCCCGCGGCAGCCGCTATCCAGAGTGGTGTCATGCCATATTTGGTGCCTACATGGTCGGGATTGATGTCTTCTCGTTCTAAAAGCATCTTCACTACCCCCTCATGCCCTCTGCTGGCCGCTATCCAGAGTGGTGGCGCACCATATTTGGTGTCAACAGGGTCGGGATTGACGTCTCCTCGTTCTAAAAGCGTCTTCACTACCCCCTCATGCCCTCTGCTGGCCGCTATCCAGAGTGGTGGCGCACCATCTTCGGTGTCTACATGGTTGGGATCGACGTCTCCTCGTTCTAGAAGCGCCTTTATGACCTCCGCGTGTCCCCTTCGGGTTGCCCATATGAGAGCCGTAATCCCCATGCAATCGGCTGCCTTGACATCCGATTCCCTCATCTCCAAGACGGGAGGAACTATCTCCACGATTCCGAAAAATGCTACTCCATGCAGTCCGGTAAATCCTGTAGGTTTTCCAGCCCTCAGGGAATAGAGATGACTTACATATCGACCATTGTGCAGTAGTAGTAATCGAGCAGATATATGCTCATCAAATCTATCGAGAAGCTTGAGCGCAAGTATCTTGACATTCTCCGTCACCCCCCTTCTCGCGTGCTCCCCCCAGTAAAAGGAAGCATATTCTAAAAGGGGAATTGTAGAGGGGGCCTCGTAAAGGGTTGGCGAAATATGCCTGACGAGTCCGGAATTGAGGTATGTTAAGCAAACTTCGGCAATTGTTGAATGAGGATTGTAGAATAGTTTAGGATCACTTGAGAGGTGCTCCTGCAGCGTAAAGTGCACCAGTCGGATAGTGGACGAAGACTCCTCGACCGTGAGAAGACCCAGACAGCATGAACGGATTATCCTTATCGCAGGAGCGTTTTCCGGATCCACATCCGCAGAGTCTATCTCCACTCCCAGGGCATGACGAAGCTCTTCGACCCTTAATGGCCTTTCCGAATACAACACCCACATCAGTGCATTCAGCCCGAGTGCCCGTTTATCCGTACCCTGCTCCTTCAGCCGATTCAGGGTTGCCGTGTACGCATCGCTGAGTCCGTTGCCTTGAGCCGTCTCTTCAAGTTTCTTTCTTCTCCCACTAATTGTCGTCCCTCCCAGAATAAGCTCAATGTTTAGCGAAGCAAGGAGGAATCTAGAAACAGTTGTTGGTAAGTATATATCACCGATAGAAGGGGAACACTAAATGGTCCTACTCACGAGTCAGACATCTTTTCCAGAATAATTCTCACAATATCTTCCCGTAAATCATCACTCATTGCCTCTCGATCGGTATCCTTATCTAACCTCCATTCAAGATAATTCTTGATATCGCCCGGTTCGGGATTGACGTGCACAATCACCACCTCTCTGTTTTCCTCAGAGAAATAATTTTGGATAATTTCCCTGACATGGGGCCTCCCGGTGAGGAATACTCTCGTTTTAGGGGACCCCCGGATAATATCTTGTAGTGACTTAAGAAGGTCCGCAAGAGTCTCCGGAAGGCATTCATCTAGCGCGTCGATGCATATGAAGACTTGAGGCAACGAGGCAATCGCGATCTTCAAAATTCGTATTAGATCCGCAAGTAGCGGCCTTCTCTCTCCCTGGAATGCCCTCCGTATATCCCCGGGGATCTCGCTGCCCACTAGTCTCTTCAAAATCGCTCCCATCATATTGATGACAGTTTGCTCTCGCTGGGCGCCGTGATCGCAGTACAACCATGCAACCGCTAGATCGTTCTGATCACAGAGCCTGTCGATCACGACGGAACTAGTGTTTCCGGCCGTTAGTGATATTCGCTTCTTTACTCGAGTAAAGAGGTCCAGCCACTCACCTCATATACGTCTTGCCCACTCCCGGATTCCCGGAGCAAAACAAAACAGCCTTATCGGGTCCACACTCACCCCGGCTCCACTCCTGAAACTCGGTTGTTTCCAAAAGCCAACCCCCGACACCCCCAAGTCGTTCGGTGCGCACGCCATCATGTCTCTTACTTGGCTCCATTGGAGTAAGCCAATGCATAATCTTTGCATCTTCATCTGATTTATAGGTGGTGTTGAAACAATTTTCGAAATTACCGCAGTCGGCATTCTCGTTGCCGAATTTGAGCGAGAGTCTATGTGAAGTTTGGGCCATGATGATCGGTCCACAACATTTGTTGTATGTAAAAATGATAGAGATATTGGGGGTAGATGGGCGAGTTTACAAAACCTTTCTGTGGGCAAAGCGGAAGAAAAGCTGGTTATCTAGTTCCTTCTGTGGTAATTACCCCCCCGATCATTTTCAAGCTAAAAAGGTATGAACACCTTAGAGGTTCCGACGAATTTCCACAACTTGACTCCGCCTCACAGACTACCGTTCTGCACACCACTGTGCTGTGCTGTGCAGTTCTGTGCATGCATACGGTAGCTTTAGGGCACAGCAGCCTTTGAGACACTTTGGTCTGATGTGAAACCGGTCTCATTGCTCATAGCTTACGAGTGCGAATAAGAATAAAACAGCAAAGATAATCAAGCTCCCCACCCCAATCTGTAATTGCAATGGATAGGGGAGGCATTTCAAGGGAGACACTCTCTCGAGTGCTCACTCTGGGGAGCTCCACGTCGCTACGAATCAGCATATTCGGTAGCCATCTCTCCTTGTTTTCGTGGATAATGTGTAGGGAGCCTCGCCCATGTTGCTAGCATGAGGTAACTTCCTTAGTTGAGTTGCGCACTTGGATCGAATTTACACAGGGAGATCTCTATCATCGTTTGCAACAGAATCGGTAAAAACCATAATTCAAGATCCCAAACTAGGCTCCCTCACGAAAGGAAAAAACCTCCAATCTGACCGAAGGTTTTCCTTATCCCTTTTTGTTCTCCCAGATTGCCGATTCTACTACTCGAGTACGATATTGAGACCTCGTGCTTACTCGCGGTGTCAAAGCGTTTTTTTATAACAAAGACTGCTATTGCATACCACCAAAATTCGGCCTTTTTTTCTTGGATTTGGGCTGTATGCAATAGCAGTCTTTTTTTTAAAAGCTTCGACATCGCTAGTAGAGCCCTCCTGCACAGTGGAAGAACAGCGCAGCGACGACAACACACGGGAAGACCCAGAGCGCGATTCAACAGTCGCTATACCTGCAGCCACGACCTCGCCTAAAGCTGTTCCTTCGCACATTCGGGAAACTCTTTCCTGACTCTCTTACGCTTGAAACACCAGCAGGGAGCGTTGTTGTCACTACTCGGATAGGAGGGTTAGTTGGTGAACAAGATTATTTAGGGGTCGGTATAAGATTTATAGTCCGTATGCAAATGCATTGGGATGTATGGTGTGTGGACGGGGTTAACTGCCCATCGATGATTGATAACAACGCGACCCTCCTCAGCATCTACACTTTCAACGCCATGTAATAGAATTTCTCTAGATCAAATATCAGTCTCTACTATGTATTTCTACTATGAATTTATTTTTTTAATTTATTTTTTTGGTTTTCATGATATTGAGGTTGGTGGGGGGTGCTGTTTTCATAGCAGGAGTTTCTCATGTTCGTTGGTGCGCTGTTGGTTTTGTCCACGTACAATATGTTAGGAGGGACGAAATTCCGAGAATGCTTTAGAGACAATAATTGGTGAATTTTGATTCTCCAAGATGCTAGCTGGCTAAGCTCGGTTATCGAGCTAGCTGCAAATCACTGCCCCTACTAGGGATCGCGGGTTTTATCCCTACCGGTTGTAGCCTAGGGGTACTTTATCGTGAAGAGCATGACAGGACGACGTCGCCGAAAGGATAATGTCGCGGATGGCGGATCTGGTGGCAATCACCAACAGTAAATCTGGTCTACTGACCAATGCTGCCACAGATGCGACATTAGTCTATAATGTCATGCTTTTTGGTAGGGATGGAGCGCAGGGACACTACGATCCGACGGAGTCTAACCAGAACTCAAAGAAATGAAGGTAGCTAGAGAAGAAGAAGAAAAAACAGGAATCTAAATAACGATCATTCATAAGAAACTGGAGCGGACCCTCAGTTAAGCCTATTTACTGTACATTCAGTTTGCTCAAGGTCATGCCCAGACTAATCCCTCACTCGTCGATTCCTCATTGAAGCAGAATGTGTCTACTATATAACTACCGGTAGTGCAAGCGGGAAAGATAAGCGAGGAAAGCTAAAATTTAATCAAAAATAAAAAAAGGGGTGCCCTAATATCGGTCAGCCATAATGGACAGAATTCATGGGTGATTACAAGTACTCGGGTACCAGGGTTAGTCCGTGGATGCTGTTGTATTGGTCAAGTTGCCCAAAATACCCCACCTGGCGAATAAAAAATCGCAATCCGTTCACGGAATTTCTTCATACAAACTAAGGCCGGTTATTGGAAGTGTTCACAGACTAACCCTGGTACCCGAGTAGAATGGGTGTCAGTTTTACTGGGTGGATGCTGGAACCTAGGACGCCGTGGCCTCGGGTGGGGTGAGGGGGCTAAGATAGTCCGATTGTGGGGATGGATGTCTAGGCCGCGCCATCTGTTGCAATTCAATTGGTATGTCACGCTGTATCACGATCCTCACAACTCTATCGTGTCTTAGAGAGAGCTAGCGATAACGTCATTCACCTATTAACGGCTCATCACCGGGATGCGGCTCATCATGGCAACCACTGGAAAATCAAATGTATATTTTAGTATCTGCATAAATAGTAATGATACCAGATTGAAAATTTCTTAGAAAGTACTTTTAAATATGGAGAATCAGAATATGAAGGTTTTAATTAATAATAAAAAATAATGCCTCTTGTATACTCACTTTATTCCAAACTGGTTGATTTAGCAGATTGCTTACAATTGAAGTCAAGAAAATTGAAACCAACCATGGAAGTAACAGTTTGAGCAGGTAATAAGAGGGCATAGATCTTGTATTTGATGTATGAACTGCTTTGGTATTTATTTGTAGCTATTATGGAAGGTATTGTGACTTTTAAAAAGAGTATAGTTAAATATATATACTATAAAGTAGATGAGATAATATCTACTTATAGGGTTTATGTAATGTTCCAATACTTTGTAATATACTTTAATAAGATAATCCAAGATATGATATAAATTTTCAAGGCCATTGGTGAAGTCTTACTAGTTTTATTCTCTGGTAATAAGAAAGTAATTTCGAAAGAAATGCTACTTTCCAGGCTTGACTGTGTGGACTACATATGTAGGGTCAGGCTAAAACCTGTTGGATATACTCTGGTCATATAGGTAAAACTAGTATATGAGTTTTAGTCAGTTTGAGCGATGGGATCAAGAGACATCACACTATAACTCTACTAATACTGTAAATTAAGAGTAAAATTGTCTGTCTTTAGAGTTGCTATGTGAAATCTCTTGATCCCATAGCCCGAACTGACTAAAACTCATATACTAGTTTTACCTATATGACCAGAGTATATCCAACAGGTTTTAGCCTGACCCTACATGTGTAGTCCACACAGTCAAGCCTGGAAAGTAGCATTTCTTCTGAAATTACTTTCTTATTACCAGAGAATAAAACTAGTAAGACTTCACCAATGGCCTTGAAAATTTATATCATATCTTGGATTATCTTATTAAAGTATATTACAAAGTATTGGAACATTACATAAACCCTATTGTAACAATCCTATTGTTAGGTAGTTATGCAACAGGCAACGATAGTGGTTTCCTATAGTGAGCAAGTCTTCTTCTTTGTAATAAGGCGTAGGGAAATACTATCTCTTCAGATAGTACGGAACTGGCT
>Ga0307517_10001123_pt1 | contig 45188 bp, 68 predicted proteins | sample 23_EM_MG_FD_194515 | JGI IMG/M metagenome (GOLD analysis project Ga0307517, IMG submission 194515) | Populus trichocarpa ectomycorrhiza microbial communities from riparian zone in the Pacific Northwest, United States - 23_EM | ecosystem: Host-associated > Plants > Roots > Unclassified | place...
GAACGTTGCCGGATCACACCGGACCGGATAACATCAATCCATCAATCCTTAGTCATCGATCACTAAGTACCTTGCCCATCACCGAAAAAACCCCAACAACGCAACTTACGCACGATGAATGAGGTGAAACATTTGTGTTCCGTCAGAGATCGTCTCCGCATCTGCAACAGAGACGTCTGAGGGAGATTTGCTGCAGTAAATGATCAGACCTTATTTTCCATTTCTTTTGTGTTCGGAACGGCAAAGGGAACGCACATCGGTATTCGGCACACAACCAAGACAATACCTCAGCACGAGTCGATTTCTCACCCTATCAATAAGATTCGTGGTCATTTTGTCCGGTAATCTGTGCACCATGGATCTAGACATTGGATGCTGATATTTTTCGCTGAATTCTTGCAACTAGTTGTCAATGCATCAGCAAGCAATTTTAGCAGAATACGTCGTACCGTTGGACAGTTAATAAGGGTGACGGAGGACAAGGAAAGTTGTAATTCGATGAGCTTCTCCAGCTGGGTTTCGGCTTCTGGAAAGAAAAGACTTACAGTTTCTACTCTGCGGATCTGGAATACACGAAAGGCATTTGCCAATATCATAGCGCCTTCCATCCAGGTTGTCGATGTATATGACCGGTGGCATCCTTTATACTAAATACTCATGTCTAGAACCAGGGCATAGCCACAAATTTCCGAGCTCGGTGACGACGAGGGGCCAGTCGTAGTAGCAAGAGATTTCCAGGATGAGTGTTAACAGTTCTTACGCCGGGAAGCCCACCAGGGATCTTCCGCCTCCTGTTGTCAGCCAGAGGTTCGGACATCTATGAGGCATTAGAAGAGGCAGGACTCTTGGTGGTCACCGAGGGGCCTCTCCGTTGATAATGCGCCTCGTTGGAGGAAGCTTCCCAGGGAGTCAATGGCAGAAAGGATTTCTGAAAAAAGCCGCGAGGCAGCCTGGGGTCTATATAAGCTTCAAATTCGGCAGCTGAACAAAAAATTTGCTAGCGTTTTTATCTGAGATGTTCTTCCTTTGGTTTCTATAACTCCAATAGTCAGAGCGTCACTGGAACGAGAAGGTTAAGCGCTTCCACGGGAATGCCTTAACAGCTTCGACCTCTATCCCGTTGGATCGACCTTCCAGAAGGAGTGGTCGACAAGGACAAAAAATATCCGGTGTCAGCTTTGAGAAGTATTTTCTAGTTGCTGGTCCTCAGGGAAGTGAAAGAAAGTACTTTGGGAGTTTTGCTGGTGGGAAGATGTGCTGCCAGTGAGTCGCCACACATCGCCAGAATTACAATTGCAGAATAAAACAGGACCCTCAAAGACAAAACGTGTTAAAGAAACAATTGAGCCGCCGTATGTAAGAGTTGAGGAGGCGACGTGCGTCCAAGCACGCTGTGGCGAGTTTTGTTGACTATGACGTAAGCTTTGCTTGTCCTCCAACCGCGAGCATGTCGTCAACCATCCAGCTGTCTTCTTCTGCATCTGAAGAACCAAAAGACGTGACTTGCCGGTTGTGCGTCTTTCTTTTATTTCCCTAGCTTGCAAACAGGTTACTCATTTGCCATGTAGATGCCGAAGACAGTTCGCGAAATACACCTGCCCGACGTGCAACGTCCCATACTGCTCCCTCACCTGCTTCCGGTCTCAGGTGCGTGATGCTCCTCCAGTCACCATATGTATGTTAACCCCTTCATCTCTTTTTATTGGGGGGGAAGGCTCACAATCAATGCTCTGAGGACTTCTACAAGAAAGAGATCGAGTCGGATATCCACGGGGGGCCATCGAGAAGCGCTCAAGAACGGCAACGAATGATGGAAGTGCTAAAGAAATTCGAAGAGGAAAGCATGGATCAGCCATCGTTGTCCGATGACGATGAAGATGACGGAGGGCAGCCGTTGGATTTGGCAAAACGGTTTGAGGCAGTGGATTTGGGTATGTCGTTTAGAAGAAAAAAATAAATCCAACCCGTTGTTTGATCACTGAACCATTAATATAGATTCTGAGTCATCTGACGCTCTGTGGTCCATGCTCACACATGAAGAACGGTCAAAATTCATGAAGCTGTTCAATGACCCAGCGAGTGAATTAGCGCAACAACTTCTGTCAAGTGAACGGCTGGAGAATGAAATTCAGGGACCTTGGTGGGAAGTATCGGTTACTGGGGAGGGTGAAGATCACACCTTTCCTCAAAGTCGTGGCCAACCCGTGCCCCGACGATCTGGCGCACGACCAAATATGATGAAGATTCCATTATCGATGGTGAGACCTATCACCTCTGGCCGTCCGCTTGTGTATAACATGTGTGCCATATGGTACGTCCGTATTGTTGTTTCCAAAAGAGAGTGAAATTTATCAAAACTTTCAGCATTTCCTATGCCTATGTTACTCGGCATCTGGGGATATCTACTCTCCAGACACTCACGCCCAATGACCCAGAACATTATGAAGCCCGGCGGCTGGTCTTCAAGCTTGTACCCTTCTTGACGGACCGAAAGTCTATACAATTATATCCGAATTTGTCAACCGTCATCACTGACATTTGGTCAACATTTGGCCTGGTGCGGCGCATTATACATCCTCGGAACCTCGGTGACCAGCTGATAATTATCTCTAAAGGGAGAGATGACAAGTGACCTATTCTCACTCCTTTTACGGGATGCAGCCCATCTATTAGAACCGGTGCGTATTACTCAGGTGGAGCCCTCAGCAGAGGCACAAGATACAGTACCTGGATCCCACCCCCACATCGGACCGATCCTTGTTCTGTCAGACCTGAATGAACTATTCTCGGCTGGCTCTCATGGATATCAAACGCCGACGAAGCGAAACCACATCGCCCACAAGCTGGTTTTCTACGCGGCCCATATTGCATCTACGCCGAGCATAATCTTGCGGGGGTTGGTGGAAGAAATAAGTACCAGAGCAGACATTTACCGCGCCGAGGCGGACGACAAAGCAAGCACCGTAAAAGTGAAGCGTGTAGGGGATGGGCAGCAACGGAAGTTATTGGAAGAAGTACCTGCCCAGTAAGTTATTTGGAGGTGACTGCCAGGGTACTCAAAAACATATCACACGTGATTTGTATCCAATAGGGAGCAATAGGGATGCAATAGCCAAGAAATTGCAGGAACGAGAACCCGGGCAGTCATTAGGATTGTTGTCGTATAAGTCTCTGCCCGGATGTTTCTTCCATCCACTTTTCCACCCCGCTCTATTGTGCGATGTCAGCTGAACCCCTCAACTGTGGCTCTGGCGGTGGCGATGATAGCCACCTCAATCTTCGTGTTGCTGCTATCTTCGTCATCCTCATTGGTTCTTCCTCCGGTGCTCTATTCCCTATCCTCGCTAAAAGGTCTTCGTGGCTCCATGTCCCTAAAAGCGTTTTCGAGTGCGTATCGCTGTCTTCACACAAATTTTGTCTAATGCTACCTTAAGCTTTGCGAAGTACTTTGGCTCGGGCGTCATTGTAGGCAAACCCGCTTCAGGGGACAGTGTTTCACTTTTTTACTTCTTCTTTTCGTAGATCGGCACTGCCTTCATTCATTTGTTGTCCCCCGGTCTAGACGCTCTCTCTAGCCCCTGTCTTTCTGAAGCATGGGGAGAATATGTAGGCACCTGGCTGTATTTTTTATCCATCTCACTCATTGTCTTCTATCAGCCATACGCTCTCGCCTTATGTCTGCTGAGCATTTTCATGATCTTCATTGTGGAGCTTATCGCTTTTCGATGGGGTACCGCGAAGCTTTCAGCGGTTGGAAAGTCACACGGTGAGGTTCGCCACCGCACAACCTTAACGTTGATGATTGATTTTTTTTTCGTTAAAAAAAAGACGCACATGGACATTCACTCGGATCACATGCCGCGCATGGACCGGAGGCTAACTTTGATCCAACACACGCCTCCAAGGAGTCATCCTCCGATATTGAGGCCTCTAAACACCAGGATCATGGCTTTGAGGACTCCATGTCCACCCAAATCATTGGTGTTGCAATCTTGGAATTTGGCGTTGTTCTCCACAGGTAATGCCGGCACTTTGATGTGGATAGACATATATCTAATAAATCCCTAGTGTATTGATTGGCTTGACTCTCGCTGTAGCGGAAAATTTCAAGATTCTCTTCGTCGTCCTCGTCTTTCATCGTACGTCACGAAACAAGGGTCTATCAATGTCATCTGACCAACCTTTTAGAAACATTCGAGGGTCTTGGGATTGGTTCTCGACTTGCATACCTAGACCTCCCGAAGAGATTCCGTTGGGTACAAGTCGCTGGAGCTGTCCTCTATGGTCTTACCACCCCCATTGGCATTGCCGTTGGCCTTGGTGTGAGAACATCCTACAACCCAGACAGCGCAATAGCCTCTATCGTAAGCGGGGTAATGGATTCCTTCAGTGCTGGTATTCTTGTGTACACTGGACTAGTTGAGGTAATTTCTTTCTTTTTCATTGCGCCGACTGCAGCTTACACGAACCCTTTAGCTCTTCGCCCACGATTTCTTATTCAACAAGGAGATGATGAGTGCCTCAAATGGAAAACTCGCTTACGCCCTCAGCTCGATGTGTCTTGGATGTGCTTTGATGGCTCTCCTCGGAAAATGGGCTTGAAATGATCTGGCCATGGGACCATACTCCCAATGAAATTCAATCTGCGAATTGCAGACTTCCCTTGGTCCTTACCAAGCCTCTACGGTAGAATTTATTCTACGTACGCATAATCCTTACCATAGGCCATTCCTAGGATTTCATGCCAGTGGAGATTGGGGGCCCTGCTGTAATAGATTGCACTCAAGTTTTATATTTATGTAGACACCTAGTTCAGTTCATGTATGTAACACCTTTACACAAAACTAGACAAATTCGGAGCTCCAAGCTCCTTTTATATGCGAAGCCTGACTAATACAAATCGGCGAGCCTGTACGTCAGGGCACATTCTCTAGCCTTACCTCATCCATGGCTATAGAGAATACGGCGTCCTCATCCTCACAAACACAGAAACCTGTGGTGCCTCCTGGCATGGTAATGGGTCCCGACGGGAAACCATGCAAAATATGTACGGCGTTCCGGAACTGGAGTCCGGGCAAAACGAATCACACTGAGGCAGACTCAGATAGAGATGCAAAGGCGCAGAAGGCTTCGTTCTCAGGTGGGCAGAAGCCAAAAGAAAATTCATCGACGGGCCCGATGGCGGGATTTGCTACTCTGGCTGTTGCTGCTTCTGGATCGGGGACGCCGAAAAACACTCCTCCTACTGTGCATCGTAGCGATGAACCTCCGCCCGGGTGTCCTCCAGATGTTGAGCAGCTCGGTCGTGCGACATGGACATTCCTGCACACCACCGCTGCTTACTACCCCGAGAAACCGACGCCGACCCAACGTGCGAATATGCTGATGCTCCTCAAGTCGTTGCCCGTTCTCTATCCATGTACGTGGTGCGCGCAGGACTTTGGCGAGAGTATCGAGGAGAACAAGCCGGATGTCAGTGGGCGCGTGGCCCTGAGTCGTTGGTTGTGCTCGAGGCACAATGAGGTTAATGAGAAGTTGGGGAAGGAGAGGTTCGATTGCGCGAAGGTAGACGAGAGATGGAAGGACGGGCCACCAGATGGAAGGTGTGACTAGAGAATGAGCGGCAAGAATACTACTATTGTTCTGACGATGTCATGGACGAGGGTATGTGGGCCTTCACCCTCCAGAAAAAAATAATGGGCTCATTATCAAGATAGAAGTTGTTGACGCCACCTAGATATCATCTTCCACACTGAACACCCAATCACACTGAATATTAAACTCGGGTGGTTTCATGAAAAGCATCATGCTAACTAACCTCAAACGAAGGTGACTAATGTATTCTCTAACATGAATTAAATAACACAGACCAAGGTAGCTGGTTCCACATCGAAATGGACTTGGCAAGCAAATATCTGTAATTCATCCCTTCAAGGGTTGTCTAAATCAAAATCCTTTACACAAGGAGTAGCCAAGGATCCTACGGAAATGTTTCAAGCAATGATTTCACTGATGGTTGATTGCCGACAGCGTTCCTGAATAGCCACCAGTGACGGATCCCACCGTCGACGATCCTACTTACGGTCACCGTTCATCCTTGTCCTTTCCAATTCCCTCCAGGATTTGGCCATGGTCCGCCGTATGCCCAATCTCGTTATTACGATTCCTCCAGGCAGTGCCATTCCGAAATCATCATCAGGATGGGGAATAAGCAATCGGTTGTTGCTGAGTATCTTCCCTTGGGTGGTTTGCACAACCATCATCTTCTGGCTATTTCTTCTTCGTACAGATGAGCCACCCCTGCGCGTGTATAGTCCGCAGCCACATTCACCAATCGATGGTCTTAGGCCTCGTCCGCTACATCCTCCACATCGACAACAACCGGCAACCGTCATTACTTGGGCAGAGCGGGCGGAGAGGGTCCGGCAGTCGTTTATTCATGCATACGCCGGGTATTCTACACATGCGGGAGGACATGACGAGCTACTGTCAGTAACTGGGGGTAGAACCAACAAGTGGGTCGACCTTTCATCCAAACAAAATACTCTCGCTTATATCTGATGCATTCGTAGCCTAAACGGATGGGGTGCGACTCTATTCGACTCTCTGGACACAATGTGGATCATGGGTCTGCGTGATATGTTTCAAGAATCACTGGGAGCAATATCTAGGTCGACCTTCACTCTTTCATCAGTGTGTTTTCGTCGTTTCCTTTTGCCCCAAAATATCAAATTCTGACCTTATGGTAAAAGGGGGAATATGCCACATTCTACGATACAGTCCTTCGTCATCTGGGTGGACTACTATCTGCCTATGCGTTGTCTGGGGAACCTATGCTATTGACGCGCGCAGACGACCTTGGGAAGCTGATTCTTCCGGCTTTCAACTCAACGTCTGGCCTTCCTATGCCTGCCATCGGGATAACTTCGTAAGGGTTTCCAATAGTTCTGGTCTTGGTGTTATGTAAAAGGACACGATTTTAGGGGAAGGACTTCAATAATGGGGAAAACTAATCTCTCATGGAGGGATATCATGAGCAACCAAATGGAATTGTTCGCCTTTACTTTTTCTTTCCTTTGTCATTTTCCAATCACCGGATCACAGTAAATACCTAGCTCATATAACAGGCAGGCCTGAATATTATAATAAAGTTAGTCTTTTTGAGCGGAAATGCTTATAAATTGTCATTAAATAATAATATTCCACCTAGACGGAAATTGTCATGGCCAAGGTTTTCCAGACCAAAAATTCACATGAAATGCCACCTACGATGTGGGGCCCAAGTACTGGCGCGCCTTCGAATGGTATATCTCTTTTGACCCGCCATGCGATCACCACATTAAAGTGTATTCGTACTGCAGAGCATTACTCCACTGGCGAACATGCACATAGCGCACTACATTATCTTCTTAAACAATGGGTGCTAACAGCCAAATCAGATACCCAAAGCCTAGATCTATGTACGTACCCTTCTTTTGAGGCATTCACTTTCCCAAGTTCAAACCCATGCTATTCCCAGACCTCAAATCTGTTAACTATATAATTAACAATCTACTTTTTATTACCGAAAAACGACGGCTACTTTATGTCACCGATATACTTGACGGTGAACCAACTCACAGATTTGAACATCTTTCTTGCTCTCTGCCCGGTCTTCTTGCACTCGGCGTTCACAATCTCGGCCTCGGCCTCCCTCTCCACGACCGGGAACTTCACTTATGGGCTGCTCAAGGCCTTGCATATACCTGCTGGATGACCTACCAGGACCAAATTTCAGGGTTGGGCCCCGAGGAAGTTCAAATGGAACCCTGGTTAAGCCCTACGGGAGAGACGCTTGGGCAGTGGACGGCTCATGTAGAGGAATGGGAGAGGAATGGCAAAAAAGGTGATGGCCCACCTGGAACAAAACAGACAGGAAAATATGAAGCTTCTCCAAGAGAAAGGGAGTACGTTGCGTTGCGTGCTTGGTATCTACTGAGGCCCGAGGTATATTGTACACTCATGGTTTGATTTACAAGTTCTAATGTCGACTTTAGGTGGTTGAGAGTTTTTATATTTTATGGAAATCGACAAAAAACCCATTATGGAGGGATCGAGGCTGGTACAGTTTCTTCTAATTGCTTTTTGTGGTGCTCCAGGTTCTAACGACCCTTTCAGGGCGATATACGAAGCGATCGAAGAGCAAACGAAGACTCGGTACGGCTATGCTGGCATTTTACAAGTGGATCAAATACCAACACCGATGAAAGATGAAATGCCAAGGTGCACACAATTAGATATTCTCATCGATTTTTTCGACTTTAACTGATTATTTTCCCAGCCATTTTTTAGCTGAAACTTTGAAATATCTCTACCTTCTGTGTACCAACGATGATCCGGTCCCCCTCAACGCCTGGGTTTTCAATGCCAAAGGGCATCCACTTCCCGTATTTGAATGGAGTAAATGGGAGAAGACCGATTTTAACATCGCAATTTAGACCTATTCTTCATTCATTTCTTATTCGGCACTGTCGGGCTTTTCATGATTGGCCAATGGCTAGGAGGACTGTTTTTTTTTTTTTGCATATACACATAGACACCTTACTGCATATTTAATGTCATATCATCAATGTACATTCTTATCAATACATACATTGTGCAAGTGGTAAAGTCACGAGGATTATTCCAGAACTTTTTCGACTCCTGGAGGAAACACATATCCTCCCTGGCGGCGAACCTGTGACGAGATAAGCCAGATGAATTCGTCGGTTCCATTATTAGTTGACGGATCGCACGCCGCACCTCGTCGAAAATGGACATCTCCAACAAACTCTTCTCATGGCCCCAAAGAGCGCTCTCCTTCTTGCCATCCCTCACGCACCGAGCAACTTCGTCAGCCTCGAAATGCAAACCACTTCCGACATATTCGAAAACTCTCCGTTCTTCCTTCTCAATTTTCCCATTCTTGCCCAAATATTGAACTTTGAATTCCTTGGGGCAATATATCGGAGCAGAAATTATGATCGTGGCGCGTTCGAAACGTATCGTGACTCCTGGATCCAGGGGATTGAGGATCATGCTACAACTCAGAGCCGCCTGCGCGGCGAGTTTAGATCCCGAAAATGTCAGGCTGAAGACGGTACTACTGTCGACCGGCGTCAGGGGTGTGTTGAGCATGGTACTCAAGATGTTTGTAGGAGGGGAGGAATTGTTCGCAGGGTTTTCAAAAAGCGCCAAGATTGCCTTTAAAAATATTGAGATTGTTTATCGAGAGAAGAGCATCCAAACTTTACCCAGAAGAGGGGATATGGGCCACTTCACAAACTTATGAGCAAAGACGGATAGTTAGGAAGAGGGAGAGCTTACATATCAAGCAATGCTCCGCCTCCAAGGGCAGGATCCAAGATCCTGTGAGTCAATGGAATATCTAGTGGTAACCAACGTTTATTTGAACATTTATCTGCAAGAAAGAATGACAGAAATAACGTACTGTAGATATCAAAATCGAGGGACAAATCGGCATGCAGTAGGACTGGCAATCCTAGAGCACCTTCCTCTGCAATTCGCTTTACTTCCAATGAGAGGGGTTGAAATCTCGTCCACAGCGCTTCCATGAAGAACACGCCTTTCGTTTTTGCCGCAGCAATGAGAGAACGTAGTTCCGCACTGTTACAAGTGACGGGTTTTTCGCACAGGACATGTTTTCCAGAATTGATAGCATCCAGCGCATTGACATAGTGGTATGTATGAGGAGTACCTGCGGGCTATGAGCGACTCTTCCATTTAGAATCGTTAAAGATACTAACCAATGTAAATTGCGTCAACATCCTAATACGCAGTTAAAGAAACATTGCAATGGCCAAGGTGGAAAAATACCTCATCTGTATACACCTCCTCGTATGTTCCGAATGCCTTGATAGATTTGTCGCCTCCAGCAATCCGATCGATAAACTCGCGTGCCTTCTCTACAGAGCGGGAACCAACAGAGGTAACCTTGTGCAAGACGTCGTGGACATCGCGGCTGGGATATTCGTATTGATTCATTCATCTGAATAGATGGGTGGCGACGAAAACCTCACGTCTTTGGATCAATTAATAAGTCCTGGAACAAATAGTCAACCGTGAAGAAAACTAGCAACAGAATTCCTAAGGGATACCTTTGTGAAGGCCGCTGCTATCTGTCCTGTAGATATAATTCCCCAGCGAAAAATAAACGGTTTGACTTGAGCCATTGAACTATGGTGGGAGTAAGTTACTGTAAGGCAGTAAGCCCGGAAAAATTCAACGCCATCTGAGCGGGTAATTCTCAGCGGAGCCAACGGGCCGCCGCTGGAACTGCTATCAGAATCCCGTCATGATGATCCTTTACATCTGTCCATAAAGATAGCATGGGTGATTTACCAACTCTGGAAGCTATCCAGCGATCTCCTCATTCCACCCCACAGTCACCGCTTGGCGTCGCACTGGAGGTTTTGTTCGAACACTCGCCCATTTTGGTTAGCCTCCTCGAACCCCAACTCAACGCGGTCCTCAGGTCATCGCCGCCACTTGCGTCTTACACCGAGTTGATCGATCTTGCACTTTCAGAGATCGAAAAATGGGACCTACAAGCACAATCTGAATTTATTTCGGGCCATCCCCGCATCGGGGAGGTTAAGAACCTTTCCAAACTCAGTGCGAGCGAGCAGGGTGCGACAAGTATCAACCCCACCCCACCAGACGTCCTCGCACGCTTGGTACACCTGAATGCTTGCTATGAAGCTGTATATCCGGGTCTGCGATACATCACGTTTGTGAACGGTCGAACCCGTGCTGCCATTGCGGAAGAAATGGAATCCGCGCTGGGTTTTGTTCATTCTACCAGCTCGAATGAACCAGCGATTGATTCGATGATTGCCAAAGAGTTTGGAAGCAGAGTGTGGATAATGGAGTTGAATCGTGCAATACATGATATCGGGCGTATCGCAAAGAGCAGGCTAGGGACCTTGGGAGTTAGTTAAAGTAAGTATCACATTACAAAGAAGGGGGGGCACTGTGATTGCACATGAGTCCAATAAATTTACAGAGAGCAATATCCGTCCATAACGACAAAAATGGCGCCTTTAAGAACGACTGGAAACTGGTTGCTGAGGGCGACTATGCAAGTTTGACCTCTCTCGTTCTGCCTTGCGCTAAAGGGGACGCAGAGTGAGAGTGTGTCCTGGAGAAAAGGATGGGTGATACAAACCTGAAGCGCAGCTTCCCGTCTGGCAGCGAATTCAGGATTTAGCCGATACATTTCTTGCAACATGTCTGCAACCATTGCAGCCTCTCTCCTCATCTTCTCCAAAGCCTCCTCTTTTGCACGTTTCTCGCGTTCAATTTTGGCGTTGTTCTCCGCCAGTCTTTTCTTGCCTAGTTCGCATTGGCGTCGAGCCCATTCCTCCCTCTCTCTGATTTTTCGAACAGCTTCTTCAGATAAGGACGAGAGGTCGGTCTTCGCGTTCATTCGATGGTCGTGTGCCTAGAAGGCAGAAAATTATGAGGCACAGTTTTGGAAAAAAACAAGAGGCAAAATACCTTTCGCTTGATGGGGTCTCCAAGAATTTCAAACGCCTCATGGACCTAAATAAATACATCCTTGCAGCTGAGGATCATCCTGAGAATCAAATAAACAGAAGGACAAATTCTAACTTTGTGGAATTGCCGCTCTGCCTCTTGTTTCTCTTTCTCGTTGGCACTTGGGTCAAGCTTGTCGGGATGGGTCTCCAGCGCCCGTTTCCTGTACGCTTTCCGAACTACAACCAAGGTGTTAAGTAATTAAATAGGGTGACTAAAGGTATTGCGTGGGCAGACCTTCATCTCCGGAGGCGGTCTTCTCAATCCCCAGAACGTCATAGAGATTCTTGAATGAAGCGATCGGCGGCATGGTTCAGTGTTCCACGGCAGAAGCACAACAAGAAGAAAGGTGTGTAATCAAGAGAATAGTGGTCCGAGCAGTTGGATAGAACTAGAACAAATGTACACTTCTTGACAAGGGCATGGAAATTCAGGTCGTATGTGTAGTAAGGCTGAGTAAGGGAGGTTGATATTGACCCTGCTCATGAACGCGAAGCAGTCACATGATCGCAAACTAGGGAGGCCAAATTAAGGTTGTTTGCTATTACCCATTCAGGAAAGCCAATTCATTCATCCCACCTCCAGGCAGGTGCATGGCCCGTTAGCGCTCATCATCATCATTCACATTTTTCGGTTTTGGCAACCCCCTCTCCCTTCAATAACCGGAACTTTAGGCAAACCGAGCAATGGACGCAGTAGAGAAGGCGAACGCAGAACGACAGCGTCGATGGTAGTCCATAGACATCTCATACCTCGGCTCTATCTCATTTTGACTCGCAGGGTGAAGGATAAGAAGGTCGGAGAAGGAACGTACGCCGTTGTTTACCAAGGTGCATGCCACAAACAATTGGTCGAGGCAATGTCGTTCTGATTAATATCATAGGGAGAGAGGCATCAACGGGTAGAAAGGTCGCTATCAAGAAGATTAAAGTTGGTCAATTCAAGGATGGCTTGGATATGTCGGCTATCCGTGAGGTGAAATACCTACGGGAGCTCAAGCATCAAAATGTTATCGAGGCATGCATGTCTTCCGTGGAACTATTCATGAAACACCTCGTGCTCAACCATTAACTACAGTTGCTGGATGTTTTCTCTTCAAAAACGAATTTGAACCTGGTCCTCGAATTCTTGGATTCTGACCTAGAAATGATCATCAAGGACCGATCCCTGGTTTTCCTCCCCGCCGACATCAAAAGCTGGATGGCAATGACGTTTCGGGGCCTCGAGTTTTGCCACAGAAATTTCATTCTTCACCGGGTAAGTTACCCTTATGCATTCTGCATCACCCTGGCTGTCATTTACTTCTTTCTCCAGGATTTGAAACCAAATAATTTACTCATCGCATCTGACGGCGAGCTCAAAATCGCAGATTTCGGTCTTGCACGCGACTTTGCGGATCCAGGATATAAAATGACTTGTCAGGTCATCACTCGGTGCATATTTTTACCTTGATCTCCCAGGTCCCCCCATGTCTATATTTCCTTCCTGCTTAATTTGATTTACAGATGGTATCGCCCTCCTGAGCTGCTATTTGGCAGTCGCTATTATGGTTCTGGTGTCGACATTTGGTCTGTCGGCTGCATCTTCGCCGAGCTAATGCTTCGAATCCCATACCTACCTGGGGAAAGCGACATGGACCAGCTGAAGACGATATTTAGAGCACTGGGCACACCAACAGAAGATGAATGGCCGGTAAATAATTATTTCTAAATGTCCTCCTTTTTTTTGCTCATGGCCCACGCACAATTAATAATAACAGGGCCATACAAAACTACCCGACTATGTTCCTGTCGGCCAATTTCCTAAAACCCCACTTCGTGACCTGTTCACGGCAGCCAGCGCTGATACGCTGAATCTTTTGAGCAGATGCCTCATTTATGAACCCCGGAAACGCATCACAGCACGCGAGGTACACTTTTCAATTTTTATATCAGGCAGCATAGCCAACTAATTCATCACAGGCACTACATCATCCATACTTCTTTGCTCTCCCTTACCCTACCTTCCCCTCAAAATTACCAAAGTGCACAACACAGATGGCAGCAAGACCCTTGGAGGAGGTCGACGGGAATGTGGACATGAACTCCACGGGACCTGGCGTGAAAGCACGGAACAGCAGCCTAAAACGCAAGCTCGCGTCACCAGACGTTGGCGAGGGAAAGGGCCGTTCGATAGCTCGGAGGTTGGATTTTTCAAGACACACACCAGGGTCTTGAGTGGTGATTTCACACTAGCTTGGATCCGTTACTTAGGGAGGACGACAGAAATGAGACCTTGACCAAACTACTTTTTAGATTGTAAAGTCAACGTACCAAAAAAAAAATTGTAATGTTACGACAACGGAAGACGACGGAAGAGGAGAATTATACAAATACAGTACTCACGGAAAGCGATATAGCGATGAAGAGATGAGGTGAACGTGCAGGTTGTAGAAATTAAATGCGATCAGAACTTGTTGTGTTGAGAGCAATGATAAAGGGGAGAGAAAGTCTTGGACGACTAAGTAACAAAAGAGGTTGCAGGATGAATGAATTCAGGAGAAGAGCGTCACTGGTGTTTCACAAGCCTTGCATTTGGACAGCGATTTTTCATTCGAAATCGCGCACAAGGAGCATACCCAAGCGTCGTCACTGACTGTGGGTACCTTCATACCAGCAGCTGCAAAGTCAAAGCCCTTGACAGGGACAGCTGGAGGTGGAGGTGCAACAGCAGGGGATGCGAATGAAGGTGCGGGTTCACCTTGCGGAGAAGGGGCCTCGCATGCGACGCACTTCGAAGCGGACAACGAATTCGTCACCATGCAATCTGAACACGTCCACGTATCTTTCTTGGGTGTCGGCGCCTTCATTCCAGCAGCAGCAAAGTCGAACGCTTGCGGTGGAGGGGCAAACGTAGGGCTCGAAGAACTGGAACCAAAGGTAAATGTGGAAGATCCTGGAGGGAAAGGCTTGGGTATTTTGGGCGGGCTAGACCGACTTGCTTTAAATTTCTGGTGGGGCGGATCGTGAACTCGCTTCGGGCTTGATGAGTCATAGTTGAAAGAAAACCCAGTCGCAGCCCCAAAATCGAACGTGGGCAAGGTGGACTTTGGGAGAACCTTCACATCGTCACGAACCCTAGGGTGATTCGTGATATTTGGCAAAGCTGTGGTCGTAGTCGCAGTAAGATCGTATTGGGGTAGGGATGCGACGTCCATTTCGCACACTTGGGCTTTAATAAAGTCTACTCCAGCTGGTTTATCATCCTTCTTGACATTTTGCTCAGGACTTGCTGTAGGTGAAGGTGCTTCTTTATTGTCGACCTTGAAAGAGAAATTGAACCCAGGTGAAGGAGGAGAGAATTTAAAATCGGTTTTCGGGAGAGCGGGCATCGTTGACTGAGGTGATTTACTGGACACAGGTGGAGCTGGCGATGGCGGCGTTGATGCACTTTCTGCCTGGAAGCTGAAACGCAACTTGCTGGGTTCCTTCGGGACCGAATTGGCTTTCAATCCGCCGAATGAGGACCGCGAAGCCGTTGAACTTGAACTGTGGGCAGGCGCCGAGGATCCGTTGGGTTTCGGAGCGTCATTAGAGGTTGCTTTCTCTTGCACTTTTTCTGCGCCTTGCATATCGACGTCAACGACCTCCTCAATGGTAATTTCTGGGACAGGGGATGGAGAGGGTGCTTTCTTTGGAACGGACGATGGCAGACCGTGTCCGTTGACTGAAGGCTTAGATCGTTTGGCAGACTTTTGAGTTTCTTCATCCGCATCAACCTCTTCCACGATGTATGTCACTTTCCCGGTGTCAACTACCACCGGGGGTTCACGTCGAGTTGGGGGAGAATCGTCGACAGAGGAAGGTTTTTCGAAATGAGCAGGTGGACGGGAACGTTTACTGCCCTGAATGTTAATGTCAGAACAAAGCATTGTATTCAGAAAATAACAGCTGCATACCTTCGGCACCGTTGCCTCGATGATAGCCTGCTGGGAGTATTCCTTTAATTCATCCATTTTCTTCTGTTTCTCGTCTTCTTCTTTCTTTTTTTGCTGTTCTTCAGATTTGGCTCGTGTTGGGTGGGAAGGCTGCCCTGTGGCCCTTGGGCGTTTGTTGGTGATGCGTCCTTGAGCTTCCTTGGGTACCGGGCAAGAAGCTCCATATGGGTTAAAATTGTGGGATGTTTGAGCCGGAGGGGTTGTCTCCTTGATTAACTCAGCCATAAAGTTGGCAGTTTTAGTCTGCTTGGGTTGCTGTGAGGGACTCCTTTTGGTGTCATCTCGAGAGGATGATGACGAGGCCTCAGACCAAACTTGTTGGCGAAGAGGGGACGAGACAACTGGGGCTGTAGGTTTCACGGGGGTTCTAAGACGGGAAGAAGAAGACAGGGCGTTGGGTTTGGCAGCACCGTTTGTGTGAGGAGTGGTAGGAGAGGCGGAAACGGGAAATGGAATGGGGCCAGACGAGCTTGGGCTCTCAGAGTATCCAGGATGAGAGCTTGATGAACCATCTTCGCCAAGTCTACGTCTTTTGCTATCAGGGAGTGAATCTTCGCCTGAACTCGTACTTGCTTTCGGCGTGGTCGGCGGTACAATGGCAGGGGACCTGTGCCTGTTGGGTGATTGATGTTTGGCACTACCTGCACCTCCCCAGCGATATGAACCGTTGGGATTCCTTGGTAGCCTACGAGGGGTAGATGACGGAGATGCGTTGAGGGTGTCGGTGGAGGGGGACGATGAAATTGGAGAACTTTGGCGACTTGTGAATCGGAAGGTAGGTTCAGGGGCACTTTCCACTGATGCATTACCAGGAAGATCATGTTGAGCAAGTCTGTTCATGATCTGCCCAGCAACCTCATTGGTGATAGCCACACCTGTAATTGCACTCAAATCGGACATCAAATTGGCTGCCGATTCTGGGGAATGGGCGTGTCTTCGACCATTAGGCGTAGGTGATTGTAGAGCTAAGTGGGTGTTGGGGACTCTCTTGGAAGAGAGGGTAGGAAGGGATCTGGTGCTCTGGCGAATAATTCAGATGAAGAACAGAGGGACAACGGAAAGACTCATACAGGTCCAGCTTGTGTGTTGGTTTCGTCCTTCAATGTATTTTCGGCTTCATCTTGTGGAGATGACAAGCCCAAAATTTTGGAAATTGAGCTGACCTAAAAACGAGAGCATCAGAACCGCGAAGAAAAGGCGAAATCAAAGATCATACCACGCGGGCATAAGGAGAGAAATTTTTCTTGCGGGCTGCTGCGCGATTTGCATTGGTGCGGACAGCACTCATTGGAGACAGGAACAACAAGGGCCACAGCTAACACAACGAGGCTGCAACACGCCGGTCCCGTTAAGCTCACTTCAGGGCAGGTCTTTGTCACGTGGCCACTCTCCTCAACCGCCTCCATCCGTTGCATTATAATATAACCACGATGCACAACAAAGTCGTGGAGACCCCTTACCCCCTCATCGACGCGGACCCTCATGCCTCCCGCGTCGTTAGATATATGCGACCATCAGACTACGCTGTCTGGGCAGGCGTGACTGGTTCTTTCCCAGCCGCTCTTTATTGCTGGGGTGTGTTTCTGTTATAGACCTTCTCCCTTTCTGTTTGCTGATGAAACGGTCAGAAATGGCGGACCCAACAAAAGTCAAGATTACCACCTCTCTTAAGCTGGGTGGCTTCCTGGGTTTTACGGCCGGATTCCTCTTCGCGTACCAGAGATCTTCTTGTACGTCTTTTGATTTATAGATTGCCTTTGACACTCAACAATATATTCAGTCCGATTCTGGGGATGGTCAGAAAACAAACGTGAAGAGGAGAGAGATCTCCAGGAGCTTAGCCAACGTGTACGAGAAGGAAAATCATTGTATGGCGAATCACCTCAGCCAGCGTGGGTGCAACAAGCTGCCAACAGAAATTCGCAATGGTCACAGCTAAAATTCGGTGAGTTGTCGAGCTTCTATTCTCCTCCACAACCTTGACCATGCTATTCTCATTCTGTTCAGCTGCATTCCCAATGTGCGTTAATTCTTTACTGATCGCTGAACCTCCAATTGACATGGGTCACAGGTTTAATTTTGTCAATCACCCTTACCATGGGACTGACCCTGCAAAATACGGTGTTAAATCGGATGATTCGAGTTCCTAGAATGTACGATAATCATTCGAAATCATTAGAAACATTTTCCAGTCGCTTGCAGCGTGAACCTCTGAACTTGTTTTAAGCATTTCATAACTTCCCGCCAGAATGCTCTGACAAGGGGTAACCGGGGTGCCTCTGCCGCGTCAATTAATACTAAAATTATCGAGACTCGAAAATGACATCTTCAATTGGTAGAAATGGTTTACAGGAGACATTCTGGTGGGTTACAATCGCTTTTTTGTTCACCGTTGGTGCCCCCTGACGGTCCATGGAAGGCAGGTACGCTATATCTAACCGCGTCCCATCCTCACTGAAAACGACCCTCCGTTTCTGAAATCCCGATGACAAATGGGAGATTTTTGGAAGAATCATGGAGAGTTGAACAGGGCATGCAGACACGGGAATTTTGGCGACGATTTGTCTCTGGACAATCGTTCTCGAGAACTGGGACCCTGGTCAAATGACAACCCCAACCCCAGTTCAAAAAATTGGAAGATGACTCTGGAAGGATAGGGCCGTTGAAGAAGAAATTATCGAGGTGTTTTACATTGTCACGACGTCATTGTGTGAGTCTGCGACTTGATATAAGACAAATTGTGCTCGTTCTTCCTAAGACACTTATGGCAACATTTACACTTTACGGTATTGTGCAAGGTGATACCACGGTGTTCGATGTGACCGTCTCCGCCGACGAGTGCGTATCCGGTTTGAAGAAGCTCATTCACCAAGAGGGGAAGAAAGGTATACTTCACGATACGGATGCCAAAGACCTGTCCCTTTGGGTGGTAAGCACATTCCAGAGGTCGTAGTTGATGCTACCGCTTATGTTTTTCGGATAGCCCGAACCAATACGCATTGCACCCATCAACACTCTTTTTGAACGAGTGGCGTCGCTTGGCACCGAACTCTCGCGATTTGCCTTCGAGATGGCTGAGCCTGCGTGCGAAGTGTCGCACTATCTTCCGCAGGATCTCCTCAAAGGCCATCTGTATATCATCGTACGGGCCTTGAATCCGGGTAAGTTATCATCATGTTGTTGCCATTCCCTGTTGTGATGTATATCATTCGCGCTCCCACCTAGACATGCTCAAGTCCGCTCGCTCGCCCTCCCATGTTAGCATGAAACGTTCTCACCCCGATCTCATCCCACCAGATATGGGTAAGCAGAATTACAGTGTATGAATCATCCCTCTCATTCTGAAGAAAACAGAGCAATACATTCCAAGAGAAGAAACGGTGCGCGGATTGTATAACAAACTAAAGGAGGATAAGTATATCCAAGTATGTTCAAGGTTGAACTCTTGATCACATCTGATAAGTTTTCCAGGTTCGAGGTGCCCCAGGCAGCGGAAAAACAACTCTGGCTAAACTTCTCCATAAATATATAATGGATAATGAGCCCAACTCATGGGTGACCCGTGTGCTTGCATGGCCTCCTGAGGGAACAATGCCACCTGGCGGATGGAGAAAATGGTTGTCTCTTCGATGGAATTTCCAACCTGACTCGGTTCTCATCGTTGATGAAGCTCAGTCGTCGTATTGGGACAACACCTTCTGGCTCGAATTGATACAAGCCATCAAACCGGACTCGCAATTTCGTGTGATCACCTTTGCCAGCTATGGGAGTGCTGGCCGCAGTATTTACGATCCGAAGACTCGCATCCATATTTCTCCACGTCAAAACATCAGCCTTTTTGCCCTTGATCATGGCGACGGAATTGCTGTAGGCCTTCTTCTCACGAAATTTGAGTTTGAAGAGCTCGTTGCCAAGCTGTTTGTTGGCCATTACTTTGACCTCCCGGTTTTGGATAGCGTCTTCGACATCACTTCCGGTCACGTTGGTGCTTGCAAGGATTTCCTGAATATTGTTCGGGCCCATGAGGTAACTCGATGTCGTACCCTCTACGTATTTAATCTGACATCATACCTGTGCAGTCGTACCAATCACTGAAGTTTACGGGCAAACTTTACACTATCGATGATTTCATGACAAGCTTCCATATGACCGAATTACTAGAAGCACTCTCATCCTCCCCCTCCTTCTCGAGAGGACTTCCGAAGACCGGGGATCTTCAGGATACTTCCTTGGTGCAAGTTCTACGAGATGTGCTTCTCACGGGCAGCATCGTTGTGGATAACTCTTTCGACGAGCTCAGCACGGCCGCGGTGAAATCCCCCCTTCGAAGGTGCTTTGAATTGGGGTGGCTGCATAACGAAGTTATCACCCCCACCCAGGTTGCATATACATTCCCATCACCGCTACATAAGCGATATGTTCAGTGTATGATTTTGGGTACTTTTCCTGCAAATGGCAACGGAAGCTCACTTCTTCGTACATAAATGGTTTAATTGTAGGCTGTAGAAGCGCGATAAGCGCACTAATCCCTAACTCTCGCATGTCAGCGTAGGCATATGTTTGAATCTTGAAATTGTCTTGAAAGCTGCTTGTCGTCAACCTACTCACCGAGAGTCGGAAAAGCAATCCACGAGGTCGATTTTGGAGGTTAATTTAATTTCTGCAAGTTTCTGGGAGAATAGATTTGGATGAAAATTGAGCGAGATGTGCAAGCCTACTGCTTCGCAGCCACTTGGAATGGGCTTGAAACAAAACCACGGCTTGTTAGATATCAATTATAAAGCTTGGGTTCAATTAATCCTTCATGTTTCTCCTCAACACCATCCGCAATAGCCTGTACCGTCAGTTTTTAAAAAACCCACTGAGAGAATCGAAATCTGTACACTGAGCCAAAGGTATATCTCCAAAATCTGCAAATCTTTTAGACAAATCTAATCAAAATCTTTTATACGTTCTTGGTCAATTTGTGTGGGGACATCCAGATAATATTCGAATGCGCTCAGGCTCTTTTTCTCACACAAATAACCAACCCTCATTATAAAAGAGACTCAGGCAATCAGCTTCTGAGAACCATTAACTACCAGGCAGGATCAGAAACATCTATTTTAAGCGCCGCAGTGGGAAGAAGTTTAAAAGAATATGACATCCGGGGTAGCAACAGGACATGTTAATGTAGGCAACAAAAAGGCTCCGTTTCGCTACAGCCAGGTGCGATTCGCAAGTGCCAAGAGCGCTCATTTCGGATACAGGCGGTTAGGATTATGATGCCATCAGGCCTCTATGACCTTTGGCCTCACAAATCACGTCCGACGAAGGTATTCAACGGGCATTTTATCAAAAGTACGGTTTCGACACCTAGGTGCTAACATTTCAGTATTTTTACCATAAGTCCCAAATTATGCGTGATATTGCTTATGAATGTGAAGTATATACGTAACAGTGCACCAAAGTTGCAGGGTAGCGACGGCGGAGGAAATCCGCAGGAATCCAGGAGGGCGCGAGACTGCAGACTCCCAAGATGATGCGACATTCGGGCCCGTAACAAGGCCAAAAAATCATGGCAATATAGACTGGATTGGTGCAGCCTCACTGAGTCTCACGAAAGGCGAGGTACTACCCGAGGATTAGGCGTCGTGGTATAAATTGAATCGAGAAAGTGAGGACTGATTCCCCCAGAAACGAAAAAAAAACGATGCTGCTTTCTTCCACCTTCATGCTCCTCAGCGGCCTCCTCGCAGTCAATGCCGTTGCTCTAGAGGAGAGGGCAACGGGTGGTTACATCCAAAAAGCTTCCGGGCTCGCCTCGTTCACGGTATACTCTGGATGTGGAAGCCCAGGTAAGTGCTGCATAACCTAACCCTGAAAGAGGAGAAAATACTGAAGGCGTCTTTCCAATTAGCCTGTGGAAAGAAAGGAAACGGGTTTACAGCAGCGATGAACCAGTTGGCCTTCGGAGCACCCGGAGGACTGGGAGCAGGCGATGCTTGCGGCAGATGCTTCGCTGTCACTGGAACTGCTGACCCATATTCTCCGTCGTTTACTGGACCCTTCCATACCATCGTGGTCAAGGTGACGGATCTTTGGTACATTTTTTGCGCCTTCCTGAAGGATAATCCGTTCTGAATATATTTTTGATAGCCCAGTCCAAGGAAACGAGGTGCGGCCGATGTTTTGGTCCTTGTCTAGTTCGTGATACTGATTATCTGTCTAGGAATGGTGTGGACAAACGAGGTCGAACAAGAACAACCAACATGGAAAGCCATTCCAGTATGCAACCAAATTTAGTATCATGGCCGCGATGCTAATTTCTACAGCTTCGATATCTGCGCAGATACAGGAGGCGCATCTGCGTTCTTCCCTTCTGGCCGTGGAGCCTTGACGGGAAGTTTCACTGAAGTTTCGTGCAGTAAATGGTCAGGGTCCGATGGAGGTGCCCTTTGGAATGGAGCTTGCCTTGCAGGAGAAACTGCTGGAAACTGGCCTTCTGTTGGATGCGGAAACCAAGGTACGCCTAGCTTGTCGCGAGATTAACCGTATGACTTAAGGCGCATCCTCAGGGACTGCTCCTTGAACAGGCACCGCCCCAAGATGACCAATGGAAGAATTCGTTATCATTGTTCTTGATGGTTGTTCTGCATTGCTCGTATTCTCTGTATCACCGTTGGATTTAGCTTCGGCCAAGCGTATGAGCTGTAATAACATTCTGAGAATGAGAAAATAAATATGGCGTTGCACAGAAAAGACAAACCTAGGTATTGGAGTCAGGAAAAAGGGTTTTAATTTAAATAATTTCCAATTGCAAGCCTTTCCGAGATCGTACATTCGTTCTTTTGGAAAAAGAGGAGCGACGAACGCATCACTTATTGCTGTCTGTGGTATGCAAACAAGGTCATGTCTATCCAATGACTTAGATCTGGAAGGTTTTAAATCTTCAAGAGTAGTAACTCCCTGCAAAACTTTTCGAGCTGAAACGATTCCTAGCCCCTAAAGAAAGGTGTCACTCTCATAAAATGAATGGTTTGAGGTACAACGTACAAATGCGAAGACAGACAAAAGAAGAGCAAACCCCGCAGTTATAATAACTCGGAGATGAGGCTGTTCGATTAGATAGCCAGGTTGGGAAGGTTGCCTTCGTTCACGATGTTGACTCAACACCCGGAATCCCAGAATCGCGCCCACTATCCATCGGCCAAAAGGACCTGCACAGAGAATCCACGAGCCTGGCCAGTCCCACCATATTCTTGCTGCCCACATATCCCGTTTCGATGCGTGCAATGCTAAAATAATATGGCTCACAAGTATTTGTGCGACAGGTTGGACAGCTACGAGAAAGGTCGAAGGAACCAAGAATAGGAAAGTGATGAAAGCTTTAAGTTTTGACAGAGTTACACAGTTCCCGACCTAGGAAAAAGCACATGAGAACCTTGCTTATGCATGATACAGCGGACCTTCACACCCATGGACAGTGATGGTCGAATTCTAGTCTGCAGATCCCACAAATCGAGCAGTGGTGGGTCCGTGGTGGCTTCCATTTCCCATTGCACCGGCCTTTGTTGCATACTGCAAGGTCGCCATTCACGTTAATGCATGGGTATGGTTCCGTCAAGAGGGATTTGTCTGGAAGTGAATAAGATGCCACGTTGTGTGTGCGACGGCCTGAAGACAGGTAAAAGTACAGAGCTGCCACTAGCGGGATAAGAATATTGACACATATGAGATACGCCCCTGATTGTTGTCTTAAATAGCGAACACTTTTTTTGACCAAGGCGCACCTCCAAAGATATAAGACTTGTGGATACGGATTAACCAATTAACTATCACAAAAGCAGGTTTGCGTGATGAATATCCTTAGAAGAAGAAACACATACTCCCAACATGAAAGGTACACAGATACCATCCGAATCTTGACTGGGGTGAGAAAGAGAGTTGGACATTACAGTGATGAAATTACACACGAGATGACGGAGAATATAATACCCTGGGCAATAGTTTCGACAATTATCATCCATTTAAACTCGTTGAAGAGACTCCGGGGGAGTAAAGGAAGGTGATCTGAGGAGTTCATGCTCACTGGTAACCTGGACTTAAGTATACCCATACATAGTAAACCTTATGTGCGTGAGGCGACTCTCACGACTCTGATGCCTCCTTATAGATGAAGCGCAGCCACATCAACCAGGTTGGCTCGGATCTCTTAAGATGTTATCCTTCCCAGCGCAAAATTGGAAAAATGCCTTGAGGGCGACAAGGGCATCACTCGCCCCTTCTCGTGATGCAGCGTTCGGTCGTCTTGCCAGCCAAATCACGCCACGGATTTATCTATCGGACTATTGGTCTGCACGAGATGCTGCCAAACTCGAAAGTCTCGGTATCACTCATATCATATCAGTGCTGGATTTTACACCCGATCTGCCTGAAATTATTCCACAAGATCAAAGACTTCATGTAGCGCTTGCCGATAACCCAGAAGCCAAAATTTTGGATCATCTCGATGCTACCACAGCATTCATCTTGAAAGCGCTGGCGGAAAACGACAGCAATAAAATATTGGTAAGTCTTGTGTTCCTATTCTTGCTGGCCACTCTGAAGTTTTATCCTTTGGATTGAAAGGTGCATTGCATGCAAGGTATTAGCAGAAGTGCCACCGTAGTGTGTGCATACCTCGTCGCTACCACAGATTTAACTGCGCCGAAATCAATTGAACATGTCCAATCAATACGTGGGATCATCTGCCCTAATCTTGGGTTCAGAAGGCAACTAGACGAATATTCCACTCGATACGTCCAGCTCAAGCCACGTCCGCCTCAAACCAGCCTTCCTGATGTTTTCAAAATCGGCGGTGAAGGAATAGCAGCTCGTATACGAAAACTGAGAGAGGCTTCAGGGAATGCGTCATAAAGCTTTGCTAGGTTTCTGGATTGTCACTGGTAATTATTCCTTGGCTGTATTTATTTTTTCGTCGAAAAAGTGTTGCATTATAAATCGGGGTTCAAATCTAGGTCGAGGTCAAAGAACTGAGGCTGAGGGTGGGGTGCCCGAAGGTCTTGTCGGTACGGATTTGCCCCATGAATGTGTTGATTTGTCTCGACAGCCGGAGAAACAGTGGGTGCTGCGGGATATGATTAGGAAAAGGAATAAAAGGAATATGCGTTTCCACATACGTCTTCCCACAGTGTGTGTTTCTCCCAACAGACCCAGCGGCGCTTCTGCGTTCAAACGACCCTTGCGCATCTTTTCTTCATTGGGGAATGGCGGGAAGAATAGAGGAGGTGGAGGCTGGCCCGGAAGTGAAAGGTCCGGCATGTTCGGTGGTGCAGAAGTGAATGCACTAAGACTTTGTGCATAAGAAAGTAGTTCAGGATAAGGAATCGAGGCTTCAACAAGAGGCGAGTTAGCTACGTTCAGTTAGAGGAATATATCACAAAACCTTTCTTGGCCTCTTCAATGGCCTTGATGCGCTCATTGCCTTCCTCTATGAGTTCCTCAAGTTCAACCTTTCCAGCTGCAAGTTCTGTACAAATTTCGCGCCATTGAGCCTCGAGGTCTAATATTTCAGCTTCCAAAGCATCTATTCTTCGTTGCTTTATCTGATGGGTATGAGCGAGATTCATCGCAGAAGCTAGAGCCTTGTCGCACTCCAAGAAAGCAGATATCGGAGGTGGTGGAGGTGGCTTGGATTGAGGCGGGGAGAGGGAAAGAAATAATGTGTGCGCCAACGCCTGGAGCTCGTTCAGAGGCGCGAGCAGAGTCGCAGACATGGAAGCTCCATCATTATGTGTTTTCGACGGACCAGCTTCTTGCGATGCGAGTATTTGTTGCCTGGTTTGCTGTGACATAGCCAAGTACTAAGTAGATCGGGAAAAAGGGCTTGAAAAGGGCACCAATCAAGTGAGGACTGGGGATGTTATTATCAGGGATCTTAGGCGTTAATTTCAAAGTAGTTGGAGTTTATGGGTTCATAAAGAACCGTTCCTCGCGTTTTTCAAAAGAATTGACACGCGACCTTGACAACCTTGACGCGATGCTACTCGAGATGTAGACTGGCGTTATTTGACAGATTCACCCAATGCAAACAGCATTCCTCATTTGGCTCAAATCTGGATTAACCCCATACAACGTCCATGTTTCTGCCCTTCTAATATTCTAATATGCCAACTGGATATAGACATAGCCAGAATGACGTCGTCTACGAGGAAGGCCAATTCGAACTGACAGAGGATGGCCGAATTCCTATTCCGTATCGACGCACACCAAAATATCAGGACGGCAATACAATTGACTGGCTCCACGAAGAAGGTCTTGAACGCGAGCGGAATCATGCATTGCGATCTCAAGCAGGTGTTCGGGGGATACTTCTTCCGGCGCTAGAGTCTGTTCGCATGTGGTTCATCGTAATAGTGACTGGCATTGGCATTGGAATAGCTGGAGCTTGGTTGGACGTCCTGGTGAAATGGTACGTTGTCAATCATGACTTTCGAGATATGGGCCAATATTTCGAAACCTAGGCTTGGAGATTTACGGGAAGGCCGGTGTTCCTATGGTTTCTTCTACAATTCCAATGCTTGTTGTACAGGCCTCGACGGTACTTTCCATATCCTTGTTTCTCAAACGCCCTGTATATCACTCATTTATTTAATAGCGGGAGAAATCTGTCAAGAATGGCAAAGTTGGGGTGACTATTTTAACGTTCAATCCATTCTGGGACACTCTCTGTTGCAAGCCTCTATCTACGTCGTACTCTCTGTGCGTAATTGTGCGGTCATTATTGTTGCAAATTCAAACCAATTTACCTTCGAATTAGATCGCTTTTGCTGGAAGTGCTGCACTGTTGGTTGTAACATACGCACCTCAGTGAGAGACATTCCCTCCGAAGTTGTTGATTGTGATTAATGGTTAATTCAAAGTGCTTTCCACACTGGAAGTACGTTTATCCGTTTTTATATCGATTTTCTCACTGGTTATCAATGATATTCAGTCCCCGAGATCAAGGCCGTGAGTCTTTGTTTCCAAGCTACCGACTGGTTGACTCTAATTACCCGTCAGATCCTTGGGGGCTACGTCTTTGACGCATTCTTGACGCCCTGGACACTGCTCATCAAAGCGCTTGGCTTAGCCCTTGCCGTTGCCTCAGGCCTCTCCCTCGGAAAAGAAGTACGCGTGGATGAGTATTTTCTTGAATATGTACTGACCCTCCGATGAATTTAGGGACCGTTGGTACACGTTGCCTGCTGCATGGCTCATTTTCTTTCACGCCTATTCAAGGAATTTCGGCACAATGAAGGTGCCCCATCAACTATCAACTGCATGAGCTGGAACCTTGGACACTGATTGTCGACTTAGCACAGAAACGCAGAGTGCTGGCAGCAGCAGCAGCAGCAGGTGTGTCGGTAGCTTTTGGTAGCCCTCTAGGTGGAGTGCTGTTTGGATTGGAAGGTAACTTGGAAGCGATTAAAATATTATATTTGACTTGATAAATGTGTTACTTTTAGAGCTTGATACCTTTGCAAATGAATCCGACGTGATGTGGAGGGGATTCGTTGCCTCCGCCATTGCTGCTGTTTCTCTGCAATGGGTCAATCCGTTCGGTACAGCAAAATTGGTCCTGTTCCAAGTAAGTTGTAAGCTTTTGAAAATCCAATTGGTTGAATTTCATCTTTCCAGGTTACCTTCGTGTCTGATAGGTGGCGTGCCTTTGAATTGGTATGATGCTTCAATGCATTTTGTTCGTTTGTTGTCTGAAATTCTTACAGATTCCCTGGATTACTCTGGGCATCATTGGAGTATGTGGTTCTGCGTCTGTCCATTCAAATTAACCTAAACCTCCGAATAGGGCGTCCTCGGGGCACTTTTGATCAGACTCAATGTCGAAGTTGCATTGTACCGACGGCATAGCATCCTTGGAGAATGGCCTATCCTAGAGGTCATATCTGTTAGCGCGGGGACTGCAGCTGTCAGTTATCTGGTAGGATATCTGCTATTTCTAACAGTACCAATCTCATCCTTTTGCTGCAGATCGTGTTTGCCCGGTATATCGTTTTTTTGGTCATATCTGAGTCTTACTTATCCCCGAAATAGCGTCCAAACCTCAGAATTAGTCGCAAACCTCTTCCAAGAATGTGATCCCACCAAAGGGGATTACCATGGGCTCTGCAAGTATGTTGCTTCACCTTCTATTCGGGCAGAACCTAATCGTGGCTGGTAGCCCAACAGCAACAACTCAGAATGTTTTTCTCCTCTGCCTGACTGCAATTCTCAAGGTTGTTCTAACAGCATGGACTTTTGGCATGATGGTTTGTGGCGTACTCTCGTAGTGGAGCAGCCGTTAAAACTGATACCTCAGGTGCCTGCTGGAATCTTCTTGCCCACCATTGGAATAGGAGCATGTCTCGGGCGAGCCATGGGATTGATCATGTAAGGTGGCCTCAATCATTCCTGAACTCGTCTCGATTAACTTTATGCAGGCAAAGTTTGTACAGAGCCTACCCTACAGCATGGATCTTCCTGTCGTGCCCTCCTGATCCTTCTGTACGATGCATATCACCGGGCTTCTACGCCGTCATTGGAGCTTCTGCTATGCTGGGCGGAGTTACACGAATGACAAGTGCGTCTTTGAATTATTCTATTCCAACAACGTTAGTTACACTTTGGATCACAGTTTCCTTGGTCGTTATACTCTTCGAGGTTTGTGTCTTTTTGTCATGTCTTTAATCACACTCACACAAATTTCAGCTAACTGGAGCACTGTCGCACGTTCTCCCTATCATGATCTGTGTCATGACTTCGAAATGGGTCGGAGATTATATGGGCAAAGATGGCATTTATTCTGCCTGGATAGCGATGAGGCGATATCCATGGCTTCCTCCTGTCGATTATCGTGATAAAGGGGAGACTGGTGCCAACATCATGAAACCCTTGTCGCAAGTCGTCGTAGTTGAGGACGGCGTTACTACTGTTGCCGAATTGAAAGCTCTGCTAGCAAGGTATCAATACCACGGCTTTCCCATTATTGATAAACACACCGAATTCGTGGGCTATGCTACAAGGCAGGAGCTAATTTCTGTGTTAGGTAAGGTTTCTCCGCAATCGGGACCAGAATATTTTCCCAACCTTCTACTTTTAGACCTCCTGCAACTGGACGATAGCGATAGTGACCAGGGGAAAATATGCACTTTTTCCCAAAACCGTATGCGAGTACCAGCAGAAGAGCGAATCGATTTGTCTAGCGCTCTTGAAGACTCGATAATCCAACTAAGAAAAGAAGTTCCCCAAGAACTCGTCGTAAACATGTTCCAAAAGCTGGTACGACAAAATTCGTTTCGCTGAATTTGAAACTACTAACTCTGTCCATAAAATAGAACCTCCGCCAAATCCTGTTCACGCATGCTGGCAAGCTAACGGGATTAGTGACCAAACGTGATGTGGTAAACTTGTTAACAAGCCACTTCCCTCACGCTGCTGCTCTATCTCAGCACCCTCATCACTCGCAACAGCCCTGATTGTGAAAATGACATCATCACCTCTAGATTTTGAACTAGTGTATTTTGTTCCTAATGACGCCATCGTTTTTGTAATAGTCATCTGCTTTATCCCATGCCCATTATCGATCAACCTGTCCTCCCATCGCGGTAAGAGTTCTGTAAATTGGATGATTTGTATCTGCCATACCTGGACTCTAACTCGTTGCTTACAAAAAACTAATTGTGGAAAGGAAAAACACGCAGTGGCGGGAGAAGGAAGAACAGGAGACAAATATAAGTAGTAGAAACGCGTTCTTTATCGCATAAATTTCCATATTAATCGCTGGCTGAAGCCGGCGTCCGGAAGGGTATCATGACTGCCTTCCATCGGCTGGCTCAGACGCAGAGTCAGAAACATAATCATAGTCGTCCTCGTCGTCTTCTTCGGTCTCGCCTTGGTCCATAGACTCTTTTAACTGTGAGATACAGAGGGTTCATGGCTGTTAGCTGGATGACCAGGATATGAACCTTACCATTTCCACTAGCTCGTGACATTCACTGAGATTAGCGTTGATGATACCCTGACCCTCAGGAATTGATCCATCCACGCCGATAAAACGACCCTCTTTGCGTAATGAATCAATTTGGAACAGTGCAAGTTGATACTAAGGGGGAAAGTAGGTGAAGGAATCAACGGTGTAATCCATTCGAATGAGAGTCTTACGGGATATAGATCGCGCGCATTAAACGGACCACCGTATTTTGATACTTCGTTCAAACATTTCTTCACTGTCGTAAGCTTGTTTGCCTATTAATAAATTACTTCCGCGTCGGATGAAAACCAAGAATAGAACGAGCTAACTTACTATAGGCATCAGTTCCTCTGAAACGGGTAAGCTCGAAGAAAGAAGGCGGTAGATGAGGCCGTAGCACCGTCGCAGGAGATAGAGAAGCACCTGATAGTTATCAATGACGATAACCAACGACCGGATAGATTATAAAACAGCTTACATATTGCCCCGGCGGTCGGTTGCCCTCGGAGTCGACGAACTTGCCGTCAACCCTCATTTTGTCGATTTCCTGCAAGCTAAGGGAATAATTGAATAGATCTGTCTCTCGTAGACTCCATCTGTGGGTCATGACAAGACTCTCAAGTTCGGCACGGATCTCGCTGAGACGATCATAGATGGGCTTCAGGGATGAGGCGACGTTCTTAGAGTCCTCGTGCGCTTTGATCTCTTGAACTATTTCAAAGCATTCTTCCAAAAGGGAAGAACAAATGGCCTGAGAAGATGGGACGATTCCGCCGGGGGCCAGAAATTTGCCATCCACACGCGTTCTGTTCGGATTTTTAAGTAGGCGTAGGGACGAGAAAAAAAGAACGAGAAAAAGGTCAGCGAAGGAATAACAATGAGGCCATGCTCCGAGGATAAACAACGGTAACAGACATGATGAATGAGAGAAATACTCAACGAATCAATTCTGCGCAACTCTTCCTGAAGCGGTTTCAATTCAGCCTTTTGAGAGCCCTCCTTGGCGGCCAGTGTGACGAGCTGCCGCCGAATAGTGACCAACTTCTGGTGAACTGGAACGAGTTCGGGCGATAGAACAGCCAAGGATTCTTGCAGTTGCTTGACTATGGCCTCTGCAAAATGGTTTCCAAGTTTTAAGGAGCCTCAAGTAGGATAGAGAAGCAGGCATACCACATTCATTCAGCTGCCTTTCCAAAAGCTTAGTTAACGCCTTTGGATGCTTCGCATGTTCTCCATCTTGATGGACAATTTGTCGCAGTTCGCTGAGCCGCTTGTGGAATGGCACAAGGTCCGTTTCGTTGTAGACCGCTGACTCGTTCATATGACTAAGGATTTGCTGTAGGGTAAAGGCATTGAGTATGTTGGAATACGAATATTGGAAATAAGCGGCCCCATCTTTCCCGGAATATGGTAAGTAGTTCCTTCGGAACAACAGGGACAGGAAACACGATGCATAGCCTTTAGAAAAGGAGATCACTGACACGCATGGAGGCAATCTGGCAGTAGGTCGCAGGCGCGTCTCTTGTCTTTCCAATGGTAAGGTAGAAGAGCGAAAGCAGACTAAAGACATCGGCTAGAGTGGTATCCAGCCTGTTATTGTACTGGGTATTGTCATCACGGACATCATTTAGCTTCGTAACTTTGCATATGGGCAAGTATCAGTTGGTGCACAACTAGAATAAGCATCGGAAAGGCGGACTTTGTTTTACGACGGCTTGATGGAGTGAATTGACATCTTGCGCTTTTATGTATTCACCACGGTCCTTCTTGAGTGCTGTGAGCCGGTTTCGGATACTGCGGCAGATAACATATGAGCGGAAAGGCCAATGGGAAGGTAGGACGTACATACTTGATGAGAGCCTCGAGGATTGGAAGTTCTATGGTAGGTTAGCAATGACATCGGTCAAAGATACGGCCAACACGAACCTTCCTGAGGCACTGGTGCCATGGGATGTCAAAGGAAGCGGCACAGACTGCTTATGTTAGTTATTTAAATAATGTCAATCGATCATGGCTATTCACATTCCCACGACCATATAATCTAATCTCTCAGCTATAAATGAGCCAGGCATGCGTAAACACCTCTCTCTTACCGCCACGATGCAAAAGCTTAGAGGGGCGCGTATGTTTAACAAAAAATGGATAGCTTGGTAGTGCTGAGATCTTCCTTGCAGCTAGCAGACACCCACCGCGCCACAATTGCATCTGCAACCAAGCGCGCCATGGAAGCGGAACAGTTGATAAAGCCGAAGGAGGAGTTACTCAAGAAGAGGACGGACGAACGGGATGAGTTGGAGAAACGACTTCACCTCATGCAACAGTACGTGAAATTGTCGAAGGACCTGAAAACCACTCGCCAGAAGCTCGACGAAGCTGCGAACAAGTAGGTGATTTTTCTCTGCTTAAATAATCGCGAAACAGATGAACAAGAACCGTGCCTCTTTTTCTGCTGGGTAAAGGCTTCTTCTCGCCAATGATAAGGCTGCCCGTCTCGAAGTCAAAATTCAATCTCTATGTGCAGAAAGTGATACCTTTGAGTCTAAGTATCAGGTTAGTTGTCCCCTCCTTTTTGCACACGAATGATGCACTTATTCCCTCCTAGAATTCTAGAATGCGATATAACGAACTCCTATGTGAGATGGAGAACCTAGGGTTCAATTGAATTTTCAGACATCTGCATCGATTAACTGTTCTGTAATTCTCATTAATTTCGCTGCAGGCCATGCCTAGATAGGACATAGGCCTAGCTCGATGAGTAGAGATGGGCTGATCAGAAGATATCCCCGGTATGACTCGCCATGGGTGGTTTTTTTTTTAGTTCATAATTCGTCACGTCATGGAAGTTTGATCAAAGTTTGATCGTTTCCGGGAATTGATCCTTACCTCCTTTCATATAACGCTCATCTAATTCGAAGTTTCGAGCTGATTAAATTATGTCACAGATGCATCCGAGATGAACACTGATGTTACCAGACCCAATGGAAGGTTCTATTTATAACTTGGATTGGGACATACGGCTCGGAGACTCTTCAATTTGTGGGCGCCTATTCGCAATCTGGAATAGAATAGGTATTAGCTAACTGTATTGCACAAGTAATTGGAGCGACTACTAAAATAGTAGTCTTGCGAATAGTACGGAGAAAATAATGAAGGATAGCGTCAAGGATAATCAGCCCGACCGCGGTCCTGCCGTAAATTGATGAATTTACTATGCAACTGGCTGGCCAATGACATTGGAATTCACCATTTGCTCCGAGTTTCGGATTAATTTCAAGATGCCTTCTGAAAAAAAAAAAGCCACAATGTATATCAGGGAAGAGACAGTTTAACTTGAATCTCACCGTAAGCATCTGAATGCCGTTAAAGTCATTATCGAACATCGAGCAAAAATTCGTTCAAAGAGCAAACCCGCAAATAACTGAAGTCAGTGCATTTTGCCGCGCCTCTGCCCATATTTCCTGAGAGAAAATGAAAAAAATAGAACGGTCAACCAAAGCCCAGCTCGCGTCGTCTAAATCATCCTGTAACAAAGTTCGGTGCTATGCGTATTAATTCGCTAAGTAGTGTCAAATGGATGGATAAGTATATTGGAGCATAGATATAAGGAAAAAAATTAGTGTAGATAACTTGTAGACAAAATGGAAAGTTCACCAGACCGAAAACGAACTTGTCATTCACAGTGTATGGTGGTTATCTCGGCCCGTTCTCTGCTTACCGGCACGTGCGATAATCTAATCTCCGAACATGGCTGCCCAAAGCCCCTGCCAAACCCAACGCACCCTATTCTGTACTTGATTCACAACACATCCTTCGACCATCACAACCACTATCATCCACAATGACTGACAGAATCAGAGAGGTAAACGACATAATTCCTCGTGTTATGTGATCCCAGTAACTTATTAGAACACCCCTTACTTTCCATGACCATCGCAGAAAATGACCCAGCTCCGCATCGAGGCGGACGCTGCGAACACACGCGCTGATGATGCAGAGTTCAAGATCAAGGGCCTTGAGCAGAAGGTACTTGAGCTGGAGCAGGCAATTTCATCCCTCGAGCACAAGAACGGACTTCTCGAAACTCAACTCGACCAAAGTGAGGCGAAGGTTGCGGAGCTCAAGGCCTCCTCCTCAGACAATGAGCATACAAAGTCGACGAGTGAAGGCCTGTCAAGGAAGGTGCAACTGCTGGAAGACGAGCTGGACGCGGCGGAGAAGAACCTCAAAGAGACTGTAGAGAAGTACGCGTCGCTTGATTCGTTTCACGATAAGGCGATCCCTGATGAGCGATATTTGTTATAGATTACGACAAGTCGATGTTAAAGCTGAGCACTTTGAGAGACAGGTGCAGCGCGCTGAGCAGGAGCGCGATGCTTGGGAGAAGAAATACGAGGTGCGTTTCTTCACAATCACCCGCTATAGCATCATTGACACCATTCCAGGAGTCGGAAGCTAAATACAAAAAATCCCAACAAGAGTTGGAGGAGTTGGAGAAGAGCATGCAAGATCTTTGATCCCTTCAACTTTGTGGAATTCCTCGTCTTTCTTGGTCGGCATTCCCTCTCTCATTGCACCCTCGACGGATTCCCTTACCTTGGTGATACGAAACCAAACCTTTTATTTCCTCCCCTTATCTCTTGCAATTATTCTTCCTTTTGTATACTCTTGGATCTAACTCCCGTGAATGACACGACTACCTTACTTTCTTATGTTGCTCTGTCGATGATTTCGCGATCAAGGTAAGATCTTATTTGACCCGAGAATCCGGGTGGTATGATTTCACAGCCCCGACATACATAGAATGTTGTACTCCTGATTGTAAGGATATTGCATACATTACTTCTCATCATGGAACTTGAGGGAAACCGAGTTCACACAATGTCGTTCGTCAGCTGCACATCATCATCAGTCTGGGGATGCGAAATCGCAAAGTGAAAACACACTGGGTGTAGGATGTCCCTCGCCTTGGAAGACGTGTCCTAGATGGCCGCCACATGCGGTACAGGTGATCTCGATGCGTTTCATACCCCAGGTATTATCTTCATGCCGGGATACGGCACCTGGGATGGCTGTTTGTTGGTGAAAGAGATGAGGTGAGTTACGATGTAGTAAATGGAGGATCCAAAAGTCCGGGTGATGATGCTTACCATCAAAGAATGCAGGCCAACCACAACCACTCTAAAATCAACGAAGTTGGTAAGGACAATTGGAAACTGTTAACAGAACAGGGATGTTCATACATTGAATTTAGTGGTACTCTTGTAGAGCGGTGTTGCACAACCAGCGCAAGAGTAGACACCAGGTTCGGAGTGCTTATCATACTCCCCGGTACCAGCGCGTTCAGTTCCCTTCTGACGGAGGATTCTAAACTGGTAGAAAGTGCATTAATTATCAGTTTCTAGAAATGCAGATACTAGATACCTGTTCCGGAGAGAGCACGGCTTTCCATTCAGATTCGGATTTGTTCTGAGTCGCCATTGTTCTTATTTGCAAGTTTGGGTTCAGATAGTGGGTTTGGGCGGGAATAAGTCCTTTTCCTTGGATTAATATACGATTGACACGTTTCGAGGCAGTGCCGTATCTCAGCATATGGCTACTAACGTTATGCACCAATGTTAAGTCGTCACCACAAATGATGTAACACGTGAGTCTAAATTTAGATGTCGATGTTGCACCACGGATTGCATTCCAAAACAACAATTCGCCAATTGCAATATCCACGCACTGTACACAAATACTCCGTGCATGCACCCCTAACCTTGCACCTAACCTTGCACCCGGGGTGTCAAGAAATTGGAGAAGTCAACGTTCTCCGGAAACTCGACTTGTCTTGCATAGAGTCTGAACCACACCAAACCACAACTGGTGAGAAAATGACGCGGCGAACGTACAAGCTAGCTTACCATTGTTGGATTTATACTCCATGACTGTCGATGGAGGCAAGTTGAGTACTTGCCGTAATGTATCCCTGTTCACCGTGTTAGGGAACTAAACAACATTCCATGAAGAAGAAACGCACCGAATCTGCTCTCGGAGTTTTGGATCCCCATCCAGCCGATTCCATACAGTAATAATATCCTCGCTCTGTCTTACACTGATCGTACACCCACAAATCTCTGGGTATTCCGCACCCTCGCTCCCATCCTCTGATTTACCTGCTCCCAACTTGGCTTTTGGGTTATCCTCAGGTTTGCCACGGCAGTCTTCAAATTGGTCCCCTATGATAGCCATTACCAGATCTTCCCAGAGGCGGTCTGCGACACCTTTTTTCAACCGGATGATCCATTTGCCACCGGAAAGGTTCAACGGATCCTCCCATACTGGTCGGCGGACGCCCGCATGGAAGAGAAGGTAGTCTGTTGTTGGCTGCAAGGATGACGGAGGAGCTAGGTGGGTCCAGAGGGACCAGAAGGACTCAACCTATAAAAACAGGTTTAGGGCGCGTAAACAGAGCACAAAATTTCTGAGAACGCACGGAGCTGAACGCAGCTATTTTCTTAATACCCTCCTCATAACTTATAATTTTATTACCTGGTGTGCGTTGTTGCCGAAACCAAAATACCCATCTGAAAAGAATGCGAGTTTAAAAAGGATGCGATCGTTGACACGGGAATAAATACGAACATACGTGTTTCGTAGTGGGTGAACCTGCATTGTTGTAGCTGATGAGGGTGTAGAAGAGGCCGCAGAATCCTTGGACACTGCTGGTTGGGATGTATTCACGGTCGTCGAGAAATGCTTGGAGCTCGGGATGCGGCGAGGGCCTGGTGATGGTTGAGCTGCCTGGGACGCTGCCGCGGTGGAGTGTGTCGCTGTCGCTGTGGATGATGCATGTGAGCTGTTGGCAAGAAAACGGGATGCAGAGTGGTTGGAAAAGTAGTTGGCCATGATTTTTATGAGCGAAAAGTGAAGAGTCGAAATGAAAATGCAAGATGTTACGTAATTCACGCTCCTCTCCTCTGTATGAACCTCCATGAAGTTGATGCTACGCCCTGAATGGCGCCTCTGGCCCCTCTCCTCCTTTTTTGGTCTCCTGGATTTGAAGACCGGTGTAACAGTCGCTCTTTTGTTTGCCGTGTGTTCCCTGGGTAGCCCTTATAATCTCCAGCTGACCCCTCTTTAGCTTCTGAACAAGGTCGCAGGTGTCTACGGTCTCATCGCTGTCCTCACCGGTGCAGGGGGTTCTTTCGCTCAGCTCAGTCTATACATATATTCCGTACTTGCTCTAGTAGCATTAGCATGGGGCCTACGCGTGGTACAAGATGCATGTCAACTCGTTCTCTTCCACACCTGTCAATTCAACTTACATTTAACAGGAGGACCCAAAGAAGACTCTATACTTTGCGCATCTCTTCTTCGCAGACCACATCTTCTCGACTTCATGGACCATATTTTTCGCCATCGTCTGGTGGCTTTGGACACCCCATGACGGCCGTCGACAAGCCAACTCTGCGGCGCAGCAGGCAATGATGGATCACGGAAATTCTAGCGCACCTCACCTCACCGTAGAAGAACGCAAGGAAGCTGCAATGGCCATTTGGAATCAAGAAAAGGGTCTAGCGGCCACCGTAATCATCTTTTCGTGGATGTTCAAGGTAAGCTGATCAGTTAGTCGGCATCCAGAATTTTGTCTCATGAAATCCCAGATCTACTTTGCACTTCTCATTTACTCCTACGCCACGCATCTTCGAAAGGGCTCTTATAGGTCATTGCCTCTATCGCGTTCTTCATACGCAGCTTCGAATGTTGCTGCCCATAGTGCGTATGATGCTCTAGTTGATGAAGAGGACGAGGAAATCGAAGATTTTTACCGTGTCCCACTTCGTACCCCACCAGCGTCTGGCCACCGTCGAGGGAACAGCATCAATAACAATGCTTCATCCATAACAAATTTTGCAGACTTTGTTACCGCTCCGGGTCGGACTTCCCGAAAAAAGGGCTTAGGTAGTGTGAGTCTGCCAAAGGGAGGCATAGAGGAAGAGGATGTTCTGTTTGACGAAGACGAAACATATGCTGCATCATCTTCATCTCGAGGACATTCGAAGCTAGGGACGGATAGCAGCACCACGGCCGCCAGCGACGAAGAGCGGATAGTTGGGGGATATGGATCTGATTCCGGGAAAGGAAAGGTAGCAAGGTATGCTTGAGGCTACGTTGGGACCATACGTCAGTTGTTATCATCAACATCACATTCCTTCCTTTGATTCCTCTGATATACCCAGCACAACTTGCATTCCAATGTGGATCTCTGGAGGTTGAATCTAATAATACGTAGGTAGTAATGGCACACCCTTTATTTAATTCTAAACAACGGAATTCCGCCCCTGGGACGAGTTTGATGAATCATCTGGGCTTCTGTTATTCTAATGGACCCTTCAAACCTCCCTCAAGATCTGGGCAGCATCTCCAGCTTCCAAACAATTCAGTTGCGCTGGGCTTTCATCACTTCGCATTTCTTTTCTCTCTTTCTCTGCGGCCCCTTGGCTGTCTTCCACCACTCCGACTATTGTAGGGGTGAGCGATAGAGATCGAGGCGCATTGGCCTGTGCGACGGTGGTGGCCTCGAGTTCCCGCCTCTTGCGTGCTCTTGGGTTCAAAATGAAAGCCGCGACGACAATTACACCATCCAACACCTTTCAAATTCAGTTTCGAAAGATAGTGGAGAGATTGAACTTGATTATGCTGAACATGGACTCACAACGACCAGAGTATATGTGACGGCGGCAATTGCATCGAATTCTGCCCTGAACGCAAGTGATAGGTCGTTGAATACCCCTCCAAGCATATCTATAGTTATAAATAGAAGGGATATTCCAATGACTTCCTTGTGCTTGCATATTTGCCAATATTGAGGAAATAACGCCACGGAGATGAGGACCGAGCTAACTATACCAAGGGCCTTGGTCGCAGTGGTCGCAGCGTATTCTCCGCGGTCATGCGGGGCCTGTAGAAAGATGACCAGAACCAATTCTAGGAGGCCACAGAGGACGATAACCGATAGGGTGATGGCGGTGGCAGCCCATCGTGAACGCCCAGCACCATAGTATTGGCACTAAGATGATGTGAGCCACTGAGGTCGAGAGTTTCGTCAAGGATCTTACCTGTCCCCAACTGACCAAGCAGAGAAAACCAAAAAGCTGTGGTTGGACGATGAGGGGTATATTCAATCGTTGTAACAATGCGTAAACGCCTTGAAAAACGGCTGATGCTCCCCACAAGAACCTACGAACGCGAAGTGGTTAGCGGTCCCAATAGGTGCATGGTAATTGTGCTCGACTCACATCAACCAATGGGACAGTCCGGTAGTCGTCTTATCACGATAACTCTTCCATACCTGTGGTATTAGTTGTCCAGTCCAGCAAATAGTCCCTGGAGCATCGTTAGCCGCCTATTCCAACCCAGCTTCCAGTAACTTTATGGGTTACCGAAGATCCCAAACACATGCTCAGCGACTGAGTTTTGATACGGCATAACTACAATTCGGTTAATCACAATGGGTTCAGGAATCCATGAAATGAAAAAATCGAATCTTGTAGCAGACCTGGTACAAGGAAGAATGAGGACAACCACCGGACATCCGTGCTCCACGTCGGTGAAGCCCGCCGCGCCGATCAACCTGGGATCACCTGCTTTTACATGGAATGGTCATATGTACCACCGAATCGAGTTCGGCAATAAGGAGAATCGCCCTAGGATAGAGCAGAGGTGATATTTGGAACAATCCAATTGGCAACCCTTGAAAATAGATATTATTGGCACTGCTGGCAGCATGTGGATATAACTAATGGTTTCTGAGGTTGTACACGGTCTTCCCATAGTAGAGTCCGGCACCGGCAGATGAAATTGCGAGGATGGCTGGTACAGGACCTTTCGTGACTCGAGGAAGTGATGAAAGAAGCAACAGTGCAGATGCACCTTTCGAAGAGTCAGTGGAAACGCACTCTCACCTGCGGGAATTTGACGCTTACCGAGTGCGCCTTCCAGACCATTAGAAGTACCTTTGCGAATGCTATCAGCACTCCAAAGGTATAGCAAACCGACACTAGACAAGCATTTAGATACTGGGGTGGTCTCGAGAGACACAACTCACCCAACACCAGCAACCAACGAAGGCATAGAGCGTGTCCTTGCGAAACCAGAAACTCCCCCCACGATGCATAGAGCTCCCATGGCATAAGCAGGATAAGCAGACTATGTATGTTGCAAAGAATTCGAATGCGTTAGCCTGGTGGCTTTCACCTCAGGTTCAGATGCACTAACCATTTCAAATGAGATGGGATATTTTGAGAATCAAAGGCGAAGGTTCAAATGTTCAAACGTTCAAGCTCAAGTTAGTGGGAAACTTGTGGATGAATTCTGTCCACGCACACTCCACACTCAGATCCTTGGCCGGCTTGGTTGTTCCGCAAATGATCACAATCACGAGCAAAGCTTCCGACCTCACACTTACATAGATACTAACCAGCTTACTTAGGATTCCACGAGTAACCGAGTGGACTGGGAATGGTTAATCTTGACAGAAAATACCTGCGGACCGGGGTACTTAAGGGTGCTTATATACTCCATAAACATTTTCGCCGAAAACCTATTTAAATTTAATCTCTGATACATTTCTGGAAATTTCATTAAAAGGGAATTTCGTGTTTTTAAAACATCGGAGGACTCACTGAGGACCAGGCAAGACCAGGCAGCAACTCATGATGAGTTCCTCAGCCCGGGCCCAAGAAAGGAAAGGAAACTTAGATTGCTCGCCCTCTTTTTCTTCTTCTGTCAGGTTCTTCCAAATCTTCGCTTCTCGTTCTCGAGTTCCCCTCAGTTTCCTTTGCTTGATTGATCAGCCGTTCAACCACAGTATCCCACATGGCATCATTGACGCCTTTGGCCTTCCCCAGCTGTTCTCGGAGTTTCTCCACTTCGGATTCTAGTTCCGTCACTTTCGCCTTGAGTGAAGTAGGGTCCGACTCAGGACCTGTTGTAGATGTAAAGGGCTGCACGAAGAACGCGTGATCACGTAACAGTTCTTCATTACTATACGCTGATGCCTCAGCAAAGTGAACCTTGGGGTTTGATGAGTACATACAATGGGGAAATACAAAGGAGACTACCCACAGAATGACGGGGTGGAAGCATAGTGGTCACTTCATGGGCCTCTCTAGATTTGGCATCTCGAATCCGCTGAAATGGCACTATTGGTTTGATTGGGATAAGATCCTTGAAGTCTAGAGAAGTCCCGACTCTGAAATCGAGGCTGATGTGACCAATTAAATCCGGAGGCTTGATCATGGTTTCCAAATGAGCAATTGACATCCCTTTGTGTGTGGATATCGTACGAAGCAGTTGGTGTGAGGGAATATCGTAGAGGTGGATAAGGCCATCCAATGTGCCTACTAGGAGAATGGTGGATGTGAGAGATATGCATATACTGGAGATGGGTTGCCTACAAATTAGATTAGCATCCAAACTCCCCTCTTGAAAATAAACCTTACCCAACCGATATCAGTCTTTTTTTCCGTGTTTCCCGATTTTCATCATCGTCAACACGAATTATGTCAGTCACCCCCCCTCCTCCGATGGCTTCCGTAACGATTCCGCCAAGTTTGGCCTCCCGTTCACGGAATAAATTCATCTGATGGATCGACCCATCGGCAGAGGCAGCAAAGAACAGCCGCTCTGTCACATCCCAGGCCAAATGCGAGATTGGTTGAGGGAAATGAAAAGTGGTTAACAATGCTCTAGATGAAAGGTCCCAGAGCTATCAAAAGGAATTAAGTGAGTGAGAGAAAGAAAGTATTCCAAATTAAGCGAACCTTAACGGTGTGGTCAACAGCTGAAGTCAATATTCTACAATCAGGGAAGAGACCAATTCCACATATGATATCAGTCACTGAAAGAGTATGGTCGGAGAGCGTGCAATATGGAACTAATGGCTCATTTTGGCTATCTTCGTCGACTAATCTATGAGAATATGTGAGGCAAAGGTTAAAATGAAGTGTGAGGTCAAATTGACCTAGATACGGACCAGACGCTCACGCCAGAGTCATCGCTCCCGGATAATAGTGCGGCACCGTCGTTTGTGAAGCGCACCACATTAACCTGGCGATAATGTGCATCCCATGAGTTATACAGGATGCCTGATGCAGTCTAAAATGAATTTAATTAATTTCCGGATTGGATCCAGGGGTCTATCTCACCTCCCAAAGATAAATGCGTCCTGCCGCAGTCCCTCCCACGCACATATCCCCGCGGCGATCAAGAGCAATGCAAGTCAACTTCTCCGGCAGGACAATTTTCAGGCTCAATTGGTCCTATCAGAGTGTTAATCGTAGGGGTACACGGCGCAGGAGGAAAGCACCTTTTGGAAGTTGTAGACGTTCAGGATCGCCTTTTCAGGCTGCGAAGCAAGCATGATTCCGCCTTGTGAATTTTTGGATTCCAAAACGGCCACCGAGTGGGGGCCCGCATTTGTCTGTTTGAACGAGGCGAGGGTGGCTCCTGTCTGGATGTCGTGGACAGCAATTAACCCGGGTCCTCCAGCCGATGTTGTTGGTGCAGTTGCGCAGAGTACGGTCTCTCGGAGAAGCATGGCAATGAGAGGCAGTGAGCACTGAAAAACAAGGACGCTTGAAAACAGATATACGTCACGTGACCCAATTTAATGACACTTCGTGTGTGGTGCATGCCCAGAACCTTCTGTAGTTTATAAATTGTACAACACCTGTTCCTCTCCTTATCATTCACCACCATGTCGTCCAATCTCTATGAAGAACTTGGTATCTCCCGGGATGCACAACCAGAGCAGAGTCTGTCCCCTTTACTTGTCGATTACCTCTCAACCGCTCATTAATATCTTTATCCTCTGACAGTTCGCAAAGCTTACAAGAAAAGGGCCTTGCAAACCCATCCCGACAGACTGCCTGCTGGTGCGACACCGGAAGAAAAGACTGCCTCAGAGGAGATGTTTCGTAGAGTGCGTCAGAACTCGCTCGAGGCGAACTCGCTACTTATCCAAGTCAACAGGTTAACAACGCCTACGAAATCCTGAGTGACCCTAAGAAACGAAGCGTAAGCTCAAATATCTGTTATTAACTTCACTCTCAAATACCTCTCATTCAGGAATACGACATACATGGTGTCTGGCCTCTTCCAGAGGAGGATGAAGTTCCATTCCGTGCACCCCGCACAGGTCACCATAGATCTTACACTCCGAGTCGCCACGCCTCCCGTAGTCAAACCTTTCCGGACCCATTCTTTTCTCATCATCATACACCATTCTCGCCGTTCCAATTCACGGATCCTTTCACCCTGTTCAACTCGATTTTCGAGGGCTCCCCATTTGCATCTCGCTCAAGGCACCCTTCATTCATGCGCCCCATGGATCCTTTTGGTCACATGGAGAGAATTCAAGCAGAAATCGAGGACTTCATGGAGGACATCGACAGAGACCCATTCGGAAGAAGCGGATTTCCGATGTTCAGTCCAATGCCTCCCATGGCTGCCCCTGGCTCCTCCTCTTTCAACGACAGCAACAATGGGCGCTGGATTTCGGAAAGCTATATGACTTCTACGGTGAATGGCGTCACCCAGACCATTCGCAAGCAAACGGATGTAGATGTGAGTCTAAGTTGTCAACGATTTTTCGGCGTTTTGATGTTGTGTGTAGGGCAACGAACATGTTACTCGCACGTTCCCAGACGGTCGTGAAGTTCGCACTATCAATGGAATAGAGCAGACGCCGGCTGGCTACCTACCCTACACAGACCCGTCCAAAAACAGGCGGATAACGTCTTCAGGGCATCGGTACCATTCGGCAAATTCGCACTCTCAACCCGTGGCGAGCACCTCGAGGATGGATTATGGGGCACCATCTTCCCCGCCACCATATTCTGCAACCTACCGTGATGCCAATCGTAAGTATTTATCATTGATAATCTGTCATCCTGGCCTAACTTCTCTATTTCAACAGTCGATCAACGTGGACGTCCTCGGAGACATTCACAGAAATGTAAGTCTTTACAACTTTTCCTCTAGCCTCGGATCTTGTCCTGACCAGGCTTTCCATCAGACGCCCACACGTCTAGCGCAGGTGAGTGAAGGGCTAACATTAAAACAATGAGGGTAATCTAAATTTGATTCTTTAGATCTCGACCCTCGCCCGCATGAAGACAGGCATCGCCAGAAAAAATGGTGGCAATAGATTACGTTGTACAGGCAACTTTATTTCTGTTGCCTGCGCGTTTTTCATTTCATCGCTAATCTTTCCCCCCGTTGTCCCCAATTCCGTCCTTCTCGCGAGTCGGCTTAGTACTCTTTCTACAGAAGTTCCTGGAGTGAAAGATCCATTACTGTACAACCAAAAAATTTTGTCGTTACTATGTAGTATGTACTTGTACGTATGTTTCTGACCTTGTTGTATTCTTAAGACTTTGACGAGGAATCCTATGCTGTATGACAATATGCCCAATTCGTTCTCGCGTGCCCGTCGCGTGCCCCAACTTTCCATATGGACTTCTCCACACAGCTGTGTTGAAAATATTTTAGTGCTGTCAAACTAACTTTCAGACTGTCCATACGTTATATATAGTTTTCGTATGTAGAAGACTGTATTGATACTTGACCATGAGGCAGACACCAGGAAGGATCCTTCAACTTTCCTTAACAAAACTGCTGAATTCAAGTTGTCCTTTTTGTCCAATGTACGCGTAACTTATTCTAATAGGAGGGAAGGTACGCTTCACGAATCGCAGGCAAGCGCCCGAGGTGTGATATAGAAGTACATCCTGTCCGTCAAGTTAAAAAGTGTGGTAACGATATGAGTACAGATAAATAATATTGCCCGCACATCGTGGAAGGAATACCGAGCGGTTTGAGAAAAAAAGAGTGGCCGACACCTGGATGGCGAGAGATTCAGAGAATAAATATGTGAAGCGTGTGGACTGGGGTTGCTGGTTTCTCGGGCCTAAAGTGCCATTAATGTGAAAGATAGGGCGTCAGGTATATAATTGGATACAAGTGAATGGTGCAAGTCATGACTGCGAAGATGGATATAAATGATGCTGGGGCGTTAATGTGTACAGTAGTGGTGTGAGTGAGCATGCTAAAGGAGGCTGAACGGAAGGTGGAGGTTGTTCAGATTACTATTGGTGTTGTGCGCGATTGAACTGGCGGGAATGCCGAGGACATTGGTGAGACCTGAGTCTGGTTGTCATCCAGGCCTAGCGGGGTACTTGACTGTGTAATACTTGAATTCGGTGTTGGTGGCACAATGCCACTTGCAGAAACCTTGCCAATGAACCATGACTAGAAAGGGAGTCAGAAACTTGTAAGCGAGACGAGGAAGTAACCTCACAGGAACCCATCCACGATCTCCACCTACTTCTTTCACGGCCTGCAAGATACCGTCAGAATCACCAACTCAATCTACGGTGCTGAGAAACCCACATATGACCAATGATTATACCGTTTGAAAACTCGCAAAGCATCATCTTTAACGAGGTCAAGCTCCTCCTCGCCCTTCTTCATGTAGTCCATCAGGGCAATACCAGGGAAACTGGTTGAGATAATGCTCAAGGGTAAGATGGGCGTCCTTGAAACAGGAGTGTCGAGTGGTGATCCAGAGCTTGTCCCGTTCTTGGCGGCAGTGGCCTC
>Ga0307517_10001124_pt1 | contig 45185 bp, 52 predicted proteins | sample 23_EM_MG_FD_194515 | JGI IMG/M metagenome (GOLD analysis project Ga0307517, IMG submission 194515) | Populus trichocarpa ectomycorrhiza microbial communities from riparian zone in the Pacific Northwest, United States - 23_EM | ecosystem: Host-associated > Plants > Roots > Unclassified | place...
CAATCACGACGACACCTAAGGGCCTTGCATCGTATGCGACAAGCCCCAGAAAGGACATGAGTGAGATGGAAGAGATCAGCGTGCAGAAGGTGGGCACGCGTGAGGACAGTGAAAAGAAGGTGTATGATCCATATACGTCACGGGAGCGGCACTGCGAGGGCACAATATGAGCTTGTGAGGAGGCTGGGGTTGGAGGGGTACGCACAATGAATGTCTTCAAGTCGATCCAGCTATAACGGAACAGAAACCAGACGTCACATGCGATTCCAAGTCCACATGTAGCGCTGCTGGTGGCCACCGCGGTACAAGCGTAGGAGTCGACCTTGAAGATGGAACCTGCGGTGATTGCAAACATCGCTGTGTTTATACTAAATGTTGTTTTTAGATCGCTCAATCCGCAATAAGCGAAGAAAACTCACGCAGCGATGCCCATGAGCTTTGCACCAAGTAATGAATTAGCCAGGAGTTGATAAATCTGATTGAAAATCGACTCACAAAACCTCCGTCAAATATCCATTCTTGTTGTAACCTTATGCGCAATAACGCGAATTCTTCTTCTGATATATGTGGGACTGAAAGTTCACCGTAAATGGTGAGGGATGCAAAGATCCTGCTATACCAGGGTAAGGTAGTGGTGACGAGTGGTTCTTCATTTGGTCGGGGGGGAATGGCCATCCCTTTGGGCCCATCATCAAATACGCTAGCATGAGAGGGCTTCACAAAATTTCTGGACTTCAAAGAGGGTCGGTCCACTGCTGTGCGAGTAACATTCAGATTGATGAGCACGAAATAGTCCTGTATGCCTCACCATCTGAACCATGACTTATTGTCCTCGAAAGTGTTGGCAAGACGGGCAAGGAGTGATTGTCGAGTGTTCCAATTGGAAGCTGCTTGGGGGTCTCGACCACAGGCACCCGCCGATCATCAACTGGTACTGGATCTGTACAGCCACAAACACCCCCGACCTCAAGACTAAGTGCTCGCTTGTCATGCATAATGCATGTCGCCCTCTCGACGTCACACTGACTAGAGGGAGTCGACGCGTGGAACAAGGGGTTAAACTGAGGAGAGCTATATGACAATTATGATTAAAAATGATTCGAGTAGTATCCAACGGTGTACTTGCCGTCCGTTTGGATGTGTCGGAATCAAAACTGTACCCGACTCGGAGGCACGGTTAGATATTGCAACAGGTACGTTGGACAACATGACTTGAGAGGAGTTAAGAGAATGCAAGCTGGTTTCTAGAGTCTGAGAGGATAGAAGTTGTGAGCTCTGAACTTGAACACCCTTTTATGAAGGACTTCATATCGGAATCTTGAAGTTTCTCCAGTTCACATCCCCATATCTCAATGGAGAATGGAGAAAAAACGTCTGACACAGCCGAGCGCATAGGTTCGGTACCTATATTATAATTAAGTGGGTTTACGGGTGAACATTCCCCCGTGAACTAACCTATTAACGACTTACATAAGCCCACTGCAAGTGTGTTCACGGCCGAACGTTCAACCGTGAACAAACTATGTAACTACTTACATAAGCCCCAGCAAGCGGGACAGTCCGCCCAAAGTATTTGTTGCGTAAATCGGTACAGCCGACTCCCGCATAACCCATACCCTTGGTGGTCGGCCCAGGATAAATTCGAGGACGATAGAGGACAGAAATATGCCATGGACAGTACCATAGACTGTCGAGAAATACCTGCTGAAAACCTTCAGTTCATGCACCCATGGAAAACGCGTCCGGCGTCCGGCATCATGAGGACCGTGTGAAAAACATGCCATCGGGATTCGGGGGAGTGGGGGCAACTGTGGTAACTGGACAGGCCTCAGGACCGGTCTTTGTGGCGAAATGTACTTACCATATTTTAATTACATACTGGTAATTACAATGACTTTACCATGGTTCTCATAATACCAAAGGGGTGTGAGCGAAGCTCGTCGATGATCATTCGTCTGCCTAACAAACTGCAAGGTGCGAATGGTCTTACCTTGGGATATTATGAGAACGGTTGGTACATTCGCGCCTGCCGGTGACGTGGAAAAACCGGGCGCTCGCCTATGTGGACTTGGTGAGTGGTGGGTCATTGTGGGCTTGTGTAGTGTGAAGGCATCACTAGGTAGACGCCGCTGTGGACAGGGAGGTCAATTGAAGGTGGAGGGAAGCTATAAAATCATTGTTAATGGAGCCATAACACAGCGTAAGACTCATTACACGACCGTACCTCATGGGTCTCCATGGCCAGCCATGTTGGGTTCCCAGCGTCATTAGGGTCTCTGCGTCCTTGCTGGGTTTGCCACCTCTTCGCGGGGTTCTTGACATCCTCACATCGATCCCGATGTCACTGGTGGGTTCGTGGATTTGCCGACCTCTGCTGGGGTTTGCCCTAGACATCCTCGCGTTGATCCCAATGTCGCTGGTGGGTTCGCCTGGTCGGGGCTGGGGATGTGTCATCCTCGCGGTGTTCAGACATGGCCATTTAGTTTTCCGCGTTATTGTGGAGCTTTCCCAGGTCATAGTGTGGATCTGCTGTCTAGGGTTATGTGGTGGAGGTGGCGGCGGCGGGAAGCTTGGAATTCGCAGACGAGTTGCGTGTGCTGTGACTCGTTCTGCAACAGCACTTTGTGGGTCTCCCTTTTCCAGGGCCTCCCCTTCGTATCTTCAATCCCATAAATGACCTTCCGAGGTCACCCCAGATCCGTGGATGAGGAGAGTCGCGTGCGCGTGGCAGTGCCTCCCCAAATCACTCAACTCTGAGCGCGGAGCCACTTGTATGGCGCCGCTGGTGCCGTGTTTGAGGTTGAGGTGGCTCGGCTACAGAGATCATCAGTGAATGAATGAATAAGTAGTGTTAGCCAGAAGAGACCATCAAGTTTGTCGTCGTTCGCGCTCAGAGGAAACACAGAGTCAAGCACGGGAGGCGATGATGGACGACCTCTGATGAATTCTGCGAGACGGAGAAGGCCAAGGCCATTGCAGAGGACCATGGGGATCAACGATCTGGAGATCTTCTGGTAGGTGAGTGTTTTCCCAGTCAATCAGCGCACCGTCTGTGACGTTCAATGTTTATATTGCGCCATAGATTAAAAAAACGAGCCATTGCGATTAATAATAAGGAGCAAACTGACCACAATTCGCACCGAAATCAACCTCTACATCTCTCTCGAAGGTCTTAGAGGAACCGGTGCTTTCTTCGGAGGGTGATTAGCCGCCTGCTTCGCGGCCATAGCTTCATTACTGAAGAATGAATCTAGGCAAGCTCATCCCCCCTTGGCTTCATTGCCGCTCAGCACACATACATCGCAACTGGACAACTGATTTGGGTTTTCTCGTTTGTATCCCATCGCGTGCTGTAGGCGATGGAGGACGAGGGGCAGGTTCATCGCTTGTGCGACGACCAGTGGGATAGTCGAGATGTTGCAAAAAGACAACGGGTTCTAATGATTCAAATTCAATGAGCATGAAATAGGGAAAGGTTGTCCCTAAGTATCTGGTAACGCACTTTTGTAATCCCGTCCAATAATAGCCTTCATGATAGCCTTCATTCAATTGCGAATGATTTTCTTCTCCTCAGAGCTGAAGTAATGTGTCTTGTCGTTGTCGTGATCGATCCGGAACCCATATTGTCCTGTATCAACACTTTTGTCCACGGTAACTTCATATCCAACAATATAAATATATCCTTTGATTCTCGTTTGCTACGAAAGTGAAAATAAAAGTCATTTAGGAATTGACCATAACCGCAAGAGCAGAAAGAAAAAAAATGAGGACCCTTAAGCACGAAATATCCCAACTTCCACCCATTATACCTAGCCCCGCGCTTCTTCATCCACCCAACTTGGTAAGGTTTACCAATCTGCTCCAATATTTTCCTCCCCTATTTGGTTGCACCCGAAACCCCATTGCTGATTCCCTCTTGCGAGGTCTGGCCACTAGGAGAAGTATGCGGCGCAGAAACCGTCCCCTTGCGTTTCATCGGACACGGTAGGGCATCAACGTCCTGCTACGCCAGAGTAAGGCAACACGGCTACCAGGCAATGCGGCAATGCGTTCGCCGATGCTGATTTGGGCCTGAAGTCGAGGAGCAGAGGAGCTCGAGGTGATTTCTGAAACAGAGAATAATTTCCATAAGTGGTTACCAACTGTTGCTTCCAGACTCCGCGGCGTTCGTCTAGGCACTGATTGGTGGTATAGATAGATGCGATGTTCGGTGAACTCTTAGAATTGCCTGATGTGAATGCCAGCAGGAGCAACTTGGGAACAACTAGAAAGAGGGGTAATTGATGAAGCTTAAGGGGGTCTGCCGACAGGGAACGGCAATAACCGTTGTAACCGTGGGCCCACTGCCGTGCCATCCGTAGATTAGATACCATCAGTGGCTGTGCACGGTCTTGTCTGCCAGTCGCGTCCGTACAAAACACGATCATTCTTGCCTACAACGCCATACGGTCCCTGGAGCACACCCTCATCCCTCGCCTCTTCCTCCTGTGCCAACGCCGCATCAGCGCCAAAGGAGTCATTCACGCTACTGTGATGGGGAAGTCCATGGCTGTGGTCGACCAAATTCGTGGTTGTGATGTCCTGGTGGTTTGAATTGACCCAACTACTTTTCGTTCGTCAGCTCGACTCTCGCAAGGCTTTTGAAGTTGGGCATACCAGGACATTGCCCTTCAGCCTCCTTCAGCCTAAATCGTTGAAAGCAAAGGACAACTTGTTTGCTCACAGTCGCAACTTAGCCATCCTTGGAAGAAATTTCACTCGGGTTACCGTGCAGCAAGGTGCTAAGTAGAGGTATGAGGACTTCTTTGACATAAGCCCAGCTGACGGTGATCCAGGATTCGATCTCCTGCAAGACGCTTCCTCGCCCTCTGTCATCCACAATTCTGAAGGACAATTTCCTCCAAAATACGCGTTGCAGTGATCGAGTAGCTCATGCGTTGGATCTTTGGCGACGAGAACCGGGACCTGCTCATCATGTGGCTTCTTGGACCCGCAGGCGCTGGCAAGTCCGCCATCGCTCAAACCCTTGCCGAACTTTGCAATTCCAAGAAGATTCTTTTCGATTTTCTTTCGAATCGACCACGCTCGCAATCATTCTCGTTCATCATTTGCAACAATCGCGTATCAACTGGCCTTAAATCTTCCTGGTGCAAAGGATCTTGTGGTCAAGATGTTCCTCCGCTGGAGACCACAAATTACTCGCATCGCTCACAGAAAATATTTAGTCATTTCACGATGTCGACAATCTTTGTGCCCCGCATACGATCTTGTTTGAAAGCTTCCTATCAGAGAGAATAGGACAATACTATTCCAATCCCACTCTCACTTTCGTCGCCGCTGCTATCTCCACTCCGTGCAAACTCCCCAGTCTTGCATATGAATTAGGAATCAATAATATCCGATTTTTTGGGAAGCCGAAAGACGCGAAGTGCAAACGGTGAGTCACAAGGGTCTATACCTCTTCGCGCTCTTCTTCAGTCGCTTTGGTCGCGGGAATGCGTACAAGGAGTCTCTTGTTCATTTCTTGACCACGGAAGTGAGGTCCGGGCATTGCGTTCTAACTGGCCAACGCTATTCCACTGCATCTGAACAATGTCTCAAATACTTGCACAAGCAAAGGCGTTACCCCCGCACAGATGATGAGGGCGCTAGACGTCTCGTGGCATGGGCACTAGAGTGTCTTCCGAGCTTGCTCGACCAATCTAGTGAAACAGAAGCGTTGGTTCGGTCAGCCCAATGCATGAAATTTATTTTTAGAGCGGGAAGTCCTTCTGCCGTAGAATCTATGGCTAAAGCTGCCATTGAAGGATATCTATCGAGGTGTATGAAATTTGTTGCTAATTAAATAACTGTCTGAATTTCGTATACAGTATAACAAAACACGTTTCAAGGAATTGCGTTGTGCCTGCTTCTTGCTCCATTACAACCGCGGGCATTCCTTAACCAAGTTCCTTCCGCATACCCTGATCATAATACCAACCCCACTTTGGACCGTTCTTCTCCGCATCATGATGCCCACCTTTCGTACTCTGGTTGGGCGTGGGTAAGTCCTGCTGCTGGTCGGGCTTAATATTGTTCTTTGCAAAAGTCCTAAAGCACGTTCGTGGGGTGCAGGCAAAAAACCGTGAATGCCAAAACCCAATGTGTGAAGAATCCGAGAATGCCTCCTGCCCCCGACATCAACGGCACTGCATTGATGGTAAGATGCAGGGAAGAAAGGAGGAAAAGAGTGAGATAGATGAACAAGATGGTCCTAGTCAATGCTAAATAAATAAAATGAAATTGAAAAATTCTTGATAGATATGTACATATGAAAAAAGAAATTAGTGAGATGTGACAAAGGTAAAGAAGAAAAGGGCGACGAGACGTCAGAAAACATCAAAAACAAAAGATTAAATAGCTGCGGAATGGTCCACGAAAAAAGAGACGGAAAAGGTTGGAGGGAGAAGAGATAATGGAGAAAAATCGATCAAGGAGCGTGAATCCAGACCATCCGGGCTACTACCGGTTTACATGAGCCCCAAGTACGACCCATGCATGGTTCCCTTTGAGAGCGACGACGCAAGAGCCTTGCGCTTATCCTCCCACGCTTTCAACGCGCGCAACAGCTGCAGAATTTTGTCCCTCTTCCCTTGCCTAACATCGTTGATGCTCACACTCCCCATCTTGACATCATTATCCAACAAAAAGTCGAACAGCCGGAAGAGCCCGTCAAGTTTGTCGTCGTTCGCGTCCAGAGGGAATGCAGAGTCCAGCACGGGAGGAGATGATGGACGACCTCTGATGGATTCTGCGAGACGGAGAAGGCCAAGGCCATTGCACAGAGAACCGTGGGGATCAACGATCTGGAGATCTTCTGGTAGGTGAGTGTTTGCCCAGTCAATCAGAGCACCGTCAGCGACGTTCAATGTCTACATTGCGCCATAAATAAAAAACGAGCTATTGAGATTGATAAAAAGGAGCAAACTGACCATAGTTCGGACCGAACTCGATCTCCGCATCTCTCTCGAAGGTCTTGGAGGAGCCGGTGGTTTCTTCGGAAGTTGATTAGCCGCATGCTTTGTAGCCATAGCCTCATTACTGAAGAACGAATCCAAGCGAGCTCGTTCCTCCTTGGCTTCATTGCCGCTGAGGCCCATCAGCACACGTGCATCGCGACTAGACAGCTGATCTGGGTTTTCTCGCCGCATTGCTTTTTGTGTCGCATCGCGTGCTGTAGGCGATGGAGGACGAGGAGCGGGGTTCATCGCTTGTGCGACGACTAGTGGGATAGTCGGGATGTTGCAAGAAGACACAACGGGTTCTATTGGTTCGAATCCAATGAGTATAAAGGGATGGGTTGCACCTCGGTATCTGGTAACGCACTTGTATAATCCCGTCCAATAGTAGCCTTCATGATAGCCTTCATCCAATCGCGAATAACGCTCTTCTCCTCAGAGCTGAAGTAATGCGTCTTGTCGTTGTCGTGATCGATCCGGAACCCATATCGTCCTGGGTCAACACTTTCATCCACGGTAACTTTATATCCAACGATATGAATATATCCTTTGATTCTCGTTTGCTATGAAAGTGAAAAAAAAAAACAGTTAGAAATTGACCATAAGCGCAGGAGCAATAGAAAAACACGAAAACATACCGCCTTGCTATCACTCCTCAGGATATACATATGAGGACCCTTGAGCACGAAATATCTCAACTTCCACGCATTATACCTATCCCCTCGCTTCCTCATCCACCCAACATGGTCAGGTTCGCCGATCTGCTCAAATATATTCCTCCCCTGTTTGATTGCACCCGGAACCCCATTGCTGAATCCCTCTTGCGATGTCGGGCTACCAGGGGAAGTATGCGGCGCAGAAACCGTCCGCTTGCGCAACGTGGCGGGTTCGCGCTTAATGGCCTCGGTGTCCTTCTCCTTAATGAAGGAATCATGTATCGGTACGGAGATCGGTGAGGAGATGAAGTCGTTGGGTGATCCGCTCGGCGTAGAAGGGCGATGCGATTGTGAGGAGGATTTGCGCATACCGGTACCTCCAAGGCGTAGACTGAACTTGCTTGATTTCTCTGTCGAATGATCGTCGCTGGCACTACTCACAACAAAAGCATTAGAAACAGTCCTTTCTTCGAGAAGAAGAGAAAAGAGACGGGGAGGATATCAGAAACGTACCTGGGCGGAGGCTTCCGACCCTTGCCCAAGTTCCCTCCAAAAGTAGTTCCAAAGATGCTCAACCTGTCTCCATGCCTGGTTCCATCGCCACTCTTCTTCGGACGCGCCTGCCGCTGGCTTCCAATGCTCGAAGAATCCCGTGCTCCATCCCTCTCCTTCGTGCTGCCCTCCTTCTCCTTTCCTTTGTCCTCTGGGGTCTCATGTACAGTCGGAGACGGTAAAGGAGAGGGGTGCTTGGATGAATAATTTCCCATGGACCCAGACGAATCTTGCGAGCGGCCGAAGAGGCGACGGCGCATGCTCGCGGCAGTGGGTGCGACCTCGCCCTAGAAAATTGATGCGTTAAAGGCGATCATTAGTCAACATCGGAAACGTACATCGCTCATATGTCCTCGATCCTCTTCGTCACGACGTTGGGCCCTTGAAATATTAAGAGAATTTCTCGCCACGGTCTCCTTCAAAGCACCATCGCTTGGAAATTGGGACAAGTGTGCCGGGCGATAGGTCTAAAAAAAACAAAATAATTTTAAACGAGAAGCATGTCAAAAGAAATAGGAAAACTCACTGCCGGAACAGCATTGGTCGAACTCGGAACAGGTGACAACGCAATGCCCAACCCAACACCCATAGCCGCCGCCGCCGCGGCGTTAGCCATACCAACACCACCTCCGTTCACCTGGCCCATCAAGCTCTGCGGGGTGACCGGCCCGGAAGACACCATGCTCCCAAACGAAAACTCTGCAGGACCATTAAACCCAGTAACCGGGGTTCCCACTGAGCTCTGGAAACTCTGCGAATACCCGTGCCCTGGGGCTGTGGTGGTGGTGGTGGTGGTGGTGCCAGGGAACGAATGGTGGCTCTGGCTGACGCTTTGTGTCCGCGAATGTGCATTTGAGTATTGCAGCTGCATGGGCGAAGGATGCTCAGAAGACGAAATCTGGTGGTCCGAATACTCGATGGAAGGCGGTCGTCGGAGGTCGGCAATGGCGTTGGCGATGCGCACGCGTTTGCCGAATGCCATTATGCCGATTTCGGATTTAAGGAGGTTGGCGTCGAGTTCGAGGAGTACATCGCCTGTGATTTCTTGTTCTGAAGGACGAGATTAATTTCCATACACGTAAAAGGAAAGAGAAAATAATTTACCAGTAAATTTGTCGCATACGTCCTGATCGAATCCTTTGGTCTTTAACCACTCCACAACCTCGTCCAGACTCCATTCACTCGGGTGTGCTTTCTTTAGTTGTGAAGGAGAAGTTGCCAGTATCGGTGGTTGTGGCGGCGTTCGTGGAGCTTGTGACGGAGGCGCCGTGACTGCCGGTGCAGATGTCGTCGAAACGATGCTGTTTTGTTTTGAGTGCACAATATTGTTGAAATGCGAAGACGACACTGAGGGCGATGGCAGGCCATTCGCAATTGGTGTCCCTTGAACATGAACACTGTTTCGCTTCGTTTCTGGTATTGTGGATGGCAGAACCACAGCTGAAGTAGGAGAGGCAGGGGTTGCATATGAACTTTTCGGTGGCGACGGTGATCTCTGTTCTGGTTCTGGTCCTGTATCGACGGCAGGAGGCGGTGTCGAGAAAACGGGAAAGGACGTTTTTGTCGCGGTTGGAACATCGGTTTCATCTTTCGCAGGTAGGAGGACCTGATTCATGAGAGTGGACGTGCGCTCGGACTGAGCGGCAGCTGGCTCCTTATGGGGCTCGGCCTCCGCCACTTCGTTCTCGTCCTCCTCAAGGATGTGTGGATGGTCGCGCTGGAATTTGCTAACCCGAGTAAAATCATCTTCCTGATCGCTCTCGTCGCTGAGCTCGACCTCAATGGGAGGCCTCCGCAATTCCTTCCCAGACATCATTTCCTCGAGCCTCTGCGCTGACTCGAGCGCCATCCGGGCTTTATCCGCCAACTTTCGCCGGGCATTCTTATGCCAATCCTCGCCATTCGCCTCCAAAGGAGGCTCGACATCGCTAAAGTCAAAGTCCGTGTCAGTCTCTGTATCGCCCCCATCCCTTGTGCTGGCAAAGCTAAAGCTCCTCGCGCCATCGGCATCCTCGCCGGGCGCACCTCCACGCCCAAGTTGCTCGATCGCCTTCTGGACGTCGGTCATCGTCGCTTTCATCACCTCACCATCAGGAACGGGTCCCAGGTGCAGCGATTCGTCTGTGCTCTCGTAACCGCCATCGCCGTTGAGGAATGTCGCTGGTGCAGCTTTTGGAACTGGAGACATGATAGTGGGGCCTTCAGTTTCAGATTCTTCAGGGAGCGGCTGGAGGAGGGATGTTGCAGCACCCGAAGGGCCGTCTGTAACAGTAGAAGTCGAAGGGGCAGATTCTATAGCAGGAGGGGCTGGTGTAGTGTAGTCCACAGGGAAAATTCCGACTTTCCCTGCCAGGTTACGACCCTATGAACTAATCTGTCAGCTATGCGATTATTGTAGATGGGAGCCTTGCTGCAGACCTGCCACCACCCATCCCCAAATTGGTCGTCCCTCTCGACAACCTCGATCCTTTCTCCAGCAAGGAAATCGACTTCATCTTCGTGCTCAGGAAGAAAGTCGTAGAGAGCGTAAACGTATTCAGGCATTTATAGCCTAGAATAGAGTTGGCTGGAAATATGTTGCCCTGGTCACAAGCAGGTCTTTACGCTGAGGAAGAAGGGAGAAACAAAAAGAAGCTTAGAGATCGTGTGGAATTTGGACCGGTGTCCGTAGATTCCCGGTTTTTCGTTATTGTTTGTCGTCAGTGAACTGTGAGGTCGTCTGCCCGAGATCGTTAGAAGCCAAATTTCTCGTCGCCGTGGCCTCCAGCGATGGCTGGCTTTAAAGTTGGAGGTTCGATGCAAGCTGTCTTTCAAATCAAATCCCGATTCACGTGCCATTATCACGCCAGAAAACAATGGACAACATTTTATTTTTCGAACCATCTTAATTAGACGCTACGGCAGCGCTCGCCCCTCGTTAATCGCAGTCGCCACCATGCTCGTGTTGGGTCGATTAAAGGCATACCTATACAATTCGCCCAAATTTCAAATTTAGCGCAACAGTGGGAAATGGACCATGCACCGACCTCTCATAGCTGTCAAGATACAGCTGCTCAGTGCTACACGTAGCCTTGAAAGAAGGGTGTTCGAAAAGGCGCTCCAACCACCCGTCGAAACGCTCCCCATGCGGCATCTGGAATCCCCGGTAATGGGTAAGTACCACCTTTGCCCTGAATAGCCCTGTGGAGCGGAGGTTAACGGATGCTCTCCCAAGGTCTAAAAATATTTTGGTGATGCGCACAAGGGCCTGCCATGATATCTGCCCACCCGAGGTCCTTCTGTCTGGGAATCCACACCCCCAGCCCTTTTCGGAGCAATTCGGCCTCGCCTTCGCCGGAAATTCCTCCTGGACTGACGAGCTCTCTCTCGCCTCGTTCAAGTAGGGTGACCAAGCCCTCGAGTGCTACATGGAAATCAATTCCACTTTCGATCTGCTTCTCCTCGGTCTGCGCTTGCAAATATCGATAGAACGCAGGAACGAGGCTACGGTTAACATGATCGGCTTGGAGCCTCACCATCGCTCGTGCATCTATTCACTCATGAGCTCGTCGATGCAACAATATACATATATGGGACTTACATGGATTGGTGATGGGAGGTAGTATGCTCCGCTTCGTGGTAGTTACAGCGAGACTGTGAAGGGTCAGAACTCGCCGATGGATTTACTAAGACAAAAACATACTCTTCCAGGAAGTCGAGGATGACTGTGCTCTCATTCAGAGACCGTGCTGGGTTGTAACGGTTGAATCTCAATCCTGGTACTAACCCTTTTGGAGAGACTTCAAGCAACTCCTTGGGTTTCTTGTAAGGATCGACCTCATCTGTAAATGTCAAATCCTAAACGGTTATCAGGTTATCGCCGCGCTCACAATACTAAACGCACTATCAGCTCAACGTTACACCAATCACCATCGAGAAAAATGCACCTTGTAAGGGATCCCTAGGATCTCGAAGGCCACCCAAACCCTCTGCACAAATGGGCAGAAGCAACTCCCAAAGAGCGTGATATCTTCATCCTTCTCATGGGCCTTCACTGTCGTAAGTGCGTCGCCTGTGCATTGCGTATGGTACACCCGACCAGTGTCTGAGGTCGTCTTCAGCGACATTTGAATGAAGACCTATAGCAGATTCCGGTGCAAGCGTGAGTAACTTCGACAAGCACAAGCACCAGAACGTCCTGAGAACATCGACAGGGGCATGACCACAAACGTGATCTCAACTCTTAAAGGCACCTACGGCTGATTCATCACAACATATATTTAAGTTATAAATCTAACGGTTCTTGCTCCTGGTTCTTTCAAAGTTTGAATCCCTGCGCCATTATTTAAGATCCGCGCTGTACATTTCCCGATTTAGAAACCCCACGATAGGCGCCCACCTCAGGTAATTCCTTTTTCAATCGAACGCGGGATCCGCCTCGAGGCATTGCACCATCGCGCGGAGATCGACGACCTCGGTATTTTTCTGTAACAATGAGTTCCAGTACGCGAGATGTACAACGTAAATAAATTGGGGTAAATAGGATCCAGGTTCGCAGAATATACAGGATTTCGGAACTCCATATTTTCGTAGATTTTCATAGAGCTATGAAGTTGTGCGGGCTTTGTCAGCTCACAACGCTAAATAACGCGTCGCCCCGTCGCTTCAAATTTGACCACCCACCCTGCTCCCTTCCGCGTCACCGGCTTTACATTCAATCTTCTTCTTCCTGCTCGCCGCACTCTCCAGCGCCGCCTTGTTACTGCTGACACTACCAAATTCTTGTTGATTTCATGGGGGTGTTTCCCCTCATGAATTCCATTCAAATTGACTGGTGGATTTCAGTTTGATTTCAATTATGCTCTCCAATTCGAAGACTAAGAAATTACGAAATCAATAGCCGAACAATGGTTTGAAGAGGGGAAGGATCAGAGATTAGGATGACTGAATCCTAGGAAAACTATTTGATTAGACCTACACATCAAACTTCGTTGCCGTTCCAATACGCGAGGCATACAACATAAATAGGGTTCCCGATCATCGTACATAAAGATTCCAGGAGTTAAGACAACGGAATGGTGACGTTGGCGCGGGAATAATTTATGATTGGTTGGGGATGGTAATATTGCGGAGTTATTGCCACGGGTGGAGGAAGAACTGAAGAAAACCTTTTTTGAATTGTGAAAAGGGTACCGGGCTATATCCCGTCTGATGCCCTATGGTCGGATGAAAAGGTGTGTGAAGTGCATTAGGCCCTATTAAACAGCTGGTTCGTCCGGCGTTATAGATAGTATCCCGGATGGACATCATTTAATTTCTGTCATTTTTTGGTGGAACGATAAGCCAGTGGACATTGACCAATCCATCTGTCGTCATACTAGTGTTCTTAAAATATAATGCAGCCTTAACCGCCTTGGGCTGACTCTGCTGGGAAAATGGGCTAAAATGGGTCTTTCCTCGGATTACCAGTCTTGAAGTTCGGAGGATCGACTCGGATCAAAGAGATGATGGTAACGATAACGATAACAAATATTAGCTGAGTACGCATGAAGTCTGTTGTTTGGGGGGGGCAGTCGCCTTTATCTCCTCTGAACGCGATGGTTTAAGGGTGTCTGGAATATTTCTATTGGATCTTGACAGGTATATTAGTATGTATTTAAGGCCACCTACTTAATCAATGAGCTCTCCAACCACGGCAACTAAGATACATGCGGCACTTTTTTTAGCGTAGGCTAAATGGGAAGGTGATACGAAACAAGGAAACGAGACAAGGAACCAACGACTGGTGTATTTCATAGATCGCCATTGGATCGCCGCACGCACTGCCATTGAAGATTTTACCGCTCTTGACGCTTACATAATATATTACATAACGGTGCTGTTCCTTTAAAGCCTTTTTGGGCGCTGAAAAAATATGGGTCAGAATGTTGATGAAAAATAAGATTTAAAAAAAGATCCATCCACAAGATTGAGGAATTAGTATTTCCTAATGTGTCTCTGAAGCTAGAATGCGGAAAAGTGTAACGCGGCCATCATAATAGTGGGCACTGTTGGGGCACTGTTGGCCATGGGTTCGCTTACATAATATTAATGATGACGCCACACATTAGTCTCGTGACCATCCATTCCATAAGTAAAAGAGAACGCCCTGGGAATTTGTTCCAATACTCCGTTTTTCATAGAACGGAGTACTCAGTAATTCCCATGCCAGTGGCTGTTCCCTTTATAGAACGGAATATTTGAACAAATTCCCATAGGCGTTTCCTTTTATAGAACAGATGGGCACGAGACACCTCTGGGAGATAAAAAAGCATCATGCGACCCGGGAATCAACCACTGCCAGTGTAGAGGAACATACTTCATTGACACCTGCCACCAGCGACCCAGAGAAGTCTACCTTCTACAAGTCACCACGATTGGTGAGTAGCGTGTTCCTGTGGTTCTTACTTCCGAGATTTTGCAACACATTGACATGTTTGTTCAGAGTCGAAACTTAACCTAATAAGTTACCGGAGGACCGGATGTGTGGTCTCTCCAGGCCGGCTAGGTTTGCATCACAGCATTGGCGTTGACGTTGGCGTTGGCACTCCTAATACATACGAAAATAAAAACCGGACGGTGGATTATGTAAGGGAAATTAGGTAATACAACGAGATGCACTCGCTGAGTGTGTAGTATGTCGGACGTTGGCACTCCTAATACATACGAAAATGAAAACCCGGACGGCGGATTAAGGTAATACAACGAGATGCATATCCTTCCACTCGAGTGTGGACAACTGGCATCCACCATTATAAAAGAAAATGCTCAAAACTCGCATTTCTACCTTCTCAGATCCTCCGGAATTGCACTGTGCCAATTCCCTTAACTCCAATCTTCCAAGCTATGTTGTCCACTGACACCCTCGCTGCAACACCTGGCTGTGTGTTGGATACAGTTTCGATTCCGACGCAACCCCATGGAAGGTGAGTACACCGTTGGGCACTAGAAGTATTATATAACCGTGATTGTTATATAGTACTTCTCAGTTAAATTTATTGCGCTTGTCCCTCGCGTCGGCCTCCAGTGAGCCCGACATCGAGAGGGCGAGAGTATGCAACCCTATTGCGTCTGGCGATGGATCCCCCGTTTGTGAAGGCATGACTGCCTCAAGTTGTCCCCGACAAAACGAAGAACCAGCCGTCTCCACCTCCCTGCCCTGGCAGCATAGGATTTTGGCTTTCTTCACAATGTACGGTGAACTCTCTGTTGCATGCACACCAGAAGAATTTGCGTTTGTGCGCACAAGATTACAGTGGGAATGGACATTCAATGGAGGTTTTGTAAGTCTATTTGCAGTTATCTTTCTTTTTAACTTCCGGCTAATTTGTTTCTCGATTAAAAGCTCATAGCTCTCGCTGCGTATGGCTTTCTTCATATGTTACAGAACAAGGAACCTGACAATAACATTTAGGGTGAATGTAGCAATGTTTGCGATAACTCCAGATTCCATCTTCAAGGTCGACTCCTATGCTCACACTGCGGTTGCTATCAGCAGCGCTGCATGTGGCCTTGGAATTGCCTGCGATGTATGGTTTCTGATCCGTTATAATTGGGTGGACTTGAGAACATTCATTGTGTGTACCCTTCTAAACTTAATCCCATTTCTAGACTGATATTGTTGCTCATAGTGCCGTTCCCGTGACGTATATGGCTCATATGCTTTCTTTTCCTTGTCGTCACGCATACCCACCTTCTGCATGCTTATTTCTTCTTTCTCGCTCATGTCCTTCCTGTGTCTCATCGCATTTGAAGCGTGGCCTGTAGGTGTCGTTGGTATTGGGATGTTAGTGGTTCTGGTGATGATCCTCCAGTTTATTGTGTACGGGGCTACTTCGGTGGTCAACATCGTTAAAAGTTTTGTGCGTGGACGATAATTTTTTTAAACCCTTTCTTCAATTCCTCATCTCTTTCTCACTCTCTGTATGATAAGTACCATCAGAGTTTCCTCATCTCAAGCTTCCTGGGTTGGCCTTTTGTAACTTGCTACTTATGTACTCAAAAAATTCGTGGTTACCTATATCCGCAAATTTACCAAGTTTATCAAACGCAAACAAGTAGATGACTGTGTGCTCTAAGTTGCGAGCACCGAGCAACTAACGAACGACAATGATCTCGCATTTTAGCAGGCATCTAGCATTCCCACCGTAGCTCATGGGGACCTCTCAAAAACGTGCATTAATGTGGCAAATTTTTCTTGAGCAGTAATAACGGTTGTTCACTGCGACGAACAGTCCGAGCTGCACTTCCAACTAGAGGCTGGTTGCTCATGTATGGTCCCGTCACGAAAACCTGGAATTAAATTTCTTGGCCAATTTTATTTAGCATGTTCCTCAAAGGTGAAATCAAAGTAGGAACTGGATGACTTTGCAAATTTGGAGAATGGGTCATCTTGGGGGGGGGAGAACAGAAGCTCCATTAGTCAAACTAAAGGGTGGGGGATCGTGACCTGATTATATGGTGCAAATGGCACATTACTGAATTAGAATCAATTAGGCGCTCGCAAGGCATCATGTGGAGAAACCTAAGTCAAAAAGTTCAAAATTATGTGTGATGCAAGATTTCTTCAAAAACTTCTAAGAGTCAGCTTTCACTAGATAACAGCAGCCTTTTTAGAACCTTGCCTAAATTTCACCCATTCTGTCCTACAAACTTTTGCACTCGAGTGGCTTTGGATTTAAGGATCAGCGATTTCCAGGCTTGCCAGCCTTACTGGGAACGCTACATAAATTTGGGACACTGCACAATTTGATGCAAAGGTTAGCTACTTGTGTCCCCCCTGTGTTTGACTTTTGGGCTATACTTCACAAAAAAAGGGAAAAAAGGCTTGTGGACAGGCGTGGCTGTCCAATTTGCAAAGTTGGAGGCTCGAGGCCAAGCTGTCTTTCACGATTCACGTGTTATACACCATTACCACGCCAGAAAACAAGGGACAACATTTTACTTTCGAACCAACTTTCGAACCATCTTGTAGCACTTGTACTAAAAATTGGATGGCTACGGCAGCACTCGCCCCTCGCTAATTGCAACCATACTCGTATTGGGGCGATTAGTTCCTATGTGATTTGCACAAATTTCAAATTTAACGCAGTGGGGAATGACCACGCACTGGCCTCTCAATGCTCATAGCTGTCAAGATACAGCCGCTCGGTGCTACACGTAGCCTCGAAGATAGGGTGTTCGAAAAGGCGCTCCCGGCCAACCACTCATCGAAACGCTCCCCATGCGGCATCTGGAATCCCCGGTAATGGCTAAGTACCACCTTTTCCCTGAATAGCCCTGTGGAGCGGAGGTTAACGGATGCTCTTCCAAGGTCAGAAAATACTCTGAAGATACACACAAGGACCCGCCATGATATCTGCCCACCCGAGACGCTTCAAGTTCTGTCCGGGAACTTTCCACACCCCCAGCCCTTTTCGGAGCAATTCGGCCTCGCCCTCGCCTGAAGTTCCTTCGAGCTCTCTCTCGGCTCGTTCAAGTAGGGTGACCAAGCCCTCAAGTGCTACATGGAAATCAATTCCACCTTCGATCTCCTTCTTGTTTGTGGTTGCAAATATCGATAGAATGCAGGAACGAGGCTGCGATTTGCTTGGAGCCTCACCATCATGCATCTATTCGTGGTAGTTACAGCGAGACTGGAAGGTCGGAACTCGCTGATGGATATACTAAGACAAAAACGTACTCTTCCAGGAAGTCGAGGATTACTGTACTTTCATTCGGAGAGCGTGCTGGGTTGTAGTGGTTGAATCTCAATCCCGGTACTAACCCTTCGAGCAACTCCTTGGGTTTCTCGTATGGATCGACCTCATCTGTAAATGTCAAATCTTGAACTGTTATCAGATTGTTGAGGCACTCACGATACTAAGCGCATTATCAGCTCAATGTTGCACCAACGAGCATTGAGAACAATCCACCTTGTAAATGGGCAGAAGCAACTCCCAAAGAGCGTGATATCATCATCCTTCTCATGGGCCCTCACCGTTGTGAGTGGGTCGCCTGTGCATTGCGTATGCTACGCCCGACCAGTGTCTGAGGTCGTCTTCTGCGACATTTAAATGAAGGCCTTATATAGCAGATTCCAGAGTAACTACAAGCACCAGAAGGTCCTGAGAACATCGACAAGCATGACCACAAACGTGATATCAACTCGTAAAGATATTTACGGAATTGTTCTGATTTGCCACATTCGCCACTACTCTAAATCCAACGGTTCTTTCTTGTGGATTCGAGTCCTTGGGGGCAGTGGGGCTTGCAAGTCGAAATTCCAACATTTAAGATCCGCGCAACACATTTCCCGATTTAGAAGTCCCGTAATAGGCGGCGCCCGCCCCAAGCAAAATTCTTTTATCAGGCGATTTGCAGGCCGTTCAATCGAACACAGGCCCCATCTCGAGGTATTAGTACGCAATCATGCAGAGATCAACAACCTCGGATATTGTTCTATAGCGTTAGATGACCTCCATTACCCGAGGTGTACAACGTAAGAAATTGTGGTAGGATTCAATTTTCCGATCGCAAAGGTTCAAGGATTAAGAAATTACGAGATGGATAACCGGATAGTGGTTTGAAGAAGGGAATGGTGCGGTAATGGGAATATAAGCCGGAAGTTATGGCTGTGTTCCTCGTGTGGGAGAACGGCGGTTGTGATTCCAACACGCGATCAGTACAACATAAATAGAATTTCCGGTAGCGAAGTTTCGAGGGGTTAAGATAGATAGCCGAATGGTAACGGTCTGAGTACGGCGGTTCGGTGAGGACAGAATTTATGATTGGGGTGGGCCGAAGAGAGGAAGGGTGCGGGAGTGGGAATATACTTGAGCTGCGGAGCTATGGTTGCGCCATGGGTAGAGGAAGAGTTGAAGAAACCTTTTTAAAAAGGTTACCGAGCATGTATATCCTGTCTGATGCCGAGATGCAGAGGTGTGTGATGTGCTTTAGGCCCTAGTAAGCAGATGGTTCGTCCGGTGTTATAGATAATATCCCGAGTGGACATCATTCTGTCACTCTTTTTTTTTGGGTGGGTCGACGATAAAGCCAGTGGACATTGACTACTTAATCCATCGTCATGCTGGTATTCTTTAAAATGGAATGCAGTCTTAACTGCCTTGCTCCTACTCTCCCTGGGAAATAGGTTAAAATGGCGTCTTGCGGGAGAAACGATCCAAGAGATGATGGTACTTAATGATAACAAATATTAGCTAACTACTCACGAAGTTTGTTGTTTGAGGGCGCGGTAATCGTCTTCATCTCCTTTGATTCTTGAATGCGATGATCGAAGGGTACCTGGAGTATCCTTATTGGATCTTGACAGGTATTGTGTATTTTGGGCTACCTAATCACCAACCACGGCGACCAAGACACATGCGGCACTGTTTTAGCGTTAGATAGGAATCCGAAATTTCCGGTACATAGATAGCACCATGGGACCGTGATACGATATGAAGAACCAACGACCGGTGTATTTCATAGACACCTGCTCCCAGCCGCAGCGGTCAGCGCCCGCCTGGCAGTTCCAGATCACGTCCACCACTTTTCTCCATTTCTGACGAGAAAAAGAAGAAAAAACTTTTGCGTGAGATCGACACGACGAGAATTCGGAGTCCAAAGTTAAACGTTACAGTGACTTTTGTTTTGCACAACAAAATTCACAGTCCAGGTCTGATGGGACCATCTGGCAATCAAATTTAGCCCAATACTCTGGCTAGTGGACTGACCTCCAAGTGGGAATGTGCGTTTTGGTATATCAAGGTCACAATGATGTAGGATCTTGAGAAATTGAAAATTTCAACGTTAATGCTGTAAATTGCGGCGATCATGGGGAGATATTGATTCGAGTGGGGGTTTACAGTCGCTTCTTTGCACAACGAAATACATGTACAGCGCAGCGACTGATGTGAATGACAGTCTAAATCCGGATTACTTTAGGTTCACCAAACACCAGCAAATGGTGACGCCATACAAGCATTGGCGGACGACGCCACAAAACACTGACGGTTCAAGACCCTTGATCCTATACGACGATACGACGATCCGACAGTCCACCAATACATGATATTTAAACAATGAAAAACAATGCTCAAAATTTGCATTTCCACCTTCTCCGATCCTCTGGAATTGCACTTGAATTGCACTGCGCTGATTCCCCTTAACTCCAATCTCCTAAACCATGTTGTCCACCAGCGACTCCCTCGCTGCAATACCTGACTGTGTGTCGACAGTTTCGATTCCGACGCACCCCCACGGAAGGCGAGTACACCGTTGGATACTAGGACCATTCTCTGATCGTGATTATTGTGTAGCTCTTCTCAGTTAAATCTATTGCGTTTGTTCTTCGCATCGACTTCCAGTGAACCCGACATCGAGAAGGCGACAGTATGCAACCCTATCCAAGGATTGCAGCAACCACTGAACGTCGACGAAGTGCGTGTGCAAGATACTTGTCAGCGGGATGACCATCTTCCTGTGGTTCAGACCCCGAGCAGAATTTCGCGCCAAATGCTTGATAACGATTCTCAACCCAGCTTGCCGACAGCATCGGCTATGACGACTCGTATTTCAGACAGTGAGGCATACGGAAGTAGTCCTTGCTCATCGGTATCAACGTTGCGCACAGATCATCCCTACGTCCAGTCCAGCACTCTTGTGAGGCACACTAGTGTGTCCAATGATGAACCCCCCGTTTGTGAAGATATGGCCGCCTCAAGTTCTCCCCGGCCAAATGAAGGATCAGCCGTCTCCGCCGCCCTGCCCTGGCAGCGTAGGATTTTGGCACCCTTCACAATGTATGGTGAACTCTCTGTTGCATGCACACCAGAAGAATTTGCCTTTGTGCGCACGAGATTACAGCGGGAATGGACATTCGATGGAGGTTTTGTAAGTCGATTTACAATTATGTTCCTTTTTAATTTCCAGCTAATTCGTTACTCGATTAAAAGCTCGTAGCTCTCGCTGCGTATGGCTTTCTTCATATGTTACAGAACGAGGAAATGACAATAACATCTAGAGTGAATGTAGCAATGTTTGCGATAACTCCAGATTCCATCTTCAAGGTCGACTCCTATGCTCACACTGCGGTTGCTATCAGCAGCGCTGCATGTGGCCTTGGAATAGCCTGCGATGTATGGTTTTTACTCCGTTATAATTGGGTGGACTTGAGGACATTCGTTGTGTGTACCCTTCTAAACTTAACCCCATTTCTAGACTGATATTGTTGCTCATAAGTGCCGTTCCCGTGACGTATATGGCTCATACGCTTTCTTCTCCTTGTCGTCACGCATTCCCACCTTCTGCATGCTTATTTCTTCTCTTTCGCTCATGTCCTTCCTGGGGCTCATCGCATTTGAAGCGTGGCCTGTAGGTGTCGTCGGTATTGGGGTGTTAGTGGTTCTGGTGATGATCCTCCAGTTTATTGTGTACGGGGCTACTTCGGTGGTCAACATCGTTAAAAGTTTCGTGGGTGGGCGATAATTTTTTTGAATCCATTCTTCAGTTCCTTATCGCTTTCCCGCTTTCTGTATTATTATAATTATAATTGATACTTAGTACGAGTACCATCAGAGTCTCCTCATCTCAAGCTTCCTCGGTTGGTCTTTTGTAACTTGCTACTTACCTCAAAAAATTCGTGGTCACTTATATCCGCAAATGTATTAAGCTTATCCGAAATGCAAACAAGTAGATGCATCGATGGTTGTGTACTCTGAGTTGCGAGCACCGAGCGAGCAACGAACAACAATGATCTCACATTTTAGCAGGCATCTAGCATCTTGCCCTAGCTCATGCGGACCTCTTCGCGAATTTGTGGGTGCATTGGTGTGGCAATTTTTTTCTTGAGAAGTAGCAACGCTTGGTCACCGTGACGAGCAGTCCGAGCTGTACGTCCGACCAGAGGCTGGTTACTCATGTATGATCCTGCGTACATTCACGAAAGTCTGGAAATAAAATTCTCGGCTATTTTTCTCTAACATGTTCCTCACAGATAGAGTCAAAGTAGGAACTGGATGACTTTGGAAAGTCTTAGTCACAAAACAGGTGTCAAGGTGGATGAATGAAAAGGGAGGGAAACCTAAAACATAAAATAACTTGTTATGATGCTCGAACGCATTGCGACTTGTGGGTCCTCCAGTCATTCTTCTGGCAGTCTTTAGAACAGTATTTCGTGTTCTTGCAGACGCTGCACGCTTGAAGTGTTGGCTTCCCAGGACCGCCGCATCTCGCACAGTGAGAGGATTTCGACGAAGAGAAACTACCACCGGCTTGAGGTTTAGTACCACTCGTTTTCGCAAATTTCTCATCCATCGACTCCCTCATATTCGCCATCATCCCCTCCATGAATGAGAAGGTGAACAAAGGTCCTATCGCAACACGTGTCGCCTCATCACGAAGTAGCTTCCAGTCTGGCACATTACCGAACGAGCCAAGGTTCTTGCCCCTTCCACAGCTGCACAAAGGACTAACGGTTAGACCATCCACTTCTGCAGGGATCCCTCTCGCTAGGTACTCGCAGGTGTCCAGGTGCTTCCACGTTCTGCAGCGTTCAGCAAATGCAGGTAAGAGGAGCCTCCATGCCCGAGTTTCGTCGTCCAGGGTGACAATTTGGATAAGGCGGCGATTAGAGAGCTTCGCCAATACCGGAGAAACTTTCGGCATGATTTTCTCAATCAAGGGTACTACGCATGCGTCGACAACAACGGTATGGGATGCGACATCGAGCCTGATATCGTTCACAAAAATCAGGGTGTACACGCCCACTCCTTCAACTGGATTGCAGAGTCCAAATGGCATTCGCGCTCGCTGCGGATCGTCCAAACCACAGTATTTGATGAATATCGTCGCGATACTTTCTTTGAGGTTAACCAGCGCGCCTCTATCTGCCTGGTTCGGGCGGTCTTTGGCCTTCTTTTCGGTTTCAGAAAGAGTCATCCCCATGTGGACGGAAAGCCACTCGAGTTTCTTCTGGGCCGATGGGAGTTTCAACGCAGGAATGATATCCAATTTAAGATAATGGATATTGAGGAGATTGATACGCTCGGCATCATGGTAGATGGAGAATGGGTTGAGCGAGAGGTCAAGAAAATTTTCGAAATGAGGTCGGATAGGAGCCTCAATCTACGGGAATGAAGAGTAAGTTTTATTCCTACACGGTGCAGGTTCGGCGACTTAATACGTACCTCAAGATATAATGATTTACGGGCGATCCTAAGTTTGGCGGCGGCAACACGAACGGGGAATGGGAAGATGAAATAGCGTTGGTGTTGCGCATAACTAGCCAGAATGGTACAGTCAGCGAGAGGCTTTATCGTGACTTCAGCATTCTCCGCAAGAGATTTGGCAGCTTCACCAGCCTGAATGTTGTCCCGAGTCGTTAACGTTATAGCTTTGCGCCCAGGAGAATCGAACTTCAGAGTAACCTTCCCTTTATCCGCGCCGTCCGTCCGAGAAGGGGCTGGAGACGATAGGCGTCGAGTGCGCTCGACTTCCCCGACGTTATCTGGGCGATGGCGCAAGACCTCTATATGTTCCGTGTCACTTAAGGATGTCGAGTAAATCGTGAGGCGCATTCCCAGTTTGCCCATCAAGGATATGAGACTTTGCGGAGTGTTGCGAACGTGGAGTCCAATCGTAGTCCCCTTAGGTGTGATGGTGAGGATCCAAGAGGGAAGGTAAAATGTAGCGATGAGAGGTGATTTACCCTCCCATCCCTGGGGATCTTCTGTAATTATGGCGGAACGTTCGCCTGCGGCGTTAGAAACTTCGAGTTCTCCAAAGATGAGCTGGATAGAGGTGTGGATATTGTGAAAGCTGCCATCCCCCGATTCGCACTGGAGCATAGGGGTTCCAATTTGGTCAGGGTCGATTTCTTCCAAGGGATCGAGAGAATGACGAGGTACTTTGAGTACGATACACACGATCGAAGGCACTTCTTTCCAGCCAAGAAAGCGGTCGCTGGGGCCACGCACTTTCTCCAAGTACTGGGCACCTAAAACGTCAAGCGAGTGGAGGTTACGCAGGTATAATTCGCACACGAGGTCCTGGTATGCGTGCGGTCCCATCAACAAAGTTCGCTCGCTAGCGACGAGATCCATGAAGTGATCCATGGCTCTGGACCATTCGGTCTGTATTCGAGCCTTGACGAGCGCCAAAAATCCAACCAAACTTGCACGTGTGTAGTGCACATTAACTTGTTTACTGAAGCTCGTCACTGTTCCGATATCTCGCATATTTTGCGCCAGATTCTCGGAGGCGAACATGCGCAAATAAACAGAGAGAAGAAATTCGGCCAACTCGTTCGCATTGCAATTTATCAACGGCTGCGCTACCTCAGTGTGATGAAGTAATGAGGCGGAGTTTGCAACGACAGAAGCAGGGAATCTCCATGCGAGGGGTTCATGAACTTGCTTGGAGGATGTCATACTCGATGCAAGCACCTCGTGTTTGTTGGAGTGAGTCGTGAAATGGAAGAGGTTTGGAGAGGGGGCGATGCCGAGCAAGATGGAAAGAGTTGGAATATCTCCACATGCCTTCTCAGTCAGACCTGACGTGGGTGCTCCATTCTCGAAGGTATTTACAAGCAAGGTGTTCGTATGCAAAACGGACCAGGGCTTTCGCTGCAGTAAGGGTACTGTTGCAATTAAAATGTTAAGAAGTCCTGCATGGTCAGTGAGGTTAGAGGTGTCGATGACATTGAAGGTTAGCGGCGCCGTAGGCGAAGTTCCACCGTACTCCTCGAGATCGAGCCTAATCTGCATTCCACTCCACGGAGAAGAGTAAACGCCCGTATCGGCAACTTTGAGTTCCTTCCAGATATCGAGTGCGCGACAGAAGGCGAGCGTTTCTCCAACGAAGAACCGAATGATGATGTTCGCTTTTGAGCTAGAAGCAAGTCTTCTCTTGAACGAAGAGCACCAAGAGGCAAACTGGTCCATCGATGATGCGACGAGGTCTTTAGGGCTCAAAGTCGGAGGGGGCTGGGCACCTTTGATGTCGCCCATAGCCTGTGCTAGGTGGAATGCGAGGATGGGGTCGGTTCCGTAATGAACATTGAAACGTTTCCCGGAAAGAGAGTACACAAAAGTGGGATTGACATACGGTGGGCTTGTTTTGGGGGTGGACGTGGACGATGTAACGCCAGTGGTCCAAAATTCGCGAAACGACTTTGGACCCTGCTCGTGAATAGAGAACAGACCCACAGGCCCCGCCGAGCGTAACGCGCTCAAGACATTATCTGAACCATCGAGCACGGATTTCATACCGGAACTGAACGATGTTTTAAGGGCCTTCTGATCCTTGTCGCTTAAATCGCCTGTCTCAAGATAGAGAACCCAGTGACGACGGATTTCCGCAAGGGAATGTTCTGTGCAGAATCGAAGGTAGGTTCCGTACTTGGACGACTTCCATACCTGCATGTTTGATGCAGACTGGATGAGAGTGCGGCATTGCGCGAGGAGGATGTTGTAGGATTTCCGATCAAGGAAAAAATGGTAGAAGATCGGCCATGCATCAACAGGCGATACATCATCCGCGATCATGGTGAGAAGGAGGATGTTTCGGGCTAGCGAGACCACAAATCAGCAAGAAGTTGTTCGTGAAACGAATTTCGACTCACCGAGGACGGCAGGTTCCCAGTCGCAACACGTAATGTCCAATTTTCTGAATTCTGCGTTCCAGCATCAATTTCAGGGGACGAAAAGACGAAAGAGGTTAAGTATACCAGGGGAAAGATCGGCATGAACCGTGTACAAAATGCTCCTCGGATCGCCACAGGCGAGAAGGAGGATTTCTGCATTCTCCTCTGGTGCGAGATCATGCGTGAAGCAGACAGGCGGGGTGTTGCCGATGGGATAGAAAAAGGTTTTTTTTGGCCAAATAACAGGATGGGTCATCTTTGGGTTGGGGAGAACGGAAGCTCCACTTAGTCAAACTGCAGGGTTGGGGATCAATGACCTGATTATATAGTGCAAACGGCATGACTTTGACACGAGGACGCGAAAGCACAATCGATGGATTCTATGCGGTTCTATCATGGGATACCTGCGGAATTACTGAATTAGAATCAATTAGGCGCTCGCGAAGCATCATGTGGACAAACCTAAGTTAAAGTTCAACATTGTGTAAGGTGAAAGAGATCTCTCTTCGAAAGCCAGTTTACACTAGATGAGAGCTTTTTGAGAATCTTGCCTAGAATTTCGCCCATTCTGTCCTATTTAGCAGGCTTTCGCATTCTAGTAGCTTTGGATTTAAGCATTAGCGGTTCCAGGCTTGCCACCTTCTTGCTGGAACGCCACATATATTTGGGACACTTGCACAACTTGATGTAGGGTTACCGCGAAATTCGCTACTTGCATCCTCCCTATGTTTGACCTTTGGGTCATATTTCACGAAAAAGGGATAAATGCTCACCATGTGGCCAAATGTAACTATTGGCAGCTCTTTAAGTGTTGTCTGATCAAGGCCAGGGCCAAAAACGAGACGCGGTGCGTGGGACAGGCGTGGCGGTTCAATTTGAGTCACCGCCGCGTTAGACATTGCCTCTTCACCCCGAACCACCATGTCCACCGCCAATGATTTCTCCAAAATGCCGCCAAAGACGGCCGATCTCGACGAAACATGGGCCTTCCTCAACGCTGGCGTCGACCATATCATGAATCATCTGGAGCGGGGTCTTGCTTTTGCGGGCTATACATCTCTCTACACTACGGTGTACAACTACTGCACATCCACCAAGATGCACGGAAGACTAGATGGGAACCGCTGTATGTGTTCTTTCTGTTGGCCTTTTACGCATTTTTGGTTGACTTGTGTGCATTAGCGGGCGCTAATCTCGTGGGTTCCGATTTGTACAATAAACTGAGCGAATACTTCATAATCCACTTCAGACCCATGCTGCAGGTTCGTTGAGATGAGTACCTACTAAATCTTATACTCATCGCACAATCTTCGCCACTCCAGAAAGCAGAGACCCTTTCAGACGTTGACTTGCTGCGATATTACGCGTCGGAATGGGATCGCTACACCACGGGCGCAAACTACCTGAACCGCCTTTTCACGTATCTGAATCGTTATTGGGTGAAACGAGAGCGAGATGAGGGAAAGAAAGGTGTTTTCCAAGTGTACACAGTGCGATCCGTTTTGATGTCATTTCCTCAAATTTTGTGTTAATCCACCTCTAGCTGGCTTTGTCTCAATGGAAAGAACATTTTTTCATGCACATCCAGAAAGATAACTCGAAACTTTCTGCTGCCACCCTTCGTCTCATAACCCAACAACGAAACGGCGAAACGATCGATCAAGGTCTCGTGAAGAAAGTTGTCGATTCCTTCGTCTCATTGGGTCTCGATAACGCCGACCCCAACAAGGAATGCCTTGATGTCTACAAGGAACAATTTGAATCTTCCTTCATCCAAACCACCGAGGTCTACTACAAGAAGGAATCAGAAACTTTCCTCGCCGAAAACTCAGTACCTGATTACCTAAAGAAGGCCGAGGAGCGCCTCCGGGAAGAGGAGAACCGCGTCGAGCGATACCTACACACCAAAACGCGCAAAGAGCTTATCAGCAAGTGCGAGAACGTGCTCATCCGGGAGCATGGGGAGCTTATGTGGGACAGCTTCCAAAACTTGCTCGATTTCGATCAGGATGAAGATCTTCAGAGAATGTACTCCCTCCTTTCTCGCATCCCAGAAGGTTTAGAGCCATTGCGAAAGAGGTTTGAGGGCCACGTCAAGCAGGCTGGATTGGCCGCGATCGCGAAGCTTGTTGGGGAGGGTGGCGCGAACGTTGATTCCCTCGATCCCAAGGCTTATGTGGACGCCCTTCTGGAGGTCCACCAGAAGAACTCGGAAATTGTCAACAGGAGCTTCAAGGGCGAGGCCGGATTTGCTGCGAGCTTGGACAAGGCTTGCAGAGAGTTCGTCAATCGTAATGCTGCCACCGGAACATCCTCTACCAAGTCACCAGAACTGATCGCCAAACATGCTGATATGTTGTTGCGGAAGAACAACAAGATGGCAGAAGAGGACGATCTAGAGGGAGCTCTGAATCGCGTCGTAAGTTGACTATCCCTTTTTGATGAATTGGCGTGATCATGGGCTGAATATGAACGTGGATAGATGGTCTTGTTCAAGTACCTTGAAGACAAGGATGTGTTCCAAACATTCTACACAACCAAGCTTTCCAAGCGCTTGATTCACGGTGTTTCTGCCTCAGACGAGAGCGAAGCAAGCATGATCTCGAAACTCAAAGAAGCCTGTGGTTTCGAATACACCAACAAACTCCAGCGCATGTTCACAGGTACATTCATCATCATCGTAGTTTAACTCGTTTTCGCCGTTACTGATGTCGAGATGCCCAGACATGAGTCTAAGCAAAGATCTCACCGATTCCTTCAAGGACCGCATGGCGCAAAACCACGACGACATGGACATCACCTTCAGTATAATGGTACTCGGTACAAACTTCTGGCCCTTGAACCCACCTCCACACGACTTCGTCATTCCTGTCGAGATCCTCTCTACCTACGACCGATTCCAGAAGTATTACCAAACCAAACATTCGGGGCGTAAACTCACGTGGCTCTGGAATTACTCGAAGAACGAGCTGCGCACGAACTACTTGAACCAAAAGTACATTTTGATGACCTCTTCGTATCAGATGGCGGTGTTGCTGCAATACAACCAGAATGATACAATGTCGTTGGATGAGTTGGTGGCTGCGACGTCCATTTCAAAGGAGATTTTGACGCAGGTGCTGGCGGTGCTCGTTAAAGCCAAGGTGTTGATTAATGATGAGACGGATCAGTATGATTTGAATCCTAGTATGTGCTTTTTCGAGGTTTTAAGTTGGAACATCTGTATAATTTTTTTTTCTTTTTCTCCGTAGACTTCAAATCCAAGAAGATCCGCGTCAACCTCAACTTGCCTATCAAGGCTGAAGTCAAGGCCGAGTCCGCCGATGTCCTGAAAGCAGTCGACGAGGACCGCAAATACGTCATCCAGGCCACCATCGTCCGGTTCGTCCCTCCCCTTTTTTTTTTTTTTTTTTTTTTGGCCTTTCCAGCTGACGATGAAAATTCAGAATCATGAAAGCGAGAAAGACGATGAAGAACCAGGCTCTGATCCAAGAAGTCATCTCACAGATCTCCCAACGCTTCGCGCCCAAGATCCCTGATATCAAAAAGGTGGGTTCCTTTTACTTCGTGGTCGTCCTTATTTAAACCTTCTCTCCAGGCTATCGAGACCCTTCTCGAGAAGGAGTACATGGAACGCGTGGAAGGTTCAAAGGATACATTCGCATACATTGCTTAAAACTGTCTTGTCCATTCATCCGCTTGCCTCCTAGCCTCTCCATACGTGGCACCATTTTCAGACGATCTACCTCCATAACACCAGCATAAATTGCATAGTTCCTGTCGCTTTTGTATACCATAGAGACTCCAACCCTCCCTGTCCACATAATCTCAATCCTAATCACTTACTTTCTTTCGTAATCTTACGGCGCATTCGATAGCAACGAGATAAAGCGAAGCGAAGAGATCGATACTCAGTCTACCGAGCAAGGACAAGATGGCTGGGTGAGGTAGGTAAATAAGGTTTTATGCGAGACCAGCTTCTATCTCTCCCAAGAGCATGGTTCCATCTTTGCTTCCTGTAAGGACTGGAGATATATGAGCACCTGCGGTAAAAGGTAATCCAGAGATGAAGAAGCGTACTGATAGGTTCTTTTGGATGGAAATCGACGGATGTTACTGTGCCTTTGTGGCCAGGAAGCTGCGCGAAAGAGAACATGAGAAGTGAGAAAATGAAGTAGAAGAAAAAAGGCAATGAATCCAGCTAACCTTGTACAAAATCTTCCCACTTTCCACGTCCCAGATGCACACCATCCTGTCTGCGCCTCCTAGAGCAACTCGTTGGCCACCATCGTCCTTACTCCATGCGCCGCGTAGAAGGGTGTTTTCGAATCCTGCTGGGGCACCCTGCAGAACTCGGTGGATACGCGAGGGGTTGTAAGCAAAGGGGCGCACATCCCAGACGATAGTTTGTGATGAAAAGGAAGGAGAGAGGAGGAAGGACCCGTTGGGTGACAGCGCCAGGGATGTGGGAGTATCGGTGTGTCCTGCAAGTGTGGAAGTTTGCTCTCCTTTGCGGAGATCGTATATCTGTAGAGTAAAATAGGTTAAAAGCAGGAAAAGAGTAAAAGAGTTGAGACATACATGGACTTCGTTGTCAATCGCCCCGACATATACTGCGTTCCCTTCCTTATTCCAGCACACAGATGTCACCGGGCAGCCAATTTCAAAAGTTGCGACTGCTTGCTTGCTCGCCTCGTCGCCGCCCTCCCAAATCTTGACCGTTCCGTCATCAGAACCCGTGGCCAACAACTCCGTTCCCGACCCAGCAATGGTACGATCGAGGGTATTCACGATCTCTCGATGCGCTCGTATTTTCCGGACGCGCTGCCCCGTCGTGACATCTGTCATGCAGAGGGTGTGGTCCGCCGAGACAGAATAAATTAAGGGGGAGAAAAGCGACCATTGGAGGTCTAGAATGGGTGCTTTTGCGTGGCTCGAAAGGAGACCGTAGTTCGTGTTGGGTGCGTATGTTCGCCATAATGCTAAAGTTCAAAGAAGGGTTAACAGGTTTGTGATGGTGGCTACTTGGCTGGACCTCGCGTACATATACTTCTGTCGGTCGAACAAGCAGCGATATTTTGGCCTGTTGGGTCGAATCTGCAGCTCATAATTTCACCCTACATGATTATATCAGTTACGCGTGTCTTACGAAAACAAAAAAATTCAACAAACTGAGTGTGCTCCTGCAAGACTGACGATGGGTGCGTCGAGATTACTCGTCCTTTGCACCGTTCGAATAAGGCCCTTGTTTCTGTCATCATTTGACGAAGAAATCGCGATTTGGTTGGATGGTGGGGGCGTGGCTTTTGCCCGCTTGACGAGAGCGCCTCCTGGCGTTGGTGAAGGGCCTCTTTTCGACATTTTAAAGGGATGTGGAGGTGCAAGTTCAGGTTAGAAAATCCGTGTCAGGATCACGTGCCAACCTCGACTTTCAGCTCTACCCACAATGTCCTCGAGCCTGGTTCTCCGCTCAACCCTTCAAAGAGCTGTCGCTCGTCGTATTGCAGCGGGATCCTTCTCCCAAGGTCAGTCTACAATTTTGCACAAGCAACGAGGAGAGTTTTGATCAATGAGAATAGCTCGGTATGCTACCAGTGATGCGGCTCAGTTCCGATACGTCCCCGGTGGTCGTACGTCCTCATTTTCCTCTTCTTTGGAGAATTAGGCTTACGCGCGCATTTAGCCATTATTAAGGGCACTGTGAACGACCCTACGCCCTTCCCAACTCCCTCGCGTACCGACGGATCTCACCACTGGGCCTTCGAACGTCTTCTCTCAGCCAGTCTCGTTCCATTGACCGCTGCAGCATTCGTCACGTCGGGAAGCAGCTACCCCGTCCTAGATGGTGTTCTCGGAGTCAGCCTGGTCATGCATTCTCACCTCGGGGTCCGTTCGGTGCATTTGAAATGCCCAAATGACTACTGACATTATTGTCGTAGTTCGACTCTTGCATTGTTGATTATCTTCACACACGAAAATTCCCTATTACGGGGCAGATTGCCAAGTGGGGTCTGCGAACAGCGACTGTTGCTACCCTCGTCGGTGTTTACCAGTTCAACACAAACGACATTGGTATGATTTTTATATATCGTTTCTCTCAACTTGTCCGTCTCATACTCTGTTCAGGTCTGACAGAGTTCATTGCAAAGGCTTGGACCGCTTGATTATTTGGAAAGAGATGTGTGGTAGAACACGCTCGTCAGAAATATCAAAGTATCACGGTGGTTGTAATACCTTTTACCTTTCGAAGTAATACACAACAGTCCTTATTTTCCCAGATTGCGAACTTCAAAGGAATTTTCTGGTGGTACAGCGAGTTGTCAACATTATTGGCGGGGTCTTCGCCTCTCTTCCTCGTGTGTTCCGTCTCCTGAATTCTTTAGGAAGATGAAATAGCGTTGGTGTTGCACAAAATTTGCCAGAATGGTGCACTCGGCGAGGGGCTTTATTGTGACTTCAGATTTATCTGCGAGAGATTTGGCAGCCTTCGCCGGCCTGAATGTCGTTCCGAATCGTTAACGTCGTGGCTTTGCACCCAGAAGATTTGAACTTCATAGTAACCTTCCCGGCGTTGTCTGCGGCGTCCGCTCGTGAGAGAGCCAGCAAAGATAGGCGTCGGTACAGCCAACTCCCCCGATGCTATCTGGACGATAGAACAAAATCGCTACATGTTCTGTGTCGCTCAGAGGCAACTCAGAGGTGTCGAATAAATCGTGAGGCGTATTCCCAGTTTGGACCTCAAGTACATGAGACTTCGCGGAGTTGTACGAACATGGAGTCCAATTTGAGTTGTCGTTGGTGCCGCTGTGAGGATCCAAGAAGGACGGTAAAAGGTGGCGATAAGAGGTGATTTAGTTTGGCCAGATGTTGAATTATGCAGTTGCTATTTTAAAATCAATCTCCGATTACATGAGATGTTTGGGTCGGCATACAACTCCCTTGCTCGTCGTCCACAACAACGACCAACTAATTTCCGACATTTCTTGGAGTTAGGAGCCATTATGACTCCCTTGAAGCTGGCCATTGTGGGAGGAGGACCCTCTGCATTCTATGTCGCGTCCAGAATCCTCAAATTGCTCCCCAACGCCCAAAATCTTCGCGTCCATCTTTTTGACCGCCTCTGGGCGCCACACGGGCTGGTTCGGTATGGTGTCGCTCCGGATCATCCAGAAGTAAAGGCAAGTAAAATTGCCTAGAAATGGGGGACACACAGGGCCAGGATCGGACGTATTTTCATCGACCCATGTGTGGTACCTCGTTCTCTTTTTTTGTTTTCAATGTCGAGACTGATTCTTTCTGGCTAGAACTGTACCCATAAATTTGCCCAAGCAGCTGAGGATAGTAGATTCAGATTTTTTGGAAACGTCGATGTTGGCGATACCGCGAATACAATACCGCACGCGGTGCAACTTCCACTCGCTTCGATATTCAAGAACTACAGCCACGTTCTTTTCGCCACGGGGTGTACATTACCCACTCTACACGATGATCTTCCTCCTTCGCCATATTGCATGCCAGCCCTTTCGCTTGTTCATTGGTACACACAACATCCAAATAAACCACACCCTCCACCCCTCGATAAAGTAACCCATGTTTCGCTCATCGGAAATGGGAACGTCTCATTGGATGTTGCTCGGATGCTCCTTACCAACGTCGACGTGCTATCAAAGTACGATGTACCTCATAATGTTCTTGATGTATTGGCGACTTCTGCGGTCAAGCATGTATCGATCATCGGGCGGCGCGGCCCATTGGAAGCTGCTTTCACGATGAAGGAGCTCCGGGAGATGATAAACCTCCCAGAAGCATCCATGATCCCTCTTTCTCGCTCCCTCCTCGCTCCTCCACCTTCTGAACTCACTCGCCAGCAAACGCGCGTCCTCCAGCTCCTCCAGAAAGGGTCGAAGAACCTCCCAGGAAGCACCACTAAAACTTGGTCTCTCGACTTTTTCCGCTCTCCGATCGGTCTGGTTCCACCAACACCCACACGCCCTGCCCAACTATCCTTGTCTCATACGGCGCTGGATCCAGAGACGCAACGCGCTGTACCTACGGGAGAGACCTCCACTTTATCCACGGACTTCGTCGTCACCTCCTTAGGGTTCCACGGCGAGCCCACAGTCAACTTCTATGACCCAGGCCTGCGCCATTTGCGCACAGTGTCGGGGCGTATCATCACGTCGACTGGAGCGACCCTTAGAAACGTGTACGCCTCTGGCTGGGCGTCAACGGGTGCAAAAGGTGTATTGGCTTCAACGATGATGGATGCTTACGAGGTCGTGAATACTATCATCGAGGACTGGCAGGCCGCCGCTACTGGTGATAGCAACGAGATAAAGGCCCTGGTGGATGCGGACCACCAAGTGCATGATCTCCCGCCACTGAATTTGGATCCGGTATTAGATGATGTCCCCAAGGAGGTCAGGGAAGGCCGGAAAGAGGGTTTGGTTTCGAGTTATGAGGATTGGAGACGCATCGACCAGGAGGAGATGACAAGGGGTGAGATGATGGGAAAGGAACGAGAGAGGATGGGTTGGGAGGAGGCTCGTCAATTCATGGGTCGAGGTGACATCTAGAATTTGAATTCATAAACCTCAATGTTCATGTATCCATTAACTTATGCCTTTATTAATTCTATAGATTCAAGCGTAAGCCTGGAACCGAGGTGGTGGATGAGAACCTTGGGAAAACGAATGGTGCTGAACCTCAAGCTGGAGGTAGTTCCTCTTCTTCTCTTGGCTCAACACCAATCCATCGGTTAATTCACAGATCACGACCGCCTGTCCTACCCATCTAAAAATATAGCATGGTGCTTGACGTGTTCAATGAAGAACACCAGAGCGTTCTGAATCCCTTCATAAGGACATTTTTTGGTTCCTGTGGTAAATTCTGGCCTGGGCGACATAGTAGATCTTGTTCGAGGAGGTCGGGGTGGCGATTTTAACCTTGGTTTTTTCGTTTGCGCCAAGAGTGATCCGTGAGGGCATTTCAGTGGGCGGTGAGGTCCACGTACAAATGGTGTTATCACTAAAACACCAACAAAGTTGTCCTCTGCGGCCTCATGTGCGATCCGTGTTACACGAATTTGGTGTGGTCTCCGACGACGAGTGGCGCCGGAGGATAAGCGCCGGAAGATGGGCTTGGAGATCATGGGTCTTGCTCGTTTGGGTGGTGAGCACTGGATGTCCGATTGAACCTTATTCACTTATCTGTCCTCATTCGACACAGCAATGATCCATGGGGCATTATCACATTTCTTATGTCCATTTCTTTCCGTGCATGTCGCAATAAAAACGAACAGCCAACAAGAGGCAGGCAGTGTTGATTCCATATCAAGTTAGGACACTCGGGCTGACTCACAAATTTCCAGCGTCAACACAGGTTTCCCTTATACTTTGTCTTCCGAACGCTCTGTTCAACTATCCGTCTCTCTGATATCCACAATGTCCACCTCAGAACCCGCTAACGAAATTGAAATCGTGGCCTCCGTCACCCAAAGTCAAAGTCAAATGCTGCTCGAGCCCGCAATCGAAAACCCCGATGAGCAGAGCTCTCCCATTCCAGATCTAGACACTTCGGATTCAAATACCGGCCAGCGAAATAGTCTTTCAAGCAGTGAAACCTCGGGCATGTTTTACGATTATTATTATGCCTCTATCCAGAATTTGATGTTGTTCCCAGTGAATTTTCCCTCTCCCAAGAAGCAGGGACAGACGACTGCAAATTCTGAACGACCACTTGAAGTCCCAACAGCGAGCATCGAAGATGAATACCAACTTCAAGGTGTAATCGGCGTCTCACAGGGAGGACACTTAGAAGGTACGACCACATCCCAACGGCCACACCAGTGCCCGGAAATTCCAGCTCCTGAATCTATTCCAGCCGTGGTACCAAAGACGGAAGCCGGTGTCACGACTTCCGAACCCAGTTCAACGCTTGGAGCACCAGTCAAAATCGCAGCCATCTCGATCTCTGAACACGAAGTTCCGCAAGAACCACTGCCCGCTAGTAATGTCTCCACCCACGAAGACACCGTATCGTACCAATCTCCACCATTGGGAATTACTGGACAATCGTACGGTATCGCGAACACATTCCCATTAGTTGAGACCGTCGGTACCGGCAAAAAATCAAGTGGAAAGGGCTTACTGAAGGGTATGTGACCTGAGGGTGCAATTTCGTTTTGTGTTTCGCCGTTCACACCGAAATTTAGATGTCTTCCTTGAATGCTCTCCGGCTCATCACCTCAACGAGGAGCTGGCCCTGTCCGTCATGAGGAATGGGAACTCCGAGACCTTGAATGCCATGAAGGTCTCTCCTACGAAATGGAAAATCGTCGAGAATATCAACTTGTGAGTAATTTTTCGAAAGGGTTTTTTTGATGCCCTGATAAAGCAGTGGCTAACGCGAGACAATCCAGTCACCACAATAGCGGTGATATGACATTAGTCGTTCACTCGAAGGAGGAGGGTGATGTCGCCTTTCTCACATTCTCTGAGGATGAATTATATGCCATGGGGTGTGCAGAGGAAGGTATGCTAAGACAGCTGTTTGTCTTTCCTACATGCCGTTAAAATTGTCATGCCCATAGACACTACAGCAGAGCAGGTGTTTGTGTTGATGTCAGAGGACAATTCTGATATGTCAGTCAAGATGACTTTTGCAGTGGGTACGTGAAATTGGCTACTTTTAGATCCATTTATTGATTCATTTATAGCTCCAAGTCCAACCTCTGGGGTGAGTATGATAAATGCTACCAGAGGGTTAGCCACCCAGCAGAATGCCATGTTTAACTTGCGCCATGCTATGGATAGTGCCTTAGCATTTGAACATCGCTTCAAAGAGACAGGAAAAATTGATGATATTAGTCAGGCCATTCTCCATTTTGAGATTGCAGTCCCTTTGTTTCCACCTGGCAGTGATATTCTTCCTCCCATTCTCAACAACCTTGGAAAATTATATTCAACTCGCTTTAAACACACTGGTGATCTCCAGAATATTGACAAGGCCATATCCCATCACCAGAGTGCCATTGAATCCACTTCTCCTCGCCATGCTAGTCTTGCAAATTCATTCCAGTACTTGGGAAGTTCATATGCAGATCGCTTTGGATGCACTGGTGACCTCCAAGATATTGACTGTTCCATATCTCACCTTGAAAGTGGCATTAAATATACTCCTTCTGGCCATCCTGACCTTCCTTATTGGTTCCAAAACCTTGGAACTTCATACTTATTTCGCTTCAAAAGCACTGGCAACCTCCAGGACATTGACTGTGCCATATTCCACCTAAAGAGTGCTCTGAACTCCATTCCTGGCAATAATGCTAACCTTCCAATTATGTTCAAAAAGCTTGGAACTTCATACACACAGCGGTTTTTACATACTGGTGACCTCCAGGATATTGACTATGCCATATCCTATTACCAGAGTGCTATCAAATCCATTCCTTCCAGCCATGCCAGCTTTCCAGATTGGTCTAGTAAGCTTGGAATTTCATATTCACATCGCTTTAAATGCAGTGGCAATATCCAGGATATTGATTGTGCCATATTTCACCACCAAAGTGCTGTCAATTCCACACCATCTAGCAACCACAACCTTCCACATGTATTGAACAATGTTAGAACTTCACATTTAGGCCACTTTCCACCATATACTAACAGCCCTTTGGATATTGATTGTGCTATGTCCCACCTCCATGAAACCACTTCTAGTCATGCTGATCTTCCTATTTGGCTAAGCTTGCTTGGAAATTCTTATACACAGCGCTTTGAACACACCAGCAACCCCCAGGATAATGATCATGCTATATTCTACCACAAGAGAGCCATTGAATCCACTTCTTCTGGTGACAACAACCTTCCAAGTAGATTTAATGACCTTGGAGGTTCATACTCAGGTCGATTTAAGTATACAGGCGATCTCCAAGATATTGACCATGCCATATCTCATCTACAGAGGGTTGTTCAATCCATTCCCTTTGATCATGCTGATTTTCCACTTGTGCTCTGCAACCTTGGAAGGGTGTATGCAGAGCGCTTCAAACACACACATGACTTCAAGGATATTGACTTTGCTATATCCCATCAAAAAAATTCTATTAAATCCAGTTCTGGAAATGCTTCTTTTCCAGTCTTATTGAACAACCTCAGTGCTTCATACTTAGATCGCTTTGATCACACTGGAGACCTCCAGGATATTGATATTGCCATACCATATCTCCAGAAAGCTATTGAAGCCACTCCTTCTGGTCATGCTGATCTTCCAACTTGGTTCAACAATCTTGGAGATTCATATAGAGGTCGCTTTAAACACACTAGTGATCTTCAGGATATTGACCATGGCATATTCTACCACAAAAGTGCTGTCAAATCCACTCCTTCTAGCCATGTCAACCATCCAAACTGGTTGAACAATCTTGGGCTTTCATATGCAGCACGCTTTAAATCTAGTGGTAATCTCACAGATATTGACTGTGCCATATCCCACCAAGAAAGTGCTATCAAATCCACTCTTTCTGGAAATGCTAAACTTTCTGGTTTCTTTGGCAATCTTGGCAGATATTATGAGCTCCGCTTCCAGTGCACCCATCATGTTTCTGATGTTGAGAAATGCATAGCTATTTATCGTCAGGCTGCTAGAGCAAATGGCTCCCCATTTATTTGTTTGGTAGCTGCATTTGCAGCAGCCATGCTATCCTCAGAGCATGGTGACACTCATTGCTTGAGTGACTTTGCTCTTGCTATTTGTTTGCTCTCAGAGGTTGCTGGGTTAGAACAAACAATTTATCACCGTCATGCTAGGCTCCGCAGCTATCCTTTTATTGTAGAAACTGCTGTGGCAACTGCTCTCCATTGCAATAAACCTGATCTTGCACTTGAATGGCTTGAGCAAGGCCGATGCTTGGTGTGGAACCAGCTTGACCAACTCCATACTCCAATTGACAATCTCCATCTGAGAAATCCATCGTTGGCAGATCGCTTCATAAAAGCAGCAAATGCATTAGAGTCTGATGGAACTCGTTCAACTTTGTCTCTTTCTTCTTCCCATATTACTCTCACAGAAGAGATTCACATTCAGAACAGCACTCGAGATCATACTCTTCATGCTGCAGACTATAGGCAACTTCTCAAAGAGATTCGTGGTCTTCCAGATTTCTATGACTTTCTTCAGCCACCTAATTCCACCAATCTCCTCTCCTCATTACCATCTGATGGTCCAGTTGTTATTTTCAATCTTCATGAAACTCGATGTGATGCACTAGCTCTTTTGGCTGGAATTGAAGAGCCTCTCCATATTCCTCTGGAGAATTTCAGTCTTGCTCAAGCAAAGCAACTTCAGAACTGTCTTCAATCCACTCTTGCTGACCAACGGAAGGCAGAGGACAAAGATCGTGCTACTTTCCGTCTTTCTCTAAATGCCCCATCTTCTATGTCTTTTATTCTGAAAGAGCTTTGGTGCAAAGTTGTACAACCAATTCTCAAAGCACTGGGATACTCAGTAAGTTGTTACTAATTGTCAATCCATTTGTACTCATCTCTTGTACTTTTAGCTTGAATCTTGTCCCAACCCTCTAGAGCGTCACCGTATATGGTGGTGTCCAACTGGCAATCTTGCCTTTCTTCCACTCCATGCAGCAGGAATTTATAGCTCAACATATCAAGCAGGACAGTGTGTCTCTGACTTTGTGGTTTCATCATACACACCAACTGTTCACTCTCTTAATAATAAATGCAATGCATCAGTCACTCTCTCCAAATATACCAACCTTCTTCTTATTAGCCAACCAAACACCCCCAGTCTTTCCTCACTACCATGGACTAGAAAGGAGACCCATGATCTCAAAGCACTAATGAATGGATCTGGGGTCACCACTCTATTGTTGGAAGATGCCAGAGCCACCATAGACAAGGTGAAGACAGAAATGAAAGCTTATAATTGGGTTCATTTTACTTGCCATGGCATCCAGGATATGAGTGATTCTCTCAAGAGTGGTGTCCATCTTCACAATGGACGTCTAAAGCTCCTTGAAATCATGCAACAGCAGATTCCAAACCCTAATTTGGCATTTCTTTCAGCATGTGAGACAAGCAAAGGAGACCTCAACTTATCAGAGGAAGTTGTCCATCTTGCTGCTGGTATGCTTGCTACTGGTTATCATGGTGTGGTTGGGACAATGTGGAGCATTTCAGATATGCATGGGCCAGAGTTTGCAATGGAGTTTTATCAGTACTTGCTCATGAAGAAGAGGGCATCACAGGCATTGGACAGTACTCAGGCTGCCTATGCCTTGGATCATGCTGTGAGGAAAGTTCGAGAAAGTCTTGGACAAAGTGACACTTCATTTTTGACATGGGTTCCTTATGTGCACTTTGGCTATTGATATTTTCCTTCAAGTTGATTTGCCATTTTTACTACAATTTTGCTACCCACTTGTACAGTATTTCATGAATTTATATTTTATGCTTTTCTCATTTGCAGATTTATGCCCAGTTAGTATTCAAGAAAATGTGCAGGTAATGAATCATGTCAATCTAGTTTTTTCCCAATCAACATTCAAAAAATTTCATCAAAGATCTTCTTGCTTACTATTTCTGAGTCTTTTACTATATCACATTTTAGCAAACACCACAAAGGACTCTTCAAACCAATATTGGGAGTCCTGATGCCTTTTTTTCTTCTTCATTTTTCACTTTTTCATATTATCATATCATAATCTCTCCTTTTTCCAATACATCCAAATGACTCTTAGTACATTTTCCACTTTCTCTACTCTATCTAAGATCTATTTCTGTACTATAAATACTGCTGTAACTTGTAGTGTTGGACTGTAGCCTAGGTCAGGATGTCTTTCATTCTTCACGTCATGTGGCTCTGTGCTTCCTTATATACCACACTTCGCCTCTTTTTCCTTTTCTCCTCAGTTGTCACTTTCTTCATTCCAGAAACTGAGGACCATGCCCTGTCATGTCTAGCCCCTTAGGTCTACAGGTTATGGCCCTGCATAGACTATTGACTCAACAAGGTGTCTTGGGAATTTTTCAAACTCATTTTCTTTAGGTCCTCGAGCCCATTTGGCTTTGCCAGTGCACATACATTTGACTTTGCCTGCTTTTTCGGATTCTGAGCACGCATACACATGCACCCCATGTACCAGACTCCTCCTCACAACGAGCAGACTGAATGGGGAGGCTCAACACCAACCACAATCTTCTTCAATATCCTCGATTGGTAATTATCTTCAGCAAACTCTCATTGGGCAACAGGGACCTGCCAATAGAAACCAGGCATCCAGTATGAATCCTTCATCCCAGGTTCCCTTTTTGGCTTTGTATTCTGACAATTTATTCAACCCCTCCTGTAGGGAACCTTTAGTTCCTTCAATACAAAAATTTTCTCTAGTAGAAGTTCATTTTTCTCAAAATTCCAGCGCATATACTCAGCCTCCTAATACTTTTCCTTGTGTACAAACTTTTTGTCCAGATATTCCACCTCATTTTCCTCCAGTACTTCACAGTGCCCCACAGATTCCATCTGGAATCCACTGGAATCACCAGAATCCACAGGAATGGCACCGGAATAGCTTGATTCCTCTGGAATGGCACTGGAATGGCACCGGAATTTGTCACAAGGGACTCATAAGTGGTCCTAAACTTACTTAATTTGCTATATTTGATATACGAGGTGTATTTCTTATTATTTATCTTATTTTATGCACAATTTAAATTAATGTACACTAATTAATATATAGGAAAGGAAGGAAAAAAAATACACCCCCCATTGGGGGGTAAATGATAAGAAACGGGGGAGGCATGAGTTTCACGTTACCCCCCGTTTGTTGATGCTGCTGGGAGGAAATACCCCCCATGATAGGGGGGGCAAATGAAAGGAAACAGAGGCGGTGTGTGGGTCACCACCCCGTTTGTCAATGCTGTAGGGAGGAAATACCCCCCCCCAAATGAGGTAAACAACAAAGAAACGGAGGCGGCGTGGTTTCAGAAATGAAGAGAAATGGGGGCAGCATGAAGCTGCCCCCATCATCTACCTGTCAGAAACATCGAAATGGAGCAACGGGTGGGTATCCCACCACTCCATCGTCAACGCTGCAGGTGAAGAGTTCCCCCCGAATGCCGGGGGGGATAATCGAGCTCAAATGAGGCGGCGCGAAGTTTTTGCACCGCCTCGTTGGCTTCTGGTATGAAAAACAGGGAAGGAGGGGGGTCGTACAGCCCCCTCCTTCGCCCGCCGTTTCCCTGCATCCTCATCCCCCCTTCCCTAGCCTCATCGCTCCCTTTCCCCACCTTCCTCGCTCCTCCTCGCTCCAACCCGTCGATTTCGGTGGCCATTGCGACTTGTCGGCGTCATTGGCGGTGGTGACATGGCAGGCACGCTTGTCGTTGGGGGTTGTCGTCCATGACGTGGTGTACGTGCTGGTTTGGGGTGATGATGTGGCAGATGGGGGTTGTCGGCGGCTGTGACATGGCATACGCAGGCCCTTTCACCGGTGATGTTGCGGTTCGGGGTTGCCATTGGCAGTGAGCGAGGTGGCGGGGGATTTGGGTGGTGACGTGGCGTGTTGTTTGCCCACATCCCTCGAGGAGGGGAGGGGCAAATGCGGGGGGATGTCAACGGATGTGCCGGTGACGTGATGCAGTGGGCGGGCGTCAGCGTTAGCGATGAGCGCGCCCTCGCTTGGCCCGTGCGGGCATTTGCGAGGGGCAGGGGCGACAGCGGCGGCGGGTGGTTGTTGGTTGGTGGTGGTAAGAGGCAGAAGAGTGATGGGGCAATGTTTGGCAATGGGTGGTTGCCAAACATTGCAATTATTAGTAATCAGGCACTTAATTATTAATTCAATTATAAATTAAACTACATTCCGGTAAAATTATTCCGGTTGCATTCCGTTCCGGTGCATTCTGGGGAACATTCCGGTATCAATTCCGGAATGCCTGGAATCTGCTGAAACAAGAAACCACAGGAATGGCAATATTGGCAAAGCCCCCTGCCAATTTCCATTCCTCCGGAATCACTGGAATCTGGCAGGAATCTGTGGGGCACTGATAAGACCTCTTTTCCTCTTGCTTTTCCTATTAACTCTTCATCATGGCCTGGATCACATACTCGAGCTGTGACTAGTGATTGTCAAGGGTTTTGAAACCCGCACGGGTTACGGGTAGGGTACAGGCGGGTACGGGTATGGGTACAGATTTCTGTACCTGCCACCTACAAAACAAGCTCTAGAACATCCAAAATGGATGAAAATTGGCAGAGATATGGTCAAAACAATAGGAAATACTGTTTTGCACATATCTCAGTCATTTCTGGGCTGTTTTGGCTGTTCTTGGGCTCAAAAACCCATAGGGTTGCGAGTAAGGGTCCCTGGGGTAAGAGTACGGGATGGAAAAAAAAACCCCAGGGTTACCTGCGACAATCACTAGCTATGACAGCTCCCCCAGCTCCTTCTTTGCCACTACCTTTTCGCAATATTACAAGTTTTCCCATTCCAGTTTTCAACTCGTTATTGATCCAACTACCTTATTCCCCTCTATCAGGAAAAAGGGGTTTGGTCCTAAAGAAACCCAGGTTGCTCTGGGTGTCTCTAGAGACTCCAAAGACATCAAAGACTCAAAGTCACCCAGGTTCGCCCCAAAGCAAAGTCCCCCAATGTTCAACTTAGCCAAAGCACCCCCAAAGCATTGTCAAAGCATCCCAGAGTATTCCCAAAGCATCTTCAAAGCATTCCTAGAGCATCTTCAGGGCATTCCTAGAGCATCTTCAGAGCATTCCTAGAGCATTCCTAGATCACTTCCAGAGCACTCTGAGCAACTTAGAATGTGGGCTTTTCTTTCACTTCATAGCATTTATAGAATAATATAAAAAAATAATATTAGAATTTATCCTGTAAACATACAATATAAACAATATATATTTAACCTACTACCCTCCTGATAGATACTAGTATAGATTGTACTGGTGACTGGGGTGGTGGAAGAGGTGGAGGTGGTTTGTTCACATCATAAAGCACTGTAAATAGACATAAGATGAGTTAAAATAGTAATAATAAAAATAAAATGGCTTACGATATTACACAGAGTGGAGGGTGGTGGCAGATGCTGGGGAAGCATCCTCAACACTCAACATTGAATGAAGTGGCAGTGGTGGCAGATGCCAGGGGAAGCATCCTTAATGGTCAACATCAAATGACGTGGAGGTGGTCTAGTGTCAATTGAATTATTAGACAGATTATGTAACATAGATAGAAAACTGCTTTACTCAGCCAGCCTGGCAGACGCTGGGGAGGCATCCTCAACACTCAACTTAACATGGCAGAGCAGAGGACGGTGGGGAAAGTGTCCCTGATGCTCCATGTCAAGTGACATGGCAGAGTGGAGGGTGAAGTGGTCGGCGCCAGGGGAGGAAACATCCTCAATGCTTAATATCAAGTGACATAGCAGAGCGGAGGGTGGCAGGCATCAGGGGAAGCGTCCTCAACACTCAATGTTGAGTGATGTGGCAGAGCGGAGGGGCCAAGGTGATAATCCTTGATACTGCTCATCAAGGGTAAGGGGAGGGGTCAGCGTCCATATTGTTTGAGAGGCAAGGAGGGTCTCACCATCCTTATTAATGAGGTTGAGGGGGGATGTGCTGGCAGTTTCGAATGCAGCCCACATCTTTTGAGGAAGGGGCACATGCAATACTTTTCATTCCCCCACTGATTTCCCCTGGAATCCGGGGGGAATCCACCTTCAATTCACTATCAAAGACATAATTTAAAGTCTACATACTTTGTGTAATCACTTATATAAGGGCCTTGCCCTAGTACACATGTTTAAAGTATATATTTTATTTTTAATATATCAAATATTTGAATTAAATTAAATACATTCCCCTCAATGGGGGGGATAAAGGAGGCGGCGTGTGGAATACGCGCCGTCCCCGTCGTCATTAACGACAGTGGAGAAAAAAACCCCCAACAAAGGGGGGGTAAACGAAGTTAAACGAGGGGGTGGCGTGTGGGTTATACGCCGCCCCATCATTTTTAAAAGAATCCCCCCCATCGACGGGGGGGGGTGAATAAGTGGGAATGGGGTGGTATGTGGGTTACACACGCCGCCCCCTATCGCTGACACCATGGAAGCGAGGGGTAGGAATGAGGAGGCGTGCATACGCGCCATCCTCCACCCCCCATCGTCGTCGTCGTCGAACACTACGGAGGACAACGACGCACCCATCAGGAAAAGGCCACCTAGCTCTGGCTGTCTTTAGATGCTTTAGCTGTCCTAGAGCATCCTGAGACATCCTGGGATGTCTTGGGATGTCTCAGGATGCCCTAGGACT
>Ga0307517_10001125_pt1 | contig 45168 bp, 43 predicted proteins | sample 23_EM_MG_FD_194515 | JGI IMG/M metagenome (GOLD analysis project Ga0307517, IMG submission 194515) | Populus trichocarpa ectomycorrhiza microbial communities from riparian zone in the Pacific Northwest, United States - 23_EM | ecosystem: Host-associated > Plants > Roots > Unclassified | place...
CTAGCTAGTTGTGAAATTTTTGAAAAGGGGGAAACCCAGTCTTCAATTACTACTCTTTATGAATAAAGAACGAGTAGGGAGAAGAGGAGGGGGGGGGGGGGGGGAGGAGATAATGGGAAAGACAATCACGGGTTGAAGATGAGATATAATGAGAAAAACAAGCACCAAACACAAAGAAGAGATCAGCAAAGAGCGCAAATGGAGAGAAAAAAAGAAGTAAAGAAAACCGAGAACAGGACTCCATTTCCTGATAGCTATCCTACTAGATCTAGAAGGGGATACCGAGAAAGAGATATAAAATGCAGCAGCCGAAAAGCTACCACACCCCCTCCTTTCCCACTTTTGCCTAGCATAGCCTAGAACACACCTAGTCTACCCGCCCAACAACTCATTAATCGCGCCCTGGACGCTCCCGCCACTCCTACGCAGTGCGGCAACGTTCCTATCAAAATCGTAGAAACCCATGTCATTGAGTTGTCGCAGTTGCTCTGCATATCTCTCCTCTGGGGGCCTATTATCAACCGGGGCAGCCGCGGCTGCTTGAGCCCGCAGCGCACCTGCAGCACCCAAATGCCCGTTGGCGCCGAGGAGAATTGCGAGGGGGTTATTGTTGCCCGCAAGAGGATGGTTGGGTGGGAGAGGTTGATCAGGTGCTCCGCTGGCGGGGCCACCGGTGGAGCCGCTTGGCTGTCCACTACTACCGCCACCCATTGCTCCGAAGATGGAGTTTAAGGTGTTCGGATCTAAGCCCTGAGGAATGCCGCCACTGCCTGGTGCTTGACCTGGTGAGACTCCTAGCCCTTGCAATGTTAGCACTGACACCACTATGGGAACTGCAGGGCAGTCAGGGGTATAGCCCACCTGGCGCCCCCGCGCGAGGCGGCTGTCCACCGAAGAGCGCAGCAAGCGGATTGCCTCCAGCCGCGCCGGACAAAAAGGGATTCGGCGGGGGTGGTGAGCCAGCTGCTGCGGGATTAGGGGTGGACCCCGCTGGCGCAGATCCTGCTGGTGAGTCGGGGGCTGGGGTAGTATCAGTTCTCCCAGGTTCCGGGAAAGAAGCCGCGCCGCCCAAGCCGCCGAAACCACGACCAAAGCCACCACTCATTTGAGACATTGAGCGGATCACTTGTGGGTTCGACATCAGCTGACGGAACAAGTCTGACTGCATCATTTGCCTAACCTCTGGTCCAAGTTGTGAGAGCATAGGGTTCGAGGCGAGGATATAGTCGAGAATCTGGGGGTTTGACAACAGATCATTCATGGTGGACTGAAATTGGGGATTGCTCATGGCCTGGGCAAGCTGCTCTGCATCTGGTGGCGGGCCCATCTAGATTGTTGTGAAAATATTAGATTAGCCGATTGAAAAAGGCCCCCGAACCTGGGGAAGGCTGATAAGTGATACGGTACTGAGACAAAGACTTACCCCTCCATCGGGACCAAACATATCTGCATTCGGCAACTGAACATGTCCCGCATATCTAGCACCAGTCAGCCCCGCAAGTGGGTTATTCCCTGTCCCTGCAGCGATATTGGTGGGCACAGTCGGCCTTGCGTCTGCTCCACCGGTAGTGGGGCCGCTGCTTGAGGCACCACCCCTCGCGGTGTTCGAGGCAGCTCCTTTGACCATGTGGATAGTATGACCAGATTGTAACTTGTAAGTGGCCAGTGTCTCTTCATCCTTCATGACGCGCCCCGAGTAAATAAGTCTTTGCCTGTCTGCCGCGATATCGGACAGCTCGGCAAGCTTCGTCTTCAAGTCGGCAACCGAGGTTGTCGGAGCGAGCGAAACGGTATACTTAGTATCGTTTGAGGACTTGACGGAGAATGTAATAGGAGTGGAGGATTCAGAGGATGGGGATGGCCCCTTTGTGGATTGTTCACCGGAGGACATTTTTACCTATGGTCAAGTTGCGATGATGGAAACGGAGCGCGGAGCTTGTGGCGAGAAGAGTTTGAAGGGGTTGTGGGCGGGAAAATTAGACCAGGACTTATTTTCAGGTAGAAAAGAGAAGGGGAAACAGAGACCGTCGATGAGGGGACAAGTTGGATGAGGATGGTGGGGAGAAGCTGACGTCGGGGGGAGGGGTGGTGGTTGCGAGTTGGTTAACCAGGTGAATGACGCTTGGTGGCAGGGTTTGCCTGATAGTTGTAGCAGCCACTTCTCTTCTTTCGACAGTCGGAAGGGAGGGGAAGAAGGTCTTAGAAAGCAGGCAAGCAAGCACAGCCACACTCGCCTTTACTCGAGTACTATTTTTTCTGTGAGTGAAGGAAGGCTCAGCATAACTAAAAATCCCACCATACTTGTGGATTCTTCGACCATAATAAGGAAGACATTTCTCCTTTTGGACTCATGAAAAAAACAGGATTTCCCCCCAAACCGTCCGCAGCCAAACGACGGCGCTCAGCCAACGGTAATTAAATTTACGGGGAAAATTGAGAAGTGCGTGTGCAATGCCGGTAGGCTACCGGTATACAGTTCTTGTACCTGAAAAATGCCAAATTTCAAACCTCCAGGGCTCCTCAGAAGTAACTTTTAATTCACTCGCAGTCTTTTCCCTCTATCTAATATGTACTGAAATGCTTAGGTACCGTAGACAAGGTAAAGATTTTTGAAATATCAACTTTCGGATGAGCTATAAGGGCCCAAAGACCGGGCGTAGGGGAATCCAAATATCACCCCGCCGACAGTCATTAACCTTGATAACGGGAAGTCAACCGGGTTGGGATACAAATCAAAGAAGCATTACTAAGCACACTGGTTCCTATCATACCTTCAAACTTCTATAGCCGACAGATACATTACGATCTATTGCGTTGACAACCTTCACGACGCGGCCAATGCCGGCAGGTCGCTCTCCGGGATACATACCCCTCCGCATCATAGTCATCAAGGAAGAACGCTCCCCTCCAACACCTTATCACAGTAATCTCCCATAGTACTGCAGGTGCTCCGGTTAAAGGCTTCTCCACACAGTTTCTCTCTGGCACACCGAGGTAGCAGAATCGGCTGTATCATACTGACCTCAGCTTAGCTAATCATGCAAAGGCAAGCAGAGCACTGATTACTGCAAAACGGTGGACCTTCAACTCAGGGCCTGGTCAATATAAACGGAGATAATGAATGCAGTTCCTCAACAGGCTATCCTATTACAATAGAAGAGTTACGAACCGTCCCGTGTTCAGGCAGGCAACGGGAACCACCGGTGGTCAAGCGAACAACCTCCCAGTTTTCCCACCTAATGTTCCTCTCAGGCCCACCCCCACCAAAGCACCTACCAATACCTCAAAGCAGACCTGAGCGATCAAGGAGAAAAGCACGAAGCCAATCTATTAATTGAAAAGAGCGAGCGGTCACAGTTGCTGACTGCACGGCGCATGGCCCTGCGGAAGGAATGATCGCCATACCGATCTAACGGGAGTACAGCTCAAGCAAAAGGCGCGAGCGTGAGCCACCTGTGTGCTCTCCCTCGTAAAAATGCTAAAGGTGTATTCTTATTCTCTCGAACAGGTTAGTGCTGAAGCTAGCAAAATCCCCACAGGAGTCAAAATCCTCGGACAACTACGCGATTATGCCCAGCGCCAGCTAAGAGCACAAGGTTAAGAACCTTTTCATGCCGGAATGACCGAGAAGGTTAACAAAGGCTCCAAAATCTAACAGGAGTCGGTACTAGTCCTTCAAGCAGAGGTCCTCTTGATGCTATATCTAACCACACAGCCGGTGAGGGCTCATAATGAAGATACCCAAGTCAAGAATCTCCGACTCAATTTTCGGGCAGCCTGACGTTCATTTGGTATCTGAGGATTCATACACCTCGACACTTAAGGATTAACTTACATAATATCTGATGCCTTCTCTGCTTTTCCATCTTAGTCAGTTCTATGTGAAAGTTCGGGATACGGCCGCATATGCCTAAGTCATGGGGTGTTTACTGACTTTGCATTCCATGGAAAGGCGCGAGCAGTATACCCAATAGTTGATAGACGAATTTTACCATTCGGAGAGCCTAACCAGCTCAAATCAGCCTAAATGCTTCTAGGTTAGCCCTACCGCAAGTGGCCCTCATCTTCCTTGGATCGCACAATTCCCTCTCGAATGGCTCTCGTGGCAGGGCAAGATAACCAGGATAATCCCCCAAGATATATCATAGTACACCTATTCGAAAGAACCACACTTTAGTGCCTTGGAGATTGTCATATAAGTTTATCCTTCCTACTCTTAAGATCCCAAGCAAGCCATGGTGGTGTCAATGTCGCGAGTTATTGGCATAATAGTCGAGGAAGGCCAACTTGCTTCCTAATACCCCAACTTATCCAAACTACAGAAGCAGTATCAGTGGTAGATGGGAGTAAACCAGAACCAATACACATAGGCCCCTATCCCAGACTTCGCAAACGGGATGCTCAAGCCTCATGACAATCTCTCTCTCCGTGAATCGCTCTCTATATTCACCGATTATCACTCTACTCCACTCACAAACCCCGCACCTCCTCGCTTCAGGGTTTTGTTAGTATTATATAAACAAGATGCCCTTTGTGGAAGGCATAATATGATATTCCAAATAAATAAATAAATAAATAAATTAGTAGAAAGAACCCCCTCCCCTTAAAGTATCATTCGGTATGATAACAGGCCAGCAGTGGGGGCGACACAATTCCCCCAAAATTTGACTCATCACTAGCAACCAACCAACCTGGATTACTCGGGTGAGGGAGGAAATATTAGGACCAGCAAGGGTTGTAGTGGTGGGTGGAATTACTCGAATTAGTAGTCATCTTACCTTTTTTAGTTCTCCCACGCCCCTTCCAAGGTGTATATGCACAGGCCACTGCTACCCCTGCTTGTCCCAATAGCTCCCTACCGTACACCCAGTATGTACCACCCCACTAATACATCAATGACAAGCAAAACATGTTTCCTCCCAAAACCGTATGCCACCAAAGGAACCAAAAGTATACTACCGCATTACCTAGTCTTCTCCGCCTGCCGCTGTAATCTTTCTCAAATTCGCAATACAACGCCTTCACTTAACCCTTTATGGCCAAAACCAGGCCCATTTTGGACTCTTCCTGACTGTATTGGATGTTTTGCCTCAGCCCCTAACTTTATTTCAACCTACTACTAGAAGCAGGCATGGTATGTTAGGCCAATCCATTATCACCCAGTCCCCCCTGGGCAATCACCACGAACCATCCAACCCATTAAGCTTTTTTTTCAAGTTTACCACTCCCAGAGACCTACACCGGGAAGGCGTTCGAATGGGCAAATATCACGAGATCATATCCCAGGCACCACCACCACCACCACCACCACCACCACCTCCTCCACCTCCTCCTCCCCTTCCCCCTTCCCCCTTCCCCCTCCTCCCCCACCACCTTCACTAAAACCCACCCCAGCCGCGCCATGATACCCCCCTCACACTATAACCCCAAAATACCCCCTTCCATCTCCCCAATAAACAACCAACTCCTTACTAGGCACACCTACCCCTGCCCAGAACGCAAGTACGATATCACGAAACACTACCCGTAACAGCCATCCCGGGGATATATAATAATAATAATGGATTCAATCATGCATCGTTCCAACCTTACTGTGCTAACCAACTGACCAACATAACATAGCCCAGTACCGTAATTCCATCTTCCCGTTCCATGCCCATCCCGGCTGGATGTAGACTTGACATTTGACATGGTGGTGCAGGACCACGCCGTTGGGAGGATGATGGGTTGCTATCTTGTGTGTCCCCTTTTTTGTTGACGAGAAAGCTTGGTTGGAGGCAGCTGGGATGTCTGGGGGGGGGTATGACTGTTCTGTGCATTATCTATCTATTTCTCTGCGTCTGGAATCGGGAGACACTCCTATCTAGAAGGGAAAGCATTGTGTCGTACCCGACGCTATGGCATCAAACTATCGCGAGTGCATCATACGGTAGGTACTGTACAGTACACACGGTACATTCCCCGACCGAATACCTCGAGAAGAAGAGGGAAAATACTTCACAGTAACTACCAAATCGAGGACAGACAGAAAAATTACCCCACCTCTCCTCAACCACATAAAGTCACTTACTCACTCCCGCCAATAACAGAAATCCGGCAAAACCCTACTACTTACTAACCACCACCACCACCACCACCACCACCACCACCACATCCCAACCCCAATCCAGCAAGCGGCTCAAGCTGCTCAAACCACCCACTCACACAATCCCTTCGACCAAACCTTCCACCCATCCACCCACCCAAACTAACCCGACCCAAAACACACAATCCCCAAACCACCCCACAACCGCTCTGCAGTCGCAAAACCAAAACTCAAGACATCAACAACACCCCATACCAATACCAATACCAATACCAATACAAGCCACCCCACAACCGCCGCACCAAAGCCCCACTACCACCACCACCAAACCAACCAACCCGTAGCTAACATGGTAACTTACACTACACTACAGTACGGTACATTCCAGTAACCTACGGTACTAAACGCGCGCGCGCCAATCCCTGAACCCAGACGGGCAAAGCGCAGTCAAGCCGAACCGAGCCGAGCCCGGCGCTAAGGCACTATATGTACTAGTTCCGGTTAGGATGTAAGCAATAGTTACCGACCTCATGCGCCTCCCCTTTTGAGTGCAGGTGGGGTGGGTGGTTGGGTTGGGGGAGGAGGAAGGAAGTTGGCTGTTCGGATCGAATCGAACTGGGTTGGGGTTGGGGTTTTTTATGCGTGGCGTGATTCATTCAACTGGTGAGGGCGTGTCGGGACGTTTTTTTTTTCGATGGTTATGCGCTATGGGTGTGGAAAGAGGTACGGTATCAGTGCTTGCTTGGCGACTACGGTGCGATGCTAAGGGTGGTAGGAGGAGGAGGAGGAGGAGGAGGGGGGGGGGTTCTGGTGCGTTGGGTGTTTGACGCGTCGGGTCTCATCTCGTTTCCATTCCATTCACTGTGTCATGAGAAGAGGAAATTTGTTCTTTCGGTATGGTTTGGTTCATCCCCTAGACTTCCCCTTTATTGAGGGTAGGTGGGTGCGATGAGGTAAGGTAAGGTAATCTTTTTAAGTACAAAAGTATGAGTGCAAAACCGGTATCTAGGGAGAATATATACATTGAATTGTAGTAAAAAGGGAAAAACACCGTTTAGTATAAAATGAAAGCAAAAAAAGCAACACCTGCCGTTGTATAGAATAGAGATATGGTAGTATGGCACCTCTTTCGAATGAATGTGAGGAAATTGGTGAGTGAGTAATGATTGTAGTTGTCGTAGGGGAAAGGGGTGATAATACGGGTAGTATATACACGAGGATGTTAGAGACTGTTTGGGTCTCTAAAAGAAGGGGGTAGGAGGCAGGAGTTAGGAGTTAGAAGTAATAATGAAAGGACCGTCAAGAAGGCATAAAATAAAATACAAGCCCAAGATTCAACTATGAATCCCGTGCAAGTAAAGAAAGGAAGAAGTGAAACGTTATGCAAACGCAACGATACCGGTAAGCTTAAGGAAATCCCACCCCTTCCAAAACCAAAACCCGAGGGGGATAAGGAAGAAAGAAAAAAACCGTGATCCAATCCGTTAAGCGACCTCAAGCAGAAACAAATTTGAAAAACGCTAAGAAAATAAGGAAGGGAAAAGTAAAAATAAATTGTTTGCTTCGCTGCTGCCAGCTCCACCCCTTAATGCCCTATATGCTATGCCATGCATGATCGATCCCCGTAGTGAAAAAATGAAAATCCCATAAGAAAATTGATGCTCCGACCGCCAGACCGGTTTAAAGAAAGAATAAAGAATAAAGTTAAAGTTCATCATATTAGATAAATGGTTTTGTGCAAGAAACGAAGTGAAGTGCTGTACAAATTTCGATTTGATCCTTTCTCTTTTTCTTCTTTATACTTTGGCGGCGCCATTGGCGGGTTTTGGGCGTTCGGGGACCTTCCATGGCATGCAGACGATCTCACCATCTGTGTAGGCCCAGAAGTAGACGACGATCCCGACGAGATAGTAGATTGCTGCATTGGTGCCCTGGTACAGGAGCGCGGCGCAGAGGACGCTGATAGGGTAAATGACGAGCCTCGCGGCGATGCTTCGGTGGAAGGCGGTGTTGGGGATGAGCAATGGGAGAGGGTATTCCCAGCATACGCCGATTATACCCATCACTAGATTGAGGGTTTGAAGGGCGGGGACTGGTTTGACAGCGGGGTCGAGAGACCTAGAGAGAAGCGAGTTTGTTAGTTCATCTGTTTGTGAGGTGAAATGATTGATTGAGTAGCAACTTACTTGGTCCACATATCCCAGAAAATCTTGGGCCAGAAGTACCCGTGAAGGCCAGCTACAATCTGGTATGTTGCTGCTGTGAGGACGATGAGGCGGGCCAAGTGGTTCTTGATGAGCTTTCCCATTTTGTTGGAGTTCGAATTGTAGTTTTTTTTTTGTAGGTTTTAAGAGATTTTGTAGTTTTTTTTCTTTCTTTCTTTCGGTTCTTTCTGTTTTCGATGTGTGCTAAGCTTTCGATCGCGAAGGGGGGTATTAAATGGATTCGGCGAAAAAAGCGGCGAGCTAGCGTCCCTCTTTCGAAATGTATAGGCTACCGTACCGGTACGGCAGAATAGTCGATCAACTTCGTTTCACGGAAATTAGCCGAACTGTCGGGAACGGTGCGGATTGTAGAGAGTTCAAAGAAAGTGTTTGAATTCTTCCTTCAAGAGGGGATGTGAGTTTTAAGATGGAGGGAATACTGGAAGAACAAGTGCGCCAGGCACAGGAACGAACGTATCGTAGATATATAAACGACGGGCAACCTCAAGGGAAAAGCGAGACTCCGGTAGTACCGGTGTGATTGGCTATTGCAGATGATGAGATGCTTGTGTGCGTGACGGATAAGGCAGATTAACCAAAGAGCGGGGGAGTACAAAATTAGAACTGCCGAGGGGAGGGATGTGATTGGGTGGTTGGCAAAGACAACAGCAGCAACAGGCGAATCGCTTGCCAGTATTGGTGCGGGTAAAAAAAGAGCGAAATGCGAAAAGAATAGTAAGTAATACAACAAAAATTGAGAGAAAAAAAAGAAAGAAAAAGAGCGAGCCTGCGGTAGAGAAAAGAAAAAAAAGAGAACCGAAATAGATGGGATGAAAAAGAAGTGAAAGATACAAAGTTAGCACACAAAAAATGAGTTGGGAATAGAATGAAGAGGCAAGGACATCCGAACTTCTCGACAACTGGAGGTGGGAGATGGGAATAGAAAAAGGCTTTGAAGTGGAGCAGGCCCCACCGGTCACTCGGACTCTGTTTACGGGGGTTGAGTGGTCCAAAACGAGGAGAACCCTCGTGGGCTGGCTTGCATAATGTTGTCCATGGATCCTAAAACGGAAGAGTGTCTGATGCTATAACGGTAAAACTGCATGGGTTTCACACCACCCAGTTCTTGTGAGAGTCCATTCTCGTCCACCTCGCTTAACCTCCAGAGACAAGGATATTTGACACTTGAAGCCAATCCTTGAGGAAGAAGTGTAAATCACTCATCATCTCCCGCCTCTTCCCACACCTCATTTTGAATGGAGAGATACGACTGGTGGGCCGTGTGGGATATCCATGTGCGGTGTTGGTTGATGTGCATCGGCACAACCCCTCCACCCACATCTCACATTTTCACCCATCCGTCAATCAGATTGCCCAACCGCCTCGCCTCCAAATTTCACTTCTCGATGGGGTGAAGAATGGAACCCGGTAATGGTGCTTTATTTTAGAAGGCTGGTGGGGTCCACCAATAGTATTTGTGAATCGAGGTGATACAAGTACCTCTCTTCCCCCTCATCCCAGTCCGCGCTGTGGATTGGATGGAGAGAACAAAGTCTAAATTCGTCACACCCTTTCGGTAGAGGGGGCCGAGACATGAACCATTGGCTCAGCGAGGATTCCGCGAGATTCTGCTTGTTGGATTTTGTTTATAGTGACAAGGGTTAGCCACAGCTGCCAACAGTCGGGGACGCCGGAAGAGCGAATCCGTGGATCAAGCATGGGGGGGAATAGTTCTCTTGCCTACTGTACCTGCTTTAATGGGTCTCCCACGTGAACGACACTCGATACAATTAATCCTCACCCCACGTCGTCATACGAGCACAAGAAACGGCCACGGTAGCAGCAGTCAGCCACTCGAGTCTCCAGTTCCCAGTACAGTATCAGTACAAATGATTGAGGAACCGTGATACAGTACTCTTGGGGCCAGGCGTTATTACTATCACAATGGTCGCTTTGTCTGTCAACGTTCCTCACCCGTTTGTGTGCTACAAGGAGCTTCAGATACAGTATGTCAAACAGAATACCGGTCACCTGCCTAAATAAATTACAACCTGCGGGTTTGAGTTATTACGGGATATCTCATCTTTCGGCTAAATCTGGATACCGTAAGAACTCGAATAATTAGGCCCGAGGCTACTTGTAAGACGTCCGAAATTCCCTCTCTCGGATAGCGGGGCGAACGCACAGCGAAAACTGACCCCGAAAACCGAGCTTAAGGCAGAATGGAAAGGAAAAAAGAGCCAGACCGTATCATACCAGCAAAGGCAACTCCAACGCCCTGGCCTCGGGACCAATTATTCGAGTTCTTACGGGTATTTTAATGGCTCAAACCTCCTGAGGTACTTGTTATGGTCCATAAGTACCGCTCCCGAAAGCGGGGAGTATATTTCGCATGGGCTCTCGGACACGGACAAATATTTCGCCGTATATTTATTTAATCCCGTGTTCTCGGGCACTACTCGAGTAATGGGCCGAGACAAGTACTGTTCTTGTAACTCTCACAGGCTCTTTCCAAATAATATATTCCTCGTTTCTATACCGACGATAAGAGCTCCAAAATATCGACACTGCATCCATAACAAAAGGCGATTTACTTTAGGTATAAAGCTAGTCTTTTTTAAGCCTGTATAACAAATTTGCCAGATATTTCATCAGGTACCCAGTGGGCTATGGCTGCTTAACAAACCAAGTTTGTGATATGATTGAGTTTCCACCTTATCAACAAAGCATCTTTACAGCACCAATTTTGTAATAGTAGGTTAACCGTTTCTAGCTGCGCCAAGCTTTCATGGAATAGCAAAGGAAGCCAAGTTTTTTCCTACCTTTTAAACTTTGAATACTTACTGTTGCTCGCACAGGAATTCCCCTGCTCACCCCTGAGGTAGTGTGAATAATTTAGTGTGGGAATGCTCTTTGACGTTGAGACGGCTGTTTTGCCTGAAGTTTTAGAGTACAGCAGTGCACAGTGAGAGGTTGAGATTCTTGAGACGCTCGCGGTATGATGGGAGGGGGGGGTTGTTGTATGGGGCTTGAGTGCTCGGTAAGGCGTGAACACCCCCGTTGCAAGCCACGACCTCTATTTTCTCCTCCTCGTCGGTGGCGGTGACAAAGTTGAGCGCCTCGAATGTCTCCTAACAGGGTGCTGACTTGCAGATGTTGGGCACGTGAGGGGTAAAATTACGTTACCCCAAAAGGTACTTGTTTCGCGGGCGCTTGCAAGGGAGGTTGGAATGTACCAGTGCTCGAGTGCAGCATCATAGCCCGACCCAGAGTTCCTTTTCTTCTCACTCACCAGTCCAGCCTTGCCACACCTTACCATTACCGCAAGGTGCCATACCCATACCTTAGGACTGGAATTTAGGAAACCCCGAAGCTTGCAAGAGATGCTAGGTGGGATTATGATGATTCCGGGTTACTGGCCTTTCTCCACTTTTTAGTGGTTGTGGGGCGGCGGGGGAGTAAGGGCTATATGATATCACGGGCAAAGTGCCTACCGGTACATGTGCCTGGGGGGGGGGGTGCTCTTCGTGTTACTGCGACTTTACTCGTAGAAACTCTTGAGGAACTAGGGTTGAAAAACCCGTTCTCTGTGACATAGACACACCGTAGGCTATTACTGGTATGGTGGCAGTATGTGATCCTGGAATTATTCCTGGTCTTTAGGGTCGGCTGTTGGTTTTTGAGGGCAAGGAGGGTCCTTAGGGACAAAGCCTCACTCAAGTACGAGTACGGTACCCCTAGTGTCAGGTATTTTTCTTTTTAGTAGTTCCGCAAGTGGCAAAGAAACAGCCTTCCCTCGCCCCCGAGAGTTTCTATAATCGCTATATCGGCATACCGGTACGGTAATTGGTGTGATAGATGGGTGGGAATCGGGGGAAGAGATGTAGTCCTCCAAATCGAATAACACGATGGGTGTAGAGAGAGCAGACAGACAACAAAAACTAAGAATAGAAGGATATGGTTCGGGGGGATGACTATCGCAGACTTACTGTGTTTATTGAAAGCGGTTGGGGGCCCCGGTGCGTGCGGATAGGGGAGCCTGGCTGCGAAGAGGGGAACCTGGAAGCTGGGCTTTACGATATCATCAAAACCAGGGCAAATATGAGGTGCGGGATGGCGTACTATACTCGTACCGGTATGTTGTACGAGTGCCGTGGTCATTATGAGGGGGTTTTGAACAGGCCCCTCATGCCGTATTGCACAACAATTGTAATTTTCTTAGGTGTGTGTGGAGTGGTGGTGAGGATATTTATCGCGTGGTATTATACTTGAGCATAAGATGGTTGTGTTGGGGTGCAAATGTTCGATAATATCGTATCTGTGTATGCGGTGTCGGAGTTGGGGTAACGTGCAACCCTGGACCCTGGTCGGTTATCAGCACTTTCGGAAGGAAAGGGTGTGGCTGCTGTCGGACGGAATTGGTTGGCATGCTCGGCGGCGTACCTTGCTTTACTTTTTTCCCTTTCTTGGCATTGCTAAACTCGATGATTCTCGGCCAACCATCAAACGCCGGCCGCGATGCAACTGCACACTGCACACAAGCGAACCGAATTGACCTTTTCTTAGTAGCAGACGGCGGTCACTTGGTGAATTTTAATCTTCCTTTACTTGTATGCTTGTGTTGGGGCACTGTGGCCAGGCAGTCTGAGGGGCGAGAGTATACTTGGAATTATAATAATAATGATAATTATAATAATCATGGTTGCCATTGCCTCCCGGGCTGTATGTAACCTTTCTTTTTTTTCACTCACCACTCACCACTCTGTCCAATCTGATGCAGTCAACTTGTAGCTCCTAAGATGCCTTCCCCTAATCACCGTCCATCGATCCGTTCGCTTCCGTGACTGTTCGGGACGCAGTTAAGCTACTATACCTCCCAGCCCAGCCGACCCCTGTAAAGGTTTCACTCGCGGTATCAGCCAGCCTTCTCCAAACCCACCCCCAGAGAAGGATATCATCATGGCTCCTCCCGCCCCTTCTGCCTTCTGTCCCAGCACTCCTTCTACACTCCTTCCTAAAGACGACAGGCAATAGCCCCACTTCAACTCCTGACCCTTAAACAGTGAGCTTGTTGTCTGTGCGATCCCCCTCTCTGCTTCATATCCAGAACACTTTCCCTCGACCCCTTCATCGTGTTCCCCAGGTACATTCTGTAGCAGATTAGGCTTCAGAATCAAACATCACTTCCGTCACAGGAGGGCCTCCTCCTTCTCTCCCTCGTCATCTTGCCGTCCTTTAGCTTTATTCTCCTTACCTGGATCTGTGCTTCTACCCCGTGCTCCCAACACGGCTCGTCGGTTACCAGCGCCTGCATAAACTTGATCTTCTGTGTTGCCATTTTGGCCTGACAAGGGGGGAAACAAGGTTAATCCACCCAGCAAGCTTTTTTGAGCGTTCCAAATTATCATAGATATCCCCTACCCTCTTCTTGGTTTCCACTCTTTCACTCTTTCACCTCTTCTCACTTACTCACCCCCTCTCCTTCCTTCTCTCTTCCCTTCTTCCCACCGTTCTTTCTCTTTTTCTTTCTTGGTGGTCAACGCTGGTTTCGTCAGAGTAACGGGGGATTTCCGCTTTACTACTTCACTTTCGTTATTCTTATTCGTATCTCTACAATTTTGGTAGTTTTCTAATTTCCCATTTCCGCTTTTGCCTTCGTTCCAACAGTGCGAGCTCGACTTCATTTCTTGATCATTGTCCGATTGTACTCGTCGCTGGCCGACCTAATTGCCAACTGCAACCAAACAACTCCCAAGTCTAGCCGCCGACCACCACAACTGTTTTAGCCATTTCGCCCGGCGCTTGCCCTTAAAAGTCCGGCTTCCGCCCTCTGGAGATTTTGTGAGCCCGGAACTGATAAAAATCAATCAAGGAAAATGGGTCAAGAATCATGGTGGCATCGAGAGTTGACGGGGAGAAGATTGTTATTTTGGATATTTTGGTGGGGCACGCATTGGGGATTGTTCGCTTTTGGATGGTGGGTTCATTGAAAATTCGGCTTTGGTTCTGTTCGTTTTGCTGATTTTCGTTTAGGTGGAAGCAAGTCACTGATCCTAGACTGGCTGGTCTCAACACCCTTCAGTATTCAGTGTGGATGTCGCGAGGTGCTGGATTAGTTTTGTGTTTTGATGGTGGATTAATTGTATTGCCCATGTGCCGAAATATCTTGAGGGTTGTCAGGCCCAAGATCAAGTGGCTACCGTTAGACGAGAGCCAGTGGCTCCATAGGCAGACGGCTTATTCCTTGCTGCTCTTCAGTATCATTCACACACTCTCGCATTATGTCAAGTAAGAAGCTTGGCCTTGGTCTTTTTTATTATTACTATTATTATTAATGTCCCCAATTGCTAACCCCTTTTCGTAGTTTCTACAATGTCGAAAAGACCCAGATTCGACCAGTGACAGCGCTTCAGATTCATTATGCCCAACCCGGAGGAATCACAGGGCACGTTATGCTTTTCTGCATGATGTTGATGTATACGACGTAAGCATCCCTCATCCGGAGATCGAATGATCTTTTCTCATTCATCTAGTGCCCATCACAAAATAAGACAACAGTGCTTCGAGGCGTTCTGGTATACGCATCACCTTGCACTTATCTTTTTCCTTGCCCTCTATACCCACGCCGTTGGATGCTTCGTCCGGGACACACCTGAGCCATATTCTCCCTTCGCTGGAAATATCTTCTGGAAGCATTGCATTGGATACCAGGGTTGGAGATTTACTATTTGGACATTTGCCCTTTACTTTCTTGAGCGAGTATGGAGGGAGGTCCGAGCACGAAAGCAGACGGAAATCACCAAAGTCATCAAGCACCCGTATGGTGCTATGGAGATTCAGTTTAGCAAGCCGTCGATGAAGTACAAGTCGGGGCAATATCTTTTCCTTCAGGTCCCTGCTGTGTCTCGGTTCCAGTGGCATCCATTTACTATCACTTCTTGCCCATCAGATTCATATATTTCCGTTCATATTCGTCAGGTTGGTGATTTCACCAAGGCACTCGGCGAGATGCTTGGCGCTGGCTCAGATGTACAAGGGGTAGAAGGGCTCGATCCCATGGGCCAATATGAAGTTGCTGTGCGGAATGGAATGAGGATGCCCACTTTGAGGATTGACGGGCCATACGGAGCGCCAGCTGAAGATGTGCGTACAGAGAGTCATTGATCCCCTTTTCCTTTTGCACACTAACATATTATTAGGTGTTTGATAACGAGATTGCTGTACTTATCGGTACAGGTATTGGTGTCACTCCATGGGCCTCTATTCTGAAGAACATCTGGCACAAGCGTGACAATCCCGGTTCAACGCCACTGCGTCTTCGTCGTGTAGAGTTCATTTGGGTCTGCCGTGATATTTCTTCATTCGAGTGGTTCCAGAATCTTCTATCCTCGTTGGAACGGCAGGGTGGCTCCAAATCGAACGAGTTCTTGAGAATCCATACTTATCTCACCCAGAGACTCGACGTCGATACCGCTCAAAACATTGTACTCAACAGCGTCGGAATGGAGGTTGATCCCTTGACGCAACTCAGAACCGGAACACAATACGGTCGTCCTGATTTTCCCAAGCTCTTCACGACAATGAGGGATGGGATCATGGATCAATCATACATCACTGGGCTGGAGGGGACGTTGAGGACAAACGTCGGTGTATACTTCTGCGGGCCTAGCGTAGCAGCGAGAAGCATCCGAAAGGCTTGCGCAGCAGCTTCAACACCAGAAGTTAATTTTGGTTTCTGGAAGGAACAGTATGTTATCACCAATACAAACTTCGAATTATCAAGTTATACTGACATTCTAATAGCTTTTAAATCACATTGTCCTCTTCGATACCCCCCATCTGTCTTTCTGGATCTCTGACTTGCATGTTGGTGTTGCTGCTGTCGCAGCGGAAGAATTTCCTTTACTTCTTTGTGGATGATAAACATAAATAGCTGAGCGTTTTCTGGTGCTGTATTTTCATTTTTTTTCTAGTACTTTTGTTGAGGTGACTGTCGGTTCTTTGAATATGTTATGATCTTTCGTTTCACTTTCTCCTCCACTGTGTTAGTCACAGCGTCTCGGGCGGTTCCGAGATGGATATTATTTTATTCTCTGGATAAGTTCATGTAATTAGTAACTTTGATACCCAGCCAATCTGCCCGTTATGGGGGATTTTATATAGTTAGATGCCTTACCTGCGGGCTTTATGTCACAGCGAGGACGGGTTCGATAGAGAAAGTGGTTATGGTCAAGGAGAGAATTTTGAAGGGACTTTTGGGGGATGGTCCGAATGTAAGACATATCGCGAGAATAAATGATCGGAGCCGGTAAACTTTGACCGGGGAATAGCGAATAAGTTAAGGCTTTCTCTGGAAGGAAGGAGCAGTTTTTTTGCTCAATAATTCAACTTTCGGCACCTTACCGTACCATAGAAGATCGTGGAAAGCACCAACATCCCTTAATTTTCTTCTCGATCGCCAGGGTTAGGGTTATGCGTAGACTCGCTGACCAATTGGAGAGGGGGCTTGCTGTCGAAAAATCGGATTTGCCAGCCCCGCCAACACCCTTTTCTTGTTGCAGGAGAGCCACCCATCCTATTCCCTCTGTCACCGTTGTCGTGCTGTCTTCTCTCCAACCTGTCCTACTTTTTTTTCCCCTCTCCTCTCCCCTTTCTTTTTCGCTCTCACTCTCCGTCTTTTTTTGCCCCTCACCCAAACAAAAACCTCATCCACTTCATCCGCCTCGACCTCTAATTTCCAATCTCTTCGCACAAAGGTGATCATTCCTCTCTTCCCTTTCCTCCCACCAACGCCGCCACCGCAGCCTTCCCACTCATCCTTCCGCTGGTGGTTCTCAGCGGTGCTACCTCCAGTTGCTAACTTCTCTCCCCTACTATAATAAGGGCTCCTCCATCGCCGTCCTCACTAGCGTCTCTTACAAACATTTAGACAAATACAATCATAATGGCTGCTCCAGGTCAAGTTCCCACTTTCAAGCTCGTTCTTGTCGGTGATGGTGGTACCGGAAAGGTATTTTCTCTTCCCTCGCTTCTGGCCCTTTACCTTCTGTCCTGATATTTTCAATATTTCCATCCCCCCTGCTTCGGCCATATGGCAATAGTTGGGGCTGAGATATTTTGTATCACGATAGAAAGATTTGAGCTTTTAGTGGAGAGTGTTGGTTTGCTAACATATTTTTCGTGAAGACTACCTTCGTCAAGCGTCACTTGACTGGTGAGTTCGAAAAAAAATATATCGCCACTCTTGGTGTCGAGGTCCAGTATGTTTCCTCATTCCTTGTTTGACAGTACACCTTTCCGAGCTTTGTTTAGGGGGTTTCTCCCGATAAATTTTGTTGTTGGTGTTTTCGGCTAACTTTTCCACCCTCTGCCTTTCAGCCCTCTTGGGTTTTTTACCAACTTTGGTGAACTCAAGTTCGATGTTTGGGATACCGCTGGTCAGGAGAAGTTTGGTGGGTTGAGAGATGGATACTACATCAACGGTCAATGCGGTATCATCATGTTCGACGTCACCTCTAGGATTACCTACAAGAACGTTCCAAACTGGCACCGTGCGTGACAACAATCCTGTGGTATATAATTACTTTTTTCGGCATAGGAGCTAACACTAGTATTGGATCCGATAGGTGATCTCGTCCGCGTTTGCGAGAATATCCCCATCGTTCTTACCGGAAACAAGGTCGACGTTAAGGAGCGCAAAGTCAAAGCCAAGACCATTACCTTCCATCGGAAGAAAAATCTGCAGTACTATGATATCTCTGCCAAGTCGAACTACAATTTTGAAAAGCCTTTCTTGTGGTTGGCTAGGAAGCTTGTCGGAAACCCGACTCTTGAGTTCGTTGCTTCCCCAGCTTTGGCCCCCCCTGAGGTCACTGTCGACACCGAGGTGTTGGCAGCCTACCAGCGGGAGATGGAGGATGCTGCTCAACACCCTCTTCCTGACGAAGATGATGCGTATGTATACCAAATTGATGATGCTAGCGTTGGAAGGATCGAAACTAACTAGTTTATAGGGATTTGTAAATGTGTCATCCAGATAAAAAAAAAGTTCTCACTAGCTTACTCCAAAGACGATGTGTTAGATGGTGCTCAGATGGATGACCGTTTCTTTTTGCTTTGATACTCGCTCATGTTTCTCTTTTTTTTCGTTGCAGCTCCCTTTGATTTTTACGTTACTATTGGGACCGCGTGTTGAGCTCATAGGGATAAATGGAGGGGAATTGAATTCACGAAACCTTTCCTCTTGCTGGTCTGGATTGCCGGAGAAAATCATAATCAAAAAGTAAAATAGGCGAGAAAAAAAGGCCTTTTTTTAAGTTGGAGATGGGTTGGATTGGGTCTTGGGTGTCTTTCCTCTCCTTTTCTTGCGGGCGCATTCGGTCGAGCAAGCGAATGAAATGATTGAAACGATACAGTGGAGCTGGTAGAACGGCTTGAGATTTCTTTACAGTTTGCCGTGAGAAGGGGTTAGGGTTGGTCATGGTCTTGGTCATGTAAGTAATATTTGGAATTTTTAGATTCTTATTACTTTTTGACTTGGGCCTGATGGGATGGTTAAACTCATTTTTCGCCGCACGATACTGTGCCGTAGTTTGAGAAGCTCTGTTGGCAGTTGGGGCTTACTGGGCCAATACTATGTGACGCTAGGGGTCTCATACGAGGCTAAAGGGTGAGTGAGCGAGTGAATACAGTATGTCTGATAATTATTAAATTGTTGAAATTACAAGTTAGGCTAGGCTACATTATGCTACGTTGTGCCATGACAGAACTTGGTGAGCTATGATATGATACAGTATGTTGTGTCCCGTTGAACTAATTCCACCCATACATCCCCAACCTAGCAGGGATAGATAGAAGCGGGATGAAAAATCACCAATTATCACTCTGACATCTACCCACACCCCGGCGAAATCCCTACGGGGGACGGAATCCTGACGACTCCGCCTTCTCCACCCACCGGGGGAAAGACGTACGCTGGTAACCCTTCTGGCGGGAGGTTCGCTCGAGGCCTCATATGCGGCGGTAACTGACCCCTCCTCTCCTCTGCCACTAACGACGGCGGCGCGACGCTCCTTGGCGTGAAGAACTCCTCCACCCCCGCCTCTGCAGGGGCAGGAAACGAAACCTGCAGCGGAATCTTCAACGCGATGGACGAAGAATTCTGCACCCCAATGACGACTTCAAGAGAATAACTCCGCGCTCCAAGACATGTGCTAAAGCTGGGCACCAACATCACCCCCTTCGGCGGGGAAACCGGTACACTCAACCTCGCCTCGTTCCCGGTCCAGGGGGTATTCGAAATGCAGTGGGTGGAGAGTGTGTGCGTTGTGGAGTAATTCCCTACCGGCCCCACCACTTCCCGCTGGAGGGCGTGTGGGAATGGGGCTGTGGAAAAAGTGGTGTGTATGCGTAATTTTGTCGTTATCGTAGTCAGTTTTGGTGGAGGGGCGGGGGAGGAAGGTGTGGCTTTTGTGAAGAGGAGGGAAATGGGGACCATTGTTGTGCTTGGACATCCGGTTTTGTTTGGATCTTGTAGGCGGAGGGGGTTTGGCTGGTGAGCCGATACGAGCAGACGGCCGAGGCGGGGTTTGAAGAGGGATTTCTTGACGTCTTTTTCTTTCTTTAATACATACTTTGGTCCTATCCCACACACGCCTCCTCCGATGGCAGGGGCGGCGGTGGCTTCGCCGTCGAGCATTATTGGCGGTGCGTCCTCCACGTAAGGCATTATTCTGACTTTCCTCACGCTGGAGGATAATACTACTGGTTTATTGTCTGTCTCGCGCCGCCGAATGATGCGTGCGTTTATGGCGTATGCGATCCTCAGCATGTCCGGGAACGAGTCGTCGACGAGGGCCCCGTTCGCATCTGGGAGCATGGGGTCACCGGAGGTGGGCGGGAGTTGGAGGTGTTCTTCCCGCTCCGCTGTCTCCTGTAGGGAGGTGGAGTGGCGGTGAGAGCAGGCGCTTGGTAGGAGCTTTTCTGGAATGACGAATTCAAAGGGGAATGTGTAGGTTTTTGATTTCGCCAGGAGGCGGGGGATGGGCAAGAGGGTGTCATCGATTGGTTGAGTCAATTTCAAGAACTACAAGTGGTTCGGGCATCATTTGTTAGCTTTGCGTCTATTGTGGGGTGGGATGGGAGATTCAGGACGACTAACCATCTTCTCGGCGTACGTCCGCCCACTACTCGTTGGCCCGGGGCCAAACCTATCCAGCCATGTTCTTATTGTCCCTTCGAAGGTGATAACCACCTCGTCGAAGCGGACGTCGCAGTTTGGAGACTCCACTTGCACTGTGCCGGTTATTCGCGAGTGCGTGGTATAGGTTGCCTGTGTACGGTATGCGCTTAGGGCATTGTCGCCACTTATGCTTATGCTTGTTTGAGGTTTTGAGAATGGGTTGGTGGTGGTAGTGGCTAGGAAGGTGCTGAAGGTTGAGGCGTGGGTTGATATTGAGGAGGGCATGGTTTGGTTGGTTGGTTTGTAGCAGGGGTGGGGAAATCAAGCTAAGAGAAACCGGGGATCTGGGAGGTATTATATAAAGATGGTACCGGTGGGGTGATAAAGCACGCAAAGATCTCCCTCTTTCGCTTTGTTTTGGTACTTGCGGCAATGGCAAGAGTCGGCACCGTATCGTACGGTACTGGTATTAGCACTCTGCTTTGCTGTTCGATGACCACCGGCAACGATATCAATTCACCGGCCCTATTGTCCGTATCGCTCACCGGAGGTGTTGGCGGTATTAGCGAATGTCGTAGGCCTAGTCTCGTAGCTTTCCAAAATCTTATGGATTCCCAAGAGGGTGTCTTCCACTCTTCTTCTTCGCAATTGCTTATGTAGGATTGCCCGCTATTGTGGCTCAATCGCAATGACGGTAGCAAAATGAAATGTGAAATGAGAAGAGAAAAAAAGAACCCCTCCCGAAGTTCTGGAAGGAAGGAAGGCGGGAAGGGTTTTATACATCAGTAGTTGACTCATGGCACTTCTAAACCAACAGCGACTACGGTGCAGTCCATCGCACCGCCAGATGAATAATCCAATCCAAGCGTAGCCAAGCAGAATAATAGGATAAGCCAGCCAGTAAGGGTATTCCGGCACTTTACTCACCCCACTCGTACAGCACTCGTAATTGCTCGACGTTTGTTATTGCATACGGGCAGGAAAATGGCCGGAGCCTCTGAATTTTGGTGGTATGCAATAGTGGTCCGTTTTAGCATGGACGTCAGGCAATCACGCACTGGTATGGTGCTCTGGTCGACGCTCCCTTCCTTCTAGCTTTCAGACGAAAGGAAAAGAAAAAGAAAAGAAACAATATAAAAAATGATTGCCTAGTTTTCTTTATTTATTATCGCACCACATTGGATAGTTGGAGCCCGGGGGGGTGTCATTGAGCATGAACTTGAGCGGGGGACGCGAACTTAGTTGAAGGATGCCGATCAAGGCTGCCAATGACGGGGAGGGGGATTATTAATAAGGTGAGTATTTTTAATGTTGAGGGGTTGGATTTGCTGCCCGGATTTGTTTAGCCTGTTTCTTTTTTCTTTTTTCTTTTTTTGTGTGTTTTTGGAAGATAATATGAGCTTTGTTGATGCTCGGGCTCCTGCGAAGAGGACGAGGTACTTTTTTGGGGAAGGGCGGAGAAGGAGTGGGAGGAGAGAGAAGAAAAGAGGGGGGGTGCTGTATTGGTGTTATGGTACAATAGGTATTGTGGGTGTGCTTTGTAATGCACCGTGAGAGCAACGACAGGATCTGCGTTCTTTTTTGGGTATTGACGGGGGGTGGGTTGCGCATGATATCGCAATCCATGGCGGGCGTTGTCTTTCGGCCTGGGGATGAAAGGTGTCTAGACCCGGAGGACATGGGTGAGAAGCCAGGACTGACAAGCCATCGCCATTATCGGAACTGTTGAAGAGTATAGAATAGTTCGTAGAAGGTAGGGTTCAGAGTATAATAGACAGAGGCGAACCCAAAACGAAAGCAAGAAGCAGTAAACAAAAAACCTATCGATCATGATTTCTTTTTCTGAAGAGAATTGTCGCAGTGTTCCCTCTGCAGATTATTATTTTTGTTAAATCTACTCGTATGGATTGATCTAAGCACAAGACCTGGACTCATCATCCATTGCGTGTATAAAGACCCTGAGCTCTAGCAAAGGAAAACATATTACGCTTGTCTAATGTCCTCTAGGCTCACGGTTCCTCTGGTATGGAACTAACTACAGATTCTTCTATAAAAGAAGAAAGGGAGGCTGAAGAGAGAGGCACTACCGGCAGACACCAGCGCAATAAGAAGAAAAATAACCATACCCATTTCCATTGTCTTAGCCGTGTGGTGATGGGTAAACCCTTTCTTCATGTCGAGCACCGTACGATACCAATAACTCTTTGGTGATATTGCTAGCCAAGGCCAACCTTGAAGTACAGTATTTACCCCTAGAGAGGGGTTCTTGGTTCTAATCACCAGGCGAGGGCACCAGTGGAAAAGAGCGCGAGCTGTGGTTGAGTGCCAGCCATAGCATTTGTGTGTTCCACAACCCCTCTAAGGGCTGACGTCTTCAAGTACGGTATAAGAGACAGCGGTGGTGTTCGACCCAAACCTACGACGGTCTAAGTTTAGCTTGGGGGGAGCATTGTGATGCACAACCTGGTTTTTTTTGCCCTGTATTGACCTTCATAGCCAGGGGGGCGAAGGGCGGGGTACGAGAAACTGGTGGGAAGGTGCATGTGCTTCCCTTTGCTGGAGTTGTTGGAAAGACATCTTAATGCGATTGCTCTACCACCACTACCGGTAGACTGTCGACGAATTATTGACGACCAAAAATCGTCAAATATCTGCGTCTGGGGGTACGAGTCCACCCCCACGTGCTATGGATGATGGGAGGTTGTTGCTGCAGCATTGGTGTAGTGTTCAGGTACCGGTGTCTGTGCTGCGGTGTGGTAACGGGGGTAGATTTGATAGCAGAGTAACCCCGGTACCCACGCGTCTTTGCCAAGAAGGCCTCCTCCAGCCGACACTCCGCGTGGATGGTGCCATTTCAGGATAGGCGAATGATTGAATTGGGTTGGCCTATCCCGTGGAAAACATGCCGATGGGGTGACACCAATTCGGTAGGCAGTTAAAGTTAGCGAATATTGGTGGGGTTTCGACACCCAGCTGGAGTCCTCACCAGACAGATATTCGGCTCACAGAGGCCTCCTCGGAAAAGGCGGCCAGCGCCGAAAAGCAAGTGGGCAAGGAGAGGAGTCAACCAAAAACATGACAGTCCATCCCGCCTTCTGCCAATTATTATTCCGAAATCTCCGGAAAGCCCCATTCCATCCACAGCATTGATCCGCCTGTCTATCGAGTAATAAAAACCCACGATATGATACAACATAACCTACCAGTATGATACAATTTTCCAGAAACCTTCTCCCTACCCGAAATCCCCCATGACTCACCCCCCCGTCTCCGCAAACTCAAGCGAACCTGGTGATAGCTTGGCCCTCCCCAGCAGTGGTAACACCGGCAAGCGAGAACTTGCAATCCTATTTCAAATCTTGTTATACTTACCCGATTCGGAAAAAGCTTAACCTGTGTGTCGGTCCTGGGTGGTGTAATATCTGGATTTGTAATCCACCCCCCTCGTATTCCACATATCGGTATGATACCACGCATATGAGGAGCTCGATGAGGGAATTGAGTGGGGTTGAGTCAATACGGGTATATTGATTGAGTGCTTAGAGGAGGGGTTTTGGGAATCTCTAGGACATAGGGTGGTGAATCGGAGCTACAGCACTCGAGTACCCGTACCGCTATTGTGGGTTGTGGGTTCGGTGCGGTGACGGTGCTTGGGTGAATGGCGGAATGGCGGTACGGGTTTGGGCGAGGTGGGTTAGTTGTTGGGCGAAGTGTTAGAGCAGGCGGCACATAAGGGTGGATTGTACAGTCGTGTAACAAAAGTCCTGGCACCCCCGACTGAGTGATGGGACAAGAATGCCTCTAAGCCCACCACTTTGTATGTCCTCCCTCAGCCTGAATTAATGAAGAATATAAATTACAAGGTCCTGTTTCTCATGATCGCATTTCTGCTTTGAGCACTGAGGTATGTGGAGTGGTCGAGGTGAAGCAAGTTTAATAAAATTTTACCTGGGTGCCAAGACTTTTGTTACACGACTGTACTTGTGCAGTGTTCGCACCGGACCGACGGAGAATTGATAAGTCTACTTGAGGGCCCTTGGGGCTGCCTCCTCTACAGCCCTCCATTCGGCCCGTCGAAAACACGACCGGCACGTTAGCATACCCACCACCGCGGGGCCAGTGGAGATGCACGAGGCTAGAGTTACATCCCCAATCCACTGGGAAGTGCAGCCACGTGCCAAAAGTTCTAGCATCCAGACCGGCATTGTAACACAAAATTCCTACCATGCATCAGCTATAAAGTTCTGTCATGGCACAAGTAGGGATGTTAGAGCTTTTGGCACACGGCCGTACGTCATTCGTATCATCTACATCTACCACCAAAACGAGGCCTAAAGTTAAATCTCCCCACCTACTCGCGGTGTCGAAGCGTTTTTAAAAGAGACTGATATTGCATGCCACCAAAATTCGGACTTTTTCCTTGGATTTGGGAGGTATGCAATAGCAGTCTTTTTTTTAAATAAAAAAAACGCTTCGACATCGCGAGGATGGAGTATCATACGTCAGCAGTGAAACTCTGCAGCACGTAGCTTACCCCAACTTGCATGAAATATCCCTGAACCTTCCGTACGCTTCTTCCGAGTCTTTGGGGTTTTGACAACGGGGTAAGAGGGGTGAGTCACGTCATGAATTGTCACTCGGGTTTGGGGGGTTTTTTTTAGGAGAGCTGGATTGTGCTCTCGGCGAGAGGGCACCGGTATATGGGTATATGATACTTAATGGTGGGGGGTGCTAATCAACACCTCTCAGATAAAGCACAGCCCCAAGCACCTCATGGCCACTCCCTCCCTCCTCAACCTCCTCAACCTCCTAACAAGAAACCCAAGAAACCCAGGCTCCAATCCCCGATCCGGCTACCCGTCTAAAAACCTACCACCACAAACATTAAACCAAGCGAACCTCTCTTTTGGCCTCCATGCCCAACCTCCACCTACCTACCCTTTAGCCGTCATACCCCACCCAACCCGGGCAAGCAATCTCTAATTTATGATATAAGCATCACTTTTCTCGCACGACCTGATGGCTGTTTTCTAGGCATCCCGTATATACATTCCAGAAAAAAAGGGTCATCGTCCAGCTCCCCTATCATACCAGACAACGAGACCACACCGAAAAACTGGAAACTAGACTAATGGTCTCCCGGAGGTAATAGCAGCTGGGAGTAGGTAGCTAGCTACAATGACCTCTCAAAAGTACTGTCCCACTTCCCAAAACCCCACCAAAAAGTGCCTAAACTTGAGTAATTTGCTACTAGCCCATTTCTATATAATAAAATATCTTAAAGTGATACAGAAAATTTACATAAATTCCTGCTTACAAGAATTACTTTCTCCTATAATAAAAATCATAAACACCCCATATTTGCATAAGTTGCACCTGGATTTACCTAGTCGAAGTGTGATGAAAGGTGAATCCCCACCAAAATTAGTGCCAAGCCCCCAAATTTGTATGTGGGCTTGGCATTCTATTTTAACCATTGCATAGAAATGGATACAAAACCTTGTGAAATCAATATATAAAATAAATAAAAATCAGAAACAGATTCTCCTTATAAATATCTGCATAGAATAATTTTGTATAAATTTTCATAACTTTATTTTATTGTTATTTCAGTTACTGAATACACCGACTTTGGCTGTAAAACTGGGTATGGGACAGTACTTTTGAGAGGGGAGTTTACCATAGATATTCCAAGAGCATGGCATATAATAATAATAATCAAAAAAGAGAGGGAAGTATGATAGATAGGGGGAGTAGATCGGCTGATCTGAAATAGCTCAATCTTATGAGTTTGCAACGGTAATGGAAATTCCCACCCAAGTCCTTGATTCTTAATTGAGAGTGGTTTAAAGCAACTAACTAGTCTAGGGGATTGGGCTCTTATAATAATGTGTTTCTTTCTATTATACCACCCATTAGTCCGTCGCTGCGCCCAAGAAATCTGTGGAATATGTCCCAGTCAGAAACCCTAGTGATTTATCTCCAATTAAGGAAGGATATTGTATCATACATTCCATATCCCGTCATTTCCTTAACCAGATCTCTTGGGCGCAGCACACGACGAACTGTGGTAGGGGTTATCTGAAGCCGGAGCACTTTGCCAAGCAAAATATTGCCCCATCTTCAACCACCAAAGGATTTTCAACCACCAGTCCAATGAGAATTACTATGGCGGCTCTATTGGACTAGGTGGTAGGGTGGGTGACCCCTCTAGATGTTAATAGAGAGAAAAATGAGCCTGTGCAAATCAACCCCCCCCCCCCCCCCCCTTCAAGCCACAACTACTAATAATTTATTTTGACTTAACTACCTGGTAGCTAGACATCTAGAGTATATATCATATTCAGCAGCTTAGAAAATATTATTCGTCAACCAACGACCTTTGTAGAAGATTTTATATGAAAAAAACTACAATTTCAAGAAATATACTTTTTTGGTATGTAAAATAGGCCTAACTTCATAGACTCTTATGGAATGGAAAATGATTGCTAAAAGTCAGCTCTTTGTGGTACTATTTTAGTTTAAAATCTATTTCTAAAACTGATATTGCATACTGGTACTGCCGAAACATCTGCTTATAATACAAGTAATGTTATAATCAATATACTCGAGTATTGCAATTAAGGCTGGGATGAAAATGTAATAAAACTTAAGATTCCTGTCAGAGTATTGATTCAATTGACAATTGAGTGTTATCTTAAATTTAATTAAGCTTGGGTACTTGTAATATTCAAAATTATGAAATCCACTCCCTGTGCCCCTTCACTGTTCTAACTGTCCAAACAAGTAATGGAGGACGGGCTTCATGCAGGGCAGCTTGCCTACGTACAGGCACCACTATCACCCTGCCGTGAGGCAAGTGTTGTAGGAAAAATCAGAGAGAAAGGAATATGATAGGAAACCAGGGGTGTTCGTTGTTCAATTTATAGATGCGCCTTGTAGGGAGAAAGGAAACACAAGTGAGACTATATACAGTTCTGTGGTAGTCACCAGCATAGTGAGCCACTCATCGCACAAGCACTGGAGGAACCAGTTATCCCCACTCTCATCAGCATACCTTAATACCGCAATGGGCTACTCCATGAATGAGTACCAAGGGTTCTCCGAGTACCTAGAGCGCCGGTGGGTCTCAGTATGCTCGCCATCTGATATGTCACTGGTGTCACCAGTCAGCAAACTCCTGGTATGAGTCCTATCAGCCACTCGCTTGGCAACCACATGCGAGAATGAATCTATATCAGGCGCTCGAAGCTTGACATTCAACAACCTCGTGCAGAGGTCCTTTCCAATAATGTACTCCGATCCGGCAACTTCGTTCATGATCCAGGCCTTTCTCAAACATGCCTCCGCACTCGGTCGATCCTCTGGGCCCGGTTGCAGGATGTTACGGAGGAAGCTAACACAAAGGGCACTGAGGTCTATGTTTTCGACCACCAGGGGCGAGGAAGATGCAATCAGGGTGTACTTCCACACCTCGACGGGGTCTTTGAATAAGGGGTTACCGGTGACCATCCTATACAAGATGCACCCGAGGGACCAGATGCTACCCGGTTGGTCTTGGGTTGCGCCGTGTCATGCACTTCAGGCGCCATGTATTCCTGTGTCCCAGTAGTAGTCTTCAGGGATGTGGAGGCGTTAGAGGATATGCGCTTGGAGGTCCCAAAATCCCCGATTTTTACATGCAGGACGTAGGCCTGATTCTCCGGAAGGTGGAGGAATACATTCTGTGATCATTAGGCTTTGGATATGAGGTTTTAGGTGGGGAGGGTGCAGACCTCGGGCTTCAGATCGCGATGCGTGATTCCTTCCTTATGCATTACTGCCAATCCATTGAGCAGCTGCTTTATTACCACCCTCGTATCACTTTCATTCCAGTGATATCCACCCACCAAGGTCTTCGACATATCTCCTATAGGGATATACTCCATAGCAATGTACACGTAATCAGGGTCCTCATAGAAGGAGTTGAATTTGACAAACCACTCATGCTATTGACACGTCAGAGAAAGCTCGAATGAGACCAATGCCAGGTATGAAATGAACCATGTTTGGGCGGAACCCACATTTGATAGTGCCCGTAAATTGCTGATCTCGGCTTGGTACCGCTTGGCAGGGAAGTTTGGCGAGCATCGTGATATCTTCTTCACGGCCCATAACTCGGAGGACCTCATGCTAGGTGTCTGAACTTTCTCTAAATATACAGTTCCGTAGGCACCACTGCCGAGTTTGTAATTCAACTCCCAAGCTGGTGGTTTTCTAGCAGGGGAACCATCGACTTTCCTTTTCTTACTGATATCATCCACTACTGTCGGTGGAAGGGGGGGGGCGTCGGCGTCGGCGTCCTGTACGCCTAACTGGTACGGGGGGTGGGGGGTTGGGGGGGTAGGAGGGACGTCAGAAAACAGTCCGCTGTCGTCCAGTTTATAGTTAGGAGCAATGGGAGGAGAATCGAAATCGGAGGAGAATGGGTTCACAAGACGTGACGAACTGCGGGGGTGGGGGCGTTGGCAGTGGCGTTGGCGTCCTGAATGCCTAGCTGGTACGGGGGGTGGGGGGGTGGGAGGGACGTCAGGAAACAGTCTGCTGTCGTCTGGTTTATAGCCAAAGGGGGGAGAATCGAAATCGCAGGAGAATGGGTCCACAGGAGAATGAGTGGAACTAATAGTATCCCAATTAATAGTATCCCAACCAAAAGGATCCCAATTCTCGAAACAGCCCCCCCCACTGTTATCACTCGACTTAACGGCCGCATTTTCAGAGGAGCTTTAATCAAAGTAAAAGTCAATAAGCAATTAGCTCTCTAAGTGAGGTTGCATGGGGAAACAAGGAGCGAACAAACAGCTTATTATCGGACATCAGGTCCAAGATTTGGGGCGATAGATCCTGCATATGAGTTTCTTTTTCCGGCTAGGGAAGAGGAGAGCAAGGAGTGTGATAGCTAGGACTGCTCGAGGCCAGGGAGCACAAAGTGGGTGAAGGTGAACCTGACTATGATACCGAGTCTGAGAGACGGGATTGACAAAGGGCAGGGGGCTTGCTGCGGGAAGGAGTGTAACAAAGGGCAGGAAGCGGGGAAACAACGAACCGGATACAAGTACTCGAGTACAGTACTCACCGGATTGAAATCAGAAGGGCCTATTTTGGACTAGTGCATGTTTAGTGATAGTTAACCATATACGGTATAAACTCGCCAAACTTGGTGGGAGATTCCACCATACTTGTGGCACTGCACTCACGGCAGCCTTGGCTGCATAGCGAGTTTGGAAAGCTTATACCATATGTGGTTAGCTGTCACCTGACACGCACTAGTCCAAAACCAGGCCTTCTGATTTCAATCCGGCCGCGTGAGTACAGTATTAGATGGTGAAGGAGGCCGAGAATGCAGACTGGGTGAGCATTCAGCGAGGCAGTAGACCGGGTGAGGGCTCAGCGAGGCGACACCCTCAGCGAGGCTTGGCGTGGATTGACACCAAATTTCGGTACGCATCAAACCAAACTGCTAACAAATCTTTGCCAAGCCTCATTGAGGGTGCTGCCTCGCTGAACATTCACCCAGCCTGCCCATACAGTATCCCATAAACTGTCGAGACATTCTGGTCGTGTTTAAAATCTGGAACACTACCGTAGTCTATTTAAGTAATCGTGATAGGGTAAACCATGTATGAGAATGAGGTGTAGAGCTCAGAATACAGCAAAATCCGCACTGCTTAGTATAGCCATGATGGGAACGAGGGATTCTGCGTAGATTTGCACCCAGTTATTATATCGTACCCTAAATAAGTTACCGTAAGAACTCGAATAATTGGACCTCACGCTAGGACGTTGGAGTTGCCTTTGCTGGTAAGGTCTGGCTCTTTTTTCTTTTTCTTTTGTCTTAAGCTCGGGTTGAGGGGGTCAGTTTTCGCTGTGCGCTCGACCCCCTATCCAAGAGAGGGAATTTCGGACGTCTTAGCGCCAGGTCCAATTATTCGAGTTCTTACGGTAGTGTTCCAGATTTTCAAGCACGACCTGAATGTCTCGACAGCACATGGGATATACCGTAACGGTGGGAAGAAAGGAGCCCATATGCAATAGGGGGTCTCACGTCAACCGGTTTTGATCGTTTTCGCCGGTTTTGTGGTGTACTGAAAATGCCAAAATGGTTGAAACTGGGGAAACAGCAAACTGGAAAAAAAGGCGGTTTGCAGGTTTCATTTTCGGTTTTCGTATGGATGTGGTGTGGAGACCAGCGAAGTTGCCCAGAAACTAGTGGTTAGTATCTCAAGATTGGACTAGTGCTGTATTGACTTGACACACACTTTTGCATAGTGTTCATGGTGCCGATAGTCTGAAATGGGTTCCCTTCACTTCCCTCAGTCAATATAGTAACCATGGGGTGGATTTTTGGTGTCTCGTACTTCACCTCAGTGTACTCGAGTACGTAACACTTGTTTAACAACCGTCCCAACCCTTGCAGATCTGGGACTGGCACACACACTTGGCCAGATTGTTGTAGACACCTAAAACCGGCCTCTTTGTTACCATGTTAACTGAGGGAATTAAAGAAGCCCATTTCAGACTCTGAGCACCATCCAACTTTAACTATGTCTGGTCTTGGCCACAAACTCTAACTCAAGATGATAGGCTGCCGTATTCAAAAGTAGAATAGCTATCATGTTGTCACATGTCAGGCGCCAAATGGTGTGAACTCTTAAGATATTTTTATGCTCTGGAGACTTCTACCGATACAGATAGCACACCACCACTACACTTAGAAACTATATCGCTAAATTGTCAGAAAAATGCAAGAGGACTACTTCCAACTCACGGTAAACTGCTAAAACATTACCTCATTTCTAGTAACGTTTCTGGACGTGAGACCCCCTAATAGCAGTCGTTTTTACAAAACGTCACGAAATTACGCGTACAGTACACCCGAGTCCAAGATCTTACAGTTTGAGCGACAGCGAAATAGGAGGAGGGGTTTCCTGTATTAATATCCAGATCTCATACGGGATCTCAGCACTCGCCCGTGAATCTAAACAGCCATCTCAAGGGTAACTTAACAGCGGCGAAACTATCCATCCATCCATACGAGAATCATAATACAAACCAACCACTCAGGCTAACTGCTACTTGCTGTTGACGTTATATACTACATTACAATTTGGCCAAACCTACCTCATCTCTTTTCCAGTCATTCGTGCTCCCCTCCCCTCTGGGCCGTGCTTTAGTGAGCCACAAGCGGACTGCTCGTGATTGCCTGACGTCTGCAAAAACGAACTGTTATTGCATAACTTAAGGGCAAAAAATTTCCCGGAGCTTCAAGATTTTGCCCGTATGCGATTGTAAGCTGTTTTACAAACGTCAGGCAATTACGAGTAGATAGCACACACACCCCCCTCCCTCCCTCCAAAACGGGTTTTCCGCACATGTAGGGTCTTTTCGCCATTACGGATTTTATATGGTAGGGATCTCACAGATCATTGGCTAGCGGAGGGGAAGTATCTAACGTGTGTGTATTATGTAAGTTTCTTATGATAGCTGCATTGCCCGTTTGCGCTTGTGCTGGCTCCCGGCAGGGTGCTGTGCCTTCTGTGGCGCTCCAGGCCGGTTAGAACTATCCAATAGGGTATGCGGCGGGCAATAGGGTGAGTCTAGTTAGCGCTGCGGCGGTGTGGCTACGAGTGATATCATACTTTAATTGCAGAAGCGGGAGTACAACCATTAATAAACAAGTTTATGGGAAGATTGTGGTTGCCTGGTGAAAAAAAGGAAAAGTGGTCAGGACAGTCTTGAATGGACGCAGAATTACGATATGATACGATACCAGGGCGGGAAAGTCATTTTGAAGCAAGAATGCCCTGTCCAATCCTAGCCTTTTCAAATCGCACCAATCTACTATACAACGAGAGTCTAAGGTCTAACGGAAGGGTACCTAACAATGCAACATCAATCAGTTCTCATCACCGCTTTCCTTCTCTCTCTTCCTTCCGAAAATCCCCAACCCTTCCTTCTTCTCCTTCTCCCCAACAGCACCGCTCTCATCCTCCTTATCAGCCTTCCTCCTCCCGATGGCTCCAAAGAAGCCACTTCCGCTGCCGCTGCCACTCTTCAACTCCTCCTCGTCGTCGTCCTCATTCCTCTTCCCGCGTCCAAAGAAGCCGGACTTGTCTTTCCATGGCAGAGGTGATACGCCGCCTATTCCACCGCCACTCCCAATGAGTGGAGTGGACGTGGCGCTCGTAACGGGGCCTTCCTCACCGTCCTCGACGTCACTGTCTTTGCTCTTCCTGGAGAAGAAACCCCCGTCTTTCTTCCATGCGGAGGAGATGTTGAATTTACTTGTGCTGCCCTTCTTGCTCAGCGCCGAGAATCTGGACAGCAGTGAGTCCTTGGGCGTCTCGGACACGTTCGAGGTATTGGACGTATCCGTGTTGATGGAAATAGCGGAGGATGCATTCTCCTCCCCTAGCGCGGCCGGGGCTTCGAAGGTTGGCGCCGCGGGGTTCAGTCTTGGAGTTGCTGGACGTGTTGATTGGTAGGGCAGGTGGGATAGAGAGAGGCCGGTTGCTGATGTGTTTGCATTGGGCGATATCGGTCGCGAGATGGGCCGGCTCGGGTTTGGTCTACTCGAGGCAAAGTCAGACCAGTGGCTCCCAAGTAAGCCCACACGGTTCCGAGGCTGTTCAATGATCGGTGGCGCAGCAGGCCAGCCGAAAGCGGCGGAGACATCGGAGGATGGTGCAGGAAGGAGGTTGTCAAAGGAAGCAATCGAAGAAGGGCGGGGTGATACGGTGGTGTCGAAGAGCTTGCCGGGTTCTATAGGATCGAAGCTAGGACTGAAATGGTTGAAACCGGAGCGCCGGCTATTGTTGCTGTCAGTCCTCTCGAGGGGCTTCTTACGCCCGCCGTGGAGGAATTCCAGGCCCGTTGTCCAACTCCCATAAGACCCACTGCGTCTCCTTGTGCCGATTGGATCTAGACCAGGTGGGTGTGGACTCTTCGGGAACGAATGAGATTCGTTCGGTTTCAACGACCCAAGTAGCGGCCCACCGTCCAGCGGAATGGTCTTGCCGCGTTGGCGATTGAACCCTCCAGAGAGCAGCTTGACAAAACGCCGGCCACCTGAAATTCCCCCCTCTTCACCTGAGCCCAGTTGACCCAGCCCACTACCAATAAGTGATATACTATTGCCACGCTCACCATCGCCCGGGCTACCATCCGAAGGCGCGTTTGGAAACATGGGGATGTGATGAAAGCTGCTTCTCGGAGATGAAACATGAGAAGTGGATACCGAGCCAGACGACATGGGCGATTGAGGAGCCATGAAGCCAAGTGGGTCGATACCAGAATGCCGTGATTGGCCGTCTTCGAGGAGCGAAGCACTGCCTTTTGGGCTAGGCGGAGAGTCCTCAAATGCAAATAGGTTGGAAGGCAGCAATGAATTTGCAGTAGGACTCATGGGTGCGCCTATTCTATCAAGATCGGCGGAAAACGAAGCCTTGAGGGCTGGCCCAGGGGATTCTGTTGGTGCTCCCACAGTCCCGTTTGCAATGTTGAAGAAAGGACTAGGATTCATGCCACCAGAGAATGGGACATTCATTTGACCAATAGACATGTTACCGGCGGAAACGTCTGGGAAACGAGCGTCTTGTGGGGCCACGATGCCGGTGGGGCTAGAGATAGTCTGAGTGCGAGACTTGCGGTTGCGATTTCGCCGCTGCTTGGCCTTTTTTGCAGGAGGCACGGTAGGATCTGTTCCAGCGCTCCCTCGCCGACTTTGAGAGTTTAACAGTGCCTCCCTGGACCGCATATAATCAAATTCGGCCTGTGTTCAGTTAGCATCACTGGCAGATATATCACTTGGGGCTAAGCAAACTAACCACTTGATATGCATTATAAACAGTAATATAGCGCACCTCCAAGTGCCTTTGGCGCTCCTTCCACATTATCTGATTTCGCTCATCCTCGGCAACCCTCGTGCTCTCGGCCTCCTCTTCCGCCTTCCACTGCTCTTTCTGCGCCTCCAGTTCCTTGATGTTTCCAACATGAGCCCTTATCTCTTCTTCCATCTCAAGGATCGCCTTCTGTGTCTCTTTCATCTCCTCCTGGAGCTCCCGTTCTGTGATCTGCGCATGCTCCAGGGATTCTTCCGCAGCCTTGGATAACTCCTTGACCCTCCGTAACGCTGCAACACGTTCCTCATCCCATCGTAGCGAGTCGTTTCTCATCTTCTTGATCTCATCTTCTTTGTTCTTTAAAGCCTTCTCCGTTTTCGACCGAGTTGCCTCAGAAGCACGCTTTCCCTCCTCTAATGCCCTCGTCTCCGCACGTAGTTTCTGTCTCCCCAAGTCTTCTTCATTCTTCTTCTCCTTCAAGAGATCCAATTCGGTGCGCAACACTGCCTCTGCGGCCTTGAATTCCTCCTCTGTATGCACCAATTGAGCGTCCGTTTCAGCAATCTCCTGTCTCGCGGCCTCCAATGAAGCCGTAAGTGATCCAACAGAATGCTGTTCCTCAGCCGGAGACCCCGTCTGACCCTGTTGTCCCAGCGAAGCAGGCGAAGTCTTCCTCTCCTTTGCGGTCCTCCTATGGCTACCAGTACCACTGCTGCTGCTGTTGTTGCTAGCGTTGTGCTGGTGATGATGGTTATGCGGTAACTGAGGTTCTAGGGCTGGTGGTAGGGCATGGACCGCTGGTAAACCATCACTCGAATCACGTCCAGTTGCCAGTGGCGCACCCTCACTCACAGTCTGCGATTTTCGACGGGTCCTTAGGCGGATCAGTTGACCCGGGGCCTGGAAATTTTGAGAATTCGCAGCAATAACCCTGACATTGTAAAGGTGGTCCGCATTTAGTCCGGTAACTGTAACACTTGTTTCCCCCCGCTTCTCACTCTCGCCAACTACAAGAACCCTAATCAGCCCTATCCGACCGGAATTTGGCAGCGATGGTTTATAGCCTTACCGTTGATACCATTAATCTGAATGATATGTTTCGCCACAGACCCAGCCTTCTCGGGCAACGACCAGTGAAGCGTGATAGTATCCGCCGCAATCCCGTGTAAAGATACCAGTGGAGGGTCAGGGAGATCAAGTCCAAGCAGTTTAACCAGGGCCGGAATGGGGATTTTGAACAAGGAGGATGCTCGGTAACACATCCTACGCGCGATCACGATCAGCAGCCCATCCCGGGAGATCAATAGGGCAATACGAACCATAGCAGTGCTGTCAGGGTAGCTAGTATTACGAAACCCATTTTAACAGCCAAGGAGAATAGTGGGGGAGGGGTAATCGTAGAGAAGGTTTGATGTGGAATGACGATTAAACTGAGTTTGCCGACCGGAGAGAATATTAGTCAGCAAGCCCGGGAGTGGTCAGTGCCAGGTGCAGATGGCTTGGCACAGCCTTTGTTCCTCAACACCTGTCCTATCATCTTTCTCTCTCAACACTAGCACTGCCCCAACCTCTGTTCAGTGCACAGCGTTGGATTACGTCTTTATCTATCCAAACCTCTTCTCTCCTTGCCTTGCAATAACCTCTCCCGCTCCTGCAACTCATCAAACCATTGTCACCGCTGTGCCTGCGAGCCTTCCCTCTTCGCCCCCTACCCCTCGCTAAGTTCTTCACCCCTACTATTACCGTAAGTTCTTGTATGAGTTGGATTGGCGCTAGCATGGGCTTATTGTGATTTTCCAAAAGGTCGTCACAACATCCAAAGTTCAAAAATTCTAGGAATCTTTTTTTCCTTTCTTGGTCTCAGAACGCCAGATGTCAATCAAATCAGTGGAGATTGGTGAAAAATACTACATTTAGGCACTATGGTCAACCAACTCGACCCAGACCGCCTAGTGGCTCTGATGTGCCATGTCTTCGAAGGACGGCAAGATGGCTTTTCTCACTCCTTCAACCCTACATCCATCAATCCCCAATATAGCATTACAAATAAACGCGACTCGGAGACAAGCATTCGCACCATCCCCATGATCCTCGACGCACTTGCCAGCCTATCTGTTTCTAAGACGGAGTCCCAGGTTGTGGCAATATCCTTGCAGGTGAACCCTGGAGAACGGCAGATTCGCCTAATGGTCGCCGAGAACCAAGAAGCTGATCCCCGCGTGGTTGCCCATCTCAAAAGTGTATGGGAAATTTTGCAAGCCCTATCGAAAGAGTTTGCGGCGGAAGGAGGATCGGATATACACGAGCAAGGGTCACCAAAAGTACCTAAAAAGGTGGCCCTCCCGTTGAGGATAAAATTATTTCGTGAGATATACCGGCACTCTTTGGAAAAGCAGATGAAACGAAAGGGGAAATGGTGGAGGCTCCTTATCAATTTTGTGAAGGAGTTATCTGAACACCGCCGGAATGCCCTACAAGGCATTGAGAACGACCTGTACCAGGTTATGATTGGGTTGGACTCCGTACTCGATTTAGCTCGGAAGCTTGATGCCGGGCAGGAGCTCACAGCCGATGAGTGGAAAGTGCTACATGACCACAGCATGTGGGCCAACAAGAGAGCAAGACTTGTGCTTGCGGAGCATGGGGATCGCAGCTGCGAGGCTTTGGCCCAGGAGTTTAACAGTACGCCCCTTCTAACCCCTATTACAAGTCATATGCAAAAGTATCTAGATCACCCATAGGCCCCTAGACCTACAGTATGTCATACTACAGTGTACTGTGCAACTTATCCGGATACTTTTGCATTTGGCGAGTAGGTTTTGTTTTCTAGCCTTCAATCTAACTTCGCTTCTGTACTAGATACTCCAGGCCACCGCCCCGAAAACGCCTTCCGGCTTCGACGTGCTCTCGAGAAACTCACTTCCCTGACTCGCCACGTAAGGTGTCTAATTTCATTTGCCAATTCTCCCCGCCTCCGGCCCGCCTTACAATATCACATGCACATTGATACTGTCCCGGGACAGACTCATTTCGTGCAATTGCCCAGGTCGAAAGGGGCGTGGATGTCATTTTTGGGGGTTGCAGCTGCTAGGCCACTGAAATCGCCAGAGAATGATGCGCAGAAGCTTGTGGAAAATTTTGGGAAGCATAGGTGGGAGTGTCCAGCCCACTGCGAATGTGCGCTTATTCGTACCTCGCGACCAAGCATGGTGATTCATGGGACAATGTTCCCGCATTTAATTATATTGGGGTTTCTAAGCTCAGTTGCGGTGCCTGTCGCGTCTGGTTGGAAGCCTTCAATAAAATGAGCGGAAAGGAGTTTTACACCAGAGGATCCCACGGAAAATGGTATTGGCCTTGGGGGATGCCCAAGGCAGAAGAGTCCTTGGGGGAGGTCATAGCTGGAGAGTTCTCGGGGGAGGTTGTGCCGAGGGGGTCCTTGGGGGAGATTATGGCAGGAATTCTTTGTCGTCAATACAACCATTATCTAAGGACGCATAAGCGTTACAGATCGGACTCGGTTAGCACTGATGCCTCATTGAGCGGGGGAGAGCAGGATACAAGTGACACTGAGACTGAATCCATTCATTCCGAGCTTGCTCTGGAAGAGCAAGAATCAAAAGCCTCCAGGGCACTGCGTTTGGCCTCTATAAGGGCCAAGAACAAGGATTGGTGAGATGGTGCAATGGGGGGTGGAGTGGTTGAAGGGGTTCGGGCCGAGCGATATTTGAGAGAGATCCCGGGATCAAATGTGTAGATAGCTTGTTGGAGAAATGCTAACCCATTTTCCTTTTTCCTTTTTCTCCTTACTTGCTCTTGTGGGTGGAATTTGTGCTTGTTCATTGCGTTTCTTTCTTTCTTTCTCCTCCCTTGCTCTTGTTCGTGGAATTTGTGCTTGCTCATTGTTGCAGAGGAGTGTCCTCCGAACACTTCTATGAAGCCATATCTTCTCAAAGATGTGGTGGTGGTTGAGATTTTTGGAGAATTATTGTTGTGTTAGTTTTCGGTTGATTTCAAGTGCCCGGCACCATACCTTTCACTCTTCCTGTACTATTTGGTACCATGTAATATACACTTGTATCCAAAAAGTTCTCGCTGATCCAAAAGTACTCCAACACGGCTTGGCGGTGACAGAAGTAATCGCAGGAAGGAATATCCCTCATTCCCACTTGTACAAGACCGATCCTCCGTGTATTATTATGGTTCGTTTCTCGTCACTCTTTTGGAAGTTCAAGCCTCTATTGCCGTGCCAAGCCATAAAATTAATCGAGCGTCGGCCACAAACTCGGGCGAAACAAAGGTCGGCAGAATACAGAAATACGAGGTTCTCGGCCTCTGGGCAAAAACAATTGGAGAGGGAAAAAACGACCAAATGAGGGGTATCATACAGCGGGGAAAAATATTCATCTGTTTCTCCACGTAGGTTACCGGTCGCATTCACAACTGGTGGGGGACCGTGCTATAGTATATGCGAAGTGAGGATTGAAAGCGGGGGAGAACATAGCAAATCGGCGCCGGCGCACGACAGCGGCACTCAGGGCAGAAAAGGGCAATAAGAGAGCGTCAATGATTTCGGCGCAAGATTGCATAATCACTGGTCGGTATTGGTTTACACACATGCATCAAGATGGGGCTGTGGAGATAGTGGTATGATTGCGCACATGGTGCATTTGATCTTGGGGTGCGGATTGTATCCCCTGCGACTGGCGGGACAGAAGAGCACACGACAGCCGATCGCCGGTTCACTTACCGCTTGAGGGGGGGTTTATCTCATGGATAACTACTGGTACTGCTCAGGTAAAGGAGGCGGTAAGATTTGAATGACTTCTCCAATACACATACCGGTACCCGCCTTCCCCTCTGCTGGGTTTTAAAAGCAGCGCGCCCAATCAATTCCCACTTCAGGGTTAGAGTTGCAAATTCATCCTGATCGTTGGGTCGAGTGATTACCTATGTATTTGGCCAACAGAATGACAGGTATCACGAGGGAACACAGCCCCTTTAACGGGATTAGCGGAAATCCATCCAAAGGGAGAGGCTTGTTCCCTGCAATACCACGCACGCACGACCCGGTCGCCTTATGCCCAACAGTCAACAGTTGAGTACGGTAACACCATACCCCGAGTCCAACCAAGATGTCAAAGTCCGATCTGCAGAATTCCTGATCCTCCGAATGTCTTGGAATTAGCGCAACTGCTAGCCCGGATTGAGAGCTTTTTCTTTTCTTCCACAGGTGCTAGTCTGAAGTCGGAGTTATCCACGGTGCAAGCATGATAGTCTGCTCAAGTGTGGTAGGTGCAGAGAAGGGACGTTTCTAGAAAATGGCATCTGTACTGTACGGGTACGGTGGGTTGGTGGGTGGGTGGGATAGTCACTATCGGTACAATGCATAACCGTCCGGTGAGCATAATATGGAGGACGCTACTAAATTTTTCTCACTGTCTTTCCTTTTTCCTCTCTCACCCAGGTTTCGGATCTGGGGTAGAGTGCTATGAACTGGGGCCGCATGGAATGTTCGATAATTCGTTCGTGATAGTTTGTAGAGAAGAGAGAAGTCTTTCTCCCAAGCCGGCGCCTGGACTTTTATACACGCTTTACTAGGGTGGGGTAGGGTAGGGTAGGGTATTAGTACCGTTCTGAGGAAAGGTGTCATATCGAAAAGGGTTCTAATTACTGGAGGGCAGGCCTTATCACGAGCGTCACGCGGGAATCTCGAAGATCGGATTTGGTCGGTCGGGGATAGGCATCCGGTAGCTGAGTGTCACATATTTTTTCTGCTGTCTCAGCTGCTCTCAACAAAATCCCAAGTTAAGGCGGGTTAACTTTTGGGTTGAAGTGTTGGCTACCCTGGAAGAACGCTTTGGATCTCAACACAAACGCCGCAATTTGTCGTTACTTATCAAGCCAGTGGGGTGAAGGGGGGGGGAAGTTGCGGTGGCGGTAGAGAGAGAGAGAGAGAGGATGCGATACACCGCCCTTGGAAAAATAACAATAATAGAGGAGCGGAGTAGGGGTGGCGAACAGAGCTCGGATTCTGACAATAGAAGTGGGAGGCTCTTTTCTTGTCTTGGTGGCATTCTCCCCGTCATCATTCCCTGTCTCTCTTTACATGCCGGTATTATACCTTTACCCATAACTTACCCCATACTCCGCTAAGCCCTGCGCTTGCCCCCTCTCCTCCTGACTCTCCTTGTATTCCGCCTGTACTCGAGTACCGTACTCCCTCTCCCCGTCTTGGGTCGCCTACCACCGGATGTCTTCACTCTCTTCCTCTTGCTAATCGTACATCCCCCTTCTGTCATCAAAACCCCATATCCTACCAACACCAACAGGAGCTCACCCACACATTCGCTCAATCACACGCCCACTTTTCCCTCTCCTACTCTACTTGTACCCCCTTGGCTTCTCTCTCTTAATTAGACTACTCCCCGCTTTTTCTTTCTTTCCTTTGTCTTCCGACCCGTGCCCCCGTCTTTTCAGGCGCACCAACTACCCCCCCCCCTCGTCGACACATCGTTCCCCCTCTATCTATCGATATGCAATACGTTCGAAGTATTAGCGGATCAGTGTCCAAGACATGGAATTCAATAAAGTTGGCGACCTTAGATCCATCTTGTTAGAGTTGTTAGCTGATTGCCCCTTCTACAGCCCTGCGACTCTGAGTGGTGCTATTGACGTAATAGTCGTTGAACAGGAGAACGGTACCCTCTCCGGAGCTTTCACACCCCCGTCGCCCTTTTGCTGATTTGTCTACTTAGGTGATCTCGCATGCTCGCCGTTCCACGTTCGCTTCGGCAAGTTTTCTTTGCTACGGCCCTATGAGAAGAAGGTTGCTATTTCCCGTTGAGATGAGGTGGAAAATATCTGATCCGGGAGCTGATGTGGGGGCTGCGACAGGTCGAATTTCGCGTCAATGGCCAGAAGACCGATTATTCCATGAAATTGGGCGAGGGCGGGGAGGCCTTTTTTATTTTCGAAACCAATCAGATTGTTCCGCCTGAAATGCAAACTTCACCGTTAGTATCTCCGTCCGCTAGTCCTCGGTCAATGGCCTCGGTCCCCGAACCGTCGTCACTGCAGGAGCCAGATTACCTGGATATTGCCGACACTTCAGGGCGAAAGGCAGATCCCGCGGGGGGTGTCCCACTGAATCCGAGACGGGCCCAGTCTGATTTTGGTAGGTTTGGTTCGGGCGGGGTGTTTTACTTTTTCATTTCCTTACGGCTGATGGATGTTTGCTCCGGTAGGAAACGCGACGCCGTTGTCTTCCTCCCCAGACAATGCTCGGCCGGCGAGCGGCGATTGGTCTGGGACTGCTATCAGCCTCGAGCGCTCCGCTTCCGAGGAGGTTCTTCCCACATCGACTCGGCGGTATACCATGTCGGGACAGGGCGGGCCAGCTCGTACTCGTTCGCCTCCCCCGATTGATCACGCGGCGGCGGTGGAGAGAGCGCTTGTCCTTTCTCGCAAGCTTTCAATCAGCAACATTCCAACACACATTACCGATCGTGGTGACGTCATGTTGGATATGAATGGGTACAAACTTGACCAGGAGGAGTCCCTGCAGGCCGAAATGATTGCTCGGAGGATTCTGGCGGAGGAACTGGAGGGTGACTATGATATTGGCTCTTTGATCGGGGCTGATAGGAACGGGAACCTTTGGATCTACTCGAGTGAAGAGGCGAAAGAGAAGGCTGGACAGGAGGAGGGTATTTCCCAGGGGATTGATGTGGTTTCGGACGCAGGATATTCGTCGGATGAAGCGAAGAGCGATTCATCTTCTGAGTCTGCAAAGAAGAGGGTGGATCGGTTGTCAACACCACCCACTAGCCCTCCGCTTCCTAGCCAGGAGAAGAGTGAATCAAAGAGCTACGCAAAGACTCTTAGGCTTACTTCAGAGCAGTTGAAGAGCTTGGACCTGAAGCCCGGTGCCAATGCTATTAGTTTTAGTGTTAACAAGGCGACATGTACGGCCTTCATGTATCTGTGGAAGTCGGATGTTCCAATCGTCATATCCGATATTGACGGGACCATTACAAAGTAAGCTGTTCGTCTTGGGAGTAAAGGGACCTAATTAACAGGGGTTGATAGATCCGATGCCTTGGGACACGTCCTGACCATGATTGGGCGAGATTGGACCCATTTGGGTGTTGCGAAGTTGTACACAGATATAGCGGCCAATGGATACCATTTGCTCTACTTGACGAGTCGGGCGGTTGGGCAGGCAGATACTACCAGGAATTACCTAAATGGCATAGTACAGGACAAGTACAAGCTACCAAAGGGACCTGTGATTATGAGCCCAGACCGGACATTTTCAGCATTGAGAAGGTGAGTTACGATCGTGTCCCGGCCCAGAATATCTATTGACATGGCGTAGGGAAGTGTATCTGCGTAAACCTGAAGTGTTTAAGATGGCCTGTCTACGAGACATCCTTAACCTCTTCGGAGCCAAGCATAATCCGTTCTATGCTGGATTTGGAAACAGACTCACGGACGCGCTCTCGTACCGCTCTGTCAATATTCCTTCCACCAGGATTTTTACTATCAACTCTTACGCTGAGGTTTCCTTGGATCTGCTCACTCTAACAAAGTACAAGAGCTCTTACGTCAACATGAGGGATCTCGTCGATCACTTTTTCCCGCCTGTTGGGCTATTGAGCACCGACGAGCAGTACACAGACTTTAACTACTGGAGAGATCCAGTGCCTGATCCGGAGGAGTTTAGCGATAGCGAAGATGAGGGAGCTGGCGAGGAGGATGAAGATGAAGACGGTGGAGACAGTTACTATGAGGAGCACGGGGAGCTGGCCGAACGCTACATGGAGAACGCCTACGGGGAAGACGAGTACGATGAGGACGAAGAGGAGGACGTCGAAGAAGACGGCTATGAAGAGGAGGAGGATGAAGAATACGATGAAGAGAGCGAAATGGCTGAGGGCGAAGTCGAGCAACACCCTACTGACGTCCAAACGGAAAGGGAGCTCGGAGCAGTCGCCAAGACCGAGGAAAAAACAGAGTCCAAAATCCCCTTCGTCGGCGGCAAGATGAGCGGGATGAAAATGGACCTTGACACCAGCCGCCTCGTACAAGCCAAGGAATTTGCTGAAAGGGAATTGAGCGGAATCGTGGGCGAAGTGGTCAGCGAGATCAAGGCACTCACAACCGACTCAAGTAAGCCCGAGGTGGAAAACAAAGGTCAAGAAGAAATCGGCGTTTCGGCATAGGAGTTAAGCGAGGGCTATCGGTGTGCACGGTAACAAGCAATAGATGGAATTGCCAGGGAGCCGAGAAGTGCACATAAAAAGTACATTACACTTATTACATAGCATTGTGCTCTCTTTTGTTTTTTTTGTTTTTCCTTAGTTCTCGTCCGGCGCGCGGTTTGTAATATCCTCTTTTTCTATCATCATTCGGAAATCGGAGTATCCTGGATTTTGTCTTTACAATTTTTCGATTTTTTTTTCTCTATTAAAGTTTGCATTGCTTGCATTTTTGCTTCATTTTTATATTATACATCTTTTTTCGTTTAGTAACGTGGTAAACATGTATTATCACTCGCGTTGAATATACCTCTTTTTCGTCCCTTAATCCCTCCCAGCTTCCTCCTTCCTTCCTTCCTTCTCTCGTGCCGCTCCATCCCATGCCGTGACAACCAAGCAAACATGCCTAAACAAACCCAAAAAATCACTCCCGGCGATGCCTTCACCCCCGAGGAATTGCGGACCAACCCGAAGCTACTCCTCGGATATGGCCGCGTGAGCAACGTCCGCACATCTTCGTCCAATGCCATTACAGGCGGGGGAGGGGGAAGTGCGGGCGGAGGCGGCGGAGGGAGCGGGACCGTGATCACGATTTCGACCGCCGAGGGGGAGGATTGGAAAATGCATTACCCGGCGCATGAGCCCGGCTTATCGTTCGGGAGTAGAGTGAGAGTATTCGGAAGGGTTGCTAAAGGGTGGGTTTCCGGCGGGAGGGTTGAAGTTACTGCTGTGGATGAGGGGAGAGAGGAGGAGGTTATTAGGATCGGGGAGGTCATCCCGCTAAAGGCATATTCCGAAGTGGTCGGTAATACTCCGAACCCCACTGGCACGACCACCACCACCACCGCCACAGCGGCGGCGGCGGCGGCGGCGGCAATAAAAATGGGAATACTAGTCTGCATCAAATCCGTATTATGCCTTCCCCCCAGCCCTTCCCCCTCCCTTTCACTAAGCTAACATACCCTCTCTCTCTCTCTCTCCACAGCAAACCCCCCGAGCAACAACCACAACAACCGGAACCCCCACCCCCTCCCTACGCATCCAAATCCTAGACGCAACAGCCGAAGGCTCACTAACCCTCTGGGGGCCCACCGCAACCGCAGCCGGCTCCGCAGGTTGGACCCCCTTCAGCACAGCGCTCTACATCACAGCGGCGAGGGTGAGCATGTTCAACGGCAGCATCCAAATAAGCCTAACCCAATCCTCCACCCTCCTCGCACTGCCTGTATCGTCCTCCCCGGCGGGGACTAGCCTGCGCCAGCACTTGCTGAAAACGTACCCGCACACACGGCTCCAGTTACCGCCGCCCGTGGTGTGGCCAGCGGCAGGTGTGAAGCTGCTGTTCACGCTGGCGGAGTTCTCGGCGCACGTGAGCTCGAAGATAAAAGCAGAGAGGCGGATCATGGGTGAGGGGGCGGGAGTGGGAGTGGGAGTGATCGTTCCGGGGTATCTATCATTGGTACTGGTGGGTGTGAATTTGGTGCTACTGTTTAAGCGGAACATGCTCTTTCTGGGGTCTTGGTTTGTAGCACTTACTCGCACGGCGGGCGGCGGG
>Ga0307517_10001126_pt1 | contig 45158 bp, 62 predicted proteins | sample 23_EM_MG_FD_194515 | JGI IMG/M metagenome (GOLD analysis project Ga0307517, IMG submission 194515) | Populus trichocarpa ectomycorrhiza microbial communities from riparian zone in the Pacific Northwest, United States - 23_EM | ecosystem: Host-associated > Plants > Roots > Unclassified | place...
GAGGGTGAAAGGGCGGTTGGTTGCCTGACGAATTAAAACCCCCAAGGTGCAACACCGGCAATCTTTAGCTGGCACTGGAGGCTGACTTTGCCACCGAGATCGCCTCACCTCCACGCACCGTTCATTCCTTTTCAACTGCAACGATTTTCGGCAGAGAGGTCCATCGCAGCATTTGATTCTCGACCACCCCTCCGCGCAACCGGGACACGCTCTTCGGTTCCTCGGTTTTCAATATTCAATCGCTACCGAAGACCAGGGTCCAGGGTTGCTTTGATACATAACATCAGTTCTTCTGCATGATGCACGACCGTCGAAACGTTGAGGGCGTGCGTCTCGACATATCATCACCGCGCCAGATTTCCATATGCACGACAGCTGAAAACCATGCTTTATTGTCCTGGTGTTTCGCCCCCTCTGTCAAGCCACACCACTCATGAGGCAATAAGTACGTAGAGATACTTACAGGTTATACGTCGTATGCCATCCCAAATTAATTGCCGTCACATACTCATATGAACCGACACATGCCTTTCATCTTCCCCCTGATTCATTATGTAGGGTGTAAACGTTGGCCAACAGATACGCTATACTGCCTGCGAGGAGCCACGGGACCATGGGTAAAGGTATATAGCGTTCAAAGAATTGGTCATGTAGGTGGGTTTACTATTACTCATTATAATCCATACAGGAGTAGGGAGCCGACAAGGATGGTATACATAGATGACGCTGGTAAAAGCCCAAGTCGAGCGCGGGGGAGGAGGTAAGGGGGGGAGGGATGGGGGTAATGCGAGGGGGGGGGGGAGATGATGCGGGGTTCGCGTGAAGGAAAACTTTCTCCAAAGTCTGTGCCACAGGAGCCAGACAAAGGCGTGCTGGGTATGTGCAGGGTGGGCAGGTAGGCAGGTTAGGAATGGATTCCGAGGTGAGGGTTGAGATGAGCAGTACGGATAGACGAGAGGAGAGGCAAGGGAAGAAGGATTGTGATGGACAGCCATAAGCGTGTACGGCGGGGAGAGACCAAAGGCGGGTCTCTCCCAAATAGAAGAGAAAGGGAGAAACAAAAAAAAAACAACCTGAAAATGAAAACAGGTTCTGCGATGATGAGATGGCTTCCTGTGAGGAGTGACATATGGATACAATTGTTCAAGGTGTAACTATGAGGGTAAATATCAAAAAGGCGGGTTTCACAGCAAAAGAAAGGAAGAAAACGGACCACTGAAACCGACAGAGCAAGGGTGAAAGCAAGGGGCGAAAGCGCATGGGAGAGTGTACGATGTCAGAGTGCGGGTGGGGGATTATAAGATGCCTGTGTCTTCGAGCGAATTTTTGATTATCGTGTTGGCTACTGCAGCGAAGACGAGTCGAATGTTTGACGTATCCGTGGCTTGCGTGATGCTGTGATAGACAATGAGTTTTTGTAACCCGAAGCGCCGACACGGACACTTACTGCGGATAAACGCTGAGCTTTGCCCTGTTTGCCTGCATGAACCGCCACAAGATGTACTTGGTCGCCTTATTCGCGTTTGGCCCACCCGTGTACTCCTGGAAGAATCGTTCCAGCGGTACCTTGAAAATAGTTGGTCCACAGAAAACGGGTACGAGATGGCACCGATCACTCACCTTACGCAGCTTGTGCCGGAAGATGTCGATCTTGTTCAAAAACAAAATAATGGACGTCCTGAGAAACCACCGCGAATTGATCACCGAATCGAAGAGGACGAGAGATTCCGCCATCCGATTCTGAAAGGTACACCCGCCGGGTGAGACTGCGATAATAATAAAGGATGCACTGTCCCGACGTACCTGGTTCTTTGCTTCCATCAAAACCTGATCGTACTCGCTTAGTGCGGTGCAGAAGATGATGCTGGTGACGCTCTCAAAACAATGTATCCATTTCTTGCGCTCGGATCGTTGACCGCCGACATCAAAGAGGTGTATCCTAGAGACGATAAGCGGCTGACCAGGCGGAAACCCCTAGGGAATAGACTCACGATAGTGGTGGAACGCTGAATCTTGTTTCGATGATACCCGTACTTCGTTGTCTGCACCGCAGGATATCTGTTTCGGTAGGGACATAGTCGGCAGAGACTATCCGTTGTGCTTCGGTGAAGAAACTGGAGGGGTGATGAGAGGGGCCCCGGTGGCAGTTGCAGTTTCGTGTGCTCACTAGACTGCGCTGTCCATCAGATAGAACCGTGACCCATAATTGTCAACAAACTCTGGCACCGCTTGGTCTTGCCAGAGACGGTGTATAGCTTCAGTGAGTTCACTCGGGAAGACAAAGGGAGATGGACATGTCGGCGACTGCAGCTCCACATCGAGATCGTATCCCAGTACTCGATTCAACGTTTCCTACATGAAGTGTGATTAGAAAACGACACGAGCTGCCAAGATCCGAGAACAACTTACTGCATTGGAGGGATCGGCAGGCTCAACCTTAAACTTGAGCATAGCAGCAGCAACTGCCTGCGCGCTCTCAAGGAGGTTTGAATATATGGCCTCACGGTATGCTACCTTGGCGTCGTAAGAGAAGCCGTCTTGGTGGATGATGCGCATCTGTTTGACAATCGTCGACTTGCCGGATTCGCTCGAGCCTAAGTTACCAAGGTAAGTGCCGGAAAATAGAGAGAGAGAGAGAGCGGACGCACCTAAGAGTAGAATCTTGCATTCCTTCTTGAGCTTCTTGCCGTCCTGCTCAATCTGACGGTCTATCTGTGCAGAGCGGTGGGCGGCCTCCTTCTCTTGGTCGTTATGTTGTGAACAACAGTTCCCCATTCTGTTTCGGCTACAGGAGGGAGAAAAATAGCATGAGGAGGTGTGGGTGCTGTAGGATGTCTGGCTGGGACCGTCGCTGGGACTTGGTCGTCGTCGTTGGCGTCCTCTACAGCAAGGATGAGGGGAGAGGGAAGGTTGTGGATCGACAAAGGCTGGCCGACCGAATCTCGTTAAATTGAACTCTCGCCATAAGCGTCAGCCTAGTGGGACGTCCGGATCACACTCCTTATGTGGTTACATGTATTACGTAAGCCTCTCTTATCCATTTAAGGAAGGTAACGCATAACGCCGCCGCATGTGACAACGCGTCGGACACGTGGATCACTCCCTCACACGTGACTGCTTTCCTTCCCACTCCCCCGTTCACCGCAGACGAAATGGATGGCGGCGGCGGCGTCGGCAACGGTCCCATCCCTGGCTCATCGGCGTTGACGTCGACCAGCGCACCAGTCTTCCCTAGATTGCGGCTTAACCGCAGGAACAACAACAGCGAAACCTCCCCGATACCTGGCCCATCCTCACAACCTTCCGATGATACCCAATTGACCCCTCGTGTCGCCGCGCCCCCAACCTTTCCACCCGCTCCTGACTTCTCTATGACGACACCCCTCGATACCCCCGCCGCAAGGCTCAGAGCACTCCTATCAAAATCTCCGAACGACTGGTCGATATCCAGGCAACGCGATCCTTCCTTCTCGGAGCCGGATTCAGATCTTGACCCACCACATGGGAATTCTACTTCTGCATCTCACCACGAGTCTCTCAGGCAACTATTCACCCATGCTCTTAGAGACGACACGCCACAAAAACCTCGCGTCGCACGCAGGAACAGTATCGATCTCAGCGAGGTGGATTCAGCGAGCCCACGAGTGTCTCGGGTAAATGATGAACGTGCAAGGTCTAAGCAGAGGAAGAGTCTGAGTGATGAAGAGCTGGAGAAGGCTTCCAGTATGTCCTCGCGATTTTCAGCTGCTTTCTTCTGCCGAATGACGGGAAAACCACAGGGTTCAACCAGTCGATCCGCGCCGACAGATACAATACCCTCCGCCAACGGCTGGACAATTCCGACTTTGACGTCGACCTAAAGGATATTCCTTCTCTCACTTATCGTGAGTCCAATTTTTGGTGCCCGAAACATCCATCCTCACCCCGCTGAACAGAATCGCGATCGAACGAATCCAGCCGTGACTTCGCTCCCCTCCCCCGCCGTAATGACCCCTCTGCCTCTACAAGCTCCCAAACGAACGTCCCCTCACTGGGATTCCCATCCCGACTCGAAAATGACACGAGTGGGTGCCCTCCACTCAACCTGACGACATACTGAGACTGGTTCCAGATCTCCTAGAACAAGACTTAGACATGCAGGATGCGATGAAAGGCATGGACAGTTTTGAGTCCGAAAGCATCCCCCCTCCGCCCCCACAATCGTCCTCTGCCTTGAAGGCGGCCAATGGCTCTGCCGATCCACAGTCAAGCGCTAGGAAGTGTCCGTAAACCATTTGTTGCCTTATCGGATTTCCACTCACTTATATTATCACTAGTGCCTGTCACTCCTGATACGTCTGCGAATCTATCGAAGACTCAAACGACCATCAAGAAGTCGACTGTTGCCGGACTTTCACGACACCAATCACTGGGATCTTTGCCTACTGGTGGATCTCCTGGAACTTCCAAGCCAAGCAAACTCCCCCAATGGTCCACACTTTCTAACCTGCATGTCATGCCAACCCCTTCCAAACCCAGCTCTGTGATTTCTGAGGCCGACTGTGAGCCTTTTGTTTCTCGACAGTTTTGCTTACTCACCTTGCCCTAAAGATCGGTCGATGGTCAAAGAAGTTGAGGAGGAGAAACGGAAGGAACGTGAACGAGAGTGGAATAAACCTCAGACTACTCCGAACCGGTCTCCCGCTCACGTTCACGAACGTGTTCGCAAACTGAGCACCCCTGGGTCAGGCACTGTTAAGGATTCCCCTCACTCCCTCACTGCCAAAAACCTGGAGCTGCATCACCGTCGATCCTCGTCGAGGAACTCGCTAATGCCGCACTCCCCTGCTAGTTCCATTGCGAGTTTTGACCAAGAACGCGATCGTGGGGTCGAACACATCCGAGAACGCAACTGGAACTCGCCTCATCCGAAATGGGATGATGCTCGTGGTTCTCCGTCACCTACACCTTCCAATGTTTCTGAACGTCGGCGTGCCCTCGATCGCCCTTCATTGGGGTCTCGGCCGCGATATGATTCGATGACCTCTTCCTCCTCCTCTCGAGCGGCATCCCCAGCACTCTCACAGAGCAGCAAAGCTTCCGTCGAAGAAGTTATCGGATACGAGCGTGAGAGGAATTGGAACTCCTCCCGCCCAAGCTGGTCGAAACGTAATTCCGTTGGATCACTACTCCCAGGGTCTCCTTCGTCGCCGCTTCAGCAAGGATCGTCAAAACAAAATCCCGCCCGACAGAGGACCCAAAGCCTCAAGGACACTCCTAGCCCTCCCTCAGACCCTCCCAAGGTTTCTCGGCCCACGCTTGGCCGCAGCTCACTGAGCCACATATCACCTGGTCACACCAAATCTCCACCAAAGCCGCCTCCAAAAGAATCGCAGCTGTTGGTCTCCCAACCCAACATTGTGGTCTCTCCGCGTACACCGCCACGGCCTTCCGTCTTTCCAAAAGCCAAACCACCATTCTCGCCTCCGAAACAACCAGACTTGAGCCCCGGGTGGAAATTCCCCGCAACAACAGTGTCGGATACAGATTCTGAATCGGAGCGTCCGGATAAGGGTGATTCTACCCAACCCCCTGCCTCCCCTGAACGACCTCGACTAGGCAGTCGTATACCCGTCCGCGCGTCAACTAGTGCTGTGAAGCTTGACGACATTCCGAAACCCAAAGAAGTTGGCATTTCGCGTCACGGGCGGTCCTTTACTGAGTTCGACCAGGCGAACGGTGCGATCCCACCTCGGGTTAGTGTCCAAACCTTGTTACCCCCTCGAAATTTAGCTCCCGAGGATGCTCTCCACAGTACGTGACCTCTTTTGACATTACCACTTAGAAGTTATTAACGACGCACCCTATCTAGGGAGCGACGAGGAGTCCCCCATGGACTCACCCATGAGTAGTACACCCCGCCCCGGACCATTGCCCTTGGAGCCCTCTCCTCTTGTTTCGGGTTTTGGGGAGCTATCGCCGCTGCGCGGAGCTTCATTGCCGTTGCCCAACGGAGGATCGCCACCCAAAGGTTCTCCGAAGAAGGGTTCTCCACTCGCTGACTCCCCGCCAATCGTCATTAGTGAACCAGCCCTCTCCCTCGTGACACCACCTCGGGACGCATCCAACATTTCGAAGATGACGCTTAAAACACCTTCACCCCCCAGGGATGTCCCTGAAATCCCTGAACTTCCTGATTTACCATCTTCCGACGGGTCAGAACAATCCACTCCAGTCATGTCGAGCAATTTGACCATGATGAACACCCCTAAGCCTCCTGGAGCATGGATGCAGACCCCTGCTCCTGCTCTACGCTCCGGGCGTGCTCGGTCAAACACCCTCCCGACAAATATGAGTGACATCATGCCCACACCGCTGCCGATTCAGAGGGGGAACACCTTCCCAATGCAAACCCCTGCGCCCCCTGGTGCGTGGAGTGGCACCCCTGGATTCGGAAGCGTTGCTAGGAAGAGTGGATTAAAGGTCCGGTTCGACGTGACATCCGAGAGTGAGGCCCCCTCCTCTCCGGGTCGACAGGACATATCTCTGGAGTCGATCGAAATGGTTCACCCTTCCGACGGTGATCGTGCACAACCTGCGCCAAGTGCGTTTAGTAGGACCAACGGAGTCGGATATGATGAACCTCGCTCCACTTTCTCGTCCTTCTCTTCCTCCGATATATCAGAGATGGATGATGGACCTCGCACGCCGGTTCTCAACCCGGCCTCTGTACCCCCGAGAACCCCACCCAGTGTGAGAGTGGTTGACGCGTTTGGTAGAGAGGTCATCAAAGAGAGTCTAAGCAGGGGAGCGGGTGATGTGTCACCGATGACGCTTCCACCCCAAGATGCCTCACTCAGCCGGAAACCATCTGTGCGGATTGTGGACGCGATGGGGAGGGAGGTTCAACAGAACGGAGATGCGATGAAACCTGACACAGTCGGGGAGGAATTGTCGAGAGCACAGTCACTCGCGAAAATGAGCGAGTCAATTTCGAGTCTTGCGAAGGAGATGGATGGCATTGACTTGTCGTCTTCATCCGATGACGAAAGTGACGAGGCGAGGCTCAAGGATCTGAACGAAGTATCGGCCAAGGCACGTGACACGAGGGAAAAACTCAAGCAGACCCTGCACGCCGTTCAGTCCGGGGAAGAGGATTGGAAAGCGAAATACGGGTCTCTTCGCGCTAGTATGCGCAAGAGTATTTCCTTAGTGAGTTTCCTCTGACATTATCATACCTTTGTGAGGAATCCTAAACGAGATGAGATGCAGCCCTCTGGGACGCCCGACCGTCCTTTCCCTCGCTCCCGCATCAGTGGGATGCTGATCGGTTTCATTGCAGTTGTACAGATTGTGTTCATACTGTACATGCTGCGGTACGTGTCCCCCAAGTACGCAAGTGGCAATAACAGGTTAATCTGTCACCATTGTACAGGTTGAGCCACGTGCGATCACGACAGCTTTTCTTGAGCACGTATTACGAACCACTCTTCCCGGACTTGTACCTTCACATCACGCACCCTGAAAGGTTCATCCAATCTCTGGAGAGCGCAACGCCTGCCTGGTCCATCTATCACGTACCTGATACATGGGCTAGGGCCGGTTGGATAGGTGTTTTGTCAGAATTCGCTGGAAACGTTACGCTACACGTGTCAGGTTGGCAAAGACAGATGCAGGAGCACTGGAGAAACACGTACTCACGGACTGACATGCCGTGGCCACCAACGTGAACCCACTCACCCCCCCCTTTTTTTTGTTTACATTATAATTACCGCTTACATATTTGGGGTTTTTTCCGGCTTGTTTATTTTATGCAGGGTCTGTCTCCTTGGTTGTATGTACATAATCCACTGTAGCCTTAATAATCAGTATTCACCTGTAGGTTCCTCTCGTATGACGGCCTTCGATTGGATGGTCGCAAGTTCGCGCATCTCCCACATCCTCCTCTCCTGCTCCACATCATGACCCCTAAGCTTACACGATCGAGCTGTTTACGTTCCTTATGACGATCCCTTCACCTTGTGACCACTCCGAATCATATTACGATTATCCCACTTCACCATTCTATTGGTGTCTAGCTCCGTGCCTCGACCTCGTGCAGAACCACCCGGACGGACATTAAACATGCTAGGCCGCCACTCGTGACTGATGTAACCGGAATGTAGTATGGTGTGTTGATTCGTGCGCACCCTTCGCACGTCCACATCGGAACCCTGTACGTATGCTGCATCCGCAGATACGAAAGGCGGGCCCGGTTTCACCCAAGGAAACTGGTAGCGAGCATGCCGAAGGCACATTACCGCCTCGCTGTACGCGACGCTGAAGTGATAAAGGCCGATTAGATTGGGTGGCCGTCCGTAAGGTTTGCACCATGTACACACACATATAGATGAATGTCTGAGGGCTTTTGATGAAGATGTAGGGTCCCCAACCGCTCTGTCGGGCTGCGGGCAGCGCAAACCCCGGCAACTAGCACCCTTCTACGATTTTACGAGATATTTCTAATCTTACGGACAGGCACCCAGTCCCGAAAGCTCGACCAATAAATACTCCCAACGGCAACCCCAACAGGGTTCGTCCCCTCTCCCACTCGTCGAGCCTATCGTCGTACAGCGCAGCAATGAAGTTCTCTGTCGCCGCCCTCCTTGCCGCCGTTGCGTCTACCGCGAACGCTTTAACTGTTAACACCCCGTAAGCCCTGTGTGTTCTGTACAAGTCCGTGCTGCACGCTTACCTCGAGTTTCTGCGCGCCCATACGCCAGGGTTTATATAGCTCAATGTCAACATTACCTCATTACTTGGGATCCTCAAGGCAGCCAACGTGGGTTCTTGATACACCATTGTCTCACTTTTCAACGACTCGCTCGATATTTACCTCTCAACTCTAGCACCATTCTATTTTGTTAGTCCCCCGTTCTCACCTGTCATCTCACCCGACTGATCCGCCTTCATCCCGTACGTAGAGCGTTCACCCTGCCAGCGATCCCACCGGCCCCGCTCTCATCTCCTGGGATGGTATAACTGGTAGTAACACGTTCGACTGGATTGTTAGAATTCCCGCTGGCCAAATTGTTATAATATTGGTCGGCGACAGCACCGGTATTGAAGCGCGCAGCGCTCCTTTCGAAATCTCCACTGGCAGTAAGCGCGATTTCATTTATCTCGCGGAATCAACACATACTTAGACCCACCTTTCGTTAGCAACCACCAACTGCTAGGCTTCGAGCTCTGCCAACTCTCTCGTTGATTCTTCCCTCTCCACACTTCCAGTTAGCATCAGCTCCTTGATCCCCGTGGGCTCCCCCCCCCCCCACCCCAACTCCTACCTCTACCTCCACGAGGCCCCCTTCTTCCCTTTCCAGCCCCTCTTCGGTTTGCCCCTCGACTACCTCTTCTTCCATTTCCACTCCCACCGGTTCCACTGGTAGCAACACCCGAGGAGCTCTCACCAACGCTGTTAACTTTGGCTCTGTTGGCCTCTTGGCTGCCCTTGTTGGTGCTGTCCTCGCTTAAAGAGGACCCTTTCTCTTCACACGACAGACCCCCATTTTTCCTGATGTGACATTCCCTGCCTCTTGATGGATTCGAAAATGTAGTACACACCCTCCTTGTGTGTGCACGATCACCCCTTCTGTATTCCCACCGACATAAAAAGCGATACGTCTATCTTGGACCCCCTGGACCTTGACCGTTTCTCCAGTCGCTTCCTTGAAACACTTTTCCTATTTTCTCCAGCTCATTCATGTTAACTTTCTACGACAAATTCATGTGATCCAGTCCTCCCTCCTGTTGTTGTATCTGGTAAATACTTATCACCGTTGCCGTTATACGGCGTGTACCACCCAAATCTAAGTGCAGATTTGGTGTGAAAGAGAGGGCGGGTATCAAAACCGAACCGAGCTTTATGCGATCGCCAGAATGGAAGACGCGGGATTGAAAAATGCTGCTATTCCGAATGTCTTAAAACTAGCAGTAACCCATGATAGGTTATCTTGAAAACCCAAAACCTGTGTGAGTGTAGAGGCGATCTTATTCGACCGCTGTTGCGGACAGACGCTAATGATCAAAGAGCAGTGTTCTGTGAAGTGATCAACGATTTGCAACAGAGGAGGCAAAGATATACTACAAAATACCTCGCAGCATACTGGATACAATAGGCGATATAATCTGTTGGCGAATGTCAGTTCTCCTTCGAAGGGGACGTCTGAAGGTTGTAGCGGTACTTGACTTCCCCATGTATGAGGAGGAAGGGATACTGGGGGCACCGTACATCGGAGATCCATCACTGATTTTACGCGTGAGAATACAAGTGGCCTATAGATGGTCCGGGTGTACCCAGCCATGGTGGACAGGATCCAGTAGGGATGCAAGAGATGCGGAGATTATGGGATACGAAAGGCCGTAGGATTTACATAAAAGTACCAAAGGAGCTCGAGAGAGACATGATACTGATTCCGCTTTGTCTACCAATCAGAAGCGTGGGAAAGTCATACTTCCCAGAAATTGTATTTTCGTTGCGATTTCTGCTGGAGCACTGGCCCTTCCGTAACTTTTCGCACTCGTGCCAGAGGTTTCGATGAGTGCCACTGGCTCTTCATCTTACGATAAATTCCAATCGTCGACTAAACACCTACAATACAATGGGAAAACGGGGATACAATGACAGCATGGGGGACAGCGATGAATTAAAAACCTGACCTACATAGGAAACCGCTGCCTTTTGAACTGGCTCCATCAGTCGGTCCAAACAGAGTCGAACCAGACAGCAAGGAGATGTCTGAAGCCACTGAACCGGGGGATCCGGAATGGCTGTGAGACGGTGCGGAGCTGAAGACGGAGTGCTGCCTGCTGTGGGGCGTAGCTGGGCGGTGCTGGGGAGGCGGGCTCTCCCGTTTCTCAGTGATGGACGGGAGAACGCCAGGACGAGGCCTTGGGGAATCAGGAGGGAGCCTCCTGGTCAGGGTTTGACGAGAGAGAAGGAGAGCGATCGGATCCTTCACCATCCTCGCTGTAGATCGAAGACTCTCTCGGTAACGGTCCCCCCCTGGTTCTAGGGGTTCGAGGAGAATTCGCGCGAGCGACGCCCGCCATCCTGATTGTAGGAGCTAGCTGCGCGGTTTGTGTGGTCATCGACGTCAAGATGCGGTCAGGGAGCACGGCCGGAGGGGTGATAATTTCGAACTTGGGTTGACGAAGGGCAAAGTAATCACCGGGAAGGCCGGCGGAGGTGCGCTTCTCTCCGGTTTCCATGGGCCCGGCGCACCGAGTGGTGTCTGTCGATGGTTTCTCTTGTTTCTGGAAGACCCTGCCAGCGAGGAGTGCCGTCGCGACATCCCTGATTGGGATGACCCTTCGAATCGTACAGAACAGCACGACGTTGACAACTCCGCCCTGGAGAGTAAGCCAGACAAGATTCGACGGAGAACACAGGCACAGTGCCTACCAAGACATCGTGACGGCAAATGAAACGGGGTGCCCGGCCCATTCACACATCCGCAAGACGGCGATAGGGAGGAAGAGGATGGCATACGCGACCTGAATTCAAAACACGGGTTTCCTCTGATGCCGTGAGCCTGACGAAGATCGAATCACGTACTGGGTACAAATCCTTCTCGAGCGTTCGAGAGCGCACATGCCGACCAGTAAAGACGGTGTTCCCCCTCAAACGGAAGAACACCAAGGCATAAAGGGTGAGGCTAAGGGGAGCAGAGAGGAACAATTACAAACGGTGAGGGCCCCGTAGGTAGTGAGCGAAACCCGCAGACTCACAATCATGTAGCCCATAGTCACCCGAGCCAGGTTATACTCGGAGGTGATCCAGCACCAGAGATGCCGTCTGTTCGCGCCACGGTTCAAAAATAGGGTCAGGAGAGGGAAGCATTGGCACTCACAAAAGTCGCTGGTCCTGTAAATTGCCGGGCCGAGGAAGGTAAACATGATCGTCAGACCATTGGTGAATCCGAATACCACCCATCCCACCCATCGGGGAGGGTGGGGCTGGTAAAACAAATACAGAACGTCTGTGCGGAAATCACCTGTACAGCCATTGAGTGTTCCGCTTGTAGGGGTGTATGAGCACATCGTCATATAAAAGACCTGGTGGCGATTAGGCTCTGGTATTCGGGGCGGAAGAATTATACTCACCATGTAGCGGATCCGACGTCAGAAAGGTGCTTGAGGACTCCTGTCCATATCGTACAGCAATCAGGAGCTGACATCCCCACTCCAACATCACGTGGTCATACCTTGTGTTGTGCAGGATTGACTGCCACCTAATTGAACCCACCTTGCATTCATGATAGACACAAAAGCTACGGGAACGGGTGTTGGGCACAGCCAAACGCACAGATTATCAAAGTGTCTTGCCTTGAGTGAGATCGGCGACCAAGAGACAGATGAAATATACGGCGACACTGGTGCGGAAGTAGTGGTTCTCGTTCACAGAGGTCCTATTGAACAGCGACCTGTGGTGAGGAGAGGCACATTTCCGAGGGCTGATCCAGAGTCTCGTAAAAAAAAAAGATACTAACCCCCAGAAGAACCAAAAGACCCAAGACAGCGACGAGAGATAGACACGAAGAAGGGATACACCGACGGACTCCTTGTTCGAGTATTTAGCGGCTGTGATAAGTTTGCCGTCCTTGGAGATATCGAGAAAGACAGCCTTTCCAGACAACGAAGTGTCGAGAGACATTGCTGGGTAGTTGTGCCGTTTACCAGAGATTGTGAAAAGTCGTTAAGAGTTGAGGGGAACCTGCCACCTCCAAACTCGGTCGTGAAGATGAGAAAAAGAACGGAAGGGTTGCTGAACGGGCTCAGTGGGAGTCGGAACCAACCTCGTCCAGGGGAAATGCGTGCGTCACTTCAAAAGACATGACCAGTGATCGGGCGTTCCGTTTGATCCCGCTGAAACGGATGCGCGGGGTCTGTCGGTAACTCCAATCAATTCCCCTCATCTCGGAAGCATCCTACGCCTGAAGACAAGTAACGTGCCGAGAGTCCCATCTTCCTCCTCCTCCCTCGCCCTCGACCCACACTCGCGCAACAGGCGGAATGTGTGCCTCCAAAGATAATATCCGAGAACAAAGCGAACAGCTCGTTACGAAAAGATTCTCGTATGATAGCAAGAGACTCTGCGCAAGGAGATAGCAAAATCAGCGGGGCGAAAATTGTGGATCATCCCGTGTGACCCTTACCATCAGTTGTTGGAACGACACCTGCGGATACGTCTGAACCATCTTGACGATCTGTTGGGATACTTTTTGATAAACAGTGTACTCCGATTGGGAGTGTGGTTTGGTCTAGGGAGCAGATGATCAGAGTTCGTGACACACCCCATGGAGGATGAGTATCCGGCACCTGCTCTCTCGGTCCGGAAACGGTCACAGTCTCGACCGAGAGCCCGTTCCTACTCGTCGGGGTAGACAAGACACAGTAGGCGACGAGGATATCGGGGAGGACCAATCGGACAGTCACCGGGTCTTGCAACTCGCCCCTCTCTGCTCGTGTAGGTACCCAAATGTTCAATTTCGAAGGGGCAGAAGTTTTGTTGAAGTTGCGAATGTAGTCGGGGAGACCAGCCAGTGTCAACGGTATCGAATCTCCCACCAACGTCGGGAACGGCACGGAGACTTTTGTGAGGGACGACTCGTAATATCTCGGCGAGTCAGGGGATGGCGTTCGTAACCTAAACGTTGCGGTTGGATGGTCTGTTCGCGGCCAGAGCTGGTCACACATACTTTGCTTTGTTCGTGTCCGTTCTGTACTTGAGAGTGAGTTCAGACTTGTCTTTCTCCTCGCTTTCCCTCGCGGTTTTCAAACCCTCCTGGACGATCTCAGACGAGAGGCTGTTGCCGAGCTGTCTCAGGTTTTCGAATTGTTCCCGGATTGGTTCCATGGGCATCATCGAGTTTGGCGACTTGTAGAGCCATGCTGGAACGTCCCTAAGCTGTTGCAGACGCGTCGAGAGGTCGGTCAAGGCTTGGATTTGCGACTCAAGTTTGGAGATTTCGGTTGAAGATGAGGGATCCATGTGATCGGGCGCTGTGGCGGACGGCGGACGCTGTGCCGAAACCGACACCGGTGCTTTCAATGGTATGGGGGACCGCAGGATTAGGAATAGGGCCTCCAAACGAACCCTAATATTGCAGTGCATCGTGGTCTGCATCCGCTTTCCTCTTAGCCACACTTCCACCCAGCCATAGTCATGTCCCTCAGCGCCGACGACGTCGTTCTAGAATGCAACATCGAAATCCTGGGTCGAGAGCGTCCTCTCCTCAGCAAGGCATGGATCGAAATGCAGAACATGTATGCCAGTCTGGCTGACGCCATGTATCCGGACGTCAACGCGTTCATCGAAAACTGCGAGCTCTTTGGCGTTATCGTCGTCACCGACGGCTACTTTGAGCGCAAGGGCGCCCTCGATAAGTGGAACGCGGAGCAGGGTCAGACGAAGGGGGAGATGGGGTCTTTCGGGGAACAAACACTACTAGACGGTCGGTGGCTCATCCCCCCACGACGTACCCCTATTGACGAACTCCGATCTATCACAGACGACTTTGTCCCCATCCCACACGTCCAACAAGCCGGCGTGGCTTATCTAAAATCGATAGAGCCAGGCGAGGCCACTATCGGCGTCTACATCACGGAAGCGTGGCAAGCCGAAACCTTCGACGTCCAGATCATCAAACTATTGCTGAGCTGGGCGTTCGAGGATGTGGGTTTCCACAGGATCCAGACAACCCTCCTCGAGGGAGAACGTAAAGTTCCTCTCATGAAACTCTTCTCCCACGTCGGCTTCGCACACGAGGGGACCCGACGCAAGGCCAAAGTTGGTGCGGATGCGGTTTATAAAGATGTGACATACATGGGCATGGTGGATATGGATTGGAGGGTATGGGCTATGCACAGTTACGCCCCCAGAACCCTCTGGGATCGACTGTTCGACAGACAGCAACGTGAACGAGAGGAGATCTTGACGGACGACGGGGACGATGAAGACAGGCTCCTGGGGAAGAAGGCGAGCACGGAAACCTTGCGAGCCAACGTCGACGAATACGCTCGGTCGGCCAAGTCGACGACGACCACGAGCAGCATCGTTGGCGGCTCTGGCTCGAACGCCGCCAAGTCATCGGGGACTGGACTTTCGAGCTCGGACTGGGACAAGTTTGATCTGCCCAAGAGCCTTGCCGAAAGCAGTGGGTCTAATCCCATCAGTCTCGAGAGCGAGTTCGAAAGCCTGGTCCTCAAAAAGGACAGTACTGACGAGTCAGCAGAATCCCAACAGGATTCTGCGTCGATGTCGATGCCGAGCAGCGAGTGCCTAAGTTTGGCTGATCGAGAAGCAGATTGGGAGGAGTTTGGAGAACAAGTTGCATATCCCTGAATTCTGTACACCGTACATCTTGTTATAAACTTTGATTCTGTTTCCCAAGCTCCAGATGTTGCCGATTGACAACAGTGAGAAGAATGAGAAAGAGAAGAGAGAGATCCCCCGACGACGCAAGCCAGTAGTGCAACAGCAAGGTCATCGCGTCCCCGAGTTGCAAGCAGAGCTCGAGGAACAAGGGCTGCAAAAATTAGATAACCAATAATGAAGGCGGTGCCTTCATAATAGTGGTTAAACTATTAAGAACAGATACTACACTTGATCTAAGCCAAAAGGCCAGAGTGGTAAAGAATTCTAAATCACCCGAGAGGTCCATATATACCCACCACACGCGCGCACGGACCATGTTTACTTTCCGAAGCGCCGCCAAACAAAAAAATACATTGTGACCGCATCCGAAGGATTCGTCATCGATCAAGCAGCAGATAACCGCCGTGGCCTGATGACTGGGAGGTTGTGCTGATCGACCCCATAATCATACCACGCCAGGATGAAAGGCATCCCAGAGTCCGTTCCTCACTCACACCGGAGGCGTCTTGGGCGTTGCCGTTCTATTTCCCTACTGGCAGGCTTGGGTGCGCTGGGATTGATGCACGGATACTTCCGCAGGGCGGAACCACCCCTCTATGCGCTCTGTTCACCCCACGGAACGTCAAATATCTACACCGTAGACGCCAATAACACGAGGGCTCAGTGCCTGGTCGTCAAGGGCGAACGATTCCTCCACACCAGCGCGTATGGTGGGAAAGTTGAGAGAATCCCAAGATCTTCGAGAGACTGACCCGTGCTCTTCGCTAGCCGAACTACGGGCCAAACACCCTGAAATTCACGTTAAATTCTTACAGCCTAGCGCGATTATTATTCCAGGAATCACTGGTCGGCACTACACCTCTGTCCTCAAAGCCGCTGGGCTCCTAAATGCCTGCAGATTCCCACGTTCATGCCTTACAGTATGGTCTCCAAAAACAACTCCCTTTGGAAGGTGCCGCAAGTGTCTCGGGTATGCATGGTTACTTTACGTGGATTTATGTGACTCTCCACCCACATTGATTCGCGACAGACGCTGTCGCCAAGGTCAGGGCGTACATTGAATCCGACCCTGCAATCCTCAACAACAGGAACGCGTTGGTTGAAGGTTGGGGGTGGGATACAACTAAATGGCCCATAGAACGGTGGCCGACGGCGGTGCGTCACCGAGTGTTCCGTTCGGCATGATGAAGTTCACCTCTCTCTCCACAGGCGGAACTGGAGGCAGACCCTGTTACTAGAGGTCGTCCGATTGCGCTTCGCAGTAAGGATGCACACGGTTACTGGGTATCGCAGAAGATTCTCGATGCCATGGAACCAATTCCAGAGAAGGTACACGGTGGTGTCATCGTCAGAGACCCTCACGGAAAACCAATCGGTGAAGTGTCCTCGGGACGGTCACAGGAAGGGCTATCTAACCGATTTCTAGGAGTGTTTTTGGACAATGCTCGAGATTTAATCCCAATTCCACCACCGACGGAGGAGACGCTGTTGAAACGTTGGGACCCAGTCGTCAAAGATGCCCATGCCGTTGGTCTGACCGCCGTCCATGACGCATTGCTGCAACCAAACATGATTGACTTCTTCCACAAGTATGATAAGCTAGACCCTCCCACGTCACGCATAACTCACGGCTTAGTTGCAAGGCAAGCTTTGAAGGGGAACCTCGCCGTGCGTACCACATATTACGTTCCAGCACATGTTCTGACCTCACACCCCAGTTGCGCGTTTATGGGATGAAATACTTTGACGATAAGGCTCCTTACTGGGGCAATACCACCAAAAAGATCATCGGAGCTGGAGGCGATCGGTTCACCCTTCGGAGCGCCAAGTTTGTTGTAGACGGTTCGTGAAAAGTAGAACCAGACTGACCGATGGAATCCACTAAACCCAGTCTGGCAGGCGCCCTGAGGACTCGAGGAGCAGCGGTTGGCATTTCCACCATTGTTTTATCGCTACGGCTCACCGTTTCACCTAGCTTTACGAACCATACTCCGACGATCCCACCAATCAGGGGTTCATGAGAATCGAACCAGATACCCTGAACGAAGTGATACCAAAGTACCTGGAGGATGGGTGGCAAGTGGTATGTATGCCCACAACACGCTCGCCTTCGTCAGCTCTGGCTCTGACCCGACGTGCGTTTTAGTGTGTCCACGCCATAGGTGACAAAACGAACGGAGCTGTGCTCGACGCTCTCGAGGTGGCGCTTGAACACGCAGACGTCCCTGCAATCAGACCGCGAATCGAACATGCCCAAATCATGGACCGCAAAGACATCGTCCGCCTGGGAAAAACTGGAGGTATTCCTGGTGCCTCGATGTTGTGAATACAATGGCTGACCGTGGAATTGCAGCGATCGCAAGCGTCCAGCCTATCCACGCGTGAGGCGCTTCATACTCCCACTGAACAACGTCGAGGTGTTGACTTGCTTACAGGATAAACGATATGTGGTACGCCGAGCACCGCCTGGTAATTCACTCACATCGGTCTGCGTTCCCAAAGGACTTTCCTCACCGAGATGACCCACTCTACTAGGGACCTGAACGGGTCAAGGGACTGTACGCGTTCCGGTCGATCATCGATGCGGGTGCGAGGACGACGCTCGGTACAGATTTTCCAGTCGAGGATATGCGTCCGTTGGCGACGTTCTATGCTGCCGTGACAAGGTTGTCTTACGACGGAGACTCACCTCACGGACGGGGAGGTTGGTTCCCTGAACAGAGGATGACGAGGCTAGGAGCCCTTCGAGGTAGGTCGCATCGGTTTCCCACTCGTTCTCACCGAATCTTACATGTGTTCGACCCCCCGGGCACCGTAGGAATGACCACCGACCCAGCTTATGCTTCCTTCACCGAGAACGTCCTCGGCTCGATCGAACCGGGGAAACGCGCGGACTTCGTTGTGCTCTCTCAAGACATTATGGAGGTGCCAGTGGAGCAGATTCTCAAAACCGATGTCCTGTCCACCGTGATGGACGGGGTAGTCGTTTATGGGAAGGTCTGATATGCCTCCCCCCCTTCGACAACCTTGCCCCCGTTAACACAATCAAGACCGTGGTCCGTCGGGGATTCCGTCTCGAGTTCTAGCCGCATTCGATATATTTGTATGCCTCGCCGTAGTGTGCATGTATAACCGATCTGATGACCTTCGACTCCCCCAGCGGACGATCAAACGATACCATGTATGGGAAGAAAGTACCGGGATTGTCATGATGATTAGTGGCTAGTGTACTAGTCTAGGTGGTGAGAGCAGGTATGTATGGGGTGGGGTGATTGGATGCGCGCGGATCCCAAAAAAAAAGGGTCCCAATGGATTGGATGGCAAAAGCAGAGTCCATCTTTGAGATCAAGAAGAGCCGCCGTCTCCAGGCTCGCCATCATTCACTTTTTCTATCGTGGCCGAGAACCTTTCAAAGATAAAAGATATAGTCCCACCGGGAACCCGATTCACGGGCATTTCAGGTGAATCCGACGAGAAAGCGGTAGACGCCGAGCCGGTCGCCGACACCGCGTCCAAGCGCGCAGGCTGGGACTGTTCGGCGTCAAACTCGTACATGAGGTGCTGGAGGATGTTGTCCTGCACCCTATCACGGGAACCTCGCCGCAACCCGTTGATGTGAGTCCATTCTCCCAGCGCCGCGAGTTGCGCTTTCTTCCTCAGCGCATACTGTGTGTCATCGACAATGACATATAAAGGGCGTCAGCCTTGTCCGGTCTAGGGGCAAGCGCCACAGTTCGCTTACCGTTTTGTCCATCGCGCCTGTGTCTTCGGAACTCAAACTCGCGGCTGTAACAAACCCTTTCAACATCCGCTGTTCTGTTTGTATCATCTCCGCTTCTTCTTCCTCAGTATCGAAACCACTGCCATCATCACCTACGTCTCCTTTGACGCATGGACAATCGAGGAGTTCGTGCGTATGGCAGCCAGTGTTAGGGTGGAACGTGAATATATCCCGAAGCTGTTTGCGGGAAGGTCAGGGTCACATGCGACATGAGCGCCAGTCTGCACGTACGTCTTGAGTCGTGAACGAATCGGAGCTCGATTCCGCGGCACCCTAAAAAGAAATTCCGACGCGGGCCCGTAAGAGGATGGGGCCGGTTGAGATCTTACGGCGCTTACCGTCCCCATAACCGCTGTAAACAGGACCAAGTGTCAGCGAGATAAGCGTCGGCTTCGGGAAGAAGGGTGGACGTACATGCGCTGAGTCCCAACTTGGTCACCTGACGCTGGAAGATTTTCTCTTCCAGAGGATGAAGGGTTAAGCATGATCACAAAGCCATCGGGGAGACACAAGGTTCACACACCATCAATAGTGCCAGCGGTCAAGAAGCGATAAATGAAGACTGGGCGCTTCTGCCCGTCACTACGGATAGGGAATAAGAATCTCCCAAGATCCGTAACCAGTCTAAAGGCGCCTGGCTTACCGATGGATACGCGCCATGCTCTGGAGATCGTGGCTAGCCGCGGAGAACATTCGCGTCAGCGCCAAAATAGACGTCGTGTGAGGGTCGAACCTTGGATTCCAGTCTCCGTCAATCAAACATAGCCGCGAAGCGCCGATGAGGTTGATCCCAACCCCTCCGGCTTTCGACGATAATAGAAAAATGACTTGAAAAAAGATAGGGGTCTTATTCGGCACCTGATCCAGAACAAATAATGTGGGAAACATACAGCGAGATGTTTGAGATGCCTTGTTAAAGTCGTTAACGTATTCCTGGCGCTTCTGACTTGGCGTAGACCTAGACAAGAAGTGGGGCCTCGGCGTCAGGATGAGCACGGGTGAGTACCGACAATATGCTTACCCATCGAGTCGGTGGTATGTATACGACCTTTTCTTGCAGTATGCCTCGATGATATTGAGGGTCGAGGTCCAGTGCGAGACGATTGCGACCTTCTCATCGGTGCCCTATTCGGACCGATCAACACACGAGCGCGGAGTGAAGGAACGTGTTCAGTACCTTGTTGATAGTATGCAAAAGGCTAGCAAGTGCCGTAAGCTTCCCTAATGGAAGCATCAGTGTGCAATCCGATCGAAGAGAACAAAGGCCAAACCACTAAGGGAGACGTCCTCCACCTGCGGCCTCGCAGGGAGATATGTTAGGGCGTCTGAAATAGCGCTCGCGTTCGCATCCTGGTTCTCTTTCCCCTTGTTCTTATCCGCAGTGGCCTTGAGGAGAATTGGGCTGTTGCAAATCTTCTGTAATAAACCCATCATCGCCAGGGAGCCCGCCATGCTGTTCTTGATCAACGGGTCCAGGTTGTCTTTTGTGAGAATCCTCGTCAGAATCTTAGTTTGAACTCGAGTGGGTGTAATGAACACCACGTATTCATCTTGGATCTAACGTAAATTTCTGTCCGAGCTCCTAACCGGAGACTCACATTTCGGAGGGAGGTATTTCTTGAGGAGGCTCGCCTCTCTCCGGAACACAAAGTTCTGGGCAATTTGGAGCAACTGACGTGAAATCAAGTCAGGTGGAGATCAATCAGTCCTACAACCCCGCGTACCTCTTTGAGTTTTGCTGTTCCAAGTTTGGTTTCAGCTTTTGTGCAACCGGGTGTCCTGCTCTTGAGGATCGGATTCTCGTACTTCTTTCGAAAGGCGGCGTAGTCATCTGTGGATGCTCAGCGGCAGCGGTGACCCCCGGGCACAAGACAGTACCTAAAAGACCGGGGTTACAGAATTCGGCCTGATTGAATTTGTGATCAGTTCGTGAAAAACTGGGGGGATCGTATGAGCGCACCATGGCGTGAAACTCGCCCAGATCGTTTTGGATGGGAGTTCCCGACAGAATGATTCTCCGTGGGGTTTTCAAAGCGTCAAACATTCTGGAAGTCTTATTATTGGCAGACTTCAGCCGGTGACCTGGAAAAATCGTCAGATGGCATTCACCCCGGCTCTGGGGGTAACCGACCCTCATCGCATACGATCAACCCGATCGGTGGCCTAAAGACTGGGTTCAGACACCTTGCGGTATCAAAGCGAGGAGGCAACTCAACTGGCAGTACGATAGATCCTCACTGGATTATGCGGTTGGTCAGTTTATCCAATGAAATCGAAGGACCGGGGACCACCGTACATGATTGACCGTAACTTCTCATATCCGATGATCAGGACTTGGTGCTTGCTGAGAGTGGGTTGGGCGTCATACGCTGCATGAAAAGGGCCTTCGCAATGACCCGCACTTACGAATTGAGGAAAAGTTTGATCTGCGATTTGTCCTTGTCTCCGGTCAGGATGCTCACTCGGTCCCTTCCCAACCTATGCGGGGTACTCATGAGCGTCTTCGTCGCTCCGCTGGGATCAAAGGTACCATTTGTAAAACTCGGACCTCCAGTTCTACGTCAAAGAAGACAACACGTCGGACGTGCGTTGACGAGCGGAGGAACAACGACTTACGTTTATCAATGAAACTGGGCATACGATGAGCGCCTTCCGGATCACTGGACCTGGTGCAGCGTACGGATTCTGCCCTGAAAGGTCACATTCAATACCAGCGGAGGCACTTTTAGCAGCACGCTAACTTAGCAAGGTCCAGATAAGGGTAACCGTCTACGTGAGAACCGAGTGAGGGGTTAACCCGGTGAACCAATTCAAGTCTGAATACCTGTAAAGTCTTTCCCAACCCCCTACAGGCGAGGGCGTGATTAATAATAGATCCAAATCCAGATCCGAAAACCCGACACCTACATCTCGTCTGCCAGGATGCAACCTTGGCCGCCATGACCTCTGTATCCCATTACACATTCGTACAAAAACTTCACCCCGTCGATTTGATGCGGCCGCAATTTTCTCGAGAGTATGGGGTCTATTACCACCGGAACGATGTCCAACCTCCTATCATAAATCATGCATATTGTAAGCGCTCGGAACATCCGATGAGAACATCAGGCTCTCAAAAGACGAACTTGGGATTAAATTTGGCCTCGTGCTCCTTTGTGGGAAAGATCATCACTACTGCATTCTCAGCGTCTGGGTCATGCCTATAACACTGGATATGAGTAAATGCGTCGTGAAAATAAACATGAAACCCACAAAGGTTTCCGCTTTTCCTTCCTTTCAGGGGGCTTGGCGTAAAACGATGTGGGAGGGATGAAAGTTTTGAAAGGCTGTGGGGCGACGGTGGTTGCTTCGGGATCGTTGGTGTCCTGATTATCGTTCTTATCTCTCGGGGTTGCATATGGGATTGCTTCAGGATCAAGCCCCTCTTGGTCGGAAGGGTCGGTGCCGGTGAGCGACGGTAGTTCAGATTGAGCAATGGGTGATTCCAATTCGACCTCGCGGGCCCCGATGAACAGCTTCTGCCCGGGAACTAGCGGTTTGTCTGCTTTCTTTGTGCCGAGTCTTCGTCCGACGTATTGGTCAACGTTTGACTTTCTGGACCAGCATGGAATTTCTCACATTTTCCCGGACTCTGATATGAGCCGTAGAAGTCCTCCTTCTGTGCACGTAACAAAACCATCGTCATCCCAAGTCCTGTTTTTCTTTTGCTGGGGTTTCCGCCTGCAGGGATTTTAGCGTTTAAGCGTCACGAAAGAAGGTGCCTCGGCGGACCATTGGGCGGACCAAAACGAGTCAGGCAGTGCCTTCGATGAGCTCAAAGCGCTGTCAACAGGGTTTGCAGGTTGTTTGATCAAATTTACAGGATGGAGGGGGACTTGTTTCCTCTGGAGACTAGAAGAAGCCAAAGATAAACGAAACTGCTTTGGTGGGACAAACTGTTTGATGGAAGGCGCAGATGTCCGCACGGGGGCAGTATCTGCGTCCCCAGTATGAATTGGGGAGCAATATCTTCCGGACAAGAAGTCCTGGTGGGTGATAAGGAAATCCAAATGAGCTTCCTTCTCGGCCCATTTAAGGCATGTGCCGCTATCAAGTTTGGTCGGGATGGGGTTAGGTGGTCCTGAGGCGAGCCTGGTATGGAGATTGTTTGGTTCAGCGTCTACAGGAACATCGTTAACTTCGCACATTGCACTGGATTGATCCAAGAGTTTAAAGTAAGTCAATCCCCGAACGATCAGCACGCCGTCTCCGTCCCACGTCTTGTGTTTCTTGTGTTGGGGTGATCGCCTGGCAAACACCGGTGAATACAAGACCGCTGGAGCATAACATTCTCCATCCGGGCGTACCACTGAACGACCCAATACTGTTCACCAGTAGGATCATGACTAGGACCGCTTTCCTCGCGTAACCTCTTATCTAGGTGACCGGAGGACGCCTGCGCATCCTCGTGCTTGCGTTTCTGGCCGCGGGGGTTGATGTATTGGGACATGCCCCTAAGCGGAGATGAATTCTAAGTACGGCCTTGAGTGGAAATGGATCGGGGCACCCGGGCGAAAGAGATATCTTGGGCGGGCACGGTGATGAGCGAGGCAGATGACGGTCGATGGGGACGCGGCGTGTGACACCGTGACACCGTCGCGTCGAGGGACGCGTCTGGGGTCAGGAAGAGGTTGTACCTCACATGACCGGACGGCGACTTGCGGCTAAGCGCCTTGCGGAGTTACATAAAAAGAAAAAGAAAAAGAAAAAAAGGCGCGGAGAGTCCCCCCTGTCTGAGCACCACAGAAATGCAACAAAGCCGAGCGCCGGGTTGTACGTGCTAAAGCGGTCAAACAAGATCAAGGGTCTTTCTGATGTGTGGCCATTAAGCTTTAAAGATCGTTGTGGTTCGCAGACAGGATTGGTCGTTTCCCGGGGTGAAAGATTTGGGAAAGTTTTCTTTCCTACTTGACCCATCCAGAAGTTGGAAAAGCTGACCCTAGACCCCGAATACTCGACCAATTTTCATGCAGGGGTCCCAAGCGGGCGTCTACCAACAGACCCCGAATATTTTACCTATTTCCCTTCCACGGTGGTTCCTTTGGGGTTGTTTTCTTTTTTTTTCTTTTTTTTGAGGGAGCTAAGCGCGTGTACGGAGGGGGAGATGGAAACACTCGTGTATAGCAAGGCGCCCGTGATGAGCGCTGGACGCATCAGACACTGTCAGGACAAAACAGAGACCATCCGGAACGCTCGTTTTCTGAACGTTCCGAGAGAACAGTTATTGGATTGACAATGGACAGTTGACGCGCATACTTTTTTTTCCATCGCCTATCTGGTGACCAATTCGCGAATCAAACGGGCAAAGGTTTGTATACAAGAAGTCTCCCAGGAAATACCACCGCTCACTCTCTCTTTGCTTACTCGTGTAGTGAAACCCCCCCGGCGTTCGGATCAGAAGTCGCCAATGAGTTTGGGGGTCACTCGTATATAGCTGCAGGGCACCACCGAGGGCGTATTTATCCCTCGACCACCCTCCCCCCCGCCCCGCTCCTCCTCCCTAATGTCCGACTCCGAGCTCAGGCAGCGTCAGCCGAGTCCGACGACGTCCGCAAAGGCGTTACCGAAAACGCAAAAGGGTTCCAGCAGCACTCCACCATCGAACCTGCCACCCGCAACCTCTGCCACTCGTGGTTTCATTTTAGCCGCTTCGTTGGCGTTATCCGTCACCACCCTCCTTCTCTACCTCCGCAACTTCCATTCCCCGTCTCCAGCTTCCTCCTATATCCTCTGTTCTCCCCCCGGCGTAGAGAATATTTATACCGTCGATCATTATGATTCCAAGGTCGAGTGCATGACTGTTCATGGTGACTTCATCATCGACACCGGTGCTCACGGTATGTCACATGAACCCATCAGTCCATTCAACCCACCCATTCGTGGCTCATTTCCCCCAGCCGACCTCACAGACCGGTATTCATCATACAAATTGATCTACATCAAGCCCGGTGCAATTGTCGTTCCGGGACTAACAGGTAAATCCTACCCCCCCCTTCCACAATATCACATTACCTTTTATTTTTATTTTTAATGTTTCGGTCCCGCAGATTCCCACCTTCACGCTCTGGAATATGGCGCTCAGAGGCAGATCCCCATGGAGGATGCCCGGAACGCACTCGGTGAGGCTGTTGCGTTTGCGTCATACCAGTTCCAGAACGTTCCCTGCTGACCGTTGCAATGAATCACAGAGGCTGTGGAGCACGTTTCCAACTATATCAAGGCGGACCCGACGATCTATCATAATTCCTCTTATTTTGTCGAGGGCTGGGGATGGGACCATACCAGGTGGCCTGCCGAGCAGTGGCCCACTACTGTAGGCCCAGTTTCTGATCCATGCGAACCGATGAACTCAATCATGAGTGATGCAGGAGGAAATGGAAAGTGACCCTCTCATTCGTGGACGCCCCGTGGTGCTTCAGAGCAAGGATGGCCATGCCCTATGGGTATCCCAAAAAATTTTGGACGCCATGGCCCCCATCCCTGCCCACGTTGAAGGCGGTCACATCGTCCGCGACGAGACAGGAAACCCCACAGGTCAGTGCATTCCGCCGATGGCACGTGACCGAGATTGCATGATACATGGTCCCCAGGTGTATTCTTGGATAATGCCCAGGACCTTGTTCCCAGGCCCCCTCCTACCGAGAAGCAGCTTCTCAATCGATGGTCAATTATGGTCAAGGACGCGCACGCCGTAGGCTTGACTTCAGTGCATGATGCGGGTTTCAGTCCTATTTCATTAAGGTTCTTTGAGCGGTAAGCGTTCTACGTAATTCCTGCGTCCACTGTTCGCCTGCTGATTCGCTCACAGACAAGCCGCGAACAACAACCTACCAGTATGTTTTCACGCTGGAACGTTCGATGCATGATGCTGACATGACGTTAGTTACGCGTCTACGGAATGCGATATTTCGATGAAAACGGCCCCTATTGGGGTAATACATCAACAAAGATCATCGCTGCCGGAAACGACCGTCTCACATCTCGCAGCATCAAAATCTTCGGCGATGGTAAGTAGATCTGGTGTGCGAGAGGCCGACCGTTCGCTGATTCTGGAGATTAGGCGCTTTAAGATCTGGAGGAGCAGCTGTATGTCATCGTGCTGTTCGATCCCGGCATGTTCTCGACGCGCTTATGTTTTTTTTTTTTTTCCACAGCTGTACGAACCATATTCGGATAACCCGGAGACTCGCGGGTTCATGCGTCTATCTACCGAGGTTCTGAACGAGATCATTCCCAATTTCCTGCGTGATGGGTGGCAAGTCGTCAGTCCGGTGACTTTTGTCCCACGTTTTTGTATGTTAACTTTTTTTTTCCTCTTTCAGAACGTTCACGCCATCGGAGATCGGGCGAACGCGATCATCCTGGATGTGTTCGAGAATGCGCTCAAGGACACAAACGTCACCGCCCTGCGTCCGCGACTCGAGCACGCTCAAATCATGACGAAGGGGGATACGGCTCGGCTCGGAAAGCTCGGAGGTAAGTCTACCGGGCCCATCTTCGGTAGCTCGTATTAATCAGTGAGGCTATTCAGTCATCGCAAGCGTCCAACCTACTCATGCGTAAGTTGACGTTGAGGACGTAATGGTTTTCTGATGATCTTCCGACGTTGACCCTTTGCATACAGCATCAGTGACATGTGGTATGCTGAAAGTCGACTTGTAAGTGTGTATTTGTACACTCTGGGTCAACTCTGGTTACGGAACCGCTGATGCCAACTGTGTAGGGACCGGAGCGGGTCAAAGGACTGTATGCGTTCAGATCCATCATCGACGAAGGAGCTAGGATCACGTTGGGCTCCGACGCGCCAGTAGAAGATATAAATCCACTGGCTGGATTCTATGCCGCGATAGCGCGAGTGTCTCCCGACGGGCGATCACCCCATGGACCCGGCGGCTGGTTTCCCGACCAGAGGATCAGTCGTAAAGAAGCATTGAGAGGTGAAGAGAGAGACCCCTTCACGACCCTTAAATCTTTTTCGAGCAAGGAATAGCTGATATCTGAACCGTTTTAGGAATAACTATCGATCCCGCTTACGCATCGTTCACGGATAACATCCTGGGTTCGATCGTTCCTGGCAAACGAGCCGATTACGTCGTGTTCTCGCAAGACATTATGGAAGTACCCGCTGACCAAGTCTTGAAAACGAAGGTGCTGGCCACCGTTATGGACGGGAAAGCCGTATATGGCACGTTGTGATCGAGAGACCGGAAAGTTCTGCAGGCAGGCCTCATGGAGCATGGGGAAGGTCGTGCTGGGGCTGCGGCAGGACCCGGAAGATCCATTTCCACCTTCCTCTCATTCATGCTGTTGGTCAGTCTCTCCCGAGCTCTTGTATGTAATCTGGACGTGTTTGTAACAGATAGAGGGCTCTATATGAAACATATTCGACATCATCGTGCGATAACAGGACCGTCCATCCGGGAATTAGTAACGTAATGTGCATCGAGAGAATGAATGCCTGCGGGTGCCATCCTGTGCGCATGAAACCCTTTTGTGAGGGGGTCGAGTGCGATGATCCTAACTGTCGGATACAGTGGCATTCAGCTCGAGAGCCCATCCCAAATGATCATTTGCTTGATGGGCCACATGATTCTAATGACTAAATTCTCACGAACGCAAACGCCTCGACAAAACACCCCGACCATGGTTTACGTTCCTTCTCCCCCCCCGAGTCTTTCAAGAACCAGCCTGTTCTTTGCTGTCCACGACCTGTCACTCGACAGCCTTCTTTCCACGTCAGTTCCATCTAGATCCATCCGGAAACCCTCCAGCTCACCCTCCACCGTCTCTGCAACAGATCACACTTTCCGAACCTAGTCTGTGTTCGCTAAGAGTTTCATTCAAGAAAGTGCACTCTTAGCCTCTGCGCAAATCTCATCTTCATTCCAAGCCCCTGGTGAGCACAGATTCACCCACTCCAGCACCTCAACAATCGAGTGCTCACCTGACACCCAAGCCATGGCCATCATTGTGGACGTTACCCCGCCACAAGTCCCATCCACACTCGTTCACCCTGGCATTCCACCAGAGCTGTCGGACAGGGTAGTCGACTTCCTCCACGACGACTGGGCCGCTCTCAAGGCGTGCAGCCTCACCTGCAAGGCATGGCTTCCCGCCAGTCGGTTTCACCTCTGGAACCGTGTGGTTTTGCGTTATTCCGGTGACGGAGCCGATTACGCAGAGTTTCTCAAGGCTTCACCGGTCATCACGTCCTGCATAGTCGACCTGACAGTCGAGTTCCCCACAGACCGAAGTAACGACACTTCTAGAGAGGCCGAGGCGACATGGATGACAGAAACTCTAATACCCATATTCTCCACGCTCAGAATCCTCCGACAACTCATGTTCGTCGGCGCACACTTCGGAGAGGACGGTTTCCTAGCCAAAATCTGCTCCAGCCTCTCGACCGCCAATGTTGTGCAACTCAGCATGTGCCACTTTTCCAACTTTAGCCGCTTTGTGGAACTCGTGTGGTCGTGCCCTTCGCTGGAGAACCTTCGGATAGATACAATATCCTTCGACCAAGTCGATACATATACCCCCAGACCTCCCTCTGTCCCTCGCCCGGAACTCAAGTTCCTCATGATCATCTACTACTCCTCGGTCCACATGCCGGTGGTGATAGATTGGCTCGTCTCCGAAGGTTTCTGTACTCATGTCGACTTCCTCGTCGTTTTCCAACAACACATCGAATGTCCGGCCATCACGCGTCTGCTACCGGCTGTCGGGTCAAATTTACGCCATCTGAGTGTTTCGTATGCATTCCTCCCGACAGCGCCGGATTCAAAAGACGGTAAGTCCGTCGTCTCCCCCTTTTCTCCCCATGAACAGGACGGATGCGATCGATTCAGAAAACGCCGCTCTCTTGGTTCACCTCGTTCATCTCTCTCCTTCGGCCGGCTAGACCCCCACTTTTTAGTTCCTTCATTTCACTCCCAAAGTAGAACGCCCATACTTACCCAGCTTCGTTCTCCCGAACACAGACAACGCAGATCTTTTCCCGACGATCTCCCACTGCACGGACCTCCGGACACTCAACTTCATCTTCGCCGGGATAGGTACCCTCGCATGGATCCCCCTCGTGATATCCCAGATATCCTCCCCGCACGTCGAAGAAATTGACCTCGGGATTACCGACATCTTCGCTCCGGACGATTTTGATCGGTTCAACTGGCCATCGCTCTGGAACGCCTTGACGCAAACGAGGTTCGTGAAATTGAAGAGCGTACGGTTCATGGTTGCAGCGGAATCTTGCCAGTCGTCGAAGAAAATGAAGGAACGTATAGCCCACCACCTCAAGCAAATCGATACAAGAGGGTTGATTCACGTGGAGTGCCCAATATAGAGGTCACCGTTTCCCTTTCCAGCCTGCATTTGACACCGTTCCACCCGTTCCCACTCTCCCTACTCCCCCTTCGTATAGACATCCGTGTTGTTTTTGGGATACAGATACCCGCTCTCAACTGTATTTTTGACATTTTATCATCGCATTTTTCCTGTGCCTGCAATGGGAACTCAACCTCGCCAGCCAGGCTTGTGGTCCGAATCGCTCTCCGAGTAGGCCCCTCGTGGGTGGAACGCGGATTTTTATGGCATAATGAAGTGCAGGTTGGAGTGAGGTTGTGGCAATGCGCGAACACACAAGCGACAGATCGGATGCGAATTTTGGCACAGGATGCGTATGCAATGCTCCCCAAAGGCGCACGACGATAGACATACATGTAAAGAAGGATATGGCATGGTGAATGAGAAGAAAAGGGTAATGCCCACGAGATGCGGCACTAATAGTACAAGTAACCCTAGGAGTATTTTTTTTTTTTTGGCGCAATCAAGGATCCAGACATGAATGTGGCCCAAGGATGCGGGGGGAGAATGGAAATCGTAGCTCGCGTCAGTTTCAGACCTAGCGGATTCACTCGTCAGCACTGAGGACGACTGAGAGGAAAAGGGGGGTTGACTTTAGTATCCGCCGCTGTATCCACCGCCGTATCCCTGATACCCTCCTCCTTGTTCTGTAAACACCGTAAGAGTGTGTGAATTATTCAGCCCAACCAAAAGACGCACGACCATAACCACCTTGATTGTAGCCGCCACCGCCACCGTAGCCACCACTGTTGTAGCCTCCACCGCCGCCGCCGCCGTAGCCTCCACCGCCACGTCCTCCTCCTCCTCCTCCACCGCCGCCACGGCTGTTAGCAAGGTTGACCTTGATCCTACGGCCATCGAGCTCCTGCTCATTGAGACCGGCGATGGCGGCATTAGCCTCTGGTTCAGTTCCGAAGGTGACGAAACCGAAGCCGCGAGAGCGTCCGGTGTCACGATCGCGCATTACGATTGACTAATGGTGAGAGAAAGACAATCAGCGACCCCCGTCCAGACCCCCTGATGAATCACCCCTCAAAGCGAAATTGATCAGAAGCCTTCGATCACTCCCTCTTTGAACGGGTGCACTACATTCTGCTTCGAGAGTATCTTCGAACAGTGCACCACCGAGGAGAACAACGGATGAAATCAAATCGGTACACACATCAAGAACCGAGCCAAACTCTCCAAAGGCCTGCAAGGGTGATCCCGAGACAACGATGGATCGGAGATAACATTCGCGACGGACGAACGGGAGCCAACACCAGCGATCAAGAAACAAAACACGATCAGGACACGAAATTAGGAAGAACGCGTTGGACCGATACTGACTTGGCGAAGCGTTTCATCGGTGGTGTTCCAGCTCAAATTTCTATATTGTCAAAAACCGAGACGCAGACAGAAGCACAACGGTTCAAGCAACATGAAAGGAGAGTAATCGTTGACAAGGGAGGGATAGGGAAAGGAGTGGGCGGAGTGGGATAGGGGGCGGAAACAAGGCAAGGTAATCAGTATCGGAAAGAGGGGGACAGGGTAGCGGCGAGGAGGGAAGCAACCGACCCAACATATAGTTTTGCAGACATGATTATTTGCGTTCTCTCGTACCTCAAGCTAATACGGAATCAGAACGAAAGCAAAGGACCGACTGGGACACAGAAGGAGGTGAGTCGTGGGGGTAAGGAAAGAAGGGAGAGGAGGAGGGCGATCCAGTCGCAAGGTTTATATTCTCTCTTTCAAACTCCGGTAATCGTTATTTGTCCTTGTTATTTTCCTTAGCATTCAGTCCCGTGCCTCGACTGAGACATATACAAACATCACCAGCGAAGGGACAAGCACGAGTGTTATGTATATGTACATACAAGGCGTAGTGTAAAACCATGTGTAATGAGCCGACTACATCGAATTCGGTAACGGCGACAAGAGAGACGGATGCGATCGAACACAAGGGGGGGAACATGCTGTACGTACTATGTACGGGAATGAGAAAGAATGGGGGGACAAGAAGAATCGACTCGGTACAAAAACAGTTGTGAGAGCCCGAGATGCGAATTCACTAACCGGAACACCGCTCTAAGCGTGTTTTAACCAAGCGTCTTTCGCTTCTCCTTCTTATCCTTCTTCAGCTTCCTCGCCTTCGCAACGTCGTCCAAACTCGGCGATGGGCTACCGGTGCCAGGTGCGTCTGTCACGGGCTCATCCTTGCTGGTCGAGGCCGAGGTGCCCTCGCGCTTGAAACCGGAGATGTTCTGGATTGGGATTGCCAGAGCAGAACCAGCCCTCCTAGTTCCAATCGAGATTCTTCTACCGAGCCGCTGGAAATTCTGTGACGCGGTGCGCTTCCTCTTTTGCTCCCCATCCGGATCTGGAGTCTCGTTCCTGGAGGGTGTGGACTGTGGTTCGAATGTTACTCCTGGACTCTGTGGGCGGGAACCATTTGCGATGGACGGGGTGTGACGGGATTCCGTGTCACCAGAGCCAGGGAAGGCAACCGTGGTGCGGGATGTGACCGGCTGCGATGGCTCACGTTCCACGACAGACTCTCGTTTCGGTTCAACAGGTACCTCCTCCACCTCCTGGTCACGGTCGGTAGTCGGGAAATCTGCGGGGGCATTCGCGTCATTCTCAGCCAATTTGACGTTAGCACCGACACCAGAGTGATTGGCCTCATATTCTGCTGCATCTCCGTTCTCGGCCGCGTCCTGCGCAGTGGTAGTGTCCTGTTCGACTTCAAAACCAGCAACCACGGACTGTCTCTTTGCAACAGTAGAGGCGGCGTCGGAGGCGGAAACCTGATCGTTCCACATCTCCGCAAACGCGCCACTCAAAACGAGCAATTCAGCGTGGTTTCCACGTTCAATCACAGAGCCCTCCTTTAGAACCAAGATCCTGTAGAGTACATAAGTGACTGTGTTATCGAGGTGCTAGAAGGGCACTTACTGATCGGCAGTAGCGATGGTCTATTGAAAGGATACGTGCATGTGATCAGCACGTGCGAGAGGGATGAACTAAACAATAACGTACAGAGAGACGGTGGGCGATGGACAGGGAAGTACGCCCCTGAGCCAAATCCTCCAATGCCTTCTGAATGTCCTTCTCCGTAGAAGTGTCGAGGGCACTGGTAGCCTCGTCAAGGAGAAGAATGGGCGGGTTCTTCAACAAGGTCCTGGCGATGGCTACACGTTGTTTCTCTCCGCCGCTTAACCTGACACCACGCTCCCCAACCTTGGTCTCGTAACCATCGGGGAAGCTCAAGATCCTTTCGTGCATCTGAGCAGCGGCGGCCGCAGCAATGATTTCGTCGTCCGAAGCGCCAAGCCTTCCATAACCAATATTGTACTTGACGTTTGCGTTGAAAAGGATACTGTCTTGCGGAACGACACCGATTGCTTTCCTCAAACTGGCCTGGGTAACATCGCGAATATCCTGACCATCGATCAAGATCCTTCCTTGACCTTCCTTGAGATCGTAGAATCGGTAAAGGAGTCGCAGAATAGTGGACTTTCCAGAGCCGGAGCCTCCGACGAGAGCTACCGATGAGCCTTTGGGGACCTTGAAAGAGACCCTGTCCAAAGCGGCAACGCGGTCATCGTACGAGAAGCTGACATTGTCTGCATGAAAGCGTGGAAGTGGTAAGTTACGTATCGATTGGGTACTGAGGGGAACAACGAACCAAACTCAATTTCTCCATTAGTGATAGTGAGATCCGGGGCGTTGGGTTTATCTTTGATACCGACAGGTTCGTTGAGGAGCTTGAGCAACTTCTCGGTGTCCACGAGAGCGGTATTAATGGATCGGTAGATGGAAGCGAGCATGTTCAAGGGTTCATAGAGTTGGACGAGGTACGCAATGAAGATAACGAAATCGCTGGCGGAACTGTCTCCATTCGTGACCCGCAGGGCTACGATAATCGATCCAAGGAGAAAACCGAGAGTCTAGTGTGGAGTCAGACCAGGAAAGGAAGCAAGTTGGGGGTATGGCATACGAGAATCAAATTTTGCACGAGGTTGAGCAAGTTGAGGGAAACTGGAGGTAGGATGAGAGCATGACTGTTACTTTCAAAAATGGAACCCACCGATAACGCGATATTCAAGTGCCTGGTATTCGGCAAGCGCGGCACGGTATCGTTCACCTTCGTGATGCTCTCCATTGAAGTACTTCACGGTTTCATAGTTCAAAAGGCAGTCGGTATGTATGCCCCGGGTGACGACATCTCTATCGTTCATCTGCCTGCGAAGCTTAGTCCTCCAGCGGGTCAAGACGACGGTGGCAATGACTGGGGGACGAGTTTAGTGTGTATTAGCAACGGTAAAGTGCAAACGCACTGTATGCGCTCGCAGCGATTGCGATGACAACGGTCAGCGTCCAGTCAAAGATGAAAGCGAAGAGAATGAGCGCGATGATGATATCGATAAACGTGGGAACGATGTTGAACAGGATAAGCTGCAGGCTCGTTAATCAGCAAAGTTCTATCATGGTCGTGGAAGTACGTACCTCGAGGGTGCGATTGATAGCTGCACCTCTGTCTAGAATCCTCAGTACCTCCCCGGTCTTGCGACGTACGTGAAAGGACAAGGAAAGATTCAAGAGGTGGTCGAAAGCGAGCTGAGACATGGCTAATGAAAAATCAGGCGCACGGTAGTGCTAGGAATGGGATCAATGCGTACCACGATCGGAGTATTGCATCACAGGCCCCCAAAGAGTCTGGGAGAAAACTGAGGTCAAAGATATGTTGGAGTGTTCGAGATTTGTTGACTCACGTCGCGGACCGCACCAATACCACCGTTGCTCTGAAGGAATCGTAGACCAATGTAGGTAAGAAGATATGGCCAGAACGAAGTTCCGTCATCCTTCTCGAGCACGCTGACCAATTTTCCGAGAGTTAAGGGGAGGAAGACGTTCACAACACGGCCAACGGCCAACAAGAAAATACAGACGCCCTAATGGGGGTGAGCACATGACACAACTAGATGCACAGCTTCAGAATGCTCACAGCAATCGATTGAAGGGATTTGCTCCTGGATGGCCATAGATAGGGTGTGATGTTCTTCAAGCGCTGTCGGAACTCGCTCCATGACGGGTTGTAAGTCACCTCGTCCTTCTGTTTTTTCTTGGAGGGGCCAGCGTGTTGTGGAACCGGGGTGGGTGCACGAGTTGATGGGTTTGAACTTGGCGCGAGGGAACGGTCGCTGAAGGTTCCGTACTTGGCGGGGAGAGAATTGAGGCCGGCCGAAGCGCGGATCGGTTGTGGAGCAATCAGGAAACTGGAGGCTGTGGGTTGCGTCTCACGGTCTTCGGCGTTCTCAAAGGGAGCGAACTCAACGCGAGGGTAATGGAGTGCGAAGAAGAGGGGAATTAAGAGTAGAATGCGGAAAGCAGGGAATGCAACGTGCAAGACAGCAGGTATAGTCACTGGAAATTTGGATCGATCACACTGCCAGAAGGGGAGGAAAAAGAGGACTCCAACAAACCTGATTTGAAAGTGGCTGCAAGCAAAACCACTAGCGCGGTATCGAACAGAAGGGCGAGCAAAATTGCATATTTGACGGAAGCAAACGACCAGACGTTGACGCCATTGATGTCCTTGTACGCTCCAAGGGCTGCCAGTCCACCGTAGGCAATTATCCCCAAAACAGCGCTGATCTCGACGGCGGTCAAACGTGGCCAATACTTGTTGAGAACCGCGTATACTACAAAAGTGAGGCCATCGGAAAAATAGGAGAAGGAGGCAAGGGTGAGAAATGACAGGATCAGTCCCCGACGGGGCACCTGGGACTTGACGACCACCGAAGTTATTGGTGAGGGCGGGCTTGAGGATGCCTTGGCTGGAATCACCGAGAGGGCGGAGAGGAGAACGAGGGCGGGGGCGATAACCCTGACCGCGAACAAGGCGAGCGGGAGTGGTGCTGGTTCGAAAGTCATTGCGAGACTGACGGGGAACGTTGTCGCCGCCGAAAACCTCAAGTTTTAAGGCCGTAAACACACACACCGGCCTGTTGGTAGACGGTGTGGTGGTCGTGAGACGTCAAGGAGACGGTCCTGAAGAGAAGGCGATTGACGTATGGACGGCCGCTTTTTCAACGGACACGAGGCTCAGGGCCCGTTAGACGGCCGTGGGGACCCCGAACACCATTCATTGATAACAAAAGGATTTGTAGTGACCATTACATTTCGCATTCTTAACACTCTAGTCTCTACAACCGAATAACAATTCCGCAGCAGGTCAGCCACCCAAGCCTAGGAACACGGCGCGGAACCAAACGACGGACCTTTGGTCGTTTTCATCCCGCGCTCCGCCTCGCAGCTCTTCCAGCTTACTGCGCAAGATGTCCACCTCGTCTCCCTGCTTATCGAGATCGCCTCGTTGGTGCACCTTTAGCGCTTCTCTCGCCTCCTTCACGAATTGATAAGACTGCTGGACCGATTTTTGGGTTCCATCAGCTTCGTTCGCGCTATCAGTGGGTTCTGCATCCGGGAGGAGCGTCCCATCCAACAGATCAACATCTGAAGCACGTAAGACTGCGAGGTCCCGGAGGACCTCTCCAAGCGGAAGTGGATTTGGTTTGCTGGAGGACATTGGTTCCTAACGTAAAACGACACGTGGCGAGGTCACCCGTCTTCTCCATGACCCCCTCGCCCCCGTGTTCAGGGTGCGATGGGCAGCTTATCAAATTTTATCAAAAGCGTGCATCACGAATTTCGGCATTCGGACCTCGGAGTCGGTGTCATTTCACCCAACCTCAGGATCGCAAACGTCACTGGCGTTTATCCATGCTGGAGCTCCTGGGGTCTCCCCGGCAATCTAGATGGCCGAGGCGGCCAATGGTCCTTCGCTGCGTCTCACCACAACCCTCATTCTACCCTTGTCTCTAGTCGGCCCTCAAGGTGGTGGCGACTGTATCGGATCATCCATGATGGGGCGGAACAGATTTTACAAGGGAAGATCACAGTGAATGAGTGATTCGATGATCACGGGAAAAACCAGATACAGGATTCCCGTCTTAGTTCGCATCCGATATTCGGCCCTTTCAAACAACCTCGGGTCAAAGTTTGTTGTTTTCAAATTCGGCTCGCTCTCAAGGGCGACCCTGGTCGAACACACAAAGAAGACCGGCCTTCGAGCCGCGATAGCTCAGTCGGGAGAGCGATAGACTGAAGCCTATCATGGCCCATTCTACAGGTCACCTGTTCAATCCAGGTTCGTGGCACTTTTTTCTTGGCCGTTCAGGGGCGTATCTCAATTGTACCCCTTGTAATGTGTGCCCATGGCCTAGAAATTTACTTCTGTGTCGCAATTATAACGCCATTTACAATCTGACCATGTGTCGGGACGACCAGTGGTTCCCGGTGCCACACCAACCTGTTCAGAAAGGGTTACCAAACAACATTAAACGAAAGTAATACAGCCGTCTGTCTAATATCGCTGATTTTTGTGTAGAGATACTAGAAATGAGCAGAGAGGCACTTCCGCTTCCTGGCCAATGTTTGTCTCTGCACGTGCGCCAAGAGGGAGGTGTAAGCGATCGTGGGAAAGCTCGCATGGTGGGTTGGTGACACGTCGTCATTACATATCGCTCCCCATAAGTTCAAACCTAAACAACTCGGGGGGTCCCTGTACGATCCGAGGGGTTGAATTGGCACGATGCCCTTTAACGATCTGCTACGACAACGTATGCAGCCTTTGGCAAACGTGGTCACCGCTCAGAGGTTTACGCTATACGCCCTGGCCAGTACGATTGCGGTTGTGGCAGTGATCGCCAATGCCTGTCGGAATTACTCAAACTTCTACTCTATCGCTGTCTATCTTGGTCGGAGCGGGCGGAGCGTTCTGGTGAGTTCTCGTCTGTATCTACAATAGCCCTGCCTAACCTCGATTGTCTAGTTCCTGGCCAACTTCTGTGTGGTGTTGGCCCTTGTGAGCGGCAAGGTGTTACAGAAGATATTCTTTGGGCAATTGCAACCGCGTGAAGTCGAGGTATGCTTTCTAGGCATTTCGGGAGGCATCGCCGTTAAAAATTTACCCATAGCGGCTATACGACCAAACATGGATGTTCGTCACAGAGTCTCTGCTGGCCTTTACCATCTTCCGCGACGAGTTCGATATTCCATTTGCCATTATGTTCGGGTTTCTTTTGTTTGTGAAGTGCTTCCATTGGTTGATGAGTGACCGGATGGAATCGGTGAGGGGCTTCCGATGTAGTGCGTGCCACTGAGGATAACTAACCCTCCTCTAGATGGATCAAGTACCGTATCCCGGTCCGGGTGTCCTGTTCCACGTTCGAATGGTCATATTGTTCACCATACTGGCCACAGTTGATGTTGTGGCCCTTGGTGTTGCAATGAACACGATCCTCACGGAAGGGGTTGGCGGGACGGTTCTATTTGCCAACGAGGTACGTCCATGGTGCATTCAGCCTCCCCCAGTTGTTGACAAACCCTCAGTACGCAATCCTGTTGGCCAGTGCCTTGAATTCTATCGCGAAGTACTGTATCAACATCATCGAGTTCCGCCACGCGCGTGCGAATGGTGGAGAGACCGCGCCTCCATGGGAAAACAAATCGATGTATCTATTTTATATCGAACTTTGCACAGGTGTGTAAGGAGAGTGTTGTTCCCGGTCTTGGGATGTCATGCTCACGCGCCGCAGATTTCATGAAGCTCACAACCTACCTTCTGTTCTTCTCGCTGATTATCGTGAAGCACGGTCTTCCTTTGAACATGATTCGGGATGTATACATCACCGCTCGCTCGTTCGTCACTCGGTTCCGCGCACTTACTCGATACCTCTCCGCAACACGGGATATGGATCGTCGCTATCCTAATGCCACGGCGGCTGAGCTGAACGACATGTCGGATAGGACCTGCATTATCTGCCGTGATGAACTCGCACTCCCCGATCCGCAAGTCCAGGGACAAGCTGGCCCCAACACCACACCGAAGAAACTCCCATGTGGACATATTTTCCACTTCAATTGTCTCAGGTCATGGCTTGAACGACAGCAGAGTTGCCCTACTTGGTAGGTTTGGAAAATCCTCCCATAGATAGAACTACGCGTGCTAACCCCTCGATAGTCGCCGTACTGTGCTAGAATCTACTCCACAACCTCGCCCCGGTCAGCAAGCACAACGCAACCAGCCACCTCAAGCGCAGCCTGCCGCACGCCCGGCACCGTTCTTTGGTGGCCCTGCTCTTGCGCGAGACATTCAGGGGCAACAACCACCCAACTGGCTCAACAGGTTCCTCAACGCCGCTGCCCAGCCCCCTCTCGTCCCGGGTCAGTTCGGGAACGCCGGCAACGGAGCCAACGGGATGCAAAACGGTGCATTAGGTGTCGCGTGGGGACAACAACCTGTTGGGAATCAACAGCAGATGCCAGCGTCGCCATTACCATGGGTCTACCCACCTCCCGCTCAGTTGCAGCTACCCCCTCAGTTTCCTGGTTTCTACGGTCCAGACGGTCTTTGGTATCCATGGGGCATGCAGTTGCCGCTACAACAACCCCTGGCCCAACCGGCTCCTCAACCTGCGGAACGGGACACCTCCGCGCCGGTCCCACGACAGTCCACAATGACACCTGCCTCTGATGCTACGTCCCCAGCCTCGGAAACAAGTTCAAGTTCCCTCGCAGAGTCTGAATCTACAGATTCCACCATGGCTGACCCTCCTCAGGAGTCTGCAGGAACGCGCGAAGCCACACTGAATGCAGCCCTTCGTCGTTTAGGACTACAACCTGTCAACACTTTGAGGCATACCGCAGCACCCGCGATTAATGGGACCGCCTCTATCCCATCGCCGAGCCCCTTCACCACCAGTTCCACACCCGCTCAAACCTACTCCTCCGCTCAGCGGGCAGCTTCACAAACGCAGGCATCCACCTCCACCCAACCTCACCCATCGACGTCTGTTTCCACTGACCAAAACCCTTCTACGGGTGTCCCTCGACTTTTACCACTGACGGATTTCGGCCCCACACCCACAACCTTCCCCTCTACTCCGAGTTTTGTCTTTAACTCGCCGACCCCCACGACCCAATTCACGCGATATCCACAATCCCCCCGACCTCCAGGGCCTTTGTCTCCTTACTACTATCCTTCCGTGCAGGGATACCCAACACCTCCCGCATTCTCTTCACGTTTGAGTGCCGAGCCGAGTTCTCGACGCAACACACTGGATGAGTTGCTTGAACAGTTGCCCAGCACATTGAATGAAGAGGAGACAAGAAATTGGGATCGAGTGACACGGGAGGTAATCGACGAAAGGCTAAGGGTTTTGAGTCGTGTGGATGAGGTTGTGAATCGACTGGTTGATGAGCTAACGAGACTGAGGAGTACGATTCCCAACTCAGACGACACCATCTCTGATGTCCGGCCTACTGTGGATAGCGTTGGTGAGGGAAGCAGCAGGAACCAGGGACGTGATACTGGAAAACAGAGGGAGGTTGTTCCGGAGGACAGATTGTAATCAAGCGATTCTTGCGCATCGTAATATTGGTTATCTCAGATCTTGTCATACGCACTAGCATACTCGCAAATTTGTTTTAGTTCCATGTTGTTTACCCTCGGCACTCGGGAGATGTGAGGTATATTATGTGACAAGTAAGATACTACGTGAAGGACGTAGGTAAACCACCTTGCAATCAAGAGTCTGCCAACAAGGCGTCGGCTCGCTTTTTGACCAGGTCAGGGTCCACAGTCGATCGGTTCACTTGGGAGTAAAATGACTTGAAGACTTGACCGGTCAGTTTCTTTGATTCACCCGGTTTCGCCCTTGACTTCAAATCATCGACAATGAATCTCAAAACCTTGTCGATTTCGGCTTCTGGGAGCAGCGGGGGGAGGTAAGAGGTGAGGAACGCGTGCTCCTCCTTCTCCTTCATGGCAAGGTCCTCCCTGTCACCTTTTTCAAATTGGTTCGCGTTGTCAAGCTACGGTTACAGATCGGTATCGTCAGTCAAAAAACCCCAAATATTGGCCAGAAATGACTTACACGTCTCTGGGCGGCCTTGCGAAGGAGGACAACAATACCTGAATCCAGGACTTTTTCCGGTCGGGCTTTATCTGCCGCGTAGACCTCTGCCAGAACAGCCTAGCGATCATCTGTGTCAAGAAGGGCGTCCCTGGTCGCCAGCAGATGCCCGCATAGACCTACCCGTATTGTGGTGGAGGCCATTGTATTCTTGTTCTGTCCAAGGAATCACCGCAGTATTTAGAATCCAAAGCTTCGGGTTAGGGACGGAAGTTACTCACCTTCATAGCGATTTTGAGGTCTGCCAGCAGTTGGGACCGCAAAGCTGTGCAAAACGTTTAGGCACAGGGATTTTGCACTCCTCTTGTCCCATACCAATATTAGCAGGAGTAGCATTACTATATGCCCTGAACGCCGCAAACCCGTGGGCGATAGATACTATCCTCTTTGCACCCAACATGATCGGTGGCGAAGAAGGATGTTGTTTGGCTATGGCCACCAAACCAAACAAAAATCTCAACTCCTCTTGCCTTGATTTGTGGCGACGCGTATGGTGTACACGTTGCCCCACCATGTCCAACCAGCCTGATCAAATTCACCAACAAGTAAACCTTGGACTATCTACCAAGGAAAAGCGCCGCTCATCACTGTTTGTCGTCTTAGGGTACCAGTGCCGAAATAGCACCCGGTCCAAGAGGGGCTTCTTCTTTCAACATCGGCTACATCTGGGCTCCGCGTGACGTGTAGAGGGATCCCTCTGAGTCAGGCAATGTCGCTGTAGTCTTGGAGAAAACCGAGGGTCAGCGACAGATGGATATCCTCTCCGCGGTGGCATGGCTTTTCGAGGAATTTATGACTGGGTTTACGGAACAGCCGTGACGCGTCTGGGCGTCAACTTGACAGTTCAACTTTGTGGCAGTCACCCTTCTTTTCTAAGCGGTACAATAGCAACGCGTTTTTCCTAATCGGGAATAGCAAGACGCGGTCACGTGACGTGTTGACTCCGATGCCACGCTGTTTCCCCCGAGCCCGCACAACTTGACCAGACCATAAAACCACGCGCCGCCCTTTTACACCCCCCACGATCCTCAGCGTCGTCGCCTTGCGGGACCGACATCAAATTTGCCGACGCCATCCTCGATTCCAACGTCCGAGACGACGTCGCCCAAGGGTCGACAGCAACTCAAATATTCTATTCTCCCGTCCCTCTTTCAAACTAGAAAACAATGCTTGCGTCCTCTCCATCTCAGCGCTATACATCTCCGTTCTCCCGCGATTCGCCCTTCAGCTCACCCCTGGCAGTGACCAGCACTCCACCGCGGTTCGAATCAGGCAACAGGTCCTCGTGTCATCCCCCGACAATGACCCCATCTCCGCTCAAAGCTCGCAGCATGATGGACACCGACGACCTCTTTTCATCGCCCTCGACATCACGCTTGGTGGGCAAGCGCGGTCCCGACTCCACCCCACCCCGTTTTCCAACCCACACCTACTCTGCGCCTCTGCGGACGCCGGTGAAAGATTCGCCGTTGAATCTCTTTCATTTCCCCGACGAGCTCCCTCGTCACACCGACGCGGGAGTCGGCGTTAAACGGAAACCTCCTCCCCTTTTCAAGACTACACCTTTGCGAAAACCTGCTGCTACGCCGCTCAAAGTTACATCTGCTGCTCCACTCCCCACTCGGTTATCGACCGATTCCTTCTCCTTTGACCGGCTTGCGCCACTTTCAGCACCCCGCTTTTCCTCCAGGACACCCCAAACCAAAGCCGACACCGACCACGCTCTCAGACGTCAGGCGGAGACCATGACCAAGTTGAGGATTGGAGACCTGGCCGCCCGTGCTGGCGATTCCGATAGCGATCTGGATCAACCTAAACTATTGCTCAATCGTAACGATGGCATTGCGACCAACGTTTCTCCTGGCGGCCATGTTTCAAAGCGTAGGGTTCGTTCCAAGCCTTGCTCGAGCGAGTTATTGGAAGATCTCGCCGACTCTCCTTTCATTGTACACGTGAGTCTTTTCATCTGCACGGTTTACTTGTCACAGTGCCTCATGTTTGATGGTCTTAGTCAATGTCCAGAACCGCGAAACGGCCAACAGGAGGAGCAGTCGCCTTCCCCTCGGTTAGCCACCCGCGGTCCCGTCGAGGGTCGACATCTTCCGTTTCTTCCACCGACATCCCATCCCCGGTATCCCTCTTCCGTGCCCAGGCTGGTGCCGGCCCTCGCTCTCGGACACAATCTCAGTCTGCCGCGAGGCGACCTATCCAGCGTCACACTAGCAACAGTTCCGCTTCTCTCTTTTTCGGACCCTCGATCCCTGGACCTGAGGTGAAGCCTCCCACTCGCTCCACCTTGCGACCCAATCATTCTATCCACCGAACGCAAGTCAAGATGGGAAATAGGCACACCCATTCTGGAAATGACATCCGTGCCACCTGGGAAGCGACACCTTCCAAATCCCCTCCCTTCAATCCTCTTCCGAACTACAGCGAGGAAGATACCGATATCGATGACTTCTTCAGCGGTCCACCAGATTCCTCATTTGCCTTTACAGTCATTGACAGCACTCCTTCACGTCCGCGAAACCCCATCACCTTCTTGCCGAAGAAGTACAAGCCTCGAGATTCCGCAGTTTTATTCGAGAGTGACGACGACCGGATTCCGAACATGCCTGGTGCATCCTCTTCGCTTAGCACAATCAACAGTGGTGACGACCTCGTCACACCAGTGTACCCTGGTCAGACATCCGGTTGGCCATCCCGTGATGGCCCACTCGTAGCAGGCCTCGATAACGACCTTTTCAGCCACGATCCGGACGCGTATTCTCGTTCTGAAGCCGACGCCTTTATTATGCGTCTGCTGACGGGAAACACCAGGCCTGCGAACGGCAAAGAGGATGGGTCGAAAAGGATGCCTGATACACCTGTCAAGAAGTTGAAGACGACGCACTTCGCTGTCGAGCGACCTTGGCAGAGCGCGTTCACCCACAAGATCGGCTCGGAAGAGTTTGACTACCTCGCTCCGCCTCCTGGTAGAGGTGGAGGAAAGAAGACCGGACCCAGCAAGAAGCCCAGAAAAAGTTTGCCTGCGGCTTTCCCTCCCCTCTCCGGTGGAGCGGACGCGGATAGCCCAACGGAGAGGAAGGACATCAAGTACGCCGGTCTGGGGCTTGGTCGGCCAAGAGAGAATCCCAAGAACACCAAGTCATTAACTGGACGTGCTCATTGGTTGATGCGGAGGAGTAGCAGCGGCGCGTTCTCGACCATCTCGAGTGAGAGCGACACCTCAGCCACTGCAACTCCGACGCGACCGAAAGATAAAGGTATGTCGTCAGGGGGACTCATGCATCGCCTCAGTCGCTTACCCAGGTTTGCGTTTGAACGCAGATGAATGGCGTTTACCCCCTCCCCGTATTCCCAACCTTCAACTTTCTGCCTCGAAACCGGGGCGGCTGTCCAATGACCAACGCAATACCTCGTCATCTTCCAACTCCACAATTACCTCCCCGACCTCACCCCGATTCTCCAAGTCGGAACGAAGACCAATTGGGCCAAGTCCTCTGAAACAGCGGACGTGCATCCGGTACGCTCAGCCGGTGGTGTCTGGCGACGAATGTCCAGGGAGGTTTGAGCGGGACTTCGACGTACTCGACGAAGACCTTGGAAGTGGGGAATTTGGCCGTGTGCTCAAGGTCCGGCGAAAGGTTGACGATGATGACTTTGGTTCCATGAACACGATGGATGACAATGTGTACGCTATCAAGAAGTTGAAACCTATCGAAGGCGCAAAGCATCGGTATGTGATCCTCTTTGATCGTCGTTGTGGAAAATGAGGCTTAGGACGGCGTTATTGCCAGGTTGCGTCTGCGAGAGGAAGTCGACATCCTGAAGCAGCTCACTGAAGCGTCGGAAGGGCGACGTGGTCATCCTAACGTGCTAAGATACATCGACAACTGGGAGCAAGATGGTTTGTTGTTCATCCAGACGGAACTCTGCGCGCTCGGAAGCTTTGGGAGGTTCCTGTGGGATTACGGACGGAAATTCCCAAGGCTGGATGAAGCCCGGGTGTGGAAGGTGTTGGCAGAGCTTACGGAGGTGTGTGCCTAACCTTTATCCGCCGTGGCGCGTTTTTGACAATGTTCCCCACTCCACTTGTTGTGACGTGAACAGGGTATGATGTTCATCCATGACAATGGGATTCTTCATCTCGATCTGAAGCCAGCGAACATTTTCGTGACTGCGGAAGGTAGGCTGAAGATTGGGGACTTTGGCATGGCATCCATCTGGCCGAGGTCGAGCGGGGAAGGGTTCGAGCGTGAAGGTGACAAGGAATACATGGCTCCAGAAGTACTGCAGGGCAGACACAGCAAAGCAGCGGACGTCTTTGGGTCGGTTATTTTTCTCGTGGTTCTTACGGGATCTATTGATTGATTTGGTGTCGTCCGCAGATTAGGGATGACCATCCTCGAGACTGCGACAAACATCGTCGTACCGGGACAGTAAGTTTCAGTTTTCGCCTGTCGCGACGATGATCTGCGATTGGGTTTTGAATGTGTGGATTGATGGAACTGATGGTTGCTGTGTTTGGCAGGGGCGAAGCGTGGCACAACCT
>Ga0307517_10001128_pt1 | contig 45121 bp, 42 predicted proteins | sample 23_EM_MG_FD_194515 | JGI IMG/M metagenome (GOLD analysis project Ga0307517, IMG submission 194515) | Populus trichocarpa ectomycorrhiza microbial communities from riparian zone in the Pacific Northwest, United States - 23_EM | ecosystem: Host-associated > Plants > Roots > Unclassified | place...
GGATTCCAAGATATTGAGTTCATAGGCCAACTACGTATGTAGATATTACATGGTAAAATTGATGCAATTTGTATGTAATTTGCACGTATTTTCTACCTCTTTTTTAATCAATGTGGCTTTCAAAAATGATTATGAAGAAAATTAAAACCTGGTTATTCTGAATATCTAAGACTTATACTATCTTTCTATCTAGTTTATTATGTAATTCTTCCAGGGTTTTCAATTTTTTTATGCTTATGAAAAACCACACTTTATATATGAAATAGACAATCTTTAAACCTCTATATTAGAATAACAAATTTATCACCAGGAAATAAAAACTAGATTTTCAGATTCTCTATATTTCAAAGTACCTGTGACTGGATTCTCAGGGTTGTACCTCATTTATTTGTTGTGATAATCAAATGTAGATTTGATTTTCCAATGAGTGCTATGGGTGAGCCGGATCCCTGTCGTGAGCCGCATCCCCGTAAATTACGTTATAACGGAATTTCAACAATACCAATTCCTTCTCACCGATCCATAATGAGCTAAAAAGGAAACCACTAACGAAAGACCGAGTAGATAGGGAAGGTATAAAAAAGCAAACTCGCTTCAGGACGGAGTGATCGTCGGTGATTTTAAACACATCTCCCTCACTACCATGTTGGAATTTTGTAATGCTTCTCGGCATGCTCGACCTACCGGGTACCCACACAGCCTATCCCGTTATCGTTCAGACAAGAAGTTTTGACACGCGCTCAGGATTGATACGCCCGCCGGGAGTAAGTTCTTTGATTCTGTTCGACATGTTGAGCATAGGCCCAGAATATCCTGGTATAGTTCGACAGACTTCCGGATATGCTCTCGGGATCGGTGTAGTGCCAGAAGGAAGGGTCGGATGCGCAGAAACTATGGGGCATGAGGAAGTTTTCTTTGTGACACTTGTTGTTTTCTTTGTTAGTATGATAGTTTTTTCTGAAGGAAAAGGGGAACATGGGTAGAAGAGCAGAGGCATGCATAGAAGAGAATGGAGATACGTCGCGATCGATGGAAAGGTGGGAGGAACGGCCTGGAAGGCTTCACCATTGTGATAGATATATACTCCTGTCATCCTCACTGGTTAGTCAGTGAGAGTAGTGAGCATCGAGCTCGTGAGTCGTGAGCATGAGTGAGTAGTTGAATGAGAAGAAGCTTTTCCCCTCTCTAAGTTCTGTGTATTGACGATCGAACTCTTTAGTGTTTTTTTGATCTTGGCGTTTCGTTTCATAGTGGCAGCTTCGCAGTATCTCCGTCTGCCGTTTCGCCGTTTCGCCATAGCCATTTTCAAAATATCATTCCTTTCCTAGCCATAAAATCCAAAATACTATCCACCATTCCTGCAACGCCAACTATTCTAGCAATACTAGCTCAACACATTCCGGGCAGCTAGTAGAATACGGGATTAATAACACCTAACAACCAAGTCTCCGAGTGCTATGGTATGATGGCACTCCTTTTGGCCTAACCCAGACCTCGCACGGTGCATCACAACTAAACGCTGGGACCTCATATATATCATCCCAGACCTCAAACACAAATTCCAAGGCGTGGAGCCCACCCATAAGTACTCTATACCGCGCCGTGGGTTGAAGTCTGTAAAATTCCCTATATAATGTTGGCCATCCCACATAGAGCCGGTAGCCATAGTTCACTTTGATTCCAGAATGAAAAATTGGATTCATGCGAGTTGTGCTGCGCTCACCTTCGCATGCCATTACTCCGCGCTCTATCAGAGCTTACTCGTTTCTATATCGCGGTGGTCTATCCAGGGTATTGTAAATTCTAGTGATGAATATAGTAATTCCTGGTAGGATAGAGGGCGGTGAGGTAAATGCCACTATTGGCCTGTAGAGGCTATGCGGGGATTGGGAAGTGGGTTTACTGTACTTCGATTGATTCGTTCCGGTTCTTCTGTATGGGTAGAAGCACCTAGACATGGAGTGATCATAGGTGAGTCAATATACCAAACCACCAGCACGGCCTAAATCCCACCCGGCAACCCCCCTCCTGATAAACCCAACCACAACCACAACCCAGATACCACCACCACACCACACCACACACCACAAGCAGAACGCTCAGTCGACACGAGAGATTCCCAGGGCATAACGTTTCCGCGGAGTATCAGATGAAAGGATCTCAGTTTTTGATGGCCGAAATCAGTGTTCTCAACGGTCTAGGGGCCCGACAGGGCCCCGAGGACGGACTGCCAAGAGCCCGGGACCGGACGGGACGGCAGAAAATATGCCGTCCTCGTCTGCAAAGTCTCAAGACGGCCGTCTTTAGCGAGGACGACGGGCCCGGCAATCTGAGACACTACTATGCAGGGTGTGCATGAAGACTGCGGGTTTGTTGTGGGAATCGTAGTCAACGGTGGGGGACGACAGGGGATTGTAGGGGACTACGGGGACTGCGGGGGACTGCGACTGACGACGGGTGACGGTCGGCAATCGCAGTCCCTATGAAGAAACGCCAGGGATGGCAGATGACGGCAGGGGATAGTGGGGGACTACAGGGAAATACAGGGGACAGTGGGGGACTGTTAGTGAATACTGGTGACTGGAATAAAAGATGAGATGCAGTTGGTATGGTGGGTTCGCTTGGAGGAGAATAATACCAGGAGTCCAATCAGCAATAGAGCCTTCATAGATTCAATGAGATTGTGAAGCGGCGTAATATGTTAGGATGGCATCAGATACCGCTAATAAAAAGGCTGCAAAGTCGCCAATTGTTGAAAATAAAAAATAGTATCTGATATGAATTGCACGATCGGGTTGATACAGAAATTGGCTACTAAGTTGGACTTCAACCATTTTGGATATCTTAATTCCACATTTCCTTCAATCTCTATCCAGTATGTTCGAGCCGATTCCCCTCGGGGATTCCACTTCCCAACAACTATTTGGGATTTTGATGTTAGCACCGTTCCAGGTATACTCAACCTGACTGAACTTGACCCAATTGAGGGTGGCGATAGACTTACTATTTTTAAGCAGCCTTCATTCATGGCGTTTGTTTTGTTTCATTCTTGCTTTTTCTAAAAACTCATATCCTGGCGCAAAGAATCAAAGGAGATAACTGAGACATTACAGGGGTACGATCATAGTGGGGGACTGCGGGGCCCGACGTCCTCCACTCGGAATCGTCGGGCAATTTGGCTGGAGGACGGGACGGGACGGCAAAACGTCGTCCGTCCTCGTCCTGACTAAAGACGGACGGACTGCCCCGTTGAGAAGACTGGCCGAAATTTGGTGAAAGTTAACAGGCGAGGTCCAATCTCCACTTCCCTTAGGAAATATTGGGTGCTCCTACTCGTGACATGGTGGCACTACGATACGTCACACCCCGGTACCCCGCGTAATACTCTACCAGGCTGTCCCATATGAGCCTTTGCAAGTCCAGATTTCTTTACAGCAAACTCTGACTGTCACCCATGGTCACAGGGCAATGGCTGACAGATCCCTTGGATCTCGTTTGCTGGGGGATAACGGGGTGCGACTGTGCTAGCTCCCCGAATAGCTAAAGTGACCTCCGAGACAACAACATCTACTCCGCCTCACTTACCCTCCTCAGCCTCAGCACCGATAGTCAATCACGATGCTTGGGGGCTTTTAGAGTACTTGTGCAGCAGTGGTATTGGTATTATCCCAGTCTGTGCCCGCTAAGAGCATAATGTGGAATTCATGGGGCGGAATGTTACTCGAGTATCTTGCTAAACTTGGAAATATGGTAGGGCGCATATCTATTAATCACCTCATGCTAAGGAGCACTGCTCTCCCAATCATAAAAGTCAGCATCCACCCCAAACCCGGGAAACCTCCGTGACAGCGATTCACTCCACTTATACAATAAACCCCGAACTTGTACTATTATGGGACCTCCGAAGAACACTAGTAGTGAGTCTATCATCGTATATATACTTTTTCTCTTTTTTCTATTATTTATTTGTTTTTAAAATTCATTGGGTTGGGGTAAGTCCGCCGCGACAGAAGTTTATGAGGTTTGAGGAGGACGCAGACTTTATGATCCGGGGAGTAGATCGCCGAAAGAGCTTAGAATGCCTTTCGGTACTTGGATACGGCATTCTATTGCACTTTAGGCGGAACAGTCGACCCCCACATTTTCATCCGTGTTTATAAGAAGGAATGTTAGCCAAATTAGGGATCAGCCCTCCTACTAACAAGATGCTACCGCATTTTCTGGTTAAACTCGTTTTCACGCTAGGAGGTCAAAATAAGATGTGGCGTGGCCACGAACCTGAGAAAGCTAAGCGAATATCAGTGGCAATTTGAGATTATATAGAAACAAATATTGCAACATCAGTGATTAACTCTTAATTGTCTATGAATTCAATAGCCATTTCATCCTCTTCATTTTCAATAAGTAGTGCCTCTCCGGAAGCTCCACTTTCAACAAAAAGATGAGAACATTCCTGTGATTCTAACCCTGAGCCTTCACAATACAGCCGTTCCCAACTCCCAATCTTTAATAAGTTACTTGAAATTCCCTTCACAGCCAATTCTTCATCACAGGAGCCATCAATAGGCAGAGTTAACCCAAGCTTCCGGAAGGTAGAAACAATTAGCTCTTGGTATTTGAGAGAAAATGTCTCCCATGCCTCACTCACACATTTTGTGATCAAAATTCGCCGTTGGGCTACTCCATTGTGATCTGCCCTTCTTATCTCACGAAGATTAACCGAGTGGTTTGTTTGATAATTCTCAAGAGCCTGATCAATGAGATCACGTAGGAGGTCTTTAAATGGCTTATTAACAGAGACATCAAGTGGCTGAACCAAGCCAGTGCAGCCAGCAGGGATAATTGAAGGTGTAATATCATGCTCACGAAGGGTTTGAAGAACTGAGTCTGTACAGTGAAATTTAGCTACATCAAGAGCTAAAAGTCGTGGCCCAGATGGTAGCACAGGAACAAGATAATCGGTAATCCATTCAATTAACAGGTCTGCATTCGCATAAGCAGTCTCATTCCAGTGCACAATAACTCTTGTATCATATTGTGACATTTCGTCGATTCGCTTTGGTTGATAATATTTCCGTCGAGTTCCGCTATAGTTCTCTTTACCTTTGAAAATGATAAGAGGCCGAAGGCGATTTTTTCCACTTCTAAAAATACACAGAACGAGTGTAGCCTGCCGCTTATCCCAACCTGATCCTGTAGCTTTCACCTGAACTGTATGGCTCCCTTTATCGGCGTAGGTTTGGCCGTCAAGATATTCAAAAGGTAACGGTGTTTCGTCCATATTGCATATAGAATCGAGCAAATAGCGACCCACCACTCGTTCCTCTTCCTGGGATCGGATTTGAGAATTTCGTCGGTTGAACTGCATCCATTGTAATATTCCCGCCAAATATTCTTCCGGTACCTTTTGGGATTTGTTCGTAGTAAAGCGTAAACTGATACTATGCCGGGATAAGAAGCCAGTAAACCAGCCTCGTAAGAAGATAAAATCATCCGGGTCCTTGTCTAGATAGGCAGTCTTAAACAATATTATAGACTGCCTTCGAAGCCATCCTTGCGGAACAGCCTTTTTTTCCTCTCTTCTGCACCGATATGCTTGATAGAGAAGCACTTCCATTTCCAGCCATAGTGCTCTGCTTTCCTTGGGACAGGAACCCGAAGAATTTTTTTTGGCATTAAGATATGTGATTCATTACGTCGCCAATCCGGGAGTGTTGATATTGGTACCTGATAGCGGAGAGAGACATCTTTGACTGTAGGGGAACAGAGCTTTCCACTTGGTGAGTTGGGAGGAGGAACTTGAGCGTGAGTCCACCATGCTAATACACCTATTTTAAACTCACGAGTATGAGACTGTTGTAATCTTCGACGAGGAGGTGCAAATGAGGTCATTGAACGAAGAGCGACAGGCTTTGATTTTGGGCCAGGCCGAAGCCCGGGAGTAGCTGAGGATGCGAGTACGGTGGATGCTAATTGAAGCATAGTGTTACCGGAGGGGGCGGGAGCTATCGTACTAGATGCTAAATCACTATGTTCCACTGAACCTGAACTGGGAGCTGAAGTAGAGTTCTCCATTATGATAATAGAAATAAAGGAAGCCGAATAGCTCTGAGGTACTATGGCAGGAAGCTGAACGATATAGAAAAGAAAAAAAAGAACTCGGAGACTGCTCTGATATTTATATTCTCCCACTACTGGTAGAATATAAGTATCCGAACAGCCTCCAAGCTTCCGGTCTCATTATTCTAAACTTACTCTAGGCTTCTTTCATATTAAGTCAAAAGACCCAATATGAAGAAGCCTATGAGTAGTCAAGTCTACGTTGTCACTTCTGACAACGTAGACCATCTTCCTGCCCATCAGGTGGAGTTGATTGGCCCCGGCCGAGCGACTTTGGTTGGAGTCGTGGGTTATGACTTCGGCCAACGGGGTAGTTTGCCCATATCGCCGTCCATGCTATCCTACCCGTTCTTTCTACCCGGTTTCGAGCAAAAGAACAATCTTGTATGCTCTCCGGCATGCCAGACAGTCTTCTCCTATGACTCTGCGAGTTCTTTGATTTGCAATAGAGGTTGTTGAGAAAGGATAGGAGGGGAACTTATTGTATGAACTGGTGATGCTTTTGAGCGATGGTGCAGTGTTGTCAATAAAAGGCTTTATTACTAACTCTGTGGCGTTTAGTCTGACTCATTATTTCTTGTGGCAATCCTCGGTTAACTGCCACATCTTATTTTGACCTCCTAGCGTGAAAACGAGTTTAACCAGAAAATGCGGTATTATCCCATGGACTGATGAGACATGCAGATTCTCGACCTTCCTATCTGGGAAGTGGTAGCCGGACCTGTAAGTCAAAAATGTATTATTAATCATTCACGTGATATCAAATTCGAGTAGAAGTCTGCTAACATTCTGGGAGGTTTCATTGCTTCACTGCTATTGATGATGTTTGATGAAAGAAAGGTCGGACTCAATATTGCTCCGATGGAATTTTCCGAACTCCAATCTCTCTGCACAAATCCGGCAGCCTTTAGGCCTAGCAATTGGCTGACATTGTTTCGTCCATGGAGTGTTTTCACCACCCCTACATGCCTATTCCTAGCAGCCTACAAGAGCAGTATTTGTCCGTCATTATCTGGTTCAATTGGGAGACCTCGTTTCCTCCATGCAGTATTTTCACCACTCCCTCATGCGCATTCCAGGCGGCCCACAAGAGCAGTGTTCGTCTATCCTTTCCTGGGTTGCCCTAGCAAGTGGCTTGACCTTGTTTTGTTCTTGGAGTATTTTCACCACTCCCTCATGCGCATTCCCGGCGGTCTACAAGAGTGGTGTTCGTCCATCCTTTTCTGGGTTACCCTAGCAAGTGGCTGACCTCGTTTCGTCCGTGGAGTATTTTCACCACTCCCTCATACGCATTCCCGACGGTCCACAAGACCGGTGTTCGTCCATCCTTTTCTGGGTTGCCCTCGCAATTGGCTGACCTCGTTTCGTTCCTGAAGTATTTTCACCACTCCCTCATGCGCATTCTCAGCAGCCTACAAGAGCGGTTTTCGTCTATCCTTTTCCGGGTTACCCTAGCAAGTGGCTGACCTTGTTTCGTCCCTGGAGTATTTTCACTACTCCCTCATGCGCATTCCAGGCAGCCCACAAGAGGGGTATTCGTTCATCATTATCCGGTTCGTCAGAATTGACCTCATCTTGGTTAAGTTGTGTGTGCACTACTCCGTTCTGCCTATTGCAAGCAGTACGTGAGAGTGGTACCTCGCCTCTGCCAATAGGTTTGTTGGGTTGACAGTTTCTCGTTCTAGTAGTCTTTTGACCAATTCCTCATGCTCACTCCCAGCGGCATGGTGGAGAGGCGTTCGGTATCTTGTTTGTCAAAGTTGACGTCGCTGTCAACACTAGAACCTTTGCATTTTAACTCTCCTAGAGAACTGGAAGGACTTATGCGACCCTGATTCCTCTTTTACCAAAGTGCCCAATGACTACAAAAAAAAGACCATATATCCTATAACCATATATCTCCTAGCCACATATCGGCCTATTCGCATAGCCAGCTATTTGCCCAATCCCTCTCACCGCCTCCCCGATAGTCTTTCCTCTAATAAGAATGCAAGAAGAAAATATGAGAATAAGCTCTACAGCAGTATGAAAATGGAAAAAACATTTGTCTACCATACACAAAGGTATTTTACATAAAGAACACCAAGTCCCTGTCTTTCTAATCTTCATAGTTCGCAGAATCTCACTTCGTTGACGGGCAGGGGCAGGGTTTCTAGGATCATCATGAACCTTTTTGAACCGGTAGTACCAGCATTGCTGCCAGTCATTCTGATGTGAGAGAGCCTCGTGAGAACCCGTTGTGCGAAAGTTGAAGGAAGGAAGGGAAGTCTTTAATGTGACATAGGCATGCTGTGTAGGTTGAAGCTGATGGAGAAGCGGGTGGAGTTGGGTCCTGCCTAATTGGATAAGAGACTCAGCAAGCTCACGGCGAAAAGCTTTGTGTTCTCTTGTGGGGCAAAGGAAGCGATCAAGAAGGTATGTATTGGTAATTCCAGTATCGAGTGCCCAGAACTATAAGGGAAGCCAATTGCGCCGACTTCTCTGATGGCAGGGATAGTTGCTACGGAGCTGATCCGCAATGTCAACTCCCCCCATATGCTGATTGTAATCATCTACTAATGCCCTAATAGGAAGAAGTTTTCTGTGCTCATGATCGGTAAATGGCTTACGGGCAGCAATTGCATTTGTGCTTGTTTTTTTTGGCTTCCGTTGATTGCTGAGTACTAACTCCTGAAGGTTATGGATTGTTGTTAGGAATAGGACGGTATTATTGTCCTACCAAAGCACAGCACATACTCCATTTACTACCTCCCCTGAAAGGTGATTCCACTCCAATATCTTCTTTGTTATATCCTTATTAATAGCTCATACACTAGGAAAATCTGGACGCTTGGCCTGGGTTATACCAGCAGCCCCAATCCCATGATTCCACAAGTGGCGAAATAAAGGTATAGTCGTCAAGTAATTATCCATATAGATATTAAACTCATATGTGCTAAATGGCAGGGAAAATACCAAATGGCAGACTGCCTGGATAGTTGGTGAGAAGCCACTTGAGAGTCTAGATATCTCGCTTTTGGTAAGTTCACGCTTTCTAAAATTGTATAAGTCTAGTGACTCCTTTTAACTAACATGAGCATATGAGGATGTTGCTTTTGTGAAGTTACTAACTTCATTTCCGGTAGCTCCCGAGTAGAAGAGACTTAGGTATGTATACCCCTGATCGCATAAGGCATAAATTTTGTATCCTTGATCGATAGGCTTCCCCGGTAGTTTGATCGTATGCGCTGACTTTCCTTTACATAGTACGATCATTTCATCAAATGAGAGATTTGAGGAAGGGAGGAAATGTTGCTGAAACCTCTGGCGTAAATGGGAGGCTAATGGCTCCATCTTCTGCCACCAGTCCTCCCGGTTGTAGATATCATCTGGCGGAGAAATGTGTAGGTAGCGTTTAATTTGCTGATATCGATTACAGGACATGGATTCCATAATTGGATGGTAGGTTTCATTCCGCCAGTGATCCTCTATGGCAGGTAAATGATGAATTCCCATCCAAACTTGCAGGCCAATAAATATTTGTATTTCTGGAATGCTAACTGCACTCCATGGACGATTGGTAGCTCTTTCCTCTATCTTCTCAACTTGTTGTACGTCCTCACACCCACCCCCTCTCTTTAATTCTGCATATCTGTTTGTATTTTTTACAATATCTATTAATATATCCTCGCCTAGAAACAGGTTGAAGATGCTCAAAGGCTTCTGGTCCTTCATGATTGAAGGAGGAAGGAGTGGCTGGGAGGTATGAGATGGAAAAGGGCTTTGGTAGGCATCAAAGGCACTGGCAGGTGGTCCGTGTAGACTATTGAGGATTTTCCTACTTTCAGAAGATAGTATTGTGGGCTTCTGCTCTTTGTGGTTGTTTAGTATTCTAGTCCTTTTCTTCATTAAGAATATTCCTGTTAGTCTATCTGGGCGAATGGTATGGATGGGTATCATAATATGCCAGCGATCGTACATAGAGTGAGGAAATACTGACTGGAAGTTTTGTACTAGGTTCAATAGGGTGCAAGCGTTTCTTTGTCTCGGTAGGATTTGACATGACTGCAAGTTCACAATATTGACTGATTTTTGCCTGCTCGAATATGCTATTTACACATTCTCATGAGGGAGATGACGTTCTCTAGTTTACAAACTAATCATCAAAGGACCTACATCTGCTAACCTATTTAGGAAGGTCGAGAATCTGCATGTCTCATCAGTCCATGGGATAGGTCAGCCAGGAAGTAGAGAGGGGGGCGTCTAGCAGGAGCTTTGGCTCAAGCCTTGGGTCCACAACATGAGAGCGTAGGATGTACTGCACGAGCTGAGAATTTGCATACTGAACTCATCAAATGGGCGCCCTTAGAAAAAGCCTAAGACAACATATCCTTCTCAGTATCGTATCATTGATAATCCCTCAGAGGGCGTGGCTGAAAAACATCAACAAGCCAGGCATGCCGGCAGGAACTAGCAAGCACAGATTCGCAGTAACTTTTGTGGGGGCCATCAGATACGCACAGATATTTAACAGATGTAGGTATTCCTTTAATCCCCGCCCCCGGGGACCACCCGCTCGGGACAAGCCCAACCCCACTGCTCGAGTACTCGTACCATTCTCATGGGCCGGCCCGTGTTACACCAAAACCCTGTTCGGGATCCTACGGTTACGGCGGCCTATAGCGACCAAAACCGCCACTGCGCCCAAATCTTAAAACTTGAAAATCAAAAAAAGTAAAAGGTCCCTCAACCATCATAATTTCGCAAGAAATAAATGTTGGGTTGGAACAACCCATTGCCAATTAGGTAAAGCTCAGGAGAACTGCGGGGAGTTTTTCGGAGGAAGGGTTGCCTTGTTGCTCAGAGGTCAGAGCTCACCACGCAGAGACCGGAGAGCCTACTGCACATATAGAACGATCGTCTCCCTGGAGCCGCGAACCTCGATGCTCGCTACAACTCGCATTCTCGTCTCCAAGCTCGCTACAGCTCGCGTTTTTTGTTACCCGCCCACCACCCCTAACTCTCTCAGCCGTTGAGGATCGGTAAGCCCGGATGGATGTAATCCTTTACCATTCTAGTTAAATAAACATTATTGAACAACAAATTGCCATCCAGACTACTGACTTTGTCATAATGCCACCGCTCCCATCGTTTCGGGTCTCCGGCAACAAGGGACTACTGCCAATCACTTTCAATAACTTTTACCCAACTTATGTGAGTAAGGTATGACACCCGTCCTCTAGATCAGCCACAAACTACCATGATACCTAAGTGAATGATAGGGTAGAGATATTCTGTTCTTGTTATAACACAAGTGTAAATACTGGTAATCCATCTTGAGTGAATATTTCCTACTCAATAGATACAAAATGGATCATGCTCGAGCACAGTCGACGATAATCGACTATACTCAATGATGCTCGAGCAGCGGCCATGATCGATCACTCGATCAGGACCTACCCCTTTGATCGATCATTCGATCATGGGGTCCCCTCGATCATGTGATCGTGGCCATCACTAGCCAGAAACGGAAAGCACAAATCTAGAATACCCAACAACCGACCACAAAGTCTACAAGTCCTTCTCATCCTACTTCTAGCATGTTGTAAATCCCCGGCGCTCTCCGGATTCCAATACCCACAACTCTGCGGCGTAGAACGTGCTCGAAACATCGGAGGAATCCCCATGGCCTGACAAACGGCGATTGGTGCGAGAAGAGGGGTTGATGATTCACCGGGCGGGGTAGAAGAGAGGGGAAAGCGGGGCAGTGAACATTGCGTGATAACTTGTGGAAATGGCGTGAGAGTGTTGAGCAGATGCGTGGAAGACTGAAGAATAATTGTGTATTTAAAGACTCCCCTCTCCCCGTCATTGTAGAGAGGCAGGTCAAGAAGAAAGTTATAAGTTAGTCTTTGATATAGTCTTTTGCATCCCCGAGCACTCCTCTTTGTCAACGCTGCAAATTCTATTCGCCACATTTTTAGACAGTATTCCCGACCGGCCCGTCGGATGCCAGGGCCCTGGCGTCCTATAGTCCCATCCGTCCCGGGCAGGGTGGGTAAGGACGGCCGGGCATGGCATCCGTCTTTTGTAAACACCGCAGGACTGTAGGTTGACGGGCTGGCCCTGCAGTCTTTTTTGGAAATGGTAACTTCCGGTAGGTACCTACCGTCCTGAGTAAGGACTGGCGTCACCTCTAGGTTACCTACCGTCCTGAGTAAGGACTGGCGTCACCTCTAGGTTACCTACCGTCCTGCATAATGACGGGCGTCACTTGTAGGTTACCTACCGTCCTGTAAAATGATTGGCGTTACTTGTAGGTTACCTACTGTCCTGCATAAGGACGGGCGTCCCTTGTAGGTCAAGGAAGTGGAATGGGGTCAGGGTGCCCAGCACCAGGATCGGATATCACTGGAAGCATTGGTTGATTGATAGCGAAATTTGATACATAATAGTAGAGCCTAAGCTTCTCTTCATTAGAATAAAAATGTTTCACATCTTGATAACACTTACCTAATGCTCATGAAATTCGAAAATGAAACATAAACTAAGACACCTATAGGGCCCGGCCGTCCGTCCCGGGCATAGGTCAGGACGGACTGCAACTGGGCGTCCGTCCCGTCCTAGGCTAAAGACGGACGGACTGGACGCTTGGGAACACTGTTATTAGATAGCATAGTTCCACAAGCAGAGGCAGGCGTGGTGGGTGGAGTAATAAAGAACAAGTGCTGTAGTGAGCTTGGGGATCTCACTGCCAGGAAAGTTGGTTGCTATAGGACTTGGTGGAACGCTATGTCCTCTGCGAAGCCATCCTGCTGCTGCACCTTTTTCCTACCGCCTCCGGGATATTACCTCTACCCCCGAGTAATACCCCATGAGCTGTGCCCAATTGGTACTCGATTATCCCCACCCTACACCCTCCCGATTGCATACATTCTTTTTCCTCTAAGTTCTTGTTTTACAAGGTTGGTTTCCTCTTTGTTTTTCAAGTTTTGTTTCGATTCCTAACCTTTCTACCATTCTGCCTTGCCATTGCCCCTCACCCCATATTATGAATGATGATAATTATAAATAAGCCCACGATATTCTGATGGTTGAGGAAGTTTTTTGCATTTTTCGATTTTAAAGTTTTAAGATTTGGGTGTTGTGGCGGTTTTGGTCGCTATAGGCCGCCGTATACGGTATCTCCCAAACTACTAAAACCCTGGAAAAATTTGCACCGCCCCTGTCAGTTTCCGGGACAGATGACGGAGGTGCACCCCCGATAACCTACGGTACCTCAGCGATGATGTGCCTACCGGTAGGTGCGATCATACGAAAGTAGCGGTACTGTACTCTACAGCTCTCGAATTTTGAATGTTCCACAGGGGGTAAAGGAAGAAAACCTAGCTTGTGGAACCTACAAAACTTAGGCGCTCTACCTCCGTATAGTTAATCCTCGGTATGGTCTGAAGTTTGCTATCCGCGGACTCGTGGTAATTAACAAAATGCGCTTAGAGAGAGTGACAGGGCAATACCGCGCCCCTAGAGAATTAAGCGTATTAGTGAGTAACCAGGGTTTAATCTGGGTGGTTGCAACCAAACCTGTGCCTTGCCGGAGACCTTGTCCTGTCATTCTCTTAAGCGAACATGCGGGGGGCATGTGGCACCTCAGCAAAGCAGCGCGGAGCCTCTCGGTATCACGGCTACACACATACTAGTACAGCCTGATCTGGAAAAGACTGACTTGGGGTAACATTGGTTTGGGCGGCTTCCGAAACAGGTGTTTTGCGTGGAACTAGCACAAATCAGGAACCTTAAGTGATCACTCATGAACGACAAAAGTGAGGCTCACAGTTGGCACGGTAACCCCCGCCCACCGGTACTTGTAGTGTTGCTCTCCAACAGGCGGCCTAGGGACCGATTCTCCGATTCGCTTTCATCATACCACTACATGTATTCGTAATTTAGTACCTACCTGCTCGCAAGGAGGTCCAGAGAGGTGACCGAGGGGAAGCAGGAGTTTGTGGAAAACTGGGGGGTTATTTAGCCCACAAAGCAAGCTCCAAAGCTAGTGTCCGAAACCTAACTTACCCTCGTAATGTACTCGAGGACGGTCGAGTTGAAGCCGGGGGCATACCGTACGCTCCCTCTTACTGCCGGCAAAGTGCCCGGCTGGAATTCAGCCGCGCGAGTACTGGCACTCAAGTGCTGATACTCCTACAGCACTGTGCAATGAGTGGCTTGTAGTCCCGTGAGCACGGAATGGCTAAGCTATCGTGCGGGTGATAATGCAGCATTCGCAAAATTCTGGTACCCCGCCCTTCAAGTCTCCGAAAGAACGCCGACAGTTCTACTGGAGCACTATATCTAACTGTGTGGCAGCTATAATTTCAGCTATTATAATGGTTAGCATATGAAATAATAGATGATTCAACTCTTTATACTTGTTGATTTTTTTGCTACAAGATAATACATCTTGTAGTCGGCCGGATATTGGTACAGCCTCGTTCGCAAAGTTCTCGCGGATCAAGAGGTACTAGGAAAAAATATTGGTAGTAACAAATGTACTGGTACAAGTGTCTGCAAAAAACCTGAAGTGCAAATCCTTGTACCGGTACATGAGTTGTCCCCAGACTTTTGCTAAGATACCTACCGATCAGCGAGAACTTTGCGAACGGGGGTGTACAGATCAGGGTACGAGAGCATTGCGAAAGCGGCTGCGCCCGATTGAGGTACTGGAGTATCCCTCGGACGGTCTGAAACACTAGGATTGGTTACCAGCACGTTAATGCCGGATTAGGTATCCGCGGTCTTTCACTTACTGCGTTAGGATATGGGCGTTTTCTTTCTTTTTTTTGGAGCTCGAATGATCCGACAATTCTGGCTTGTCTCAAAATTTCTTCCACTCAAATCGCTCGAAAACAGCCTTGGCGTAACGATAACGAATTCTAAGTTAGTATTCCGGGCCGGACTGGTAATGGTGCACTCTACTCGAGTACTCGTACGAGTAAAGCTAGGCTGAGTGGCTTATGCTAAGCATCCGTATCCCGAGTACCGGCAGCTGGTTCGTCGGGAGGTACCAGAGTGACAGCGCCCCACGGAGGAGCGAAAGTCGGAAGTTGGGACTCCTAGAGAATATTTGGGAGGGAAGAAAATTCCTTCAGGGCAAGAAGTTTGGATCCTTGCGTATACCTTGTTTTTCTCCAGCGTTGCCTCGGACACCATTTCTAGGGCTTCAGACTTCCAACTACAAACTTTGGTTTATGCCAGGGGATGCTATCACTGTATTGCGACACCACTGTTAGATCACACCTTTATTTCTTCCTTATCATTACATTTTAGAATGTGTGCTGCGAGTGATGGGGAAATCTCGAGTAGATGAAATGTCACAACAAGCCTTGACTAGGGCTAGTGAGACTTTGACAGGAACATATCGCTTCCAACAGCAGATAATACCGTAAAAACTCAAGCAATAGAACCTTGTGCAATGTAGTTGAGAATTACCTACTTTAGAATCGGGGGAAACACAGCAAAAAATCAGGTGTTCATCCCACCTGAAAGACAAAAAAACAAAAAAACACCAAGCCTCACGAGAGGTAGCAACTCCAACAACATAGCACACAGTTCAATTATTTAGGTTTTTAAGGTAAGTGCGGTGTTCACTAATTGTGTTAGTGCTCCAGGGGTTTCCTCCACCTGGCACCGGAAGTATACTATACAATTGGGTTGCATGCCGGAAAAGGGAGAGCGGGGTAAATAAGTTATTTTGGTACAGGTGCCATGGGGGATGTTTTCATATAAGAGAGGGATCATTTTGGTGGTAAACCAAACCACCCTTGACTTGTACAAAAACATTCCCCATGACACTTGTATAGCCCTTGCGAACGCCATTGGATTTGAGGCAACTGGAATAGGGAACCTAAGTACCGTATCAGCCTGCGTTCTCAAGTGAAACATTCGGATAGCTAGGAACCTCGCTAGCGATCCTAAATAACCTCGTGGTTGCTCTAGGCAAATACCCAAAGCCCGAAACGAGAGAAACGCTCCCTGTTTGGGAAGTGGAAAGTTGTGCAGCAAGTAATAAAAACATAGCATGTATATCCCAATTGAGAGAGAAATAGAGACAGAGCATGAGTTCTATACATTCTCTTCCTTCACCAAAAATTAACCTATTACTGTCTCGTTTTTGCCTATCGGTTCTCAGTTGCACAATACTCATTATAAACGCCTAATCTAGACTATCCACGGTAACCCCGAGCTCAGAAGACTTTTGTTCATGCCCTAGTACTTGTAATAAACTGGAACCCGTAAACACAGCTGCCATTGCGTGCAGGCAAAAAATAGGCTGGTGCTTCAGGATTTTGGTTGTATGCAAGAGACCTAATTTTTATTCATCTGAACTATCTGGCTAACTTTATCCAATGGCAGCCGTGCCCACAAACGTTGGCCCAACAAGAGTCAAGTTAATGCGCAAATCTGCCCTTCCATGATGGCTGATCCTCACCTGAATTGGATAGCGCCTCCCCCCCTCCCAGCCGTAATTGATCGTAAGAGGCGGTCTATGGTTTCCGTCGGAGCTGCGAGAGTTGTGATCCCCTCGACAGTACTGAATGCTCTGCATAAGGATGGAGCTCTCCCACCGGCTACTAGAATCGTGCCAGTAGGGTGCTAAGAAACTGCAGCTATATTCCTCCCTAAAAATCTGCCTTCCCAAGTTAAGATGGAAAAAAACCCAGACACGAACCTTCCTCCTCTGCCAGTCCCCCGCTCTCCCCCTCCACACTCAGTGGGATCCAGACACGAACTATCGCCGCCGTTACAGTTATCTCCTGTGCTCTCTCATGAACAAGCGGCCAACTGTGTTGGTTGGGAACCCATCGGTGAACAACCACGCTTTTACGATGAGCAAGATTTCCTGCGCCCCGGCTCCAACCTCACGAGCCAAAAGCTAAGGAACAGAAAAGCGGACGATGTGGTAGGGTTTGACTATCCCTTAGACCTAGATTACTTGGGAGATGTGGGGGAATATCCCCCGGATGAAGAGGGGGATCTTTCCCCGGGATTTAGTGAAGACAATGATATATTCTTCAGAGTGTCAAAGGATAGGCTCATAGACTCGAAGGAGTTTAACCAAATAATTAACCCCACGAAAGAACCTCGACTAAGACGGTCACGGATGCCGCAGTTGGGTATCATGTGAGTTTACTGCCCGAGGATCTACCTTGTCACTACCCATCTATGCTATGAACAATTCTGTGCTGCATGCTCCATGTTATCTCCTACGAGAGTCGAATTTGCGCTTTATAGGCTAATATTCCATGGATTTTCTTCAAGAGACTTTCCCCAATGTTACGATATATACGTAAGTTGCTGTGTAGCCAATCAGTAGTTTTAAAGCAACTGCTTACCAAAAATAGGACTTCGATTTACTGAATTCTATGGGGGAAAAACTTGCCCTTCAGAGGGCAGGTGAAACTGGTTTCGCGAGGGCATACTTACAAGGAGTTCAAGCACTACCTGGTTGTGGACGTTTTAGAACTGGCATCTCATTATGGGCATCTCCCCATGGACCATTGGAGTTGCTTAAGTCAGGTTCGCCGGAAGACAAATTAATCCTTTTCACCTCGTTTCCATATTTCGGGGAATCTAGAGGGGAGATTACATTTGGCTCGGAGTGCGAGAGTGTTGCACTCTTAGATTTCAACCACCTAGGAGCTCGTGTTCACGGCCGCAGACCAGTGGCTAGTGAAAAGGAGAAAGATGGCTTTGAGAAGATATTAGTGCATCAGGCACGATATATAATATTTGATAACTGTAAGTATCCTTTTATTTTCCTAGTGTTAGCCAAAACACCTCTGCTAACCAATTCCCGAAGATAAAATGGCGACATTCAGATCTAAGGAGGATATTGCCAAAGACCAAGTCCCACTTCACCGCTTTCAGGAGCGTATGGGCTCATTTCTTACAATGATTCATATGATCTCTAATAGTATGGACTCGGAATTATGGGTATTGGGAAAGCTTCAAGCCTCCTTGTGCGAATTAGTTAGTATGCCCTCTCCTTGGATCAAATGAATCTTGTATTAATTTTAAGGACGACTAGGAGAGGGATATCGACCAAATGATGTCAAATGGAGAAGAGTACGAGGGCAATCAAGAGATGAGGATAATTCCCACTGATGATCCGCAACAGGAAGAATTAATGCCGGGAGTAGTTCCCAGTGCGAGGGTTCAACAGGGAGGGCGGGAGGGTTATGAGGGAGCCCGGCAGAATACCGTTCAGAAGAGGAAGCAACGGAGCGTCGGCGACCTCTTCGCCTCCCTTAGCGGGCTTTCGGCAGGTTTATTCGCTGCTACAAGCGTCGCTGAAAAACAGCTTGCCGTTCTCGAGGACCTACGCACTGTGTTTTCGGCAGGCTCTAGAAAGACTCCCTACCTCAGGAATGCTGCCCTGATCCCTATCCTCTCAGAATATCCCGAGCAGGTATCCAGAATCTCCGAAACTATTGGCGAGTTGCTTCTGGAAAGGGAATCATTCATTAAGAAACTCAAGAACTTGGTAGAATATATGGAGATCAGGAGATATATTGTATAATTCCCACATCTAATGTCACAACGGGAATGCTAACTACCCGCCAGCTTTTTGGATTCTTAAGGTGTGCGGCTGACAAGAGGAAAGAGGAGAATCTTGTCCAGCAAACACAGACATTATCTAGCTTCGCTGTCGTGACTACAGCGTTTCTTCCGCTCGGATTTTTTCCTTCGGTATGTTACCTCTTGTCCCCAGCATAAGTATTTTCTGACAAGACACCCCACCAGTATTTCGGCATGAACAACATAAACGAATTCAACGCCCACCCCATATCCAGGCGGGATTTCTGGCTGATAGCAGGCCCAGTATCCGCTGCAATAGTACTACTAACTGCAGTAATGGTCCTCTGGAAACATCCAAGGGCAGCAACTTTCAAAAGCTATGTCAAGGAGAAGTTACGCCGAACTCCCAAGGGAAAGATAAATGATCTTGAGGACCAGACTTCACCTATGCCCAACTCGCAAGAATTATTCACCTTGGAGGCGGAGCGTCTAAGGGCGGAACTACAGGAGCCCTTCATCCAACCCTCACACTCACGGGCCTGGACCCTTCGATCGACTCAGTAGCATAGAACCCCCGCGGGCATCTGAAAAATCAGCAGCCGAGCCCCCGGCATACCATGAGAGCGCAGCGCTATGAACACCATAAAAATCTGATCGCCAAACTCTGCTCCACTATCACGAGAGCAGCAGGGCTCACCATTGCGATCCTAGAATGGCGCTGAGGAAGCTGGGAGGTGGACAAGAAACCTAATCGCCACACTCTGCCTATACCATATAGGCAGCAGTGGAAATATTACGATTGAGGGATGCATGGGCTAGGGGAAGGAGAGATTTGATTCTCCAATATATATTTTTGTACTCCTGTTTTTTGATGTGTTTGATAAGATGAGGAGATGACTCGCCGGATTAGATCCCTTGCTACTATAATAGTTATGCAGAAATGAGGATTTATGTTGTCGGGAATATTAGTAAGAATCGACGTTGGTAGAGCCACTTGATTCGGGGAAATTTTGCGCTAGAGACCCCAGCAGCAGCATGTGTGGCCGATAGAGTAAAGTTTTTTACCCCCCCCCCCGTTACTCCAGCAAAAACACTTTCCCCTACTTCAATAACGTATAACCTAAGGGGCGGGCGACGATATCCACATGCAGCTATTTGAGTGTTTACTTGCTTCTCCTCTGCGAGTGATAAGTTATGATCAATCTCCACAGTTGAAACCCTTGGTGGTCCAATACTAACTTGTTTCGCCTTGTAAATGATCACCCGGGTATCATAGACAATCAGCCTCACAAAAGGCAGTTGCTTTGGGTGCATATGCAATCTTGATGTTCCGGATCGGAACACGGCATGCTGGTAGGGCTCTCCTCTCAAGTCGCCGAACACCCCCAAGGCTCTTTTTTTTTAAAAAAAAAACCTAGTCGCCACCCTGTCGAAAACGACACTGTTGGTATTTTGTCATTATGAACTTGAATTCCCTGCTCTACAAACAATCCTTAAACCCGTAGAACTAGAAAAATAAAAACGGGACCCATATTAGAGCAATGATGTGCCGACAGTATTCTAGTACATAGTTCAAGTACCCCAAATTGTGATTTTCTTGACCAGAAAACCTCTCCTCACTATATTCATTTCCCCTTCAGCCTATACCTCAATCAGGGAAAAAAAATCGGAAACGGGCAAAAAATTATCTTAAACGGGCGGTTTGGTGGAGAAGGTGGTCTATATGCCTGTAAGGTCGTCTTGCTGTCTTTTGAAGTCCGTTGGTTCTAGCAATCGCTTACCCGGTATGATCTTTTAGTATCATAGGTGAGATATTTGAGGCTATAATTTGATAAAAGAAACTGAGAGCCTGTTTGGCTACAATTAGGATACTAGACTATAGCTCTGGAAACTGGGTATTACAAGTATTCTCCCCAATGCCAAAGATGGATATAGTTCAAGTACATCCAGGGGTGTCTTGAGGAGATAGGAAATCGTACAAAAATTGCCCGGAGACCGAGGATTGGCATTAGTCAGATGGTGAGACAACGAATTGGCTAGTGAGTTGGCTCTATGGTCATTGCTCATTATGATACCTCAAAATGAAGGTAGAAAGAGAAAAGTAGGGCATTCGTTTGAGGAGAGCGTGTATCGCATTGTATCGGTACCGGTATCTAATGATGGACATGAACACGACCGAGAAGATCACGGGGGCTATTCTCGACTACGATCTGATTGAGAGGAACACATGATCGGATGATGGATCAAAGGTGTTGAAACGACTTTTGTTGTTTGAGAAAGAAACAAAGGGGGGCATCCCCGGCTATCTGCATAGAAGAGCACCAGCCACTATTTCCCAGGTTCACACAGCCTCACTCGCGGCCTCACCTGCCACTTCACCGGCTGACATACTCCCTCATAGCTGACCCTGCTGGATATAGAAGGACGCTTCAACAAATGGGCTTTGGGCTGATCGAGTGATCTATCATGACCCCTGCTTGAGATTAATTTGGGATAGTTGGTTATCATCCACCTCACTCCAGTGTTATCCCAGCTACTTCTGCTGTCAGACTACCGTTGAAAAATGGATTCTGGTTGTTCGTTTTGCAGTAACTACATTTCCTATTTCCATTTCCTATTTCCAATATACTGCTTTGGGATACTCACATGTTAGGATCAGCAATTCCTTTTTACAAAAAACCAATCTATAACAACTAAGTTTTCCTGCTCATCGCTTTCTGTATCACTTTCACCATCTAACCTATAGTCTCCTTTCTGGCCCAGGGATTCTTCAGCGAATTTCTTCCTCCCATGCCCCACTAATAGGGGCCTGGCTTTGGGCATTGTTTGTATATGGTTTCTTTCTCCTCTCAAATGCTTCCTTCGGCTCTCTATGTCTTTCATGCTCGATACTGGCTGAGGGCTAATGTTCGCTCTTTCATTGTTCTTTTTGTTCTTCCCGTGTTGCTTCTTTGATTGCTTTTGTTTCCTCTTTTTCTTGTGGAGGGGATCCAGGTGGTAATGGCTGGACTGAACTACTGTACTATGCAGCTGCCCAATGTTTTTCTTATTATTCAGTTGATGAGGGTTGTCGCAATAAGAGATAACTACTATCTATTACTACTTCGCCCAAGTACCGGTCTTATATTGCAACAAGCATAAGGAGCCAAAAGATGAGTGATTTGTCATGATCCTATTTTCTCGTGCATGGCCGGATATCCGAAAATAGATGGAATAGGAAAGCCAGAGGCGGACAAGAACCTGATCACTAAACCCTATCTACCCTGCCTGGACTATAGTGGAAATATCAAAATTGGAGGGTACAGGGGCTAGGGGAGAGATGGATCTATTCCTTTAATAAGTATTTTTATATGTATACTTAGATTTCGATGCTATTTGATGAAATGAGATGAAGACTTAGTATAGAATTGTTCTCTGTATTATTAGCCGGGCAGAGACACGTATTTATATTACCAGAAGTATTGGCAAGACTAGGCTTTTATACAGGGCTGGAATTGAATAAAATTGAAGAATATTGGGGCCAGCTTGAGGTATGCGCAGGTGATAAGCCAAAGGATTTTCCGTTGCTCCGACAAGGACAAGTTACCCTTCTTCGATAGTGTGTAACATATGGGGCCTGCTGCAATATCCGCATGCTTGCGGTTCGAAAGCCTTGTCCTGACTCATCCCTACGAGTGATGGGCTATGATAAAGAACCAACTGGAAAATACTGGTTATCTAATACTGGGTCAAATTTTGGCAAAAGGAAGCTACGGGCCCGTTTACCTGCAATCAGAACATCAAAACCATAGTTTTTGGAACCAAGGACTAACCTTAGTCATTTGGAGGGCAAGGTGAGTGATAATTCAACACAAATCTTGAGCATACATGGGTATGGGAGGAGCAATAAAACCAAATACCAGACACCTCATACCCTATGGCTAGAAACATCAAGAAAACCATGAAAGAAATATTCTATGCCTAGTGGTATAGGATGTGAGAACAAAAACCCATGGGAGAATGACCAACCGTCAGAAATCAGAAAGCCTCATGCCCTATAACCGTATCTCTCCTGGCAGCATATCCGCATAGATGCATATCCGCACAACCGTCTAAACCGCATGCCCTATAGGCAATCCAATATGCGAGTCCTATCATAGATTTCCTCATAGCACGATCTGACCTGTCACCCCGGGTCACGGTATACCGGTGGTGGTTAAAATATTCCTTGGGTCTTGGCCCCCTGGGATAGCTGGGCGCGATTGCACTGCTCTCTGAATGCGTGAGGTGACCTACGAGACAATCGGACCCACCTCTCCCTACTCACCCTGATCCTCTAGCACCATAGGCTGCGGAAATTAACAAAGTCCGGACGGGGGTATCTTAATTCCCCGCATAGTGAGATACTATAGCTTGAGATTTTGGCATAAAGAATAGGTTGTGCTAGTATAAACTGGCCAATGAGAATCGCCCGCGGAGGGCGGGTATTACTCTCACTGGCCCGGATTTAACATATATCGGGTCCGGGCCCATTTCCGCAGTTTATACGGGTAGTTAAGCACGGTGCTTGGGCATTCCCAGTAGTGGTGTTGATATCACCCCAGTCCCCCCCGTTAAGAGTATGCTGACGAATTTATGGGGTGAGATGTTATCCTGTTTAAAACAGAGCAATATAATAGGGTGCAAATACCACTAGCCACCTCATGCCAAGAAGCACTAGATCGTAGGATGGAGCTTACTATATCACTCGGTACTTGGATAATCTGTTTCAGTTTAAGCGGAGTCGTCGGTCCCCGAGATCCACAGGAGAGAATGCTGGCTAGATAAGGTGTCAACCATCCCTGTTAGCAAGATGCTAGGTTAGCCAGTCAGTCGAAAGAAGGATGTCTGGCAGAAATTTTCGCGCAAGCCTTGGGTTCACAACATGAGAGCTTAGGATGTACGAGCTAAGGATTTGCATAACTTAACTCACCAAATTTCCTTCCTTGCACAAAGCCTAAGACACCAAATCCTTCTCAATATCGCAGATAATCCCTCAGAGGGAATTTCTGGGAAAGATCAACAATTCAGAAATCCCGGAAGGAACAGCAAGCCCTGGTCCGTAGTAACGTGCCGTAACAGTTCGAATAAATGAACACCCGGCAAAGACGTCCTGAGTTCCCTCTCTTGGATAGCGGGGCGAGGGCACACCGAGAATCCACCCTCTTAGTCTCGACTTGAGACAAAAAAAGCAAAAATTGACAGACCTTACCAGCAAAGGGAACTCTAACCCCATTGCTTAAGGCTCAATTGTTGGATTTCTTACGGTGGAGTAAGTGCGACTCACCTGAAAGGGCGTACACGTCCCAAGCAAAAAATACCTAGAAATAAAGGCACATTTTTATGTAAGCCCTCAGATATGCACAGATGTTTTCCCACATGTTGGTATTTATTTTCCACGGTTCCGGTAGCCCAGGAGATGATATTATTAACGTAGGCAGGTTATGTTTGGCACAGTGGTCAACGATAGAAAGAGAATTCACACGGAACTTAGACACCTCGCTCAGCTCTTAGAATTCGCTCTAACTAAAACAAAAAACTCATGACAGAAACAAGTGTATAAGTAAAACATAAGTAGCACTTCATGATCATTCCGTCGATAACCACACCTATCTCTCTATCCTGCCATGCCTTTATTCCTCTGTGCACTCCCGTGATAAACAAAGGAAAGACATGGCTATCTAATCTCTTTCAAATCATTAACCATTCTATCTCAATCTTCCAAATTATCCGCAAGCATCTATCCAATCTTTCAGACTCTCTCGCATCTTCCAAAGTCAACCACATCCTTTCAACAGATATTGCCCTTTAGCGGGAATGCGCAGCCGCATGCTGCAGGGCAGCAAAAAGTAGGGAGCCTCTCGGTACCACGGAAACCACAAAGACCGGTACTGGTAGTGTCCGATTTTGAAAACACATTGCATGATGCGCCAGTGATGTGGGGCAACTAGATAAAGGTGGGGCGCGCTTCCAAAAATGGTAGGGTATTTGCGTGTCACTAGCCCAAATTAGGAAACGAGTGACTCTTGATGGAGGACCAAAGTAAGAGTAAGCCGCGCTCAGTAATTTTTGCCTACTGATAGTGCTGTTCTCCTATGATACAAGGAGGACGAGGGACGTGTGGGGCCTCCAGCTTGCTTTTTCCACTACCTCTATCAGTAATTTAAAACCAACCATACTTGACTTATTAAAAAGTATGTTCCAGTGGTCAAGCCCCCAAGAAGGTGCTGTAGCCGCATGCTAATAATTCTGGTACCCTGGTTGGTACCGGCGCTGTAACACAAAAGAGCTATAATATACCCACCATAAAATTTGTCACGCTACTAGCACAGTACCCTCAGTCGAGCTGAAGCCTGTTAGAATATTCACGAAGGTTCCATATCTGCGACACTGTTACTACACCGGAGGTTAGGATAAGGAGAGTTTTCGTTTGGAGATTGTTGGAAACTATGAAGGTGAAGCAATGGCGTGTTTGGGGAAATGGTTAGGTTTGAAGCTAAGGTTAGTGGGAAGATGGAACAACCGAAAGTCACACTATAGTGTTAGCGAAACGAGGAGAGGTATCAGGAAGGTTCGAGATGAAGAAACTAGGAAAACTCTGTAAGTAGTTGAAACGGATCAAGGGATTGGGTGATGGAAGATGTTGGATGATTAAGGATGTGGAAAGAAGGGAGGATGATGGAAGATGGGAGAATGATTGCGAAGAAGAGTATTTCCTGTATGAGAGTTTTGTGTATATATAGGACGCTGCTGGCAGCACAGAAAAGAATAAGGACCGCAATACTCTCTATCGATCATAGCCTATTCACTTTAGGTTATGAGCCCGGATCGCGCAGCTCAATAGACTTCTATCTTTCCTATTTCTTTATAATATTATCTTTATTTCCCACTTCAACTTCAGACTATGGCGACAACACGATCAGCAGCAGCTGCTGCCAGTACTCCTGCTACTCCAACAACAAGCACTCCCACGCCAGCCTATCCAAATCCCTTTACCTCCCTCAGTCATTCAATCGAAAAGCTAGATGGATCCATGGCCACAGGGAAGAGTAACTATGTGGCCTGGAAGTTTCGAGTACTTTGTATTCTGAAGGAGAAGGGTCTTGCACGTGCTTTAGAAGCTCCTACTGCTGATGATACGACTGCTCAGGCTAGCCAGGAAACTACAGACAGAATCAATGACCAAGCGTTTACTATTATATCGCTCAACATCCGTGACTCGCAGATCCCACATATCCAAGCAGCCACCAGTGCAAAGGAGGCCTGGGAAGCGCTGGCGAAAGTACACCAAGGTATAGGATCGAATGGGCGAATGGTCCTGATGCAGAAACTGTGGAGCCTACACCTAAAAGAAGGACAGGACATGTCAGCCCACGTCAATACATTCAAAGAACTCTCTACCCAGGTTGCGAACCTGTCACAAAATGGCGTTGGTATCCCCGATAGTAACCTAGTCTCGATGCTTAGTCTATCGCTCCCCGAGTCTTATGAACCGTTAATCATGGCTGTACAATCAAGAGCTGATAGTATGACCTTCGACTTTCTCACCGGGAGACTCCTTCAGGAAACCACACGCAGGCAGGCTGCTCGCAGCACCACCACCCAGCATACCGGCGAACCACTTTCTGCATTCACGGCAGGTTCTAGCTCTCGCCCAAGTGGTGGTAGGGGTAGGGGGAATACTCGGTGTGGAAATAGACATTTCGGAAGAGGAATTAGGGGTGGTCCTTCAGGTGGGGGCACAGGGTGAGGAGCACTAGGGCAAGGGGTGGTAAGCGGACGCTACCACTATTGCAACAAGGAGGGACATTGGAAGAATGAGTGCTATAAGAGGAAGGGAGACTTACAAAAGAGCTCCGGGGAAGGACATTTAGCCTTCATGGGATATACAAAGCCGGAGATGGGTAAGGCCGATTGGATTATCGACTCAGGTGCATCGAGGTACCTTACCACTCGACACGAGTTGCTGGAAGACTATATCAGCATAATTCCAACATCGATTACTATAGGAAACGGAAACGAGATCAATGGTATTGGTCAAGGTAACATTCGGCTCCAAATACCTTCCGGAATCATCTCACTCTCAGGGGTACTGTACGTACCAGATATCGGTAGCAACCTCATCAGTGTTGCTAGTATTGTCGATCAAGGATTTCAGGTCGAGTTTACAAGCACTGGGTGCTCAGTCAGTAAACGAAACACTGCAAGGGTAATCGGCCAGTGGGAAGGGAATATCTATTTCGTTAGAGGGCTACAAGAAATAGCGTTAGCCGGACTCTCCAAACCGAAGGATCATACAACAAGGGAAGTTTGGCACCACCGAATCGCACACCGAAGTCTCAATCACCAAGCAGCTATACAAATTGCAAAGTCAGTAACTGGTTTCGACTTAGAGGAAGACAGCAAGCGGGACGAAGGGATTTGTGGGATATGTGCAGAAGGCAAGCAGGGCAGGGAACAGCTTACCGGAGAACGGAGCAAGAGCAGGGAGCTATTGCACACTATCCATTCGGATGTGTGTGGGCCGATAGCCACGACTGGCCTTATGGGAGAACGGTATTTTGCCACATTTATTCACGAATGGTCGGGGCAAGTCGCAATTTCACTTCTCATGCAGAAGTCCGCGGTGTTTGATAGGTTCATGCAGTATAAGGCAAGGGTTGAACGGGAGACTGGAAAGAAGATAAAGTCACTGCGATGCGATAGAGGAGGAGAGTACACAGGAAATACCTTTAGGAGTTATCTCGCAGAGCAAGGCATTACGCAAAGGATGACGACACCTTATACCCCAGAACATAACGGTATTGCCGAACGGGCTAATCGCACTATCATGGATATGGTTAGATGCATGTTATTCGGGTCAGGATTAGGAAAGGAGTTTTGGGGGTTTGCGGCTCTGACCGCAGTACATATCATTAATCGCCTACCATCCAATGCGCACGAAAATAAAACTCCTTTTGAGATCTGGTTTGGATCTCAACCATCAATCGCCCACTTACGAGTTTTTGGTTGTATTGCCTATAGGCATATTCCCTCCCAGACACGAAGGAAGGTCGACCCCAAAGGACAAAGGTGTTGAATGATAGGGTATAGGGAGGAGAGCGGGAGTCGAGTATATCAGGTTTATGATGAGGACACGAAGCAGGTTCTACTAACTCGTGATATTGTCTTTGATGAAACAGGGCAGGAATTAACACCACACACAGTACCGGGCACCACGGCGGAACAGGAACCTGACAAGCTATCAGCAGGTACCAACGAGCAGGACAGACAGATAGAGTACGAAGCGAGCTGGGAACGAGGAAAGACACCAAGTGAGGAAGAGGATGAAGAATCTCCAGGCGAGACACTACCACCGATTGATCCCGACGAAGTAAATACCGCTCCACATGCATACGACAAAGACACTATTGTTGTCCGACAATTACCTGTACAAGTACTGCCTACGACACCAGAAACAACAACTACGTATGAGTCTCGAAGACTCCGACCGAGACTCACCACGAAGGAGATATTTCGCCCAGCTGCAGGACAGGCCTATATGGCAGTGGCAGAGGAACCAGTTAGCTTACAGGAAGCCCTGGCAGGAGAGAACAGACGAGAATGGAAAGCTGCGTGGGAGAGTGAAGTCGAATCGCTCCAGAAGAATGGGACATGGGTGGTAGCGAAGTCACCACCGGAGAGGAACATTGTTGGCTGCAGATGGCTATTCGTGAGAAAAGGAGATGGAAGGTTCAAAGTTCGTCTCGTAGCGAAGGGATTCTCTCAGAAGCCAGGTATTGACTTTACGGAAACCTTTGCCCTGGTGGCAAAGTTCACGACCCTCCGCGTCCAACTAGCCTTGGTGGCAGAAAACGATTGGGAGTTACATACGATGGATGTTAAAACAGCTTTTTTGAATGGTGTACTCGAGGAGGAAATATACATGGAGTGTCCCGAAGGACTTGAGGAGAAGATACCCCAGGGTATGGTTTGCCGTCTTGTTAAGGCAATTTATGGACTACGCCAGTCACCTCGCACATGGTACCAAAAGATACACGAGTTCTTTCTGGCTCATGGGTTTATTCGAAGTACCCAGGACTATAGCCTCTACGTTAACTATGAACGGAGAGTTTTGGTACTGGTGTATGTTGACGATCTTGTTCTAGCCGCAGCTGAGGTAGAGCAAATTGAGTGGATTAAGGCAGCTCTTACAAACACATTCGAGATGGGTGACCTAGGCGAGCTCACGACATATCTCGGACTAGATATCTCACGGAACAGAAATCAGTGGCTACTTACCCTTGATCAAACGAAGTATATTGACAAAATTCTCAATCGTCATCGCATGCAAGATGCCCGCCCCAGCTTAACACCCCTTGATCCTAATACCCGCTTGGTCTCGAATTCCAAAGTCACCAGAGCCGATCCCGAATCCCAACTCCTAGACTTCGAAGTCTACCAGTCTGCCATGGGATCGCTTATGTATGCCATGCTGGGCACACGACCCGATATTGCCTATGCGGTTGGATTAATTAGCCAGTTCAATCATTCTCCTGAACCTGAACACTGGGTAGCGGTCAAAAGGATTTTTCGTTACCTCGTTGGGACTCGTGAACTGAAAATACAATACGGATCGAGTAATGAGAGCGGCACATATTCGGATGCCGACTGGGGTTCTGGGCAGGATCGGAAGTCGGTAGGAGGATTTGTTTTTCTCTTAAATGGGGGCGCGGTTTCCTGGGCCAGCAAGAAACAGACTTCAATTGCACTGTCGACCACCGAAGGGGAGTATATGGCTATGACTCAAGCTTCGAAGGAAATCATATGGCTTCAAGAGCTTTTCCAGGAACTCGGAGCGCTTGCACATATTGATCAGATATCCAGACTGTACGGAGACAACCAGGGGGCGCTGGCATTAGCTTGTAACCCAGAATATCATGCCCGAACCAAACACATCGACATTCAGTATCACTTCGTTCGCGAACTCGTTATGGGAAAGAAGATTTACCTTGAATACTGCCCCACTACCGATATGATAGCCGACATCATGACGAAGGCCCTCCCACGTACCACACACGAAAAACACAGTACAGCGATGGGAATGATAGGAAGGGTAGCCAAACATCATGGAACTCTTCGTGAGGGGGCGTGTTAGAATATTCACGAAGGTTCCATATCTGCGACACTGTTACTACACCGGAGGTTAGGATAAGGAGAGTTTTCATTTGGAGATTGTTGGAAACTATGAAGGTGAAGCAATGGCGTGTTTGGGGAAATGGTTAGGTTTGAAGCTAAGGTTAGTGGGAAGATGGAACAACCGAAAGTCACACTATAGTGTTAGCGAAACGAGGAGAGGTATCAGGAAGGTTCGAGATGAAGAAACTAGGAAAACTCTGTAAGTAGTTGAAACGGATCAAGGGATTGGGTGATGGAAGATGTTGGATGATTAAGGATGTGGAAAGAAGGGAGGATGATGGAAGATGGGAGAATGATTGCGAAGAAGAGTATTTCCTGTATGAGAGTTTTGTGTGTATATAGGACGCTGCTGGCAGCACAGAAAAGAATAAGGACCGCAATACTCTCTACCGATCATAGCCTATTCACTTTAAAGCCGAGCACCCACGTTAGGATAGAAGTTCCCCCCACAGAGTTTCCGGCTTGTAATGGATGGCCGGTTGGCTGGTGAGCAGGGGATGGCCGGGCTTTTCACAATTTTGAACAACAGAAGGTATACTACCGTAAGAACTGGAATAATTTAACCTGACTTTTGGAAGTTGGAGTTGCCTTTTCTAGTAAGGTCAACTATTTTTTTGTTTTTTTTGTCTTAAGTCCGGAGCTGAGGGTGCCAGTTTTCGCAGCGCTCTCGAGCCCCTATCCAAGAGAGGGAATTTCAGACGTCTTAGCGCGAGGTTCAATTATTCCAGTTCTTACGGTAGGTCAGGTCTTCCATTAGCCCCTCCAATAGCATCTTTATTCACACCGCGCCACTAAACATGTGTGGCAGGGGATGGGGATCTCCTAGATGTAGTGGCATAGCAAGCTTTGGTTAGACTAGCGACCATCTTGGACTCCTCTGCGAGACTTTGACCCAAAAAATAATATATCCTTTTGCCCCCATTAACATACTACGGTGCTTGCAAAGTACTAGGGCTCAAGAGTTTTCTAGACTAGTTCAGTCCGTTCTCTGCCATAGTGGAGTATTACATCCCCCGACAGATCAACTTACGGAGGTACAGGGGCTAAGTTTTATATTTTCCACAAGCGATTGGCGGCACTCTCCCCTTGTGGAACCTACAAAACTTCGGCCCTGTACCTCGGTAATGCGCAGATTCGGATTTCCCGGGAGCCCGTTCCCCCTCTCGCCCGAGACGGGTTGTACTTCCCTCCCCTTCCAGGCGCAGTTTGCCACAAGAAGCAGCAGAAGTTTTAGCCTGAGCCTTGCGAATTTAAAGAAAAACTAAAGAGTATCTGCGTGGAAGGGGGAGAGATTATGGAGGATAACGTCTTGATTTTTGATTCTATCATCGCACTCAGGAGGAAAACTAATGTCCTTAAAAACATAACTCAGAAAACTTTTACATTCTAACTTCTTCCTTTCCAAAACTGTCTTTCCCCACGATAACATTCGCTGTATCCTTTCTCCCTCTGTCCAACCTCCCCTGACTACTTCCTATCCATTCTCTCCATTTCCTCCGCTTCATCTCTCTTCCATTCCTACCGCTTCTTCTTCCCTTCCCTTCTCTTCTTACACACTTCTTCAATACGCACCCAGCTCCTACTTCGTTCTCCATTTCCCAGATCATTCGTGTTTGTCCTTTATACGAGAAGTGATGAATTCCAGATATGTAGTTGTGGTTCTTGGGGTGTCGAGATTGGGCTATCAATCAAAGCGCCGGTGATTCACAATAGAATTGTGGGAGCCTCCACCGGACTGAATTCTCTACATAAGAATGGAGCTCTTGAGCCAACTATTAAAATCATGCTAGTAAGAAGCTAGGAAACTGTTGCTATACCCCCCCTTCAAACACTGGTTACCAATTCAAGATGGGCGACTCATGCACGAACTCTGCCACTCCGCTAGACCCTGGCTCAACCCTCGGAGCCACAGAGGGATCAATTCACGCGTTGTCGCATCTGCCATCACTACCACCTAAGCTCGGTCAGGAACCACAGGACTCCCGCTGTGGGTGGGAAACCATCGGTGGACAACGAGACTTTTACGATGAGCGAGATTGCCTGGACCCAAGCTACAATCCCGTGAGCGAAAAGCTAAAAGACAGAGGAAGGGACGATGTCGTGATTTTTCGCTATCCCTTAGACCCGGATCACCTGAGCCGTGTGGAAGGGGATCCTACAGTCGGGGGGGCTGTCCCTCCTCGGGGCCCTTTTGTGCAGACAATGATATATTCTTTCGAGTGCCAAAAAATGAGCTCTTAGAGTCTAAACAATTCAACCAAATAATTAACCCTGAGAAAGAATCTCAGCCAACCCAGACACGGGGACCACGGTTGGGTATCGTGTAAGTTTACCTCTCAGAAATTTACTTACTACGCATCTATGCCATGAACAACGCCCTGCTACATACACCACGATAGCTCCTATTAAGGCCCAATTTACGTTCCCCATGCTAACACTTAAGGGGGTTTTTTTTCTCTCGAGTGACTTTCCCCAATGTTATGATACACACGTAAGTTCCTGTGTGGCTAGGCAGTAATCTTATCTTTCAAGGAAATTACTTACTAGAAATAGGACGATAGTCTACTCTATTCCATGGGAGAAAAACTCGGCCTTCAGAGGAAAGGGGAAACTACTTTCATGAATCAATATGCACAAAGGATTCGAGCACTGCCTGGTCGTCGGTTTTTCAGAACAGGCATCTCATCACTGGCACCTTTGAAAAAATCATCTGAGTTGTCTAGGCCGTGTTCATCGGGAGACAGATTCATCCTTATGGTATCATTTCCGTATTTTGGGGAAGCTAGCGAGAAGGTTACCTTGTGTCCTAGGAGCGAGAGCGTTAAACTCTTGGATTTCAAACGCCTGGGACTAGGTGCCCCTGACTGCACAACCGTAAGGTGTAAGGCGGAGATAGACTATGCAGGGGGGTTACTAGTCGATATTGGGGATACGTTAGTCCATCAGGTACGATATATGATATTTGATAACCGTAAGCTACCCGCTCCCCCCACTGTTGACCTAAACATCTTACCAAATAACATCTGAAGATACAATGGCAACATTCAGATCTAGGGAGGACAGTGCTAGATGCCAAGTTCCACTTCACCTCTTTCAGGAGCGCATCGGCACTTTTCATGCAATGGTCAACATGATTGCCAATCGTGTTGACTCGGAATCGCGAACATTGGGAAAAATTCAAGCCTCTCTATTCAAACTAGTTAGTCTATCCACTTCCTATGCCTAAGAACCCGGGCATTAATTTTGAGGGCGATTAGGAGGAGGACACAGACCGAATGATATCATGTGCAAAAGCCTACGAGAATGACAAAAGGATCGCGGGGATGAGTCTTGCTGATGAAGGATTGAACTGGGATGGATATTATGAGGGAGCCCGAGACTACATCACCTCTTTTAACCGTCTTTCGGCAAATTTGTTTGCTGCTAGCAGCGTGGCTGAACGTCAGATTGCCATTCTCCGGGATCTACACACCGTGTTTTTGACGAGCTACCAAACAAAAGCTAGTGATTATGAGAATGGATGCCCGCTCCGGCGGAATCTCTTCTACAAGAATATTATCCCGATCCCTATCCTCTCAGAATCTCCCAAGCAGATATGGCAGAATACCTTGGAAACTATTGACGAGTTGGTTCGAGAGAGGGAGTGCTTCATTAGCAAAATCACGAAGCTAGTAGAAAATATGGAAATCAGAAGGAAAATTGTATAGTTCTAATCTCTAAACCTAGAACAAGAAGGCTAATGAATTGAAAGCTCCTTGGATTCTTGAAGTCTGATAACGAAGCAACTGCCGTGATGAAGCGGGCAGAGGATTGTATGAAGAATACCCAGCGCATACTTGAGCAGACACAGACTACTGCGAGCGAGACCAAGTTTATACTTGAGCAGCAAGTGCACCAGACGCAGACGTTATCTGTTTTCACTATCGTGACCACAGCCTTTCTTCCCCTTAGTTTTTGCGCTTCGGTATGTTGCCTCCTGCCTGCCCTATGAGTATTTTCTGACAAGATCTCCTATCAGTATTTCGGCATGAACAACATAAAGGAATTCAATGACCATCCACTATCCCGAAACGATTTCTGGCAGATCACAGGCCCACTATGTGCTGGAATAAAACTACTAGCCGTAATAATCACCTTCTGGGAAGGTCGTCCGATAGTGCGATTCAGATCCTACGTCGGAAGGAAATTGGGTCTTGTTGAAAATGGCGCTGCTCGCCATACTCTCACGATACTTCCTTTGTTCAGATAGCTTCCGGGAGCACGCCTGTTTGTGGCCTTGGATATGCTCTAAGTATCCGGGCATATGGCTCTCTATGCTGTATAGTTAGTAGTGGAAATGCTATCATTGGAGGATACAAGAGCGAGGGGAAGGAGAGATTCGTTTCTCCAATGCATATTTTTGTACCTTAGACTTTGATGCTATTTGGTGAGATGAGGAGATGACTTATAGGGTTACCGTGGGAACTAGAGTAATTCAACCTTGCGCTAAGACGTCGGAAATTCCCTCTCATGGATAGGGGGGCGAGCGCACAGCGAAAACTGACCCCCTCAGCCCTAGTTTAAGACCGGGAAAGAAAAGAGAAAAGAGCTAGACCTTACTAGTAAAGGAAGCTCCAACGCCCTAGTGTGAGGTTCGATTATTCCAGTTCTTACGGTAGGTCTTTCGTCACTAGTTGGGCAGAGATGCATATATATGTTACTAGTAATATTCTTTATGAGATATGGATAGAGGAATGGCGGGCTGGTTAGATGAAGAAAGGCAATGAAGCCAAGGAGGAAACGTTTATATATTATTCGGATGTATGTCTTACTTGCTTGTCCTCTCAATCTACGGCCAAACAGAGGGTTTATATACCAAATACAAAGACATTTTCCACCTTCCTAAAACGCAAGAATCCAACCGGAGATTCTGCCGGAACAATTGGGTTCCAGTCTCCTCTGCGCCCAGCATCCCGATTCTTCCTCCGCTTTTCCTTCCGATTCACCCGAATCCCAATATAGTATACTAACCAGGTATACTCGTTCCACCCCTTGCATTTCTAATGCGAGACAAAGAAAACTACTAACAAGCGAGTGACTAGATAGGTAAGGTACGAGGGTGAGATTCTTTAGTGCTGAGTGATCACCGGTGGATTTCAACAATATTGGCGAGGATGGGCCTCTGTGTACTCGTAGCGACATGATTAAAAGAATCCTGGTGCCGGCTACCCTAACAGCTACTCGTCCCAGGCAAGAAGTACCCGAAAATTGAGGTGATCAGACGCCATTTTGGGCAATTCTCACCAAAATTGCCCCTGCTAACCGTGTCCACAGGCCCCCAAGAGATGTTTTACCTCTAAAATATCCCTGAAATATCCCTGAAATATCGTTGATTATCCTTGTATTATCCCTGTTTTTCCTCTCAATTTTCGGGTACTTCTTGCCTGGCACGAGTACTTGTATGTGTCCCGACAAGGAGGCAAAAAATTTACGCATCCATCCGCCGCCGTATGAACAAGCCCCCATTTCTCTATGGAATGCAATCCGCGGGGCCGGCAGCAATATCCGCATGCATGCCACTTACTGTACCTGCCCCCTCCCTATAAGTGACATACTGGTACTCTAATCACAACTCTCCCTGAGATCCAGCTACCCGAAACTAAGATTTAATAAAAGAAACTAGGAAAATGTTCGCGAGACCTAGCACAGCAATTGGCGGGGTAGGGTGGGTTTTCTAGCCAGTCAGTTAGCGAGTCGATTATATCAGCATCATTCCTCATTGCTTCAAAATTACCGTAAAACTCGAATAATTGAACGCTTTGCTATGAAGTCTAGGACTTCCTTCCCTGGGACTGGGCAAAAAACACAGCATAAACACAGCCCCTTTCCCCCTTCCAAGTCAGAAAAAAAACAAATATTTCTTAACCTTACTGAGAGAGGAAAGTCCAGCGGCGTAGCACGGGGTTCGGTTGTTCAAGTTTCTACGGTAATGGAAGAAGCAAGAGAGCACATCCGGTCAGGCTGCGTTGCGGCTCACCCCGTATGGACTTGAAGCTTTTTTCTCTCCCAAGTTTTCTTAGCAGATCTCGCGGGAAACTGCCAGATGCGCTCCCGTAAGCACTAGAACAATTGAACCTCGCACTAGGACGTCCAAGATTCCCTCTCTTGGATAGAGAAGCGAAAGCAAAACTGAGAAAACGCATCGCCTTTGACCTAGCCTAAGACCAGGAGACGAAAAAAGTGCTAGACCTCACAAGGAAAGACAACTCAAACGTCGGAGCACAAGCTTCAGTTATTCCAGTTCTTACTGTAATGCATAATATGCTGAGGGCCGGGTCTCCACTAAACCCCCTCCACAGCTGCCGGCACACAATCCAATAGCCTAAACCCAAACCCCCGGTTCGCCACCCTAAGCGAACCCCTTTCCAGAACCAGAACCCCGCATATGCGGCTTCCATCCCTTCCCAGGACCCAGAAACCCGGGATGCGGGAGCACGGACCAGACCCCACCCTAGGTTATCGAACTGCGTTTGCTCAGGGGTGAGGTTAGTGATAGGATGGAGAGGGGTCCGAGACGCAAAAGCTTTTCACCCTTCCTTGAATTACGCCTACCAAAATTTAATTAAATCATTTTTGGCCTCTGAGGGTAATAAGCACAGGGACTTCAAGCCCGTGTCTACCCCATCACTAACCTCCACCCCCCGAGTAAATACCCAACCACTCGCCGGGCGCTTTCCGACGAATTCTCCAGGCGAATCAATGCATGCTGGAAGGCCTGAGCGAGGGGGATGGCACACGGTAATAAGTGGTCTGGAAAGGGTTGCATATTTCAGAGCACCCCTGCGGGACGGGGACCTCAGCACGCGGTGGGTGGTGTAATGTAATCGGTTACGGGCGTAGGTGATCGGACAGACGGGGATTAAAAGTCTATGGGGATGCATAGACTTTTAATCCCTGTCTGTCCGATCGCCCACGTCCATTCCTGAGTAACAAGCACAGGTGATGGGCTATGGAGGGGATAGTCAAGCGAACCACGAGGGTCTTTCCGATAACAGTTCGAAGAGCTGCTGCATGGGGGAGGAACTGTGGGTGGGGCAATACCGGACGGCAGGTCTAAAGTAGAAGTTGACTACGGAGGTACAGCGCCTGAGTTTTGTATGTTCCACAAGCGAGGCTTGCTGCCCCTAACCTCCTGTGGAACATACAAAACTTAGGAGCTGTATCTCCGTAAGTGACTTCGCACCTCATCCCGACCTATTCCGGAGACCCACTCTCTTAATTCATCGCAGTAAGCAGCACCAGGGGCCAACGTCCTCGATGGAATTCCCGACCGATCGTAGCGATGTGCAGAAATCCATACCTGAACCTCTTTGGAGTTCGTGCAGTTGGCATTCCGGGGGTGGGTAGAGTCAGGGGGATTCCGGTTGAATCGGACCAGCCTGGAGCTCAGGTCGCGATACCAGTTCCAGGGCAACTTATCACCGTATAAATTTACACTACCCCATTCCCTCTTGACCAATCCCACGTAATTGCCGGCTACCCCCGTGAAAACTCAGGTATTACTGAACGCTAATAACTTCCTGAAAAATAAAAGATACCTACACCTCCCCCTATTGGTTTAAAGCTAATAGGATACTCTATGACCTAGTAGAGTTTTTTCTTTTTTTATTATTATAGAATTTGTTAATAGGTCTCTATGATTCAACTTGGCCTAGGCAATCCGCATAGAGCTCCGGCTACAGAGGTCCCTCACCATGCGAAGTAGACGGCCTCCTAGGCAGCCCGGACACCCCCTCATCCGGACTGTCCAGCTTTGATAAGGAAATTTCAAGTGGTTTACTTAGGTGGGCTGTGGCTACCGTGCGGACCACACATCATTTCCTCATACAAAACACACCGAACAGCCTCTGTCCGGGTACCGTAAAAACTCAAATAATCGGTCGGTGTGCTATGTCGTTGGAGTTGCCTCCTCTGGTAAGGTCTGGTATTATTTTGTTTTTTTATGTTTCTCAAGGGGGCTGAGCAGCTCTATTTTTGCTTCGTTCTTCACCCCTTTTCTAAGGTGGGTAATTCTCGACTACATAGCACACCAACCGATTATTTGAGTTTTTACGGTAGGGGGAGGGTCCTAGGGCGGCCTAGGAAGCCATCTATCGTTTGTTCGAATGACGTCAAGTTTTGCTTGTATTTATATGCACCTCGCTACGGAATCGCTTGACCTGCAGATTTGGGTTCCCCGGGTGGCTGTCTCCCACCTCGGCTGAATTGGGTTGTGCTACCTTCCTCTTCCTAGGCACCCAACAGTTGGCCAGGAGAGGTTGTAGAAGGTTGCAACATGAGCCTCGCGAGTTGTGGATGACTCAACCGAACGGAAGTTTTATATATGAATAGAGCTCGCCAACCGACGGCCAGCATCATGTTCGCAAGAAGCTAGGAAACAATCTATATATTCCTCCTTCCACCTCCGAGTTACCAAGTCAATATGGGCGACCTAGGCAAGGACTCTGCTACTCCACGAGACGCTAGCTCGGCCCTCGGACCCCCACTAGAATCCACTCACCAATCATCCCAGGCACCGCCACCTCCTACTCTCGCTCAGGAATCACCGGACCGATTCGACGGCTGGGAAACTGTCGGTGGACAACAAGATTTTTACGATGAGGAGGGTTTCCTGTACCCGAGCTACAGCCTTACGAGCGAAAAACTAAAGGATAGAAAAGAGGATGATGTCGTGATTTTTGACTATCCGCTGAGTCGCGCGGATGGAAATCCCCCAGTTGAAGAGAATGGTCCTTCCTCGGGGAGGTTTGAAGTCGATGATAGATTCTTTCAAGTGCCCAAGGATAGGCTCGTAGAGTCGGAGCAATTCAACCAAGTAATTAGCGCTACCGAGAGACCTCGACTAACACAGCCACGGGCACGGTTGAGTATCATGTAAGTTTACATTCCCAGGAGCTGCACTCTCATTCCCCGTTTACCCTATGAGTAGTACCGCGCTGGATACAATTGGCTGGCTTTTACGAGGGTTGAATTTATCCTCTGCATGCTAATATTTGAGGGGATTTTTTCAAGTGATTTTCCCCAATGTTATGACACATCTGTAAGTGGCTGCGGCGCCCAGTAGTAATTTTGTATTTTAAAGCAATTTCTTACTAGAAGTAGGATGACAATCTACTAAATTCGATGGCGAAAGAACTTCACCTTCCAAATCCAGCTACTTTCGGGGAAGCGCATTCAAAAAGAGTTCTAGCCCTCCCTGGTCGGGGGAGGTTTAGAACAGGTTTTTCATTCCGGGTACCTCCCAAAAACCCGTCGGAATTGGCCTCAGGTTCATCGGGAGATAGAATCACCTTTTTCGTATCATTTCCATACTTCGGGAAATCTAGCAGCGGTATTCCCTTAGGTCCGGAAAGCGAGAGCATTGAACTATTAGATTTCGACAACCTGGGAGCTGATGTTCCTGACAACAGTGCTGTGATGAGTACGGAGGACGAAACTGATAAAGGGGAGATATTAGTGCACCAGGCACGATATATGATATTTGATAATTGTAAGCCATATTTGTTAACATACCGTTGATCTAAACATCGTTGCTAAGCGATTCTCAAGATACCATGGCGACCTTTATATCCAAGGAGGACAGTGCTAAAGATCAAGTCCCACTTCACCACTTTCAGGAGCGTATCGGCACCTTTCATGCAATGATTCAGATGATCACCAACCGTATGGACTCGGAACTATGGATATTGGGAAAGCTTCAAGCTTCTCTCTACAAATTAGTTAGTCCATTCTCTCTTTTGGCTAAGAAAGTCTAGGATTAAGTCTTGAGGGCGATCAGGGGGATGATATCGACCAAACGATATCAGATGCAAAGACCTACGAGGATCATGAAGGGATGAAAGGAATCCCTTCTGATGAGCCGCCACCGCCAGAATTACCGCCAGGAGTGAATCGCACGAAGGAAAAACTGAAATATAAAGAAGACTCTAAGAAAGCCCGGCAGAATAATGTTTGGAAGAGGAAGCACAGGAGAATCCGAGACCTCATCACCTCCCTTAACAGGCTTTCGGCAAGTTTGCTTGCTGCTATCAGTGTGGCTGAGCGACAGACCGCCGTTCTCCAGGACCTACACGGCCTATTTTTGCCAAGCTGCCGAAAGAAAACTAAAGACACCGTGAAGGGGTACCCACCCCGCCAAAACCCCTTCTACAAGAATATTGCCCCAATACCTATCCTCTCGGAAAACCCCGAGCAGATATTGCGGTATACTTTGGAGGCTATTAACGAGGTGGTTCGAGAGAGGGAGTGTTTCATTAAGAAAGTCGAGAAGTTGGTAGAAAAAATGGATATCAGGAGAAAAATTGTACAGTTTCCGCACCTAATCCCATAGCAAGAATGCTAACGACCGGACAGCTTTCCGCATTCTTGAAGTCTGATCAGGCCAAAGCAGCCTCATCTGAGAGAACGGCCCAAGAAACGATAAACGAAATGAAGCGCACCCAGGACACTCTCAGGAAGACCCACGCCGAAATTGTGCAGCAAGGGCGTGCGGTAGATGGTTTCACCCTTATCACCCTAACTTTCCTTCCTCTCAGCTTTTGTACTTCGGTATTTTACCTCCTATACGCGAGATAAGTACTTTCTAACAAGGAACCCCCCATCAGTTTTACGGCATGCAGACTATAGAGGAATTCAACGGCAATACAAAAATCCCTCTAATCCAATTCTGGCTGGCTGCAGGTCCTCTAGTTGCTGTGATACTACTACTGACAGTACTGATCATCACCTGGAAACGCCCATCTACGGTAGCATTCAGAGCCCGTCTCCGAAAGAAATTGGGTCTTTTCCCCGAGGAGAAGGTGGGCCATCCCAAGGAACAGAGACCAATAATGGCAAAATCCAAACCCCATCTCAAAAGGTGGCTGCCTTGGTTTCTTAGGAAAAAGATAATTGATCCCGAGACGCCTAGCCCGCAAGAACGGGCCAATTGACTCCTGCCTCGCCCGGGAGAGAAAAGTGGAGGATAAAGAACTCGACTGTCAAACTCCGGTCCGTCGTCTGGGAAGCAGGGCGGCGGCCACTACAGCTTAGGAATGAAGGCGTTCGGGGAGCCGACATGCGAACAAACCCGAATCGCCAAACTCTCCCTACTCCGTAAAGGCCGCAGTGGAAATATGGCGATTTAAGGATACAGGAGCCAGGGGAAGGAGGAATTTGTTTCTTCGGTTCGGATTTTTATACCTGTTTTAGCGCTGTCTGGTGAGGCGAGGGGATGACTTATGGGGTTGTATCTATTATCACTAATTGAGTGGAGATGTATAGACGCTATCAAAGGCGTTGGCGAGGATGGACCTTGCACCACCCAGTGACATGGCCCATGTAGAGAATGCTGTTACTAGCCGCCACGACAGTCGTGTGCGCAGATCATATATAAAGTCAAGCTTTTCCGCACGGTCGTTACTCCATTTGGGCGATCCCCCCTGCTCGGGTAACTTGGCACATAGCCAACGGGTTTGGTGATGACCTTTGCCGCCGACGAAACCATTCCGCGAACCCCCCCCCAAAAAAATCCGGCATCTCTCAATGTTTTCTTAAAGTGGGACGATTCGGGAGTTGACCCGCCCTCCCGCCGGCTCGGGTGTCCTTAAAGTTACCATGGTTCCAATCCGACTTTTATGAAATCCTACGGTCGTACCGGTAGTCAGAGCCCAAACCCCTGTTTCAACACCCCCAAACGAACTTCCTTCTAGAGCCAGAACTCTGCATACGAACCTTTCCCCCCTTCCCCGATTCCACCCAGAAACCCGAAACGCAAGAGCACGGACCAGCGTCCCACGCCCAGTTATCGAACCGCATCCCAAATATTCCCCCTGTCGCATGCGGCTTCCTTGATGAATTCTCCAGGCCAAACCATACATACGTGGGAGGCCCAGCAAGGGTGACGGTAATAAGCGACCCTGACAAAGTGGTAGATTTCATTGGAGTATTGGAACCAGGAACCTCGAAACGGGGGTTGGCTGGGAAATATAATTGGCGCGAGTGATGATCTGTGAAGGAGATAACTTAACCCAACAACGATAACCTTTCGGATGGCGGCTTGGCACCTTATTCTGACGATGAAAACGATCTCCATCAGATTAGAGAGTTTGCGCAAGAGGACTTAGGTGGCAGTTAACGGAAAAGAGACCTAGGTCTCTGAATGAGTTTGCTCACCAGGTCTAGGTGGCTGGGTATGTAGCTGGAGGATGGGAATTGAGTAGGGTAATATCGCATGGCCCTCAAATCTGTTCCTTGCTCAAATTAGGATTCCCAGATACACAAGTTGGGTATCATACTAACCATACTGACTGCCATAGAACAGGTGATAATCTACTACTGAATGCTGAACGTAATTTACGGGGATGCGGCTCACAACAGGGATCCGGCTCACCCATAGCAACCATTGGAAAATCAAATCTACATTTGATTATCACAACAAATAAATGAGGTACAACCCTGAGAATCAAGCCACAGGTACTTTGAAATATAGAGAATCTGAAAATCTAGTTTTTATTTCCTGGTGATAAATTGTTATTCTAATATAGAGGTTTAAAGATTGTCTATTTCATATATAAAGTGTGGTTTTTCATAAGCATAAAGAAATTGAAAACCCTGGAAGAATTACATAATAAAATAGATAGAAGGATAGTATAAGTCTTAGATATTCAGAATAACCAGGTTTTAATTTTCTTCATAATTATTTTTGAAAGCCACATTGATTAAAAAAGAGGTAGAACATACGTGCAAATTACATACAAATTGCATCAATTTTCCCATGTAATATCTACATACGTAGTTAGTCTATCAACTCAATATCTTGGAATCCCTTTGACAATCATATCCTAAGCTAGTATATAAATTTTCAAGGTAAATAAAAAAGTTTTACATACTTTGTGAATTGATCATTATCTAACTATCAAATAGTTAGAATATATTCTTATTGTATATTTATTTTGCTTTAATAACTTATTTAGACCGACAGTGAGTTATTAGCTTAAGTTATAGGTTCTAGGGAGTCTAACAGCACTGTTTACAGCTAGGTTCAATAAAAGCTGGTGATCAGATTCTATATTAATTGCCTTTAGTTACAATCAATAATACTCTTTCTACTACTTATTATAATCAATATACACTTCAAACTATGCCCCATACTGTCTACTCTAGTCCACTAAACCTCATCTTATTCATAATTAACTTGTAGTTAGCTCAACGATTTGATTTCAACTAGTTCATGATTAATATACAGTTTTTTAGCTAAATAGCTATCATCTTTAACAACCTGTATGAAATATAGAAGACTATATTTATCTGACTTCAAACTTTATATACTCACTTCAGATATCATCATAAAAGTTATTCCAAGATATTGAGTTCACAGGCCAACTTTGTATGTAGATATTATATGGGAAAATTGATGCAATTTGTATGTAATTTGCATGTATGTTCTACCTCTTTTTTAATCAATGTGGCTTTCAAAAATAATTATGAAGAAAATTAAAACCTGGTTATTCTGAATATCTAAGACTTATACTATCCTTCTATCTATTTTATTATGTAATTCTTCCAGGGTTTTCAATTTCTTTATGCTTATGAAAAACCACACTTTATATATGAAATAGACAATCTTTAAACCTCTATATTAGAATAACAATTTATCACCAGGAAATAAAAACTAGATTTTCAGATTCTCTATATTTCAAAGTACCTGTGGCTTGATTCTCAGGGTTGTACCTCATTTATTTGTTGTGATAATCAAATGTAGATTTGATTTTCCAATGGTTGCTATGGGTGAGCCGGATCCCTGTCATGAGCCACATCCCCGTAAATTACGTTAATATTATCATCAGTAAAGTCTTTTAAGAAAATGTGAAAAGAGTGCTGTGTTGCTGCTGATTTATTGTTCTGCAACAATCGGATTTCCTCAGGTTCGAAAAGCCCTATTTTACACTTCTTCTTCCAGGTCTCGCTATGATACCAACCTGGATGTCCAAGACCCTTGGTTAACAGAAAATAACCTGTTTTCCTGCTACCTAGGTCTCCTTGCCCAAACTCTCTATTTGGTTTCTTGAATTCTTTGTCAAGCAATCACAAGGTAATCCCATACCACCAAACGACTAGTAACAAACTCGATACTGTCGGGTCAAGGAGCTACGCCCTTTACACATTGGCACAAGGGCCACGCTTCTCAACACTCGTTAATACGCAGCTACACCTTTAAATCACAATACTAATCAACATTAACCATTCTCAAAGTACATTAAAACACCACGCCCACCAAACATGATTATCCATCACCTTGATCCCAAAAGCCCCACCAGCATCCCAAGCAGCACGACAGCAACTACGCTCCAGCCATTCCTAGCCGCAATACCAGTAGATCCACCGGGAGTGGTGGTAGTAGCAACGGGAGCAACCGTCCCATCAGAACCACCTCCTGAGCCACTGCCAGAGCCGGAGCCACTAGTGGAGCCTGGGCCACTACCAGACAGTGTTCGCAACGGGGCAGGACGAGGACGGACGAAATTTCGTCGTCCCGTCCCGTCTTTTCCAAAACTTGCCCGACAAGTTAGAACAAAGGACCAGGACGGACGACATTGTGTCGTCCCGTCCAGTCATTTTCTGAACTTGCCCGACAAGTAAGAGCCCAGGACCAGGACGGACGACATTGTGTTGTCCCCCACCGTCCCCCGCCGTCCCGTCGTCCCCCGCCGTCCCCCGCCGTCTTCCGCTGTTTTCCGCTGTTTTCCGCTGTTTTCCGATGTTTTCCGCCGTCCCCTGCCGTCCCCCATCGTCCCCGGCGGTCCTATGAAGCACCTGCCGTCCCCTACTAGAAAATGTCTCACATCGTGGGGCTCGTCGTCCTTCCTAATGACGGCCGTCCTCGAAGTTCAAGGACGAGAACGGACGGCATTTTGTCGTCCCGTCCGGTCATTTTCTAAAGTTGCCCGACAAGTAGGAATGAAAGACGAGGACGGACCACGTTTTGCCGTCCCGTCTCGTCCCGGGCTCTTGGCAGTCCCCCCACCGGGCCCCACGGGGGCCCCGGACGGCTGCGAACACTGCTACCAGAGCCATAGCCAGAGCCGGTACCTCCAGTAGTAGGTGTCAAGCCTCGCAATGGGTCGACCCGGGTCGTAATATCAGAAACCCGACCCAAACCCGACCCAAACAATGTCAGACCCGACCCGACCCGGCCTGACCCAATCAAAACCCGGGTTACCCGAACAGCCCG